>Ga0256832_1000234_pt1 | contig 34990 bp, 24 predicted proteins | sample 134614metaG_FD_190534 | JGI IMG/M metagenome (GOLD analysis project Ga0256832, IMG submission 190534) | Hydrothermal vent microbial communities from Lau Basin, Pacific Ocean - 134-614 | ecosystem: Environmental > Aquatic > Marine > Hydrothermal vents | place: Pacific Ocean: Lau Basin | collected...
TACGGCCCATTCCGGCCAGCAGCGGCTATCGGGGGAGCCCTACATCCACCATCCGCTGGCCGTGGCCAAGATCCTGGCCAGCATGCGTCTGGATCACCAGAGTATCGTCGCTGCCATTCTCCATGATGTCATCGAAGACACCCCGACGGCCAAGCAGCAGCTGGCCGAGGAGTTCGGCGAGGAGGTGGCCGAGCTGGTGGACGGGGTGAGCAAGCTCACCCAGGTCCAGTTCGAGAGCAAGGCCGAGGCCCAGGCCGAGAATTTCCGCAAGATGATGCTCGCCATGGTGCGGGATATCCGCGTCATCCTCATCAAGCTGGCGGACCGGCTTCACAACATGCGCACCCTGGGAGCGCTGCGTCCCGACAAGCGGCGCCGGATCGCCCGGGAAACGCTGGAGATCTATGCGCCCATCGCCAACCGGCTGGGGATGAACAGCATGCGGGTGGAGCTGCAGGACCATGGGTTCGCGGCACTCTATCCCCGCCGTTACCGGGTGCTCTCCCGGGAGATGCGCAAGGCGCGGGGCAACCGCCGGGAGATCGTCCGCAAGATCGAGACCACCATCGCCGAACGGATCCGCCAGGAGGGTCTGGAGGGCGAGGTGATGGGGCGGGAGAAACACCTCTACAGCATCTATCAGAAGATGGTTCAGAAGCGCCTCTCCTTTCGCGAGGTGTTCGACGTCTACGCCTTCCGCATCATCGTGGATTCAGTGGATACCTGTTACCGGATGCTGGGAATCGTCCATAGTCTCTACAAACCGGTTCCGGGGCGATTCAAGGATTACATCGCCATCCCCAAGGCCAACGGCTACCAGTCCCTGCACACCGTGCTGTTCAGTCCCTACGGGGTACCCATCGAGATTCAGATCCGCACCGTGGACATGCACAAGGTGGCCGAGGCGGGCATCGCTTCCCACTGGCTCTACAAGAGCGGCAGCGATGGCTCTCCGGCCCAGCACCATGCCCGCGAGTGGTTGCGCGAGCTGCTGGAGCTGCAACAGAACGCGGGAAACTCCATGGAGTTCCTGGAGCACGTCAAGGTGGACCTGTTTCCCGACGAGGTCTATGTTTTCTCTCCCAAGGGGGAGATCCTGGTGCTCCCGCGTGGCGCCACCGCGGTGGACTACGCCTATGCGGTACATACCGACGTGGGCAACAGCTGCGTGGCGGCCAAGATCGACAACCGGCTGATGCCGCTGAACACCCGCCTGCTCAATGGTCAGACCGTGGAGATCATCACCGCGCCGGGGGCGCTGCCCAATCCCGCCTGGCTGGACTATGTGGTCACCGGCAAGGCGCGTTCCACCATCCGGGCCTATCTGAAGGGATTGCGCCACGATGAGGCGATCGCGCTTGGTCGGCGGCTGCTGGACAAGAGTCTGCTTCCCTATTCCATCTCCTGCGACCAACTGTCGGAGAGGCGGCTGGAGCGGCTGCTGGAGGAGCTGGGTCTCTCCACCCTGGACGAGCTGCTGGCGGAGATCGGCCTCGGGCGGCGGATGGCGCCCATCGTGGCCCGATCCCTGGCCGGAAAGCTGGCCGGTAGTGAAGAGTCGCACTCGATCCCCGGCGCCCTTCCTCTTGCCATCCGTGGAACGGAAGGCATGGTGGTGACCTACGCCAAGTGCTGCTACCCCATCCCGGGAGATCCCATCCTGGGATTTATCAGTGCCGGCCGCGGACTCGTGGTTCACACGGCAAATTGCAACAACATCAATGAGTTCAAGAACAATCCTGAGAAATGGATTGACATCCAGTGGGGCGACGGCATCGAAGGCTGCTTCCCCGTAGAGCTGCGTCTGGACGTGGTCAACCAGCGGGGGGTTCTGGCCACCATTGCGGCGGCCATCTCGGAGCAGGAGGCGAACATCGAGAACGTCGACATGGAGGAGCGCGACGGCCGTCACAGCGCTCTCCTGTTCACCGTCAGTGTGCGTGACCGACGCCACCTGGCCACCATCATGCGCCGTCTGCGGCGCATCGACAACGTAATTCGTATCGTACGCAAGCAGAGCTGACAGAGGAGCATGGGATGAAGCGGGAAGTGATCCATACCGACGAGGCGCCAGCCGCCATCGGCACCTATTCACAGGCGGTCAGGGTGGGAAACACGGTCTATCTGTCCGGCCAGATCCCCCTGCTGCCCGAAAGCATGACGCTGGTGGAAGGAGGGATGGAGGCTCAGATTGCTCAGGTGTTCCAGAATCTCGGCGCGGTGGCGCGGGCGGCGGGCGGTTCCCTGGCCGATATCGTCAAACTGAACATCTATCTCACCGATCTGGCTCACTTTCCCCTGGTCAATGAGATAATGGCACGCCATTTCGAAGAGCCCTATCCGGCGCGGGCGGCGGTCGGCGTGGCGGCGCTGCCGAAGGGGGCGGCGGTGGAGATGGATGCGGTGATGGAGCTCGGCTGAATTTCAGCAGCCGCTCGAGATGTCCGGACCGGAGCGCACCACGCTCTCGGCAGACTCTGTGCCGGTCACCGCGCTGAAGGGGGTGGGTCCGACGATGGCGGAGCGCCTCTCACGCCTGGAGATCCTCACCGTCCAGGATCTGCTGTTTCATCTGCCGCTGCGCTACCAGGACCGGACCCGTGTGGTCCCGCTGGGGGCACTGCGTGCCGGTATGGCGGCCACGGTGCAGGGAGAGGTACAGTACAGCGAGATCAAGTTTGGTCGGCGGCGCATGCTGCTGTGTACGCTCAGCGACGGCACCGGCATCCTCGTCTTGCGTTTCTTCCATTTCGGCGGCGCACAGAAGGCGGCCTTGACGAAGGGCAGACGACTGCGCTGTTTCGGAGAGGTGCGGCAGGGGGTGAATACCCTGGAGATGGTCCATCCCGAGTACCGATCCCTGGAACCGTCTGACGAAGCTCCGCCCGTCGAGCCCTACCTGACCCCTGTCTACCGCACCACGGAAGGGGTGCATCAGCAAACGCTGCGTTCGCTGGTGACCCAGGCGCTTTCCCTCATGGAGAGAGACGGGATTCGGGAGTGGCTGCCGGAGGAGGTGCGGCTGGAGTTCGATCTTCCACCGCTGCAGGAGGCGCTGCGGTTCCTCCACCGTCCGCCGCCGGATGCGTCGCTGGAGCGGCTCGAGGCGGGAGACCATCCGGCGCGGCGGCGGCTCGCTTTCGAGGAGCTGCTGGCCCACCATCTGAGTCTGCGCAAGCTGCGCGCTGCCATGCAGCGCCACCCGGCTCCCCCGTTCGATGGTGACGGGGATCTGCGGCAGCGTTTCCTCTCCCGTCTGCCGTTTTCGCTCACCGCGGCGCAACGGCGCGTCGCGGAGGAGATTGGGCGGGATCTGGCCCGTCCCCATCCCATGCAGCGACTGGTACAGGGGGATGTGGGTTCGGGCAAGACGGTGGTGGCGGTGCTGGCGGCCTTGCAGGCGGTGGAAAACGGCTTCCAGGCGGCCGTCATGGCGCCGACGGAGCTGCTTGCCGAGCAGCACTACGCCAATTTCCGTCAGTGGTTGACGCCGTTGGGGCTGGAGGTGGCCTGGCTTTCCGGCCAGCTGAAGCCGGCGGAGCGGAAGGAGGTGCTGGCACGGCTGGCCGATGGCAGCGCCCGGCTGGCTGTGGGGACCCACGCTCTGTTTCAGGAAGCCGTGCGTTTCCACCGGCTCGGCCTGGTGATCATCGACGAACAGCACCGCTTCGGCGTGCATCAGCGGCTCGCCCTGCGGGAAAAGGGGAGTGGCGAAGATGGTCACCCCCATCAGCTCATCATGACTGCGACCCCCATCCCGCGCACCCTCGCCATGACCGCCTACGCCGATCTGGATGTTTCGGTGATCGACGAACTTCCCCCGGGCCGCACGCCGGTGACCACCGTGGTGGTGCCCGACAGCCGCCGGGAGGAGGTGATCGAGCGGGTGGGCAGGGCTTGTCGGGAGGGTCGTCAAGCCTACTGGGTCTGTACGCTGGTGGAGGAGTCCGAGGTCTTGACGGCACAGGCGGCCGAGGATACCGCGGCACTGTTGGCCGGGAAGCTCCCCGACCTGACGGTCGGACTGATTCACGGGCGGATGAAACCACTGGAGCGGGAGCCGGTGATGCGCGCCTTCAAGGCCGGGGAGATCGACCTGCTGGTGGCGACCACGGTGATCGAGGTGGGGGTGGATGTCCCCAATGCCAGCCTCATGATCATCGAGAATCCGGAACGGTTGGGGCTGGCCCAGCTGCATCAGTTGCGGGGCCGCGTGGGTCGCGGCAGCCACGAGAGCAGCTGCGTATTGATGTATCATGGAGCGTTGAGCGAGGCGGCGCACCAGCGGCTGGCGGTGTTGCGGGAGAGTTGCGACGGCTTCGTCATCGCCCAGCGGGACCTCGAGCTGCGCGGTCCTGGAGAGCTGCTCGGCACGCGGCAGACCGGTATGTTGCGGCTCCGCATCGCCGATCTGCAACGGGATCGCGGGCTGTTGGCCGGAGTCGCCCGGGCGGCGGCCCGGATTCTGGCCGACCATCCCCGGCACGTGGCGCCGCTGGTGGAGCGCTGGATAGGGGAGCGTAGCCAGTATGGGGGTGTTTGAGCTATGCTTGACCGGCTCGGCCGGGGCGTTCCGCCGGCGGGAGGTGTGTTCTCAACCAGACGACGGCTCTATGCGAATAACACGGATTGCAAAATGGCGCTCTTCACATCGGCTGCATCCCGGGGAGGTCCCGCCGGAGATCGAGCGCTGGCTGCTCGCGCCTGGATCGCTGACGCGCCTGCTGCTGCAAGCCAGCGGCGGTGACTTTCGGGTCCGTCTGCTCAGTCAGCGCTGGGAGAATCCGCTGCCGGACGAGGCGCGGCTGCTGGGGATTCGGCCCAAGCGTCATGCGTTGGTGCGCCAGGTCCTGCTGCATTGCAAGGGAGAGCCCTGGGTCTACGCGCGCACGGTGATCCCCCGCTCCACCCTGAGTGGCCGGCGGCGGCGCTTCGTCCGTCTCGGCACCCGGCCGCTGGGTGCGGTACTGTTCGCCGATCCCTCGATGCAGCGCAGTGAGGTTCAGGTGGCCAGGCTGGAGCCGGCCACGAGACTGTACCGGCTCGCCTGCCGTGACCTGGAGGAGCGACCGGCGGTGCTGTGGGGGCGCCGTTCCGTGTTCCGGCTCTCGGATCGTCCGTTGCTGGTGAGCGAGATCTTCTTGCCGGCTGTCGGCGAGTGTCCCGGAAAGGGGAGATAGATGCAGCTTTCCCTCGAGACAGTGATGGACAGGGCGCGTCAGTATGCGTTGCTGATGCGCCTGGACCGTCCCATTGGTATCCTGCTGTTGCTCTGGCCCACGTTGTGGGCGGTGTGGATCGCCGGCGAAGGAAAGCCGGATCCCAAGGTGGTGCTGATCCTGGTGCTGGGGGTGATCGTGATGCGCTCCGCCGGTTGCATCATCAACGACTACGCCGATCGCCATTTCGATCCCCATGTGAGGCGGACCAGGGAGCGGCCCATTGCCGCCGGCCGGGTGGCGCCGCAGGAGGCGCTCAAGCTGTTCGTCTTTCTCTGTCTCATCGCCTTCGGTCTGGTGCTGCTGCTGAACTGGCAGACCATTCTGCTCTCCTTCGTGGCGGTGGCCCTGGCCGCGCTCTATCCCTTTGCCAAGCGCTACACCTATCTCCCTCAGGTGGTGCTGGGGATCGCTTTCAGCATGGCAATCCCCATGGCCTTCACCGCGCAGACCGGCGGCGTGACCCGTATCACCTGGCTGCTGTTCATCGCCAATGTGCTCTGGACGACCGCCTATGACACCATGTACGGCATGGTGGACCGGGAGGACGATCTGAAGATCGGGGTGAAGTCCACCGCCATCCTGTTCGGTGACGTGGACGTGATCATCATCGGCATCATCCAGTCGATGGTATTTCTGGCGCTGTTCCTCGCCGGTGCGCTGGTGCCCATGGGGGCGTTCTATTACATGGGGGTGACGGTGGCCATCGGCCTGGCCCTCTATCAGCAGGAGCTGATAAAGGATCGCGATCCCCGGCACTGCTTTCAGGCCTTTCTCAACAACAACTGGTTCGGGTTGGTGATCTTTCTGGGGATCGCGGTGGATTACTGGGTCCGCTCCCTGATCTGAACTGGATTCGAAGGGCCGATTGTTCTATGCTCGCACTCAACCGTTTGTCGATAAGGAATCCATGATGAAAAAGATAGTACCCGTCGTTGCCTTCTCCTTGCTGCCACTTACCGCTTCCGCCGACTTCATCGGCTTTGCCGTAGGCGCCGCCTACTGGAATCCGGATCCAAGCGGTGACATCGAATACCAGAATCTGGGGAAGAACGATTTCAGCGACGATCTGAAGCTGGGAGACACCCAGGAGACCGTGCTTTGGGCGCTGATCGAGCATCCCGTGCCGCTACTGCCCAACGTGAAACTGATGCGTACCCCCCTGCAACTGGAAGGGAAGAACGGTGAACTGAAGGCCGATTTCGGCTCGGTACAGGCCAATATTCCGGGGGTGGACAGTACCATCGTTCTGGATCAGACGGATCTCATCCTCTATTACGAGGTCCTGGACAACTGGGTCACACTGGATCTGGGACTCGATTTCAAACTCGTGGACGGCAGCGCCGAGGTGGAACGGAATGGACAGTACACGAAGGAATCCTTTTCCGCACCGGTTCCCATGCTGTACGCCAATGCCCAGTTCGAGCTTCCCTTCACCAATTTCTCCGTTGGTGTGGAGGGGGCCCTGCTTTCGGTGGGTGACAACAGCGTGACCGATGTCACCGCCACCGTGGGCTACGAGAGCGACATCGGGCTGGGAGCGCTGCTTGGACTGCGCAACCAGTCGGTGGTTCTGGAGGATGCGGATGACGTGGATCTGGACTTTACCGTGAGCGGGCCCTTCGCGGCGGTCTATTACCATTTCTGAGCGGCGGCTTTCACCTACCGCGACCCACCGGAAGGTTACGGCTGCGGCGCACAAAAAATGCGGAAGGGGGGATGATCCCCTTCCGCCTTTTGTGAGAACGGGAGGAACCTTCAGGCGGTTGCGGCCCGAGCGGCGGCCGCCTCTTGCCGCAGCCGTCTGGCCGCCTCCACCATGTTGGCCAGCGCCTCTTCCACCTCCGGCCAGCCGCGGGTCTTGAGACCGCAGTCGGGATTCACCCACAGCCGCTCGGCCGGGATGCGCTGCGCCGCCTTCTGCATCAGCTCCACTATCTGCTCCACGCTCGGAACGTTGGGGGAGTGGATGTCATAGACCCCCGGTCCGATCTCGTTGGGATACTCGAACGCCTCGAACACATCCAGCAGCTCCATGTCCGAGCGGGAGGTCTCGATGGTGATCACGTCGGCATCCATGGCGGCGATGGATTCGATGATGTCGTTGAACTCCGAATAGCACATGTGGGTGTGGATCTGGGTGTCGTCCGCCACACCGCCGGCGGTCAGGCGGAAGGCGTGCACCGCCCACTCCAGGTATTCCCGCCACTCTCCCTTGCGCAGGGGGAGCCCCTCCCGCAGGGCGGCTTCGTCGATCTGGATCACCTTGATCCCGGCCCGCTCCAGATCCTCCACCTCGTCGCGGATGGCCAGGGCGATCTGGTTGCAGGTGACGCTGCGTGGTTGATCGTCACGCACGAAGGACCAGTTGAGGATGGTGACCGGTCCGGTGAGCATCCCCTTCATCGGCTTCCCGGTGAGGGATTGGGCGTGACGGATCCACTCCACCGTCATCGGTCGGGGGCGGCTCACGTCGCCGAAGATGATGGGGGGCTTGACGCAGCGGGAGCCGTAGGACTGGACCCAGCCGTAGCGGGTGAAGGCGAACCCCTCCAGCATCTCGCCGAAATACTCCACCATGTCGTTGCGCTCCGGTTCGCCATGTACCAGCACGTCCAGCCCGAGCTGCTCCTGTTTCTCCACCACCAGCGCGATCTCCGCCTGCATGCGGGCGACATACTCCCGCTCGCTGAGGGTGCCATCCCGGTAGGCCTTGCGGGCCTGGCGGATCTCGGGGGTCTGCGGGAACGAACCGATGGTGGTGGTCGGGAAGAGGGGAAGCTTCAGCCAGGCCCGCTGCAGGGGGGCGCGCTCCGGGTAGGGACGGTTGCGCCGCGCCATGGCGTCGTCCACCTCTTCCAGCCGTTGCCGTACGGCGGGGGAGTGGATACGGGATGAGTTGCGGCGGTTCTCCAGTGCCGCGCGGGAGGCGGCGAGTCTCGCCTCCACCTCGACCTCGTTCTGCCCGCAGAGGGCCTGCTTGAGCACGACCACCTCATCCAGCTTCTGCACCGCGAAGGCGAGCCAGCTCTTCAGCTCTTCGTCCATCCCCTCCTCCTGCTCCAGATCCACCGGGACATGCAGCAGGGAGCAGGAGGGGGCGATCCAGAGCCGCTCCCCGAGCCGTTGCTGCGCCGTCCGCAGGGTCTCCAGGGCGCCGTCCAGATCGGTACGCCAGACGTTGCGGCCATCCACCACACCGACGGAGAGCACCTTGTAGGCGGGCAGCTGGTCCAGCACCGGTGTCAGCTGCTCCGGCGCGCGCACCCCGTCGATGTGCAGCCCCGCCACCGGCAGCCTGCAGGCCAGCCCGAGATTGTCGCCCAGGGCGCCGAAATAGGTGGTGAGCAGGAGGTTGATGCCTGGCGTCTGCAGGCGGTTGTATGCGGCTTCGAAGGCGCTCTTCCACCCCTGCGGCAGATCCAGGACCAGGATGGGCTCGTCCACCTGGATCCACTCCACCCCTTGTTCGCGCAGTCTCTGCAGGATCTCGCCGTAGACCGGCAGAAGCGCATCCAGCAGATCCAGCTTGTCGAACGTTCCGCCCTTGGTCTTGCCGAGCCAGAGGTAGGAGAGGGGGCCGAGGAGAACCGGCTTGACGGCGTGGCCCCGGGATTGTGCATCGGCCACCTCGTCGAACAGCCTGTTGGTGGAGAGCTGGAAGGTCTGCCCCGGGTGGAACTCGGGTACCAGGTAGTGGTAATTGGTGTCGAACCACTTGGTCATCTCGCTGGCCGCGGCCGGTGTCCCGGTCGGTGCCCGTCCCCGCGCCATGCGGAAGGTGGTGTCCAGATCGACGCTGCCCCCTTTCCAGCCGAAACGGGGAGGGACCACTCCCAGCATGGCGGACAGGTCGAGCACGTGATCGTACCAGGAGAAGTCACCCACCGGGATGAGGTCCAGTCCCGCCTCCGCTTGCAACTGCCAGTGGCGCCTGCGCAGCTCGCGGCCGGTCTGCTCCAGCTGGTTCTGGTCGATCTCGCCCCGCCAGTAGGACTCCACCGCCTTCTTCAGTTCGCGGCGGTGGCCGATTCGGGGAAAACCCAGGTTGTGTGCCTTGCTCATTTTTCGGATCCTTTTTGTTTGTCGAAATGATTGCGAAAAGTGTGCGGCCAAATTATGATTGAATCAATCTCAAATTTTTCATTTTTTTGTTGAGAATATTTCATGATACTGGAAGTGCGGCATCTCAGAACCTTGCGGGCGCTCCATCAGTGCGGAACCCTGGCGAAGGCGGCCGAGCGCTTGCACGTGACACAGTCGGCGCTTTCCCATCAGCTCAAGGATCTGGAGCAGCGGCTGGAGGTCAGGCTGTACCACCGCAAGGGAAAGCCGTTGCGTTTCACTCCGGCCGGAGAGCGGCTGCTGAAACTGGCGGAGCGTGTGCTGCCGGAGATGGAATGTGCGTTGGCCGAGCTGCAACGGATGCGGGAGGGGGAGAGCGGACGGCTGCACATCGCCATCGAGTGTCACAGCTGCTTCGAATGGCTGATGCCGGCGATGGACGCCTACCGGGCGGACTGGCCCGAGGTGGAGATGGACGTCACCCTGGCGTACAGCTTCGAGCCGCTGCCCGCGTTGGTGCGCGGGGATCTGGATCTGGTCATCACCTCCGATCCGCAGCCGCTGCCGGGGGTGGTTTATCATCCCCTGTTTCGTTTCCAGGGGGTACTGGTGATGGCCAACGGGCATCCGCTGACCCGGAAGAGCTGGATCGAGCCGACGGATCTCCGGGACGAGACGCTGATCACCTACCCGGTTCCCACCCGGCGGCTCGACATCTATCGCCATTTCCTGGAGCCCGCCGGAGTAGCGCCGGCGGAACGGCGCACGGCGGAACTCACCCTGATCATCCTGCAGCTGGTGGCTAGTCGGCGGGGGGTGGCGGCGCTGCCGGACTGGGCGGTACACGAACACCTCGAGCGGGGTTATGTCTCCGCCCGCCCGATGGGCAGGAAGGGGATGTGGGGCACCCTTTACTGCGCCTTCCCCCAGGGGATGGGAGAGGCCCCCTATCTGCGGGCGTTCCTCGATACGGCACGCACCATCTCCTTCCAGACCCTGCGCGGGATTCGTCCTGTGGAGGATAAACAACAACCATAGCCATCCTGCCAGTCTGAGACCCGCTGTTTCTGTGCCGGAGAATGGTCATTCGCCTGTCTGCGAACTTGCATTTTTCGCCTTGAATCGAGTGGTTTCAGAGATGAACGAAGCAGTTGTCTTCAAGTTCTGCCCCTTGCCGAACGATTCCCAGGACGGGTTCAATCATTTCTTGATCTGCTCGGGCTGGCACAGTATATTGTATTTTGTATGGCAGGCACCCACCACATATAGTGGTGGATAGCCGATCTTCTCAATCTTCTGATTTAGAAGTGAGCGTTAAATCCTTGAGAGTTCATCGCTTCGATGAAGGATGACGCTTTCCCCATCGGGATCTTGGGGGGAATCACCTGTCAATCGTTATACGGCGTCACTGCTGTGCCTTCGGGATGTGGCGGAGCAGTGGTTCTTCAGGAAAGGAAATTGAAGTGATCGGAAGGGGGAGCACCGTCTGATGTTCAACGAAACAGCGACCACGGAGACAGCGGTTCCAGAGCCGGAGATGCCGGCAAGGCAGGCGGGTGACCTGGCGGAAAACGCCGCCATGATCACCCCGGGTGGTTACCGCGTGATTCGCCGCAACGGCAAGATCACCGCTTTCGACGGCAGCAAGATCTCGGTAGCCATCACCAAGGCGTTTCTCGCGGTGGAGGGTGGCAGCGCGGCCGCCAGCAAGCGGATCCATGAAACGGTGGAGGAGCTGACCCGGCAGGTGATCAGCAGCCTGACACGCCGTCTGCCCGGTGGTGGAACGGTCCACATCGAGGATATCCAGGATCAGGTGGAGCTGGCCCTGATGCGGGGCGGGCACCACAAGGTGGCCCGCGCCTACGTGCTCTATCGGGAAGAGCGTGCGCGGGAGCGGATGGCCGCCGAGGCCAGGAAGAAAAAGGGGGAAAAGGAACAGCTCCCGGCCCTTCACGTGGTGCTGGAGGATGGCACCAGCCAGCCCCTGGACAAGGGGCGTCTCGAACGGCTGGTGGCAGAGGCCTGTGACGGTCTGGAGAACGTGGATCGCGGGGCGCTCATCCAGGATACCTTGCGCAACCTCTACGACGGCATGCTGGAGAAGGAGGTTGCCACCGTCCTGGTGATGACCGCCAGGGGTTATATCGAGAAGGATCCGGACTACAGTTACGTCGCGGCCCGGCTGCTGCTGGACGGGCTGCGCCGGGAGGCGTTGAGCTTCCTGGAGGGGAGGCCGGTTGCCGCCACCCAGGAGGAGATGGCGCAACGTTACGGAGAGTATTTTGCCAGCTACATCCGTCGGGGGGCGGAGCTGGAACTGCTGGATGAGGAGCTGACCCGTTTCGATCTGGAGCGTCTGGGAGCGGCGCTCAAGCCGGAGCGGGACCGCAATTTCACCTATCTGGGGTTGCAGACCCTTTACGACCGCTACTTCATTCACAGTGAGGAGCAGCGTTTCGAACTGCCCCAGGCCTTTTTCATGCGCGTGGCGATGGGACTCGCCATCAACGAGATCGAGCGCGAGCAGCGGGCCATCGAGTTCTACGACCTGCTCTCCTCGTTCGATTTCATGAGCTCCACCCCGACCCTGTTCAACAGCGGTACACTGCGGCCGCAGCTCTCCTCCTGCTATCTGACTACGGTGCCCGACAACCTGGACGGGATCTACAGCTCCATCCGGGACAATGCGCTGCTCTCCAAGTATGCCGGTGGTCTGGGCAACGACTGGACCAGGGTGCGCGGCCTGGGGGCGCGCATCAAGGGGACCAACGGCAAGTCCCAAGGGGTGGTGCCGTTCCTCAAGGTGGCCAACGACACCGCGGTGGCGGTCAACCAGGGCGGCAAGCGCAAGGGGGCGGTGTGCGCCTATCTGGAGACTTGGCACATCGACATCGAGGAGTTCCTGGAGCTGCGCAAGAACACCGGCGACGAACGGCGCCGCACCCATGACATGAACACCGCCAACTGGGTGCCCGACCTGTTCATGAAGCGGGTGGCGGAGGAGGGGGAGTGGACCCTCTTCTCGCCGGACGAGGTTCCCGATCTGCATGACCTGGTGGGACAGGCGTTCGAAGAGCGCTATCGCGCCTATGAAGAGAAGGCCGCGCGCGGGGAGATCGCCAACTTCAAGGTGGTCAAGGCGGTGGAGCTGTGGCGCAAGATGCTGGGGATGCTGTTCGAGACCGGCCATCCCTGGATCACCTTCAAGGATCCCTGCAATCTGCGCTCGCCCCAGCAGCATGTGGGGGTGGTGCACAGCTCCAATCTCTGTACGGAGATCACCCTCAACACCTCCGACGACGAGATTGCAGTCTGTAACCTGGGTTCGGTCAATCTGGTCCGGCACGTGGATGAAGAAAAGGGGCTGGACATGGCCAAGCTGGAGCGGACCATCCGCACCGCCATGCGAATGCTGGACAATGTGATCGAATACAACTACTACAGCGTTCCGCAGGCACGCCGTGCCAACCTGCGCCATCGACCGGTGGGGCTGGGGATCATGGGATTCCAGGATGCCCTCTACAAGCTGGGTGTTCCCTATGCTTCCGAGGAGGCGGTGGCGTTCGCGGATCGCTCCATGGAGGCGGTGAGTTATTACGCCATCAGCGCCTCCTGCGAACTGGCTGCGGAGAGGGGGACCTATTCCACCTATCAGGGTTCCCTGTGGAGCAAGGGAATCCTGCCCATCGACTCCATCGAACTGCTGGAGCAGGGGCGGGGCGGGTTCTTGCAGCAGGATCGCTCCTCGACCCTCGACTGGGACAGCCTGCGGGAGCGGGTCAAGCGGGACGGCATGCGCAACTCCAACACCATGGCGATTGCCCCCACGGCGACCATCTCCAACATCTGCGGGGTGAGCCAGTCGGTCGAGCCCACCTATCAGAACCTGTTCGTCAAATCCAACCTGTCGGGTGAGTTCGTGGTGGTCAACCCCTACCTGGTGCGGGACCTGAAGGAGCGCGGGCTGTGGGACGAGGTGATGGTCAATGACCTCAAATACTACGATGGCAGCGTCCAGCCCATCGATCGGATTCCCGAAGAGCTGAAACGCCTCTATACCACCGCCTTCGAGATCGATCCCCGCTGGCTGGTGGAAGCGGCCTCGCGGCGCCAGAAGTGGCTGGATCAGGCCCAGTCGCTCAATCTCTACATGGCCGAGCCCAGCGGTACCAAGCTGGACAATCTCTACAAGCTGGCCTGGGTGCGGGGGCTGAAGACCACCTACTATCTGCGCTCCATGGGGGCGACCCACATGGAGAAGAGCAGCATCGTGGAGCCGGCGGGAGCCGATGTCGTCGGGGATGCCGGGGCGGACGTTGCGCCGAAAGCCTGTTCCATCCTCGATCCGGATTGCGAGGCATGTCAATAGGTTGTATTTGGGTTATCAATCTGTTTCCAAGGGAGAGCTGTAAGTCATGTTGAGCTGGGATGATCCATTGGGGCTCGAGTCGGCACGGAAGGAGCGGTCCAAGGAGGCTCCGGCCGAGCCGATGGTGGTCGAGCAGGCACTGGACGCACTGCGCGAGGAGGAGTCGAAACACTCCGGGACGGAGCAGAAGCCCCCCGAGGGGCCGCCGCCGATGGAACCGGTCCATGCCGAGGACAAACGGGTGGTCAACGGGCTCACCGACATCAACCAGCTGGCCCCCTTCAAATATCCCTGGGCGTGGGAATTCTTTCTCAACGCCAACAAGAACCACTGGACCCCGGTGGACATCAACATGACCCAGGATGTCCAGGACTATCAGCACCGGCTCACCCCAGAGCAGCGCCATGTCTATGAAAACGTGCTGGCCTATCTGACCACCTCCGACGTGCTGGCGATGCGCAACATCGGGCTGGCGGTGATGGAGAAGATGACCGCCCCCGAGCTGCAGATCTACCAGGCGCGCCAGGTTTACGAGGAGGCGTTGCACACCTGGACCTATCAGCACTGTATCGAGACCATCGGCCTCGATCAGGGGGAGATCTACAACCGTTACCGGGTGGTGCCGGAGATCAACCGCAAGATCCAGATCACCAATCGTCGGCTCCACTCCATCCTGCGGGCGGACATCGATCTGAACGATCGGGACGAGCTGACCAACTTCGTCATGTCCTACATGTTCTTCGCGGCGGTATTCGAAGGGTGCTGGTTCTACAATGGTTTCAGCCCCATCTTCGCCCTTCAGCGCCAGGGGTTGATGAAGGGGACCGCGGAACAGCTGCAGTACATCATGCGCGACGAGGTGCTGCACTGCGCCTTCGGTATCCGGGTGGTGAAGCAGATCTTCACCGAAAATCGCATCACGCTCGATCCAGCGGCCATACGCCAGATGTGGGACGAGGCCGAAGCGGCAGAGAGTGACTATGCCCGCTATATTCTTCCCCGCCCCATCATCGGCTACAGCGCGGAGAACCACGTGGAGCAGTTCCGTCATACCGCCAACCGCCGGGCGCGCCAATTGGGGCTGGAGGAGCCGTTCCCCGGTGCCCGCAACGCCCTGCCGTGGCTGGATGAGCAGGCCAATCTGCGCAAGGAGAAGAACTTCTTCGAGACCCGGGTGACCGAATATCAGACCGGGGGTGCGTTGAGCTGGAGTTGAGGATAGCGCTGCGGGACTCTTGCAGCCGTGTCAGGGAGAAAAGAGATGTCGAGATGTCGTTGGTTTGGATGGGTGCTGTCCCTTCTGCTGCTGTGGGTGATGTCGGGCTGCAGCTCCATGGATGCGGTAAAGAAAGCGGCCGGAATCAAGGATCCCGCCGTCTCCATCGCAGGGGTGAACATCACCCGGCTCTCTGCAGAGGGGCTGACCTTGCAGTTCGCCCTCGATGTGGAGAATCCCAACCCCATTCCGCTCGACCTGGCCGGCTTCGACTACGCCCTGATGCTGGATGGAAAGCAGCTGCTGGCAGGGGAGAAACGTGACCGGATCAAAATCAGGGCCCGGGGCGACAGCCGCGTTTCGGTTCCCGTTTCCCTGAAGTTTGCCGATCTCTCGCGCTTGCTCTCCGGGGGGATGAAGAAGGAGAGCCTGAACTACGAGCTGAAAACCGCCGCCTTGGTGGATCTTCCGGTGATTGGGGTGAAGAAGTTTCCCGCCAGCCGGAAGGGGAGTTTCCCTGTGCCCAAGGTGCCCGATGTCTCCCTGACCGGCATCGATGTCAAGAACCTGAGCCTGAGTGGTGCAAAGGTGGTGATCGGGGCCAGCGTGGACAATCCAAACTCGTTTGGGGTCGACATCAGCCAACTCGTCTACGATCTCTCCATCAACGGCAAACCCTGGGTGAAGAGCAAGCTCGACAAGGCGTTGCCGCTGCAGGGGAAGGGACGCAGCAACCTGAGTATTCCTGTTGAACTCAATTTTTTGGAGATGGGGAGCTCACTCTATCAAGTGTTGATGCAGGGCAAAAAACTGAACTACCGGTTGACGGGCGACATGAAGTTCGCGGCCGATCATCCCCTGCTGAAAGCGGTGGAGGCCCCTTTTTCCAAGGAGGGTATTGTCGGGACCAGATAGACAGACCTTGTCCCGAACGTTCCAACCGGAAATCCCTTGATTGTACCTGGATGGTCGTCCAGTTGCGGATTCGCGGTATGGCGGCGACTCGCAACGAAACTCGGTGATCAGGTGAAATATCCGGATCAGGGAAAGTAATACGCTTTGGCGGCCTTTACCCGGTGATAGAGCTCGAACAGCCGGATCAGAGAGCCCTGCGCCGCGCCCGAGGGAAGTAGCGAAACGGTGGCATAGGGCCGCAACGTAGCCCCCCAGCGCTGTTTGTAGGCCTCGTTTCCGCCCAGAAAATCATAGATTTTTTTTCTTCGTTCGATGGCCCGCTGGATGGCGGTGGCAAACAGGACTACCATGGGTTTCTGTTTTGCAAATCTCTCGTCGAATCCTCCCTGATAATAGGCAACCATGTTTTTGTCTACCAGATGCAGGCTGGCGGCGACGATCTCTTCATCCATGTACAAGGCATCCATCCAGGCCCTTTCCGCGCAGACCATCTCTGTGCTCATCTCGAGGAAAAAGTCGCGCATCACCTTGCTGTTGAAGCAGGAGTTGACCCCCTTCCCGGTCATGCGTTTCCGGTTCAGATCCATCAACTTTTCAGCAGCCGGTGCGACCTCATTTCGGTCCGTGATCTGTCGGATGGAAAAAGAGGAGGAATTATCGATCTTTCGCAGGCTTCGTCGGATCTGCTGGCGGAAATTACTGCTCAGATTGGAAAGAAAGTCATCCCAGGAGTCCGGTAGTTTTGTCTGCCAGCAGCCACCGTGACTTTTGATCTCCTGTTTTATCGTCTCCGCCTGTGACCATTCGGAAACAATCTCCATCTCCCGGGAACCTTTGTCTATCTCGGAGAAAAGAAAATAGTTGCGGTTGCCGCAGTGTTGCCATGCGTATGAGAGAAGCTGGTGCGGAATGGTGCTGTCGATACCGGTTTTGAGCAGGAAACCGAGGTGTTCCGAGCAGGCAAGGCTGTCGGCGCCCAGCAACTGAGCCCGTTTGGCGAAGGAAAGCCCAAGAAGAGCGGCAGGCTCCGTCATGATGGGGAGTGCCGCCACCGGATGATTGTCCTCGTCCCTGGCGTAGATGAACTGTAGATCCCTGTTATCGGAAAAGTGGTTTTTCCAGCAGCTCATCCATTCCCAGCTCATAAAGGCGGATGCCTGCTCGTCGTGGGCGTAGATCTCGTTCCACAGGGCTTTCACCTGTTGTTCGTTATTCCTGATGTCGCTGATTGCTATCGTTGTCATGCTTGATATGGATCGGTCTGCCGAGTTTGAATGAGGAACCAGAGAGGAAATGGCCAAGAGTCATTCACAGAGCCACACACATGTAATACATCGAGGCGGGATCCGCAGAGGCAGCGGCTTGGTCTCGTCACGGGCACGATGCCGTCATGGACGGACAGGGCGCCCTGCGGCTGGATGACCTACCCCAAGCCGGATCGGTATGCCATCGGAGTTGCTCGTGCAGACGACTTCCGAATGATGTTTTCCATCGAGTGTCTTCGTACAGAAGATTTCTCACGCAGGTGTGCCGGTTTCCGGTTTGTCATGAGCTTTTGTAACTGTTGGATATTGAAACAAAAAAATAACATCCGCTCGTTGCAACATCTGTCGTGCTCTCTAGAATGACAAGTGTGCTTGGGAGCAGGATCAGTCGAGGATCTTGATTGAATGAATATACCAATAAAGTGGTAGGGATACCAAGAGGAGCGGCTGGTCTGCAAGGCGGGGTTCGTGATGATTACAGAACAGATCCAACTTCCACCCACTCCTTGGATTTGATGGGGCGACATTTTCTCCGGACTCCTCTGGATTGCACTCGAGCTTCGGCTGGGTTGAAACGGCCTCACCCGCCTCATGTTTGGGCAATGGCTGAAAAATGAACGAAATATACCGCAAGCTGTTGCGATACGACAACCGGTTGGTGATGCCGTTGCTGGACGTCGCTGTTCTGTTGTTGGCGCTGCAGTCGGCATTCTCCCTTCGTCTGGGACAGTGGTGGCCGGGCGAGTTGCAGGAGAACTGGTGGCTGTTTCCTGTCGTGCCTCTGTTGGCTGTCTTCGCGTTCAGCTATTTCGGGCTTTATCGCACCATGTTTCGCTATGCGGGCAGCAAGGCGTTCGTGGAAACGGCCAAGGCGGTCAGTCTGCAGGCATTGCTGCTGATGGGGATCACCCTATTGGCGGGCAGGAGTGATATTCCCCCTTCGGTTTTCCCAATCTACTGGTTGGCCGGTCTGGTGATGGTCATTGGCTATCGCTTCCTTCTCCTCGCATCCCTGAGAAGGGCGCTGAAGAACCGCCACTCTCCGGAGCGGGTGATTGTTTTCGGTGCGGGAAGCGCGGGTGCCGAGCTGGTGCAGGCGCTGCAGGCGAGTTGGGAGACCGAGGTCGTTGCCTTCATCGATGACAAACGAAGTTTCCAGGGGAGAGAACTCCTCGGTCTGAAGGTCTATCCACGTAACAGTTTGGGATGGCTGATTCAGCGCCATGGAGTGTCCCAGGTGCTGTTGGCGATCCCCTCTGCATCGACGGTTCGTCGGCGGGAGGTGCTGGCGCTTCTGGAGCGTTATCCGGTGGCGGTCAAGACCGTTCCGTCCCTCCATGAATTGGTCTGGGAGCGGGCGACGGTGGAGCAAATCCGGGATGTGGATATCGGGGACCTGCTGGGTCGCGATCCAGTGGCTCCCAACGATACCCTGATGGCGGCCTGTGTCACTGGAAAGTCGGTAATGATCACGGGGGCCGGCGGTTCCATCGGTTCCGAGCTTGCGAGGCAGATATTCATGCTGGCTCCCCGTCGCATGATTCTGTTCGAGTCGTCCGAGTTTTCCCTCTATCAAATCGAACGGGAGCTGCGTAATTTTCGTTCGCCATCCCGCCAAGGCGAGCCGACAATGGAGATCGTCCCGGTATTGGGCAGCGTGGTGGACAAGAATGCCCTGAAGAAGGTGTTCGATGCATTTGAAATCGATACGGTTTATCACGCAGCCGCATACAAGCATGTGCCCCTGGTGGAGCAGAATCCGACGGCAGGTGTTTTCAACAACGTGTTTGGCACCCTTTATACCGCCCAGGCGGCACTGGCGGCAAAGGTCAATAGTTTTATTCTTGTATCCACCGACAAGGCGGTGCGCCCCACCAACGTCATGGGGGCGAGCAAGCGGATGGCCGAGCTGGTGCTGCAGGGGCTCGCCCAACATGAGATGGTTATGCAAAGATTGGCAGACCACTACCGGACCACACGTTTCGGTATCGTTCGTTTTGGTAATGTGCTCGGCTCGTCCGGTTCGGTGGTTCCCCTGTTTCGGGAACAGATTCGTGCCGGAGGGCCGGTGACCGTTACCCATCGCGAAGTGATCCGTTATTTCATGACCATCCCGGAAGCCGCACAGCTGGTCATTCAAGCCGGCGCCATGGCGCAGGGCGGCGATGTTTTCGTTCTGGATATGGGAGAGCCGGTGAGGATCTATGATCTTGCTCGCAGGATGATCGCCTTGAGCGGCCTCACCGTGCGAGACGAGGACAATCCGGAGGGTGATATCGAGATCCAGATCACCGGACTTCGCCCGGGAGAAAAATTGTACGAGGAGTTGTTGATAGGATGTGAAGTCACCTCCACGGAGCATCCGCGGATTTTGCGCGCCCATGAGGTGATGCTTCCATGGTCACAGCTGATAGTGACGATCGAGCAGCTCGAAAGGGCGTGCGAGCAGCATGATGTAGCTGGCCTCCTTGCTCTGTTGCGCCAAGTGGTCAACGGTTACAGGCCTCAATGCGGGATCAAGGATACGGTCTGGATTGCCCTCGCGGAAAAAGGGAAGGAGAAAGGTGAGCCGGTTCTTGGAGCGATAGCCGGGTAGGGAAAGTTTGATCGCCTCATAATCGAACAAGGGGTATCGCGTGTTGGTACGTCACAGCTTCATATATGCCCTCGCCCGCGGCGTCCCGGGGATCGTCAATTTCCTGGCCGTCATGATCTATACCCGGATGATGACACCCGGAGAATACGGGCAGTACGCCTTGGTGATCGCAGCGGTAGGGCTGATCGACTCCGTGCTGTTTCAATGGATTCGGCTGGGTCTGCTACGCTTCTTGCCCCATTACTCGAAACATCCACAGGTGTTGCTGTCGACGCTGTTCCTCGCTTTTTTGTCGGTGGTGGTCTTTACCTCTCTGCTGGGTATCGTCGGTTATTTTTTCTGGACGGGGCAGGAAGAACGCAAGCTGCTTGTCGTTGGCCTGATACTGCTGTGGGTCCAGGGGTGGTACGAGCTGGAACTGGAACTTGCACGCAGTCAGTTGGCCCCCTTTCGCTATGGCATGATGTCCATCTTCAAATCGTTGCTTGCTCTGACCATTGGGCTTTTGCTTCTTTATCAGGGAACAGGAGAGGTTGCTCCGCTTCTTGGATTGATCATCGGAATGGCGTTGGCATCCTTGCTGTTCGCATGCAGGGAGTGGAGGGTGATTCACGCTGACTCCTTCGACACTTCGTTGCTGAAGAATTTGCTTCATTACGGCTTGCCCATGACGGCCACCTATACGCTGGCCTTTTTGGTGGGCAGTTCGGATCGTTTCATGCTTGGCTGGTTCCAGGGTGCCGATGCGCCGGGGCTTTACGCTCCGGGCTATGACCTGACCCAGTTCAGCCTGCTGATGCTGTTGATGGTGGTGAATCTTGCTGCCTATCCGTTGGTGGTACGCGCCATGGAGCATGAAGGGCCGGAAGAGGCCCGGGAAAAACTGAAAGATGTGCTGCTGCTCTCCGTCGCAGTTGCCCTGCCGGTGGCCACTGGAATAGCCGTCTGTAGCGAAAACATCGCTGGAGTCATGTTGGGAGAGAAGTATCAGCACGCTGCTGCGTCGTTGATCCCCCTCATAGCCCTGTCTTCTTTCTTGTTCGGCATGAAGGTGTTCTATCTGGATCTGGCTTTTCAGCTCAGCAAGAAGACCTATATCGAACCCAAGATCATGTTGGTGGCTGCCCTGGTCAACGTACTGTTGAATCTTTGGTGGATACCCCTTTATGGGTTGATGGGAGCTGCCTTCGCCACGGTTGTCGCATACGGCGCAGCCGCCTGTCTGGCCTGGCGGATGGGTAGAAAGGTATTCCCGCTGCCGGCACCGTCGGAAGATGTCTGGAAGGTATTCCTGATATGCGGCGTCATGGGGCTGGCGCTGTGGTTTACAATCGATTCCCGGGGAGTTGGTGCTTTGCTTGGCCAGGTTACCATAGGAATCGTTGTCTATCTCCTGGGTATTCTCTTGCTGGACGTGGCGGGTGTCCGCAAGATGTTGCTGGCCCGTATCGGCGCGCAGCGGGCCCTGTAGTCAGTCGTAGGTTGGCTCTCGAATATTCTGGACAACACGTACACATATTTGGTCGTAGAGGGGGAGCGAAAGAGGAGCCCCTGGGCAAGAAATCATCAGTAAAGCGTTGGTCGGCGAAACGCAGGCGGGAGGTGGTGCTGCGGTTGCTGCGCGGAGAGAGCTTGGATGGAGTGAGCCGGGGGACCGGCCCAGATGCAGGGTTGGGGTCGCAAGCCGGTGCGGTCGGACGAGGAGCCGGCGGCTGCAATCCGTGAGGTACTGGGCGAGGGCTACCGCAAGGTGTGGGCGCGGCTCAGACACAAGGGCATCCCGGTCTCGAAGGAGCGGGTGCGGCGCCTGATGTCAACACCGACGCCACTCAGGTCCACACCCGGCTGGATGGCACGGCCACGGTGTTCGTGGCCGTGGACCACTTCGTCGGTGACGTGGTCGGCATCCAAGCCGCCCGGCCCGGGACACGCTTTGAAGCGCTGGAGCCGATTCACCAGGGGCTCCGGGAACTGGCCCAGGGCGTTGCCGAAGGACTCGTACTGCGGCACGACCATGGCCCGCAGTACATGAGCCTTGCCTTCCAGCAGGAGATTGCCTTCCCTGGCATCGAGTCGAGCCCGAGCTTCCTCCGGTCGCCGGAGGGTAACGGCGTGGCCGAGCGGTTCATCCGCACCCTGAAGGAGCAGCTGCGGTGGGTGCGGACCTTCGACACCGTCGAGGAACTCCGGCAGGCGCTGCTCGAGTTCAAGGCGCAATTCAACGGGCATTGGCTGCTCCAGCGGCATGGCTATGCCACTCCGGTCAAGGTGCGGGCTGCCCACACCCCGGTGGCAGAGGCGGCGTAAAACAGTGGCCGGGAATTCGGGGGATTACATCCGTTGCTATAGCCGGTATTTTTCCGCTTCCGAAAAACTTTCTCCCAGGTGGTGCGTTATCGAAACAGCAAGAGGGGTCGTGTGTATCCGACAACCGGGAGTGAGGAGGAGGCGGCCAAGGGCAGATACCACGGTGTTACTGGCAGAAGCACGTGATGCCGACCGCTGCCATCTCCAACCTCCCGAAACATGGGTCATACCATGAAAAGAAGGCGCTGCGGCCACATGGAGCCGGCCCTGCTGCGGCAAACCATGCTGCAATCACGGCCGCAGAAAGCAGCAGAAAGGGTCACCCATTAGCCTGCCCCCGGTCGACAGCCAAGCGCTGGCCCCGCTGCAAAACAGCATCCTATCGATGTCATCCACCGCCGTTACGCCTGTCGCACCCGTTATGTCATAGTCTTTGGCATCGAAGGCAGATACACTCCGCACCAGTCACCCACCTGGATCAAGGCAGGAACCCGTTCCGGCATTCCAGCCCCTGGTACCTCGGTACCCCACACAATCTTCGGTGCCAAACCGTGTCCAATAGAAGTCTCATCACGGAATCGATGGCTCAGCCCAGGCTGTCCAGACCCGATACAGCTCACGGTTTGGGCGAATTTCAGTTTCCGGGGTGGGTCAATTTTACTTTTCCGCTAACAGGTACGCCTGCTGTCCACACAACGACAATAGGAGGCGTAGTTGCCCGGCCCGGCAAAACGCTGGGTATCGCCGGTCTCCAGCATGATGGTCAGCCCGAGAATCTTCCCTACACCGGTGATGGTACGCAGTATCGCAAAGGGCTCCTCCAGCTTCATTGCATGATAGGCGGAGCGCTCCAGGACATCGATTTGCTGTTGAATGGCCCGGTAGACCGCCAACCCGGCCTCTACCGCCTGAAGGGTGGGCTCCTCCATGGCCGGGGGAACAAAATCGGGTTTGCGCAGCCTCCCCGATGAAATCCGCACCCCCGTCGAGCGCCAAATCTGGCTCTGCACACTGACCAGCTGCATGCCGGCCGTCCTGACCAGCGACAACCTGCGCCGCAGCCTCACACAACCGGTTGGGATTGGTGTTACTTCCCGGGTGTGTCGTTCGGCGGGGTTTCGGGCGGCGTTTCGGGCGGCGTAGAGTTTTCGCTCTCTTCGCTCCCTCCGGAGTTTTCGGGTTCGTCCGGTTCGGCTGGTTTCTGCTCCACCAGTTTCTCCCGCTTCGCCTCCTGGAGGGGTCTCACTTCCCATTCGGCCACCTTGAACCGTTTGTTCCAATCGGAACGCTGTAGCAGGTAGCCGCCGTTCTTCAGCTTGCGGAAGGTGTAGTCCAGCTTTTTGCCCTCCTCGAGGGTTACGCTGGCTTTCAGTGGTTTCGCCTTTTCGTCCTGCTCCGGTTTCGCTTCGTCGTCGAATACCGATTCGATGGTGATTCCCGCGAGCTTGCCGGCGAGTTTGTCGGCTTCGCTGGTGACGGTCTGCTGGTTCGGTTTCATGTCCGCCAGTTGCCATTCGCCTTCCTTGCGCTCCAGAGTGATGCCGGGCAGCTCGATGCGTGTCATCTTCTTCTCGTCCAGACCGAGTATCTTGCGGTCTATCCAGCGATCCCGCTCGGCTTCGGCGTCGAACAGGGCGAAGGGTACGCTGACGATGTCGTTCTCGCCGGCGGTCCGTGCATGGACCTTGCGGAAGCCGGGCGAGGTGCCGAAGTAGAGATCGGCCAGCTTCTTTTCTCCCTGGTGCAGGGTGAGGTGACGCTCGAATTCATCCGTGGCCACCTTGAAGCGTTTCGCAGCGCTCGGGGTGGTGGCGACGGGCCACCCCTTTTTCAGTTTGGCCAGGGCGTCGAGCAGTCTCTCCACTTTCTGCTGGTCGGCGGGGAAATCGTCCAGCTCCGGCACTTTCCATTTGCCTTCGCTCTTTTTCAGTGTGACCTGCCTGTCCGGGGCCTGGATGTGGATGGTGTCCACCAGCGCAGGCTCGAATGCCGCCAGCTTCTCTTCCGGCGTGAAGGCGGCATAGGGATCTTTCCCGGTGTTGAGCAATACGGCCAGAACGATCTGTGCGATGAGCAGGCCTCCCAGGCCGACAATCCATCGGTTCATCGATTAGACCCTCCCTTCCTGCAGCACGGTTTGGTAATGACGTTGAGCCCGACGGCGCGCGGTACGTCGCACCACCCAGACTGCGCCGAGACCGAACAGCGCCAGAGCGTAGTTGAGATACTCCCAGAACTGTTGCTGTTCACGGTCCAGCGGTTCCAGGGTGCGGGAGAACTGGCCGCGTCCGCGGATGGCGAGCAGTCCCCGATCCTCCAGTGACCAGTCGATGGTGTTCTCGACCAGCTGGATGGGGTTGAAGTAGCGGGTGCGCAGCGCCGCCGAGACCAGCTCCAGGGTTTCGTCACCGAGGAAATCGGCGGAGGAGTAGAGGACGATGCGCGCCGATTCCGGGGAACGGTCGATCACGCGGGTGATGGTGGTCTCGTCCCCGGTTTCCTCTTCGGCAGCATCCTTGTCCTTGTCGGTATCGTCTGTAGTCTCGTCCTCTTTTTTCTCCTCTTTCTCGTCCAGCAGCGGCGAGGGTTTGCCCTTGAAGAAGGAGTCGAAGCGTCCTTCCACCACCACGCCCAGCAACCGTTTCCCGATTTCGCCTTCCTGGGCAAAGCCCAGCCGGCCATAGGTACGGAAATCGGGCTGGATGTCGGTGCTCTCCGAGGTCCAGGAACCTTCCGAGCTGTAGAGCAGCGGAATCACCCGGCGGTCGGCGTTCTTCTCCTCGTCGACGACGATGGGCGCGGCCCAGTTCATGGTGACCTGGTTCAGGCCGGCGGTGATACCGCTCTGCTGTTCCATTCCCTCTTCACGAATGTCGATGAAGTAGGGATAGGAAACGAGACGGGTCTCCTGGACGATGAAGCCGCCCACGTTGCGTTGAACGGGGATGGGGAAGGCGCTGTTCTGCGGATCCAGCACCATCTCTTTCTTCAGGGTGATGCCGTTGTGCTCCAGCCACTTCTCCAGCCCCGACTCGTGGGGAGTGGCGGAGAGTCCCCGCTGCAGGGTGACGTTGAACGGCGAGGTGGAGAGGATCACCGTGCCCCCCTCCATCAGGAACTGGTCCACCGCGAACAGCTGTTTTTCGTCCAGAGATTCGGGAGCCACCACCAGCAGCAGGTCGGCATCGGCGGGCACTCGGCCCGATTTCAGGTCGGTGGGTTGTACCGTGTGCTCCTCCCGCAGCCGATCCTGCAGCCAGCTGAACCGCTTGCCGCTGCCATGGAAGCCGAATTGCGGCATGGGCGGTGTTCCCGCGGGCGGGGTGTAGAGGGCCACCGTCTTGAGGAAGCCCTTGGAGAATCGTTTGAGTGCGGCGTCGATGCTCCGTTTCAGGCCGCCGCCATCCAGGTTTTCCGGCAGCGGAATCGGCACCATCTGATCACCGCTCTCCAGTACCATGTAGAACCAGAAGGTGTTGGGGTCGAACAGCCCCGTAGCCATCGGCCGGAAGCCGTATTCCGCCTCGATCTGGCGTGCCACCGCGCCGCCGTCGGCATCGGGGTCTATGATCTTCGCCTCGAACTTGCCTCCCGATTCCTTTTCCAGCTCGGAGACCGTTTCGTCGAGCGCCTTTTTCAGCTCCACCAGCTGCTCCGGGAGTTTGGCGTCCGGGGAGATGTACCCTTTGAGGGTGACCGGATGGGTGATGTTCTCGAACAGCTGTCCGGCTCCCTGATAGGTGAGCAGCACCTTCTTGATGGCCCGGGTGATGTCGTATTCGGGGTTGCGCAGATCCACCTTGAGGTCCGCCTCGCTCTGCGCCTTCACCTCGATGAGGTCACGAAAGCCGAGAGTTTCGTATTGATCGCCGTATTTCACCAGGATGTCGAAATAGGAGTTGACCACCGACGCCTGGTATTTGCTCGTGGTCTGGAACGGTACCGGACGGATTCCGTACTTCTGTCCCGCCTCCTGTTCCAGCTCGGGGTGTTCCATGGGATCCACGAACTCCACCCGCACCTTGCCGCCGCCGGCGATGGCATACTCTTCCAGCAGGTCCCGCAGCCGGGGGACGAGGGGAGCCAGCAGCGGGTGGGTCTGGGCGCTGAAATAGCCCCGGATCAGCAGGGGTTCACGCAGCTGGGCGAGATAGCTGCGGGTGGCGTCGGAGATGGAGTAGATCTTTCCCTCGGTGACGTCGGCCCGTGCCCAGTCCACCGGCTGCAGCCACAGGTTGCCGGCGACGAAGTTGGCCACCAGCAGGCCGGTGAGGGTCGCCCAGCGGCGGTGACGGCTGTTGGAGGGGTTGCCGGCCCAACGCAGCCTCTCCAGGGAGAGGACATTGAGGGAGAGGAAGATCCCCATCAGCGAGAGGTAGTAATAGAGATCCCGCAGGTCGATGACGCCACGGGTGATGGAGTCGAAACGCGACCCGGTGCCCAGCAGATGGAGCAGCTCGGTGCCCCGGTTGCCCACCAGGCCCGTGAGGGCGTCGGAGCCGATGAGATAGAAGGCGCCGCATACCAGGGAGGTGACGATGAGGCTGATGATCTGGTTGTCGGAACGGGCGCTGACGAACAGCCCGATGGCGATATAGGCACCGGCGAGGAACAGGGTGGCCAGGTAGCCGCCGAACACCGGTCCCCAGTCGAGGTCACCGATGAAGGCGACGGTCAGCGGCAGCGGCAGGGTGAGCAACAGCGCCACGCCCACCAGTGCCAGGCAGGCGAGGAACTTGCCGACGACCAGTTGCCACGGCGGGACCGGTGAGGTGAGCAGGAACTCCAGGGTGCCGGTGCGCCGCTCCTCCGACCACATGCGCATGGTGATGGCGGCGGTGAGGAAGATCAGAAGGACCGGCATCCAGGAGAAGAGGGGACGCACGTCGGCGATGTTGCGGGCGAAGAAGGTTTCCACCCAGAAGAAGATGAACAGGGTCACCGCCAGGAAGGCGCCGAAGAATATGAAGGCGATGGGTGAGGAGAAAAAGGCACCGAACTCCTTGCGGGCGATTTGAAACAGCTGTTTCACGGGTCGGATCCTCCTTTATCGATTGGCCGCTTCGAGAAAGACGGATTCCAGCGAACGCTCTTCCGGCTGCATGGCGTAGAGGGCGCACCCCTGCTCCAGCAGGGCCGAGGCCACCGCCGGGGCCGAGCGCTCCACCTCTTCCCGGTTCCGGAAGGCGAGGGCGTAGCTCTGCCGGCCGCCGTCGTCCGGCAGCCGTTCCACCGAGCGGATGTCCCCGACTCCCTTGAGCGCGCTGTCCACCCGGTCCGGGTCGCCGTCCACGGTGACCAGCAGACGGTGGGCGCTGCGCAGCTCCTCCATGGTGGCATCCAGGACCTTTTGTCCGGCACGGATGATGATCACCCGGTCACAGACCGCCTGCACCTCTTGCAGGATGTGGGTCGAGAGGATCACAGTCGCTTCCTGCGCCGCCTCCTTGATCAGGTCGCGCATGTGCTGTACCTGTGAGGGGTCGAGGCCGTTGGTGGGTTCGTCGAGGATCAGGATGTCGGGGTGGTGCAGCAGCGCCTGCGCCACACCCACGCGCTGGCGGTAGCCGCGGGAGAGGGTATTGATGGGCTGGGTGGCCTTCTCGGTCAGCTCGGTCTTGCGGATGGCCTCCCTGACGCGGGAGAGGCGTTCCGTCTCCGGGACGTCGTGCAGGGCGGCGGCATAATCGAGGTAGTCGATGACGGTCATCTCGGGATAGACCGGGCAGTTCTCCGGCAGGTAGCCGATCTTTTTCTGGATCGCCTCCCGATCCCGGTCGATATCCAGTCCGTCGATGGTGATCCTGCCGTCGGTGGGTTCGAGAAAGCCGGTGAGCATCTTCATGATGGTGGTCTTGCCGGCGCCGTTGTGGCCCAGCAGACCGACGATCTCTCCCTGGCCGATTTCGAACGAGACGTTGTCCACCGCAGTGAACTCTCCATAGGTGCGTATCAGCCCATTAACAGTGATCATCTCGCCTCCTGTTATTCTTTTGACCCGGCAAGGTGGTACCGTTGTCGGGTGATTGAACGTGCTGTTCATGGGAGCAACCCGTGTCACAGGACGTGACCTGAATGATCCGGATGGCCCGGACGGCTGTAGTGACCGGAGGAGTGAAGGAATAGTTCCCCGGTCCGACATGCTTTTCTTGGTAACACGACACCAATCGTCGATGGGTCGAGTGTGTTAATATTCTAACGTTACTCCGGCTGCTGACAAATACCTTTTCAAAGCCGCGCGGATGGTGTCCGGACACCCCTTCGCGTTAATATAACCCTCCCCAAACCGTGATGCTGTTGTCGATGCGATGGATATACCGGAAGGACTGATTGCCGCCCCCTGGCTCTGGCTGGGCAACCTGCTGTTCTTTCCCCTGCTGGCCTTCGCACTCTATCGCGCCCCCTGGTGGCGGTTGCGCAGCCGCGAGGGGCAGCACCTGCTGCTGGGGGCCTGCGTGTTCACCTTTTTCCTGTGGAACGTGAAGGCGGGGGTGACGCCCGGGCTCAATTTCCATCTGCTGGGGGCGGCGCTGCTGACCTTGATGTTCAGCTGGGAGTTTGCGTTCATCGTCATGAGCGTGGCGCTGGCGGCCGTGACCTGGTTCGGGGATCCGGCCTGGGAGACCTATGCCCTCAACGGCCTGATCATGATCGGGCTGCCGGTGCTGCTGATATACCGTATTTTTCTCCAGGTGGATCGGCGTGCGCCCAACTTTTTCGTCTATGTGCTGGCCTGTGGCTTTCTCGGCGGCGGTTTCTCGGTGTTCCTGGCCGGGACGGCCGGCGCGGGGGTGCTGTGGAGCAGCGGGGTCTATTCTCTCGACTATCTGTCCGACAACTATCTCCCGTTTCTGCCCCTGTTGATGGTTCCCGAGGGGGCCTTCAACGGGATGTTGACCACCCTCCTGATCGCTTATCGTCCCGACTGGATGCGTACCTTCCGTGACGAGCGCTATATCGACGGCAAATGAGCGATCTCGCATGAGTGCAGACGGAGCCCCCCCGGCGCAACGTTCCCGGCAGACCATCGCAGCGGTCGATCTCGGCTCCAACAGTTTTCACCTGATCGTGGCCCGGCTGGAGAACGGCGAGTTGCGGGTCGTGGATCGCCTGCGGGAGATGGTCCGCCTCGGTGGGGGACTGGACAAACGGCGCCGTATCGGCGCGGAGGCGCGGGAAAGGGCGATCGCCTGTCTCACCCGTTTCGGCGAGCGGCTGGCCGGTCTGCCCGAGGGGTGTGTACGGGCGGTGGGGACCAATACGCTGCGCAGCGCCCGCAACGCCGAGACCCTGATCCCGGAGATGGAGCGGGCGCTGGGGCATCCGATTTCAATCATCTCCGGAGTGGAGGAGGCGAGGCTCATCTATCTGGGGGTTGCCCACAGCCTGGCATCGGAGGGACGGCGCCGGCTGGTGATGGACATCGGGGGCGGAAGTACCGAGCTCATCATCGGCAAGGGTTTCGAACCGCGATACATGGAGAGCCTGTACATGGGGTGCGTCTCCCTCACCCGTGCCCGGTTCGCCGATGGGCGGATTTCACGCAAGGCGGTGAAGCGGGCCCTGCTGGATGTGCGGATGGAGCTGGAACCGGTGGTCGCGCGGTTCCGCAAGCTCGGCTGGGAGCGCCCCATCGGTGCTTCCGGTACCATTCGCGCGGTGGAGCGGGTGGTGCGGGGTCAGGGCTGGGAGCGGGCGGGGATCACCTTGTCCTCGTTGTACCGGCTCAGGGATCTGCTTCTGGAGATGGGGAAGACAGAGAGACTGGCTGCGCTGCCCGGCCTGAGCGAGCAGCGGGCGCCGGTGTTCGTCGGCGGCGTGATGGTATTGCTGGGTACCTTCGAGGCGCTTGGGATCGAGCGGATGGAGGTCTCCGAGGGGGCGTTGCGGGAGGGGTTGCTCTATGAGCTGGTGGGGCGTATCCGTGACGAGGATATCCGCAGCCGCAGTGTCGAAGAGCTGGCGCGCCGCTACGGGGTGGATGGGGAGCAGGCGGCGCAGGTACGGGAGACGGCGCTGCGGCTGCTCTCACGGGCGGGAAAGGGGTGGAAGCTGGAAGGGGAGCCCTGGCAGAGGATGCTCGGCTGGGCAGCGCAGCTTCACGAGGTCGGCCTCTCCATCGCCCACAGCCAATATCACAAACACGGGGCCTACATCGCCGAATACAGCGACTTGGCCGGTTTCTCCCGTCAGGAACAGAAGCTGCTGGCCACCCTGATCCGGGCCCACCGGCGCAAATTCCCGGTGGTGGAGTTTCAGTCCCTGCCCAAGTCCCAGCAGCGGCCCGCCAGACGGCTGGCGGTGTTGCTGCGGCTCGCGGTGCTGTTCCACCGCAGCCGTAACGGGGAGCCCGTACCCGGGATCGAGCTGAAGGCGCAGAAGGAGCGGTTGCTGTTGCGGTTTCCCGCCGGCTGGCTGGAGCGGCATCCCCTCACCGCCAGTGATCTGGAGCAGGAGGCCGCCTATCTCGAAGCGGCGGGGGTGCGGCTGCTCTTCGAGTGATCCCGGGGTTACTCCAGCCCCAGTTTCTTGAGCCGGTAACGCAGCGAGCGAAAGCTCATTCCCAGCTGCCGGGCGGCGGCGGTCTTGTTGTGGTCGTTGGCCTCCAGTGCCTTGAGGATCTCCGCTCTCTCGATATTGGCGAGGCGTTGCTCCAGGGGCAGCGTCTCTTGTTCCGATGTGCTCTCTGCCGGGGCGGGTTCCATCGCCGGAACGATGCCGAGGTCCGCCGGGCGGATCAGGTCGCCGTCACACAGCGCAAAGGCCCGTTCGAGGATGTTCTCCAGCTCTCGTACGTTGCCAGGAAATCGATAGCGGCGGAGCTGGTCGAGGGCGGCAGGTTCGATGCGGGGTAGCGGTGACCGGTTCTGTTTTGCCAGCCGCTCCATGATGTGTTCCACGAGGATCGGGATGTCCTCCAGCCGTTCACGCAGAGGGGGGACCGGAATCTCGATTACATTGATCCGGTAATAGAGATCCCGGCGGAACTCTCCCCCCTCCACCAGCCGGGCGAGATTCTTGTGACTGGCGCTGAGGATGCGCACATCCACCGGAATCTCACGGGCGCTGCCGACAGGCCGGATGCGTTTCTCCTGGATGGCGCGCAGCAGCTTGACCTGCATGGCAAGGGGAAGATCCGCCACCTCGTCCAGAAACAGGGTGCCGCCGTCGGCGGCCTGGAACAGTCCCTCCTTGTCCCGTGTGGCGCCGGTGAAGCTCCCTTTGGTGTGACCGAAGAACTCGCTCTCCATCAGCTCGGCAGGGATGGCGCCGCAGTTGACGGGGATGAAGGGCCCCTCGCTGCGTGGTCCCTGCCTGTGGATCATGCGGGCCACCAGCTCCTTTCCCGTGCCCGATTCGCCGCTGATGAACACCGGGGCCTGGCTGCGGGAGACCTTCTCCACCGCTCCCCGCAGGGTGCGCATCGCCGGGGAGTCGCCGATCAGGATGTGGCGGGTTCTGCGCTCCCGCAGGCAGCGGGGTGAGATACGCAGGGCGTTTCCGATCTGGCTGCGCAGTTGCTGGAGGTCCACCGGCTTGGAGAGAAAATCGAACGCCCCCGCCTTGAGCGCCTCAATGGCCAGCTCCATGTTGCCATGGGCGGTGATGACCGCCACCGGCAGGGCGGGATGGGTTTCCCGAATCTCCCGCAGCAGATCCAGGCCGCTGCCGTCCGGCAGTCTCATGTCGGTGAGGCAGAGGTCGAACCGGTTCTGTTTCAGCAGGGTGCGGGCCTGCTCCAGGGTCGCCGCGGAGCGGGTTTCGATCCCCATGCCGGACAGGGTCAGCTCCAGCAGCTCACAGATGTCCGGCTCGTCATCGATGATCAGGGCCAGGGGCTGGGACATCGGATTACCTCGGTGATTCCGGGGGCGAGACGGCGAAATGGATGCGGAAACATGCCCCGCCGTCCCGACCGGGAAGCAGCTGAATGGTGGCCTGGTTGGCGGCGCACAGTTCGCGGACGATGTAGAGTCCCAGGCCGGTGTGCTGGGCTCCGGTGGTGAAGAATGGCTCGAAGATCCGTTCCTCCACTCCGGGCTCGATGCCGGGACCGTTGTCGCATATCTGCAGGTAGGGGGTGTCGTCCTCGGTCGAGAGGGCGGCCAGCAGGTGCAGCTCCAGCCGATCACCGGCGGCATTGCGGGCATTTCGGTAGAGATTCCAGATCACCTGCTGCAGATGCAAGGGGTCGAAATGGATCGTCAGCCCGGGGGGGGCGACCTCCACCCGGATGGCGACGCCATCATCCGGCTCGGTTTCACGCAGCTCGGCGACCACCCCTTCCAGCCAAGGCTTCAGCTGGATTCCGCGGATGTCGGCCGGCCGGCCACGGCCAAGCTGCAGGATGTTCTCGATGATGGTGTTCACACGCCCGGTCTGGTTGTGGATGATCTCGGCGAGGCGCCGCTCCGTACCATCCAGCCGGGATGATTCGCGCAGCAGCTGGGTGGCATGGCCGATGGCCCCCAGGGGGTTACGGATCTCGTGGGCGATACTGGCGGTGAGGCGGCCCAGTGCGGCCAGCTTCATCTGCTGGGCCTGCTGCGCCAGCGCGGCGTTCTCTTCCAGGTGGAGGATGAAGCCCCCCTTGCGCATGCCCATCAAGGGGATCAGGCGAACGGAGAGCCGACCATCGTGGATCGCCAGGGGGTCCGTCGGGTGGCCGTGCCCCTGCCACCGCTCCACCGCTTCTGCCAGCTCCTGCGAGAGCTCAGCGAGCGTGGCGGGGGGATTCTGCGGGTCGATCCGAAGGGCCCTGGCGGCCGCCTGGTTCATGCGCTGTAGCCGGCCGGTTCCGTCCGCCACCACGATCCCGCTGCGCATCTGCTCGATGATATGGGCGTTGAGCTCGGTGAGACCGGCCAGCTCGCTGCTCTGTTCCTCGATGTGCCGTTCGCTCTCCCGCAAACGTTGGGCCAGAAAGGCGGCAAGCAACGCGGTGACGAAGTAGATGGCGCCCGACAGGCCGGCCTGAAAGTAGTTCGGGGCGAACAGATTGGCAAGATGGGCGTGGAGCTCTTCACCAAGCAGGGCCAGCGCTGCGAGGGCCGCGAAAAGGGTGGCGATACGTGCCGGGAGCATTACACCGGCCAGTGCCAGCGGGAGGATCAGAAGCATGCCGAGGCCGCTGGAGACACCCCCGCTGGTGTGGATGAGCAGGGTGACCAGGGTGATGTCCACCGCCAGTTGCAGGGTCAGGGACGGTTTGCGGCGCGCCAGTGGGCGAAATGCCCCGAACGACAACCAGGCGGCGCCGGCGAGCAGGGCCAGCCGGGGATCGTGATGGCCATAGGGTACGACGTCGGTGTCCAGCAGGAGCAACCCCAGCAGGATGGCGGCGAGCGTGAGCCGGTAGCGGTCGAGCAGACCCTGGAGCCGCTGATCAGAGGGTTCCCGCCAGTGCCGGACGGAAAGGGGTTCCGCGCCGGACTCAGTGATGATGCCCGGATTCGTCGTCATGGCGGGGTGGGGCAGGCTGGCCGGGGATGCGGCGGGATTCACTGGCCCATTCCCCGAGATCGATCAGCTTGCAGCGTTCGCTGCAGAACGGGCGCCAGGGGGATTTTTCATCCCAGGGGACCGGTTTGCCGCAGGTGGGACATTTCACCTTCCTGGTCATCGGGCTATCTCCTGATAACGGGTATGCAGCTGTTTCACCTGCTTTTCGAGCTGGCCGGGGTCGCCATCGTTGGTTATCACGTCATCGGCTGCGGCGAGACGCTGTTCGCGATCCACCTGGCTGGCGATGATCTGCTTCGACTCATCCCGGGTGAGCCGGCCCCGTTGCAGGATGCGTTCCATCTGGAGCTCTGGCGGTGCGTCCACCACCAGGATTCGATCCACTTCATCCGTCCACTTGCTCTCCAGCAGCAGCGGGATCTCCAGGATACAGTAGGGGGCATCCGTCCGCCGGATCCGTTCTCTCATCTCCGCGCGGATCAGCGGGTGGAGAAAGCGCTCGAGATCCCGGCGTGCCTGCTGGTCGCCAAACACCCGTTTGCGGAGTTTCGCCCGGTCCAGGCTGCCGTCCGGCAGGAGCATCTCCTCACCGAAGCGGGTCACGATCCATTGCAGGGCCGGTTCGCCCGGTTCCACCAACTCACGAGCGATGGCGTCGGTATCGATCACGGGCACGCCCAGGCGGGAGAACTGCTCCGCCACGGTGCTCTTGCCGCAGCCGATCCCCCCGGTGAGCCCGATACGCAGGGGCCAGCGCATCTCCACGGATATCTCTTTTTTCGGTCTGCCGTATATTCTTTTCATCGCCTTCAGCGAAGCTGGTTCAGATAGGCTTGGGTGATGGGTTCTCCCCACATGAGCGCGATCCATCCCGCCGTCGCCAGGTAGGGACCAAAGGGGATCGGTGTGCCCCGCTCATGACGACGCAGCAGGATCAGGGTGATGCCGACCACCGCACCTGTCAGCGAAGAAAGGATGATGATCAACGGGATCGCCTGCCAACCCAGCCATGCGCCAAACAGGGCGAGCAGCTTGAAATCGCCATATCCCATGCCTTCCTTGCCGGTGACGACCTTGAACAGTATATAGACGCTCCACAGGGAGAGATAGCCGGCCATGGCGCCGAGGATGGCACTACGGGGATCGGTGAAGATCCCGAACAGGCTCAGGCCCAGACCCAGCCAGAGCAGCGGCAGGGTGATGTCGTCCGGCAGAAGCTGATGATCCAGATCGATGAAGATCAGGGGAATCAGCGCCCAGGTGAGCAGCAGTGCGGCGGCGGCCTGCCAATCGAAGCCGAAATGCCATACCACCAGGGCGGAAAGGAGAGCGGTGAGCGTCTCCACCAGGGGATAGCGCAGCGAAATGGGTTTTCCGCAGCCGGCGCAGCGTCCTTTCAGCAGCAGATAACCGAGGAGGGGGATGTTTTCCCGTGGGGTGATGAAATGGCCACAGGCGGGGCAGCGGGAGCGCGGCGTACTGAGATTGAATGGTTCGCGGTCCGCTTCGTCGGGTGTGCCGCCCTGCAGTTCGTGGCACTGCAGACGCCACTCCCGCATCATCATCTCCGGC
>Ga0256832_1000235_pt1 | contig 34920 bp, 24 predicted proteins | sample 134614metaG_FD_190534 | JGI IMG/M metagenome (GOLD analysis project Ga0256832, IMG submission 190534) | Hydrothermal vent microbial communities from Lau Basin, Pacific Ocean - 134-614 | ecosystem: Environmental > Aquatic > Marine > Hydrothermal vents | place: Pacific Ocean: Lau Basin | collected...
TGCTGGATCAAGCTTTCGCTCATTGTCCAATATTCCCCACTGCTGCCTCCCGTAGGAGTCTGGGCCGTGTCTCAGTCCCAGTGTGGCTGATCGTCCTCTCAGACCAGCTACGGATCGTCGCCTTGGTAGGCCATTACCCTACCAACTAGCTAATCCGACGCAGGCTCATCTGATAGCGAGAGCTTCCAAGGAGAGGCCCTCTTTCCCCCATGGGGCGTATGCGGTATTAATCCGGATTTCTCCGGGCTATCCCCCACTACCAGGCAGATTCCTACGCGTTACTCACCCGTCCGCCACTCTACTCAAGGTCCGAAGACCTCTTTCGCGTTCGACTTGCATGTGTTAAGCATACCGCCAGCGTTCAATCTGAGCCAGGATCAAACTCTTCAGTTCAAAGTTTGACTTCCCTTTAAGGAGGGAAAAATCCTTGCTCGACGTCACGTCATATTAATTTAGGAATTGATATGATGCTTCGTCGATATTTATTGGCCATCAAGAGCCAAGCGACGGAGCACCCACACAAATTACCTGATCTACTTGTTAAAGAGCTTGCCGAGTTACCTCAGCGCAGACCCCGAATTATAGCGGCCATTTTTTGATGCTGTCAACAACTAAATTTCGCTGTCTTCCCGCATCTCCCGGCAACATCTCGTTGCGAGGCGGCGTATTATACGGCGATGATTCCCGCCGTCAACCCCTTGACGAAAACTTTTTCGCTTCGGGCGCCGTCCCAACCACCTATTGGCTTGTCGGGGCGGCGTATTATACGGCGACCTTTCCTGCCGTCAAGCCCCTGGAAAAACTTTTTTCTCCCGGGGCTTGCGCCTGTTTCCCCGGCACTCCAAAAGCTGTTTTCATCTCGAAAATCAGCACGGATCAGCGTGTCGGGAGGGCGCATTATAGGGGCTTGTTTCCTTGCGTCAAGCCTTTCCTGAAAATATGGGCACCTCGAAAATTTGAGGTGCCCATGCGGGACAAGGATGTCCCGCCATTTTCAATCACCCAAGTAATTGAAAATGAAGCAAACCGGAAACCGCGTTTTCGGTTTGCGTGGAGAAAAACAGCCTGGATGGCTATTTTTCGAGATCCCCATATTTTCAGGAAGTGATCTTCACCCTGGCGAAACGCCGTTTTCCCACTTGGGCAATGACCTCCGACCCCCGAGGTAAAATCCTGTTCCGCTCTTCCACCCGTTCACCGTCAAGGCGCACCGCGCCCTGCTTGATCATCCGGTAGGCCTCCGATGTACTGCTCACCAGTCCGGCCTCCTTGAGCATGTTGGCAATGGGCAGACCTTCTTCTCCACTGGCCTGCAGTTTCACCTCTGGCATATCCTCGGGCATGGCGCCTTTGCGGAAACGGTCGATAAAGGCCTGCCTAGCCTTTTCCGCGGCCGCCTGGTCATGGAAACGCGCCACAATCTCCTCGCCCAGCAGGAATTTGATATCGCGGGGATTCATCCCCTCGTCAATCTGCCGGCGGAAACCTTCTATTTCTGACATGGGGCGGAAACTCAATAATTCAAAGTAACGCCACATGAGATCATCGGAAATGGACATGATCTTGCCGAACATTTCCTCGGGCGCATCCGTGATGCCGATATAGTTGTTCAGGGACTTGGACATTTTCTGCACGCCGTCCAGCCCTTCGAGTATGGGCATGGTCAGAACCACCTGGGGATCCTGCCCATAAGCTTCCTGCAGCTGGCGGCCGACCAGCAGGTTGAACTTCTGGTCGGTGCCGCCCAGCTCCACGTCGGCCTTCATGGCGACAGAGTCGTAACCCTGCACCAGGGGATAGAGGAATTCATGGATGGCAATGGGCTGGCCGTTCCGGTAACGCTTGTTGAAGTCATCTCTCTCCAGCATGCGGGCAACGGTGTGCCTGGCCGCCAGCTGAATCAGGTCAGCGGCATTCATTTCTCCCATCCAGCTGGAGTTGAACAGCACCAGGGTTTTTTCGGGATCGAGGATCTTGTAGATCTGCTCCTCGTAGCTCTTTGCGTTCTCCAGGACCTGTTCACGGGTAAGGGGTGGCCGGGTGGTGCTCTTTCCCGTGGGGTCACCGATCATGCCGGTGAAATCCCCGATGAGGAACATGACTTCGTGACCAAGATCCTGGAACTGGCGCAGCTTGTTGATGAGCACCGTGTGCCCCAGGTGCAGGTCCGGGGCTGTCGGGTCGAAGCCCGCCTTCACCCGCAGGGGCCTGCCCTGCTCGAGCTTTGTCACCAGCTCCTTTTCCACCAGTATCTCATCCGCGCCGCGGCGTATCAGCTCCAGTGATTCTTCGACTGAAGGCATATTCGACTCCCAGGTAATTCCAATCAGGAACGGAAATGTAACAAACTTTGCGCAAAAGCTCCCGCCACAAACGGGCCGTTACCGCAAAAACCGGGTATTCATGGCATAATTCCCAGTCATCATGGAACCTGGCGGCGGAAACAGGGGTCTGCTGTCAAAAATACCAGTCATTTCACAACCAGGATCTGCAGCCAGGTCCCACACCCTGACAGGAACGGCGATGCAAGATTACATATTCAATTCCCGCAGGCAGGCTGCCCATCGACGCCGCAAAATGCTGGTTCGCCTGCTTCTGTTCCTGATCATCGGCGGGGCGGCCGCGTTTATTGCTTATCGCTATCTGGACACCGGCATGCCAGGACAGGGCGACACCCAGCAGGACGAGAACCTTCTGCCCCTGCCCCCCGTCAACGACACGCTTCCGGCCCAGTCACACAATCTGCCCACATCCAGTTCCCCAGCCGGAATGACGGAGGAAACGAAACTTGCGCAGGACACGGACACCAGCGCAGCCGAGGAAGAGAATACTGACAGCAGTCCACTGTCCGAGGCGGCAATCCCAAGCCCTGTTTCTCCCGCTGCCGACAAAGAGGATGATCTGCACTGGATCACGCACAGGATTGGAAAGGGTGAGACCCTGGCCTCCATTTTCAAACAGCAGGGACTATCCCCCACCCTGCTGCACAGGATCGTCAACAGCAGCAAGGCCGCCAGGGGTCTGGCGCGTATCAACCCGGGCCAGGAACTGCGTTTTGGCCTGGACAGCGATGATCAGCTGCAGGAACTGGTGCTGCAGCGAAGCCGCATCTCCAGCCTGGAAATCAAGCGGGTGGAAGATGATTTCCATGCCCGAGAAATCTCCCGCCCGGTGGAAAAACGCTACGCTGCCACGACGGGTATCATAGAATCCTCCCTGTTCGTGGACGGCCAGAAAGCCGGACTCAGCGATACCCAGATCATGGAACTGGCACAGATCTTTGGCTGGGATATCGATTTTGCCCTGGAGCTGCGGGAAGGTGATCAGTTCCATGTCATCTACGAGGAGCAATACCTGGACGGTGAAAAATATCGCAACGGCCCTATCGTCGCCGCCGAGTTCATCAATCGGGGAAAGGTATACAAGGCAGTGCGCTACACCGACAAGGCAGGCGACACCTCCTACTATGATACCGAGGGCAACGCCAAGCGCCGGGCATTCATCCGCACGCCGGTGAAATTCGGCCGCATCAGCTCCCGCTTCACCCGCAAGCGCTGGCACCCCGTCCTCAAGCGCTGGCGTTCCCACAAGGGGGTAGACTATGCTGCTCCCCGGGGCACACCCGTCAAGGCCACTGGCAACGGAAAGGTCGTGTTTCGGGGCAAAAAGGGCGGCTACGGCAACGTCATATTCCTGCGGCATGGCGGCAAGTACACCACCGTATACGGCCACCTGTCCCGCTTTGCCAAGGGCCTGAAAAAAGGCCAGAGTGTGAAGCAGGGGCAGATCATCGGTTACGTGGGCAGCACCGGCCTGGCCACTGGCCCCCATCTGCACTACGAATTTCGGGTCCACGGCAAACACGTGAATCCCCTGACCGTCAAACTACCCAAATCCATACGCTTGCCGAAAGACGAGCTGGAGCGATTCAGAAAGGTCACCCAGCCCCTGCTGGCCCAGCTGGACGAGCTGCGCGCCAAGACCATGGTGGCTTCCGCGAAATAGCTCATGGCCCCCGACGGCTATTACATCGGCCTCATGTCCGGCACCAGCATGGACAGCATAGACGCTGCCCTGGTGGAAATCGGCGCCGGCAAGACAAGGCTGCTACAGGCCATCTCCCACTCCTGGCCCCAGGCTCTCGAAGCCCGATTGCGCAGTCTGGCATCCAGCGAAGCCTGTACCCTGCGTGAACTGGGAGAGCTTGACCATCTCTGCGGGCATGAATTCGCCCACGCCGCCCTGAAACTGGTGGACGCTTGCGGCCTGGACACCGGCCGGATCCGTGCCATCGGCAGCCATGGGCAGACTATCCACCATCACCCGCGGCCCCCCGCGCCTTTCACCCTGCAGATCGGCGACCCCAATATCATCGCGGAAAAAACCGGCATCACTGTGGTTGCCGACTTCCGCCGCCGGGACATGGCGGCCGGCGGCCAGGGCGCTCCCCTGGTGCCGGCCTTTCACCAGGCTGTCTTTCAGCATCCGGCGAAAAACAGGGTCATACTGAACATCGGCGGCATCGCGAACATCACCATGCTGCCGGCTTCCGGGCAACACTCGACAGGATTCGACACTGGCCCTGGCAACTGCCTGATGGATTTGTGGTGCGCCAGGAAACGCGGCCGTCCCTATGACAATAACGGTGACTGGGCCGCACGGGGAAACCCGGATGACGAACTGGTGCGGGCATTATCGGATGACAGCTATTTTCAGCTGCCTCCACCCAAGAGCACGGGCACGGAGTACTTTGGCGGGGAGTGGCTGGACAGAAAGCTGAAAGCTCACCCGGGACTGTCCGATGAGGATGTCCAGGCCAGCCTGCTGGCCTTTACCGCTTCCACCATCAGCCAAGCCATCGAGCGCTGGGCGCCAGCCGCCGAAGAAGTACTGGTATGTGGAGGCGGCGTGCACAACCAGGCACTGCTGAACAAACTGTCCAGGCTGATTTCTCCCATTCCGGTCAGGTCAACGGGCGATATTGCCGGCGGCCTGGATCCGGACTGGGTAGAGGCCGCCGCCTTTGCCTGGCTGGCCCGACAGGCCCTGGAGGGCATTCCCGGAAACCTGCCCTCGGTGACAGGCGCACAACATCCCGTGATTCTGGGGGGTATCTACCCTGCTCGAAACAACAACAATTACTGAAACTATTACCAAACCACCCCGGAGCCCCAATTTCCCGGCCCCCGTTCACGAGGGTCTATAATGAAAGTCATGTATCGGCTCCGTCCACCATTCCCGCTTCTTGCAGCCGCGGTCATCTGCCTGCTGTTGCTTGGCAACGTATCCGCCGCGCAGGCCCACCATGAAGCGCTGCGTTACAAGAGCATGTCTTTTTCCAGGCTTTCCATCAAAGAGGGCTTGTCCCAGGTTACCGGAAACGCCATCCTGCGGGACCGAACAGGTTACATCTGGATCGGGACCCAGGACGGCCTGAATCGCTACGATGGCCACGATGTGCGCATATTCAGGCACGACAGGGAGAATCCACAGTCCCTGGGACGCGACTTCATCAACGTACTCGCGGAAGACCCTGAAGGGCACCTGTGGGTAGGCACCCGGGGAAATGGCCTGGATGAATACGACCCCCTCTCGGAAAAATTCCATCACTACCTGCAAACGAAAAAAGAAGGCGACAAGAGCGCCGCCGATATACGCGCGCTGGAAATCGTAAAAGAAAGAGTTCTGATCGGTACCCTGCAAGGACTCTTTTCCCTGGACCTGAACACCCGACAGATAGAGCCCATCCACCTTACGGACATTCCCTCCGCACCCCCGACCATCCATGACCTGCTGAGTTTCCCTGACGGACGGGTTCTGGTTGCCAGTAGCAGCGGCCTGCACCAGGTCGACCTTGAAACAGGCAAGTCCAGGCCCGCTTTTGTCCATATCCTGAAGAACTATCCCGGCGACGTGAAATCGCTGTTTCTGGACAGCCAGCACCGACTCTGGGTAGCCACTCATCACCAGGGCGTGTTGCTCATCAACATGGCCAAGGGAACATTGCTCCGGCAGTTCCGGCACGAGGCAGAAGACCCGGATTCCCTGACATCCCTCAGTGCCAACACCTTTGCCGAAGACGCCCAGAAAAACATCTGGATCGGAACGGAAGGAGGGCTGAATGTCTATCTAGCTCACAGCAGCACCCTGATACGCATGGCTGATTCCCGGCTTCGGCCGGAAGGTCTCACTGACCATACCATCCGCAGCCTGTACACGGATCCAAATGGCACCCTGTGGCTGGGTACTCACGTGGGCGGCATCAATCACGTAACGCCCCACCTGGTTCGTTTCGGCAAGGAAATCCCTTCCCGTTACCTGGAATCGTCGGACAAGCGAATCCTGGGAGTGGCCATCACCCCTCATGGCGACATGTTTATCGGCACAGTGGAAGGCTTGGTGCGGCGGCGCGCGGGGGAAATACACTTTGAGCCGGTTCCCATGGCCGATCAGCCCTCTTCTTCCACCCGGTCAACCGTATACGGCGTATACGCCGCACGGGACGGAACCATTTGGACAGGCAGCGCCATGGGACTGCGCCGGCTGGCGCCCGGAGAGGAAAGCCTCGGCCCCGCGGAAGTCGATTCTCCTTACTATTTCGTTTCCATCCTTGAGGATCAGGACGGCTTCCTATGGCTGGGGCGCCCGACGGAGCTCCTCAAATATGATCCCATAAGCAGAAAAATCGTCGCCCAACTGGATATTCCCCACGTCTACGGCCTGTTACTCCTCGAATCCGGCAAGCTCCTGGTGGGCGGCCTGGGCGCCATACACATGGTGGACACTGCCTCTGCCCGCATACTGTCTAGCCTGGAGGGCAGCACACATGGCTTCAATACCATCACCTACCTTTTCCGTACACGTCAGGGAGAGATATGGGCCGGCACCCAGGGCGATGGGCTGTTCCGTCTGGAACTGCCCCCAGACCTGAACCTCTCCACCAGCAAGCTTAACTTCTTCACGACCCGCGAAGGATTGCTTTCCAACGCCATCGGAGCCATCCAGGAATCCAATGAAGGCAATCTTTGGATAAGCACCATCAACAGCATCAGTCGCCTGAACCCACGAACCGGGGAAATCCGCAATTTCGACGCCAAGGACGGTGCCTTGTCCGAAGGATATTTCATAGGATCGGGTACGCGGGACAAGGAAGGTCTCATCTACTTTGGCGGAACAGTGGGACTGACTTTCTTCTCACCAAAATGGATAAACAATGACCCTTCCCGACCCAGGATAGTATTTACAGAGCTGCGCCTGGACAACCAGGTAATGGAACCCGGCGGAGAAAACAGCCCCTTGAAACACCCTCTGGCCTACAGCCGACAATTGGTGATACCGCCGAAATGGTCCAGCATCAGCCTGTCTTTCAGTAGCGACAACTTTGCTTCCCCCTCTTCCCAGCGCTACGCCTACCGCATGTTGGGAGCGGATAAATCCTGGACGGAAACCGACGCTGAAAACCGCTTTGCCAGCTACACCAACCTGGCGCCCGGCAGTTACAGATTCCAGGTGAAGACCACCAACCTGGACGGGCAGTGGAGCGACCTTCCAGATGAAATCAGCATTACCGTGCTACCCGCCTGGTACCAGACTCCCTGGGCCTGGCTGCTGTTCATGCTTGCTTTCGGAAGCACCTTGTATGCTTTCATCCGCTGGCGCATGGCGGGTCTGGTGAAGCGCAATGTCGAACTGGAGAGGCGGGTCAGCGAAAGAACCCGCGCCCTGACGGACGCCAACCGGAAACTCAGCTACCTGGCCCGTACCGACACCCTCACTGGGCTGCTGAACCGCCGGGCGTTCACGGAAGTATTTCCGGGAAATGATGCTTCCAGGGAAAATCGGGGCAGCTGCAGCCTCGCCTTGCTGGACATTGACTTGTTCAAGCAGTTCAACGATCAGTATGGCCATGACTGCGGTGACGCCGTTCTTCGGGAAATGGCCAGGTTGCTACGGGAAAACCTGCGCCAGAACGATGTTGTTGCGCGCTGGGGAGGAGAGGAATTCATCATCCTGCTGCCTGACACCAACCTGGATTCCGCGGCGGAAATCATGGAACGGCTGCGTCAGGCCGTTGCATCCCATGAATTCAAATGGAAAGGCAAGACGTTGCAGATAACCATTACCGCAGGGCTGGGAACCTGCATGGGAAGAAACCTGGACGCTTCCCTGCAACCCGTGGATCAGGCCCTCTTCCTGGGGAAGGAAAAGGGCAGAAACCGCCTGGTTATCGCGCCAACGCCGGCCTGATCAGGCCGGCCCGCGAACTGTAAAGGCTGTCAGACAGAGAAAGAGGAGCCGCAACCACAGGTGGTGGTAGCATTTGGATTGCGCACGACGAACTGTGCGCCCTGCAGGCCCTCCACGTAGTCCACTTCCGCGCCTTCCAGGTACTGCATGCTCATGGGGTCGATGAGCAGGGTGACCCCATCGGTAACAAAGCTTTCGTCACCCTCGTTCACTTCTTCATCGAAAGCAAAGCCGTACTGAAAGCCGGAACAACCACCACCCTGGATGTAAACACGCAGTTTCAGATTGGGATTGCCTTCCTCCTCGATCATGCCAGCCACTTTCCTGGCCGCGGCTGAAGTGAATGTCACTGTGGGGCTGGCTGCTTCAGCTTGCTCGCTCATTGCTCTACCTCTGGTGATACATCACCCTGAATTGCTCGGAGGAACATTATCGAATTCCCCAGTAAATCTATCAAGTACCATTGCCCTTGCTGACAACCGGGATATCCAGCGCCCCGGGCCGACACGGTTTTACAGGCAAAAAAAGCCCCCTGGCGTACCAAACGCCAGGGGGCTTGCGGGGGCCGGACTTAGCGCCTGCTGTACACCCGCGCTGTTGCCAGGAGCATCAGCATCATGCCGAGCAGGAACAGCATCCAGGTGGACAGGACCGGCACGGGCGCTGGGGGCTTCAGGCTGAGGGAAACATCGCCATAGTCATCCTCGCCCGGATCGTTGTTGCCCGGAACCGAGTCGGGATCAAACTCGTTCGCCCCGGTGATCTCCGCGGTATTGCGCAGATCTCCCACACCCACGGTGGCCTGGAAGGTCAGGGACAGGCTGCTGCTCGCCGTCACGTTCAGGCCAGACCAGGTAATGGTGTTTCCGGTCAGCACACCACCATTGCTGATATTGGTGATATTGCTGAAACTTGCCGGCACGGGGTCCGTCACGGCCACGCCGGTGGCGTCACTCGGTCCGGCATTGGATACCGTGAGAGTGAAGGTAACCACCTCGCCGGGGAAATAGACAGGACCACCGGACACCGTCTTCTCCAGGCTCAGATCAATGACATCGGACGGCGTGAGCTGAACGCTGTCCTGATCGTCTTCACCAGCATCACCGTTTCCGGGGGTGGAATCGGAATCGATCTGATCCGCGCCAACAACCTCGGCCACGTTGACGTGATCGCCATTGAGCTCCACCACGGCATCGAAACCAAGGGTGACGGAATCATTGACCGCCACGGTCAGCCCGTTCCAGGTGATGGTGGCGCCATTGAGCGCACCGCCATTGCTGATGTTGCTGATGCTGCTGAAGCCGTTGGGCACCACGTCTCTCACCGCCACGCCAGTGGCCACATTGGGGCCGGCATTGGCGACCTGGATGCTGAAGTGCACGGTATCACCCGGGGTATAGTCCCCACTGCCGTCGGCATCAACGAGCAGGCTGACGGACTTCACCAGAGACAGGTCGATAACCTGCTGCACGTCAGGCTGCGCATAGTCCTCATCGTCCTCGGATTGATCCCCATTGTCGTTGTTGGGGTTCGAGTCGATATCGAACTCGTTGGCCGCCGTCACCTGTGCGGTATTCCGGTACGGCCCGGTGGGAAGCACGGTGGCATCAAAGGTGAGGGTCACCGGCGTTCCAACGGAAACCGTCATGCCACTCCAGGTAATGGTGGAGCCGGACAGGCTGCCGCCATTGCTGATGTTCACGATATTCCCGTAACCTGCCGGAACCGCATCGGCCACACCCACGCCCGTCGCCGTATCCAGACCGGTATTGGTCAACACCAGGGTGAAGGTCACCACGTCGCCAACACGGGGGGCCGTGTTGCTGATGGTTTTCTGAAGTTGCAGATCAATGGTCGCGCCAACATTCAGGACCACGCCGCTCTCGTCGTCTTCGGACTGGTCGCCATCGTCGTTGTTGGGCGTCGAATCGATATCGAACTCATTCGCCGCTGTGACTTCCGCCACGTTGGTGTAGGAACCGCTACCGCCGACAATGGCATTGAAGGTCAGCGAGAGGCTGGCTCCCGCGGGCACGTTCAAACCGCTCCAGTCGATGTTGGTGCCAGCCAGAACCCCGCCATGGCTGATGGCACTGATGCCGCTGAACCCACTGGGCACCACGTCCCGCACACCAACACCGCTGGCATCGTCTGGACCGGCGTTGGCCAGCAGCAGGGTGAAGGTCACGGTATCGCCCGCCGTGACGCTGCCGCTGCCGTCGGCATCCGTGTTGAGGGCCACGGACTTGACCAGGGACAGATCGATCACGGGAGCAACGCTGGGCGTGACATTGGCCTCGTCATCCTCGGACTGATCGCCGTCATCATTGTTCGGTGTGGAATCCGGATCGCTCTGATCCGCCGCCGTCACCTGGGCCACGTTGGTATAGTTGCCCGTGCCCGTGAGAGTGGCGTCGAAGGTCAGCACCAGATTCTGGCCGTTGTTGACGCTCAGGCCCAGCCAGTTGATGACATTGCCCCCGGTCACCACGCCACCGGAAGACACGTTGGTGACGTTGGTGTAGCCGTCAGGCACGACATCCTGGATGTTCACGCCGGTGGCATCGTTGGGTCCCTGGTTTGTCAGGGTGAGGGTGAAGGTCACCATATCCCCAGGAGTGTAACTGCCGCTGCCATCCGCGTCTGTGGTCAGGTTGACCGCCTTGGCCAGACTCAGATCCGTGGCCAGCACCAGGCTGACCAGGTGATCTTCCACCTCGCCATCCGGCGCCACGCCGGTGGGCTCCGCCACGCCCGCGCTGGACAGGCGGAAACGGGTGTGGATGTTGCCCGGCACGGAACCCGCCGGTACCGCTACCACCAGGTTGTTGCCACCGGCCACCAGATTGAGGCCGTTGGCGATGTGTTCGCCGGCATCGGCGAAATCACCGTCGCCGTTGAAGTCAGCCCAGGCATCCAGGACGCCCGCCTCGCTGGCCGTCACCGTCACATCGGTGTTGCTGCCGGCCACCCAGGGCTCGTTGAAGGTGACGCCGTCTTCATCGTCACCACCGGCGCAGCTGCCTGCCACCGGAGTTCCGGGCTGACTGTCGTCCCCGTCGTCGCTGGCGCCGGGCGCGCCATCGTGCTCACCGTCCACGCAGGATCCCAGATACAGGGTGGACCCGGCATCGAAAGCATGCACGGCGCCATTGGAGGCCAGCAAGGTGCCATAGCTGTCTGGCAGGTCACCGAGGTCCGTGCTCAGCACGGTCACGGCGTAGTCCTCCACCTCGCCATCAGGCGCCGCCCCATCCGGAGTGGAAATCCCTGCCGAACTGAAGCGGAAACGCAGCTGGGTATCACCTAGGGCCGCGTTACAGGGCACAGTGAAGCTCAGGCTGTTGGCCCCCGCGGACAGGGCCTGGCCGCTGAAGATTTGCTCCGTCGCAGACCAGCTGCCGTTGGCATCGAAGTCCATCCAGGCATCCAGCACACCGGCGACATTGGCGGTCACCGTGATATTGGTAGCCAGACAGGCTGCCACGGGGGAGTCGAAGGTGACACCGTCCTCGTCATCATCGTTCACACAAGTGCCGACTACAGCAACGCCGATATTGTTGTCATCCCCATCGGCGCCAGGGCTGGGCTGGCCGTCCAACTCGGTATCCACGCAACTTCCCAGGTACATGGGGTTGCTGGCCGCGACCCCGTGAACAGCGCCATTGCTGGCGATATCCACGGGATAGCTGGATGCCGCATCACCCAGGTCGAAGCCGTTGATGGTCACCTGGTAATCCTCCACTTCACCGTCCGAGGCAGGACCGTCTGGACTCTGTACGCCCCCGGAGGTCAGCCGGAACCGGGCATAGCTGGTTCCCGCAGCCGCGTCACAGGGAACGTCGATGGTCAGGCTGTTGACCCCGGCATACACTGCCTGGGAACTGAACACATGCTCGGCGGCGTCGAAGCTGCCGTTGCCGTTGAAATCCACCCAGGCATCCAGCAGGCCATTGCGATTGGCCGTCACGGAGATGGTGTTGGTCTGACAGGCGAACAGTTCCGAGCCATTGACGAATACCACGCCGTCTTCATCATCGGCGCACAGGCCAATGGTGGAGCTTCCCTGGGTCAGATCATCACCATCCGCGCCCACGCCAGGCTGGCCATCGGTTTCGGTATCCACGCAGCTGCCCAGCATGAGCGGGTTGCCAGGATCCACCTGATGGCTGGGGCCATTGCTACCCGCGCTGGTGGCGAAGGAGTCGGGCAAGTCGCCCCAGTCCTCGCCCAGGACGTTCAGACGATAGTCCTCGACCTCGCCGTCAGCCAGCAAGCCCGTGGGGGTAATGGCGCCCGCTGTAGTGGTGCAGCGGAAGCGGGCGTAAAGATACCCGGGCGACTGACTGGCAGGAACATTGGTATTGACCACCAGGGGGGCGCCGCCGGCGGTGACGGGCTGACCGCTGACGACCTGCTCGCTTGCAGCAAACACGCCATCACGGTTCCAGTCGATCCAGCCGCTGACATTACAATCGGCAGGAGATGCCGCGCCTACGGAGATATCGATGCTCAGGGCATCTCCCGGCAGCAGGGAAGTACTGGAGAAGGTGACGCCATCCTCATCATCGCCAGCGGTTCCGCAGGCGCCGTAGGTCGTGCCAAACTGGCTGGTGTCGTCTGCCAGGGCGTCGGCATCCTGGAAGGCGCCATTATCGGCATCCACGCAGTCACCCAGGAAAGGTGAGCCGGCACCCAGCAGGTGAGTCGCTCCCAGATCCAGGGCCGTGGTCTGATATTCCAGAACATCGGTACCGGACAACACATCCGGATTGTCACCATAGTCATAGGCAGGCACGGTGACCGCCGCGGAGGTAAAACAGAAATCCACGCTGAGATTGGTATTGTCGTCGGAGTCTCCATCGGTCACAGGCTCGCCGTTGGGCGTCAGTTGCACGGGCAGACTGCCGAGCACCGCGCCGATGTGGCCGCCGTTGTCGTCTCCATTGTAATCGTCGTCCGGATCAGGGGCGGGATCATTGCCGGTGCAGGTCTGCAAACCAGCCAAGGCGCCAGTGCCGGAGAAATTACTCAGATCCACGACCACAATATAGTCGCCGCCATCCAAGGCGCCGAACTCGTAACGGCCATCCAGGCCATTGCTGGTCACGGTAAAGGTGGCGCCCGCATATTCATCGATGGAGGGCACGCCATCACCATTGACATCCTTGTACAGACTCAAACGTACGCCGTTGACCCCGGTTTCGCCATTTTGCGGCTCAAAGATGCCATCGTTGTCGGTCTCCAGCCACACCTGGTTACCCAGCAGCAGTCCGCCCATGGGCAGGGTGATGCCGGCATCATGGCTGGGATCGTATTCGTCAGCGGCCAGGGTGACGATATGGCCATAGCCGCTCACGGTATTCGCATCCGAATCCACAGTGTCGTCACCGCCCTGATCCCGGGAAGTGAAACCGTTGGCCGAGGCAGGCACGCTGAACTTCACGTAATACGGAACGCCAGGCGCTAGGCCATCGAAGCGATAGTAGCCGGGGAAGCCATTGGCATCATCCGCCGTGGCCTGGGTTGCCACCAGGGTATCACCGGCGCCGGGGGAGCCGTCACCATTGTCGACATACAACTCGACGGTGACACCATTCACGCCATCGAAGGGCGCTTCATTCTGAATTCCGTCGCCGTTGTAGTCGAACCAGACGTAGTTGCCCAGGGACGCGGTACCCGTGGGAACCAGGCCGGCGTCGATAGTGGGGTTGTCCTCATTCACGGCAAGGGTAATGAGTTCGCTGCACCCGGTGGCCGGATTGACGTTGGAGTCCTGGGTGGAATCCCCTCCAAGATTCGGCCCGGTTATGCTGTAGGTTGCCGGGGCATCCATGCAGACGTAGTAATCCCCTGCAGACAGCCCGGGGAAACTGTACCACCCGGACTGTCCACCCGGCCCCATGGAGGTGAGGGTAGTACCCAGCTGCACGTCGTCAAAGGTGCCCGGCACGCCATCCATGCCCGGCGCGTACAGGAACATCTGAACATTGTTCAGCCCCGTGGGACCATCGTTCTGGATGCCATCTCCGTTGGTATCCACCCATACATAATCTCCCAGGCTGGCCCCGGTACAGCTTCCAAGATCCGTGCCGACCTTGTTGGGCTCAGCGCTCAGCGGCGTCCCCAGGTCGCTGCGGTAGGCCCGCCACGCAAAGGAGTTGTAGGCAAACTCACCCGCATTGATGCCGGCGGGAGCCTTCATGTTGAGAACCATTTCCCGCTTGTCATAGGAGATTGCCGGCGGGCCGGTAAACTCGAACTTGACGGAACGCACGTCGGAAATCGGCGTGGGCGCCACTGTGGTCCAGTTGGGGGCGTCACAGCTGCTGGTGGGGCCACCTACTTCTCCCCGGCAGGGGTTGCCCGAGGTGCTGTAATAGACGGTCACGCCGGAAGGCGCCGCGATGGGCGCCACCAGGGACGGCGTCCACTGGGAGCCCCGGGCAGTGGTGTCAATCACGCCCGTGTCACCCACGAAGGGCAGAATGTCGATGAGTACGAAGTCCTCCATGGGCACCGTGCCCACGTTGGTGACATCTATCTTGTACTGGAAAGCCCCGCCCGGCAGTTGCCCGCTGGAGGTGGCGGTGAAATCAGCGTCGCAACTGGCCTTGACAACCTTGCTGGACACCAGTTGCGCCACGGCCTGTACATCAATCGTGCTGTTGCGCGTGCAGCGCCTGTCCGCAGTGCTGCCGTCTTCGTCCAGATCCAGGACGTCGGCAACGCTCGACCCTGTACAACGCTCTCCTATGGGCGCGTTGTGCTGCATGCCAAAGGTATTGCCCAGGGAGCCCATGGGCGCGCCATTGCGAACCGTGGTGTCATAGCGGATGTCCGCGTAACTGTCGCGGGGAAAATCACCGGCGGAAGTCCAGGTCCAGCGCAGCAGGGTGCGCCCTGTGTTCTTGTAGTTGTCGATCTGCTCGAACACATCAGGGGCAGGCACCCCGGCTGTACCCGCATCAAAGGTTTGGTTGCCGGCATAGATCAGATCAACGGGCAGAAGGTCCGTGAGCACCAGTTGGTTCAGGGGCAGATCCTGGCTGGAATAGCTGTGCAGACGGGCGCGCAGCCGCCAGTTGATGGTGTCCCCGGCGAAATAAGGGCCGGAGCCGGTCATGTCCGTCTTGTCCGGGTAGAAACTCACATAGGCCCCACTGACGTTGAAGCTGGCGCAGTCGTTCTGCTGTGGCAAAGCCGTGCCAGCGGGGTATTCACTGAACAGATCGGCGCAGTTCTGCACCAGATCACCCTCGGATACCGGGTTGCCCACCGCATCCGGATTGAAGATCTTGGCATAGATTCTGGGGCGGTCACCCCAAGTGGCCGGCGCCATGCCCGGCGCGGCGGTACCGTAAAGCCAGCGGATCTTGGTGATGTGAACACCTGCCGGCAGGGAAGGAGCCGGAAGAGTGCTGTTGGTGGCGGTGTCAGGAGATGTGCCCAGCAGATTCCATGTCCCAACCGAATCGGAGCGCTCGTATTCCACGAGCACGCCCACGCCAGCCGCGTAGTTGGACAGCCCGTTGTAACTACCTGTGGTAACACCGGTAATCGTAAGAGCCACGCCCGCCGGCAGGGCATCCTCCACAATCATGTTGTACAGGTCCACGTTACCGGCGTTTCTGGGATAGAAGTAGTAATAGAACTCCTGCCCATTGTCCGGCACGGTGCTGATTGCCGGAGGAATCGGCCCGCCGGCGGATTTATCGAAACTGGGATTGGCATTCGGCACAAAGGTTTCAACGGGATGCGTTGACTCCCCCACGCCAAAGTTCTGGCTATTGGTATCACCGAAAGGCACCCCGTCCGCGGTAAAGCTGTTGGTCACGCTGGTGTTGGGGGTGAAATCGGCGCTCTCGTACCGCACCCTCACTTCAATATCACGGTTTTGGCCGGCATTCACGCTCAGCCCCGTCCACTGCAGCTGATAAGGAGCGGAAAGCTTGGTTCCCACGCATCCGGGCTCACAGGTCGCCGCAGGGGTAGCACCGAGGAATACCGGCGTATTGGGATTAATGTCCCCCAGGGGCAGGGTATCAACCACATCCAGACTGCTGATGTTGAGTTCGCCGTTGTTGTTGATCCGCAGACGATAGGTGGTTTCACGATCCAAATAGGAAGGATTGGTCAGCAGGGTCTTGCTCAGAACCGCGCTCACGTCCGCCACGGCTGTGACGTCCACGGGGCCTGCGCTGGTGGGGGTTCCCATGTTGGTACTGGTGGCAGTGTTGCTGGCTACCGTGCCATCAGGGGTGGTACCCACCGGGAAACGGACATTGATCTGCAAATCACCGGAATTACCCGCAGGGAGGGGAGAAACCATGTTGAAGGTGACCGTGCCATTGGTACCAGGAGCCGGCGCGCTGATGGAAGCCACGTCGCTGGTTCCCAGAGCGTTCACGAACACAACTTCCGGCGGCAGCACGTCCGTGATCTGGCCACCGACGCAGTCCCCGGAAGTCAGGCTGCAGCTGTAACTGAGGATGTAGCTAAAGACCTGTCCGGCGCGCTTGGTGTTGCCGGGATCGACATTGACCACGACTTTGGAATTGATGCCCGCCATGGCCGGCGAGAAAAAGAGGCTTGCAATAAACAGCAGCGCGATACGAGAAAATCTATTCGTCTTGGTCATGGTAATTGTCGTCTCCACGGCAATAAAACGATCACCCCGGCCATCCCATCACTAAATCCGGCACTGATGCAACCGGCGGGCCAACCGCTATCGGTAGGGCTTCAAACAGCGCATATCAATCCAAAAACAGGTGATTGAAAACACCTGCTTCACAAAAGAACAGATCCTTCTGGAAAAGCCGGCACCATCCGGTGTATTCATCTTTCTTCTGGATGGTCAGCCCGTGCCCGCCCCCTTGGGCACCTTGGGAACGAAGAACCAGGGATTTCCCCGCCGTTCTTCGAGCATTCAGCAATAAATATTTGTTGAAATCAGGCACGAATCATAGAAAAAACCGCCACCGTGTCAATTTGTATTCCAGGAATACACGGAGAATTACCCGATAAATCCCCTAGGAATACCCTATCTCTACCCATCGAACTAAACGCTTGATAAACAAAGCACAAACCACCCCCGCACCTGGAGCACATCTGTTAACCACCACGAAAGCGCTCCTGGCAGGGTATTGAATACGGATTTATTTCAGCACCAAGATCTGGCTGAGGGAGACATATTTGGTTGCCGGGTTAATAATACATAGTCAGGGAGCGTCCTCGCCAACCTGCTTAACCGCGCATTTCTCCTTCATGTCATCGGCATGGACCAGTTGTCCGTTCACCTTGGCCCCCATGGCCATTTCCAGCAGGGCATAGTGCACGGTGCCGCTGACCGATGCGCCAGCCGCCAGCTCCACGCGGTTACAGGCAAACACATCGCCCACGATAACGCCATCGAGCACCAGATTGTCCACCCGGACATCGCCTTCGATACGCCCCTCACGGCTCACCACCAAAGTGGCATTGGTATCAGACAGACCAGTGACGTTTCCCTTGACGATACCATCGACATGCATGCCGGAAGCAAAATCGATGTCCCCATTGATCCGGGTATCTTTCCCCACTACCGTAGCGAAAGGAGGCAGTTTGAGTTTATTGACTTTGGCCATGGTAATTCCCTATTCGTTGGAACCGGAGCGGCCTTCACCGGCGGACCGCAAGTTGTCTTCCCATGAAAAACGCCTGCTCAATTTCTTGAGCTCCCTGTTTCGTGGAAGGAACTCGACCAGCAGGCTCACGGGCTGGAAGCCTTCCGGCAGCTGGATCTCGCCGGACACATCCTGGTAGTTGGAAAACTCCAGTTTGACCACTTTCTCTCCATCCGGAGAAAACTCCGAACGATCCAGGCGCTTGTTCTTGCCCTTGAGCTTCCCCGAAACCTTCATCACCAGTTTGCCGCGGGTCGTTTCCACCTTTTCCAGAACCTGGACGATGGTGAAGCTGTAGCGGTAACGGTTCTCCTCATCCAGGGGCAGGAGGGAGAATTGGCGTATGTATAACGATCCGTTGTCATTGGAAATCAGGCTGCGCAGCATCTCCACTTCTGACTTCAGATCAGCCTTTTCCCTTTGCGTAGAAACCAGTTGCTCTTGCAGCTTCCGGCTCGCCTCCACCTCGATTTCCGCCTGCCTGCGGTAGCGGACCGCTTCCGATCTGACTTCCTTCAAGGCGGTTTCCGCCTGGACAAGCTCCCGGCCAAGGCGGGATAGCTCACTTTCACTGCGGACCTGGTCGAACCCTCCCTGGCGGACGCCGAATTCGTAAGCCTGCCAGGCAACACCACCGACCAGCGCCAGCAGCAGCAACGCTTGCCAGCGCCCCCGCCGGTCATGCTGGTGCACGATGCGCGGCGACTTGATCCGCTTGGGTTTTACCCTGCCTTGCATAACGGTTCTCAAGGCAGCAGGCCCACCAGGTTCAAGCCTTCGGTTTCATCCATGCCGAACATGAGATTCATGTTCTGCACCGCCTGGCCCGCCGCACCCTTGACCAGGTTGTCGATGACGGAAAGAATCACCACCATGTCTCCGTCCTGTGGACGATGCAGGGCGATGCGGCAAGTGTTTCCGCCACGCACGGAACGGGTTTCGGGATGGGAGCCGGCGGGCATGACATCCACAAAAGGCTCTTCGGCATAAGCCTGCTCATAAAGCGCCTGCAGATCAGCATCCCCCTTCACCCGCGCATAGAGAGTGGCATGGATGCCGCGGATCATGGGCAACAGGTGCGGCACGAAGGTCAGGGAAACCTCCTGCCCCAGGGCCCGGGCCAGATTCTGGCGGATCTCCGGCTGGTGCCTGTGGCCGGGAACGGCATAGGCCTTGAAGCTCTCCCCGGTCTCGGCCATGAGCATGGCGGCGTTGGCGCCCCGCCCCGCCCCGCTGACGCCGGACTTGCAGTCCGCCACCAGGGCATCCAGCGCCACAACCCCCGTCCTGAGGAGGGGCAGAAAACCCAGGGTGACCGCCGTGGGATAGCAGCCGGGATTGGCCACCAGCCGGGCCTTGGCGATCTCGTCCCGGAACAGCTCCGGCAGGCCGTACACGGCCTCGGGCACCAGTTCCGGGCAGGCATGCTCCATGCCGTACCACTGCTCCCAGACTTTAAGATCCTGGATGCGGAAATCCGCCGCCAGGTCGATGACCCGCACGCCAGCCGCCAGCAGCGCTGGCGCCTGCTTCATGGCAATACCGTTGGGCGTGGCGAAGAACACCAGGTCACACTGCTTCAGGGCAGCCTCGTCCGGCTCGGTGAAGCACAAATCGGTATGGCCGCGCAGGTTGGGATACATGTCCGCCACGGCACGACCTGCCTCCGAGCGGGAGGTAATCACGGCCAGCTCCACACCGGGGTGACGCACCAGCAACCTGAGCAGCTCCACGCCCGTGTATCCAGTGCCGCCAACAATGCCGATCTTGACCATTTCTTCTTCCAATCAGTCCGGGGAAAGGGCATATTCTACAACATGTCGCATCAAGCCTACTGATCAAGTCTGTACATGGAGTCACAAACCATAGAAAGCATCGCCCTGATGCTGGGCGCCGGCTGGGCTTCCGGCATCAACCTCTATGCCGCCATGCTCGTGCTGGGCTGGATGAACATGAGCGGGCAGATCGATCTGCCTCCAGGTCTGGATGGATTGAGCAACCCCATGGTCATGGGAGCGGGGGGCCTGATGTTCGTGGTGGAATTCTTCGCCGACAAGATCCCCGGCCTGGACAGCCTCTGGGATGCCCTGCATACCTTCATCCGCATTCCCGCCGGGGCGCTCATGGCCGCCGGCGCAGCACAGGGCCTGGACATGGGCAGCGCCGGCCAACTGCTGGGGCTGATACTGGGGGGCGGCCTGGCCACCACCAGCCATGTGAGCAAGGCCAGCACCCGGGCCCTTATCAACACCTCACCGGAACCCGTGACCAACTGGACCGCATCGGTCACCGAGGATCTGGCCGTGGTGGGGGGCCTGTGGACCGCCCTCAACCATCCCTGGCTGTTTGTCCTGCTACTGATTCTCTTTATACTGCTGGCCGTCTGGCTGCTGCCGAAGATCTGGCGCCTGCTAAAAGCCGCAGGCAGAACACTGTCCGGCTGGTTCCGGAAAACGCCGGCAGCCACCGACCCCAATCAACAACCCGGAGAATGACCCATGTCCCCATGGCCCTGGCTCAAGGCCCTGCATCTCATTTTCATGATTAGCTGGTTCGCCGGCCTGTTCTACCTGCCCCGCCTGTTCGTGCACCATGCCATGTCCCTGGATCAGCCGGTGCTGGATGAGAAGTTCAAGGAGATGGAGCGCAAGCTGTACTATTTCGTTACGCCCTGGATGATTCTTACCCTGGCCTTCGGCATCTGGATGCTGCTCGCCGGCGCCTGGGCGGCCTACGGGAGCATGATGTGGCTGCACATCAAGCTGCTGCTGGTGGGCATTCTGGTGGGCTACCATTTCTGGTGCGGCAAGCTGATGCGGGATTTTCGTGACGGCAAGAACCGCCATTCCCACAAGTGGTACCGCTGGTTCAACGAATTCCCCCTGTTCCTGCTGGTGGCCATTGTGTTGCTGGCAGTGTTCAAGCCATTTTGATCTGGCTCAGCCTGTTCGTGGGCGATTGTCGGGCTGAAGCCCGACCTACATGACCCGTGGGACTCCCGTCACCCCGAGGGGGATGTCGCAAAAGGCGACAGCCGCCGCAATGCAGGGACGCATCGCCGTCGATCTGTGAACAGGGCCCGTGTAGGTCGGGCTTCAGCCCGACAAGGGGCGCTGGACGGACAACAAAAAAGGCGCCGCAGCGCCTCTTTTGCACTCAAAACTGAAAAAACTCAGCCGCAGCCGCCGCCGGTGTTGGAGCCACAGGTGCCGCAACCACCACCCACGGGCTGAAGGTTGTTGAACACGAAACGCGCATCGTCACCGTCATTGGCCACGAAATCGATTTCCACGCCTTTCAGGTACCCCAGGGTGCCATTGTCCACGATGAGCTTGAAGCCCTCGTATTCGCGCACATTGTCTTCACCACTGAGCTGATCGGTGAAGGTCATGCCGAAATTGACACCGCTGCAGCCACCAGGAGTGGCATAGACGCGCACGCCTTCGATGGACTCCTCCACCTGTCCGGCAAGTTCCTGCATTTTCTGCTGGGCGGATTCGGTGAGAGTCAGATCATCGTCGCTGAGTTGGTTAACATTTGCCGTCATGGGATATCACCTGCATTCTATAAATATAACGATTATCGGATTCTAGCATGACCCAGGCCCCTTCATCCATGGCCCTTATGAAGGATTTGTCCGTATCACCGAATATTCGAATATAAGAAATCAAAACCATGCTTGATGTAGGTCAATGTCCTTTTTCCCGGCACAGTCCACATTTACCCTACGGCGTTTACCGGAAATTCGGTGTTCGCGTATTTTTCTCGCGAACCGGAAGATTGACTTTCGGTTCAATATACCAACTGTGGGGTAATCTGACATGTTTAAGACCAAACTCCGTACATCCGCATTGAGCATGGCCGTGGGGCTTGCCATTTCCGGCATGGCCACCACCGCCGGCGCCGCCAACCAGGCGCCCAAGATGACCGACGCGGAATTCGAAAAAGGAAAAACCATCTACTTCCAGCGTTGCGCGGGCTGCCACGGCACCTTGCGCAAGGGCGCCACAGGCAAGAACCTTGAGCCCAAGAACACCATCAAGCTAGGCCAGAAGCGTCTGGAGAAGATCATCACCTACGGTACAGAAGGTGGCATGAACAACTTCGACGACATCCTGAGCAAGGATGAGATCACCCTGATGGCCAAATATATCCAGCAGGAGCCGCCCATTCCGCCGGAGATGCCCCTCAAGCTCATGAAGGAGCGTCACAAGGTCTATGTGGATCCCAAGGATTATCCTACCAAGCCCCTGCATGGCCGCAACTGGAAGAATTTCTTCCTGGTCATCGAGCGTGACGTGGGCAAGATTGCCGTCATCGACGGGGACAAGAAGGAAATCGTCGCCCACATTCCCACCGGCTACGCGGTACACGTACTCAAGGCCGTGGAGCACCACAAGGGCATGCACGTGGACAACCCCGGCCGCTTCTGGTACGTCATGGGCCGTGACGGCATGATGACCAAGGTGGACCTGTGGCAGACCCCCGACAAGATGAAGGTCGCCCAGACCCAGGTTGCCTATGACGCCCGGGACGTAGCCGTATCCGGCGACGGCAAGTACGTCATTGGTGGTGGTTACTGGCCGCCTCACTTCGTCATCCTCGACGCCCTGACCATGGAACCCCTGAAAGTGGTATCCGCCCGTGGCGTGAACGTGGACGGTGAGTTCGTCAACGAATCCCGCGTTGCCGCCGTGTACGACACGCCCCTGGCACCCAGCTGGCTGGTGTCCATGAAGGAGCTGGGTCAGATGTGGCAGGTGGACTACTCCGACCTGGACAACCTCCAGGTCACCATGATCAATTCCGCCAAGTACCTGCATGACGGGTTCTATGATCCCAGCGGCCGTTACTTCCAGATCGCGGCCAACGCCTCCAACAAGATGGTGGTCATCGACACCGTGGAGCGCAAGCTGGAAGCCATGATCGACGTGGACAAGAAGCCGCACCCCGGACCCGGCGCCAACTGGATTGATCCCAAGTGCGGCCCCGTGGGCGGCACCACCCACCTGGGTGTGGGCAAGGTCACCGTTTGGGGTAACGATCCCAAGGGTCATCCCGACCAGGCCTGGAAGATCTGTTACGAAGTGGAGACCGATGGTCCGGGCGTGTTCATCCGCACCCATCCCAAGTCTCAGTATGTCTGGGCTGACCAGACCAAGCACCCGGATCCGGAAGTACAGCAGTCCATCCAGGTCATCGACAAGAAGACCCGGGAGATCGTCAAGACCATCCGCCTGACCGAGAAGAAAGGCTACGCGGCCGTTCACATCGAGTTCAACGCGGACGGCTCCGAGGTCTGGACTTCTGTCTGGAACCGTGCAGACTCCAAGAAGCCCAATGGCGAGATCATCATCTTCGACGCCAAGACGCTCAAGGAGAAGGCTCGCATCAAGGGTCTGTACGCACCCACCGGCAAGTTCAACGTGTACAACCGCGTGAATCACGTGACCTGATTCAATCCGAATCAGTCGCGTAACAGCAAAAGGCGGGTATGGGCATTGTTCATGCCCGCCTTTTTCTTCTCCCTGGAAGGAGTATCAGGGCTTAGGACAGGGACGGCCGGCACCAATCCTTATCAACCGGTCTGTTGGCATTGCCATCGGAGTGAACCGTCATGACTGACAATACCAAACGCAAGCTGAGCTTCGGCGCAGCCTTCATGTTCTTTATCCTCGGCATCATTTTCTGGGGCGGCTTTAACTGGGCCATGGAAAAGACCAATACCCTGGAGTTCTGCATCAGTTGTCACGAAATGAGAGACAACGTCTACCAGGAATACAAGCCGACCATCCACTATTCCAACCGTACCGGCGTACGGGCCACCTGCCCTGACTGTCATGTGCCCAAGGAATGGATATACAAAGTCATTCGCAAGATTCAGGCCAGCAACGAGCTATACCACCATTTCATCGTGAAGGACGTGGACACGCCGGAAAAATTCGACGCCAAGCGCCTCGAACTGGCCAAGCATGTCTGGAAAGCCATGAAGGAAACGGATTCCAGGGAATGCCGCAACTGCCACAACTTCGAATCCATGAATCCCAAATTCCAGCGTCCCCGGGCACGCAAGCAGCATCTGAACGCCTTCAAGACCGGTCAGACCTGCATCGACTGCCACAAGGGCATCGCCCACAAGAGCGTGCGCAAGCTCCTCACCGACGAGGAACTGGAAAAACTTGAGGCCCCCTACCCCGCCTATGTGCGTGAAGTGCCAGAAATGTACAAGGCAGGCCTGAAGGAAGTCGAGGCCATGGAAGCCGAGAAGGCAGCCAAAGAGAAGGCCGAAAAAGAAAAGGCCCGCGCAGCCGCCAAAGCCGCCAAGGAAGCCGAGAAGAAGCGCATCGAGGCTGCCGTGGCCGCCGCACTGGCCGCCCAGGCCGCCAGCGCCGGCGGTGAAGGCGCTTCATCCGCCGCTGCCGCGGCTGCCGCCACCAGCAGCGGCGAAGGCTTTGGCGTGGACTGGGGCAGCGCCCCCGAGCGGGAGATCACCCTGTTCTATCCGGGACAGGCCTCCATCGAATGGGTACTCAATGGCCGTGACCATGGTGGCGCCCGTCCCTTCGACAAGGGTGGCGACCGCTGCTTTACCTGCCACGACAAGGAAACCGCCGACATGGGCAAAAAGATGGTCACCGGCGAAAAGGCCGAGGAGACGCCCATTCCCGGCAAGCGTGGCAGCATCCCCGTGAAGGTGCAGGCCGCTCATGATGCAGACAACCTCTACCTGCGCTTCGAGTGGGAAGACACGGATCATGTGCCCGTGCCCTTCGTCGAAGGCGGCAAGATGGACCCGGATAATCCCATCAAGATTGCCATCATGCTGGCCACGGACGAGGTGGAATATGCCGACCGCGCCGGCTGCTGGGGCACCTGCCATCATGACGCCCGCAAGATGCCCCACGCCCCCGACCAGGCCACCCTGGATGGCAGCGAGGCAGCCAAGGTCATCGATCTGAAGAACGGTGTTACCAAGTACCTCAAGGAAAGCCGTACCAAGATCGAGGTCAAGGGCCGCCGGGGCAAGAAGCGCGGGGGCTGGGACAAGCTCAAGAGCCCCGAGGAGATTGCCGAACTGCTCAAGAACGGCGTGTTCATGGACCTCATGCGCTACAAGGCCGGCAAGGGCGAAACCGAGAACGGCTACATCCTAGAGCAGCGCCACATGAGCGGCGGCGGCGAGTTCCTGGCCAATGCCCGCAAGGAGGGCAACAGCTGGATCGTCGAAATGAAGCGTGCTCTGAAGACCGGCAAGCCTGGCGATATCGATATCGAGCCTGGCAAGCTGTACAACTTCGGCTTCGCCATTCACGACGACTACAGCAATGGCCGCTTCCACCATGTCTCCCTGGGCTACAAGCTCGGACTGGACAACGAGGAAGCCGAGATCAACGCCACCAGCAAATAAGCCACCACGCCTTCGGGCGTTGCCGGGCCGGCAGGCATGAGCCTGTCGGCCCTTTTTCATACCCACAGGTGTAGAATGATGACTCGGGTACAAGCGCACAAGCGGCGATCGGAGGAACCAATCAATGAAAAACACAGCTGGCAAAATCCTGTTCCCCATCATCCTGCTGTTCTTCGGCAGCTTGGCCACGGGAGCAGAACCCGGTACAACCCAGGTGGACATCATCAAGTTCAAGTTCACCCCGGCGGAAATCACCATTCACAAGGGTGACAAAGTCGTCTGGACCAACAAGGAAAAGCGCCAGTACCACAGCGTCTGGTTCGAGGCCCTGGGAGAACCGGAACCGGATTACCTGTTTCCAGGCGACAGCTACGAGCGGGTATTTCCCGAAACCGGAGACTTTCCCTACCGTTGCGGGCCGCACCCGGAAATGACCGGGGTGGTGCATGTGAAATAGCCCGAGGCAGCCAAGGCTGAAATATTCAGAAGTTCTTTCCTTTCAGCCGGGCATTCAGCACCCTTTCCATGGCGTCCAGGGCGGGCTGGCGGTACCGGGACGCGGCGAAATGATAGTAATCCAAAACACAGGCCACAGGCTCGTGCAGGGCGGAGTGGCGCCGCTGGAAGTCATGCCAGGCCAGGATGGGCAGATCCTGTTGCCATGCATTGACACACACCCAGCGCCCCTCCTCCAGAATCATGGACAGGCCCGGATGGCCCGGCAGATCGAAACGCAGGGGCAGCCCCAACTTCAGCCGCACCCGGCGCCACAGGTTGTATAGGGAAGCCTCTACCAGCTCCCCACGCCGGGCATAGGCAGGCACTTCACCGAAACGGCTCATGGCGCCCCTCAGACCTATTTGGTCAGGCTGGCAAACAGGGCCGGCAGTTTCTCGGGCAGCCTGTCCACATGATCCACGATAGTGTAGTGGTTGACGCCGAAAATGCGCTTCACGTACGCGTCGGCATCCGGATCCAGGGTCAGGCAGTAGCTGAGCACCCCCTTGGAGGCCAGTTCCTCCACCGCCTTGCGGGTGTCATACCTCAGGTACTGGGGGTCACGCTCGTCAATATCCGCCGGTTCACCGTCGGTAACCAGCAGGATCAGTTTCCTGCGCTGCGGCTGATTCAGCAAATGCCTGCCCGCGTGGCGCAGTGCCGCCCCCATGCGCGTGGACAACCCGCCCTGTATGCCCGCCAGGCGCGCCCGGGCTTCTTCGCCCCAGTGCTGGTCGAAATCCTTGAAGCGGTAGTAGTGCACGTCATGCCGGCCATCCGAGGCAAAGCCATGGATGGCGAAGGCGTCGCCCACCCCCTCGATGGCAGTGGCCACCAGGGCCGAGGCCTCCCGGGTCAGTTCCAGCACGGTCTTGTCGGATCCCGCCATGGTTTCATTGGTGGATTCGGACAAATCCAGCAGCACCACGATGGCCAGATCACGGTTGTTCAGCACATTGCGCATGGTGATGCGGGGATTGGGCTGACGCCCCATGCGAATGTCGATCATGGACAGGATGGCGGCATTGAGATCGATCTCATCACCATCTTCCATATTGCGGATGCGCTGTACGCCCTGGGGCTGGAGCATATCGATGATCTGCTTGATGCGCTGGGTGACGGGCTTGTGCTCGAGCAGGATACGGTCGATATCCTCGGAATCACCCTTGGGCTGGCGGCGCTCGTACACCGTGACCCAGTCAGGCCGGTACAGCTGCACCCGGTAGTCCCATTCCTGATGATGGATGGGCTCGGAAACCGGCTCCTTGCCCCACATCTGGTTGTAGCTCACGGTGGCTTCCCCGGCATCCTCGTAGGGCATGAACTCGGTGGAACAGACCCAGATCTCCTGAGCGTCGTCTCCCGCCAGCTCACAGTCCACCTCGTTGGCCATTTCCACGGCAGACACGTACTTGCGCACCTGGCGCTGACTGGCGGCCAGGTATTCCGCGGAATCCTGCCAGGCGAACTCGTCGAAATCCCAGATCAGGCGGTTGTCGTCACGGTAGGGAATGCGCAGTTTCTCCAGCAGGCGCAGGCTGGGCACTTCCCGGCGGGCAGCCAGCTCATTGAACAGCTCCAGGCCCATATGCCAGGAGAACATGGGATCAAGCTTGTTGGCCTCGACATTGGCATGGAAGCGATCCACCAGAGATTGCAGTTTTTCATCCGCCATTTTCCGGGCGGGATCGAGAAGGCTGGCGGCCATGTCTTCCAGAAGTCCCAGGGTGGGATGCTCGGGCGGCTGTTCATGAACCAGCCCCAGCAGTCCCCGCCACAGGGTCCGCAATCCGGGAAAATTCCGCGCTGCGCTGTATTCCACCCGGGCATCATCCATGAAGCCGATGAAGAACATCTGCGCCGGACTGAGCTGCTCGGCGGAAAGCGGTTCCGGGGTGTACATCATGTGCGCGGCCAGGTGGGTGGCTATGGCCCGGTACAGCTCCCGGCCGGACACGCCGGCCACATCGTCCACGGCATCGGGCAGATGCATGACCCGCTGCTCCAGATAGGGCTTGAAGCCCTCGTGATCCGCTGCCGTGGGACGCAGGAAGAAATCCCGCCCCCAGAGGGCGCGGAGGTAGAAATTGATCTTGCGCTGGCTGTCGATGAACAAGGTGCCGCGCCGCTCCTTCTGCAGCACGGACCTGGCGTCCCTGGTCTCCAGGCCAAAATACTTCACCTGGCCCTGCAGGTCCCGGGCATAGGCCTGGGCGCCATACAGGGCCCAGCGGCGCAGGCCCGAAAGGGTGAGCTTGTCCAGCAGCTCATCCATCACCCCCAGCATGGGACGCAAACCCCTGGCCGCCCGGGCGGAAAGCTGGTGAACGAGGGCCAGATACTGGCGCAGCAGCTCGGGGTCCCCCAGACACCGGGCCACCGTGGGCAGGGTGGCGAACAGCAGGGCAATGACCTCGCCGGAAGTCATGGAAGAAAGCTTCATGGCCGCGCTGATGCAGTCACGAATGACATCATCACCGCATTCCTTGGCAACCGCGGGCATTTCCTCCAGGAAGCTGGTCACCAGGTTGCCTCCCCGGCCGAGATTGGCCAAGCCCCGGGCACCCTCCAGATAGTCCTGCAATCCTCCGGGCGACATGGTGCGCGCCGCCTCGTGGAACAAGGCGTCCAGGGTTTCCGCCAGTTCCGGCGCCGCCTTCTCCAGGGGTTCGCGATAATCGTCGAGATTCACGCTCATGGCGCGCCTCCTGGATTATTCGATGAAGGTGGTGACGGCGGCATCCAGGGTATCACGCATGTCGGGGTCGTCCGTGAGAGGGCGCACCAGGGTGACCCGGCAGGCCACCAGGGGATCCAGCCCCTTGCCGATGAGCTGGGCCGCATAGACCAGCAGGCGGGTGGAGATGCCTTCATCCAGGCCGTGTCCTTTGAGATTGCGGCCGCGCTGGCCGATCTGTACCAGTTTCCTGGCCATGTCCGTATCCACTCCGCCTTCACGGGAAATGATTTCAGCTTCGGTATCGGCGTCGGGATAATCGAAGTCGATGGCCCCAAACCGCTGTTTGGTGGACTGCTTGAGATCCTTCATCAGGCTCTGGTAGCCCGGATTGTAAGAGATTACCAGTTGGAAGTCCGGATGCGCCTTGAGCAGCTCGCCTTTCTTGTCCAGGGGCAGCTCCCGGCGGTGGTCCGTGAGGGGATGAATCACCACCGTGGTGTCCTGGCGGGCTTCCACCACTTCATCCAGGTAGCAGATGGCGCCGATGCGCGCCGCCAGGGTGAGGGGGCCGTCCTGCCAGCGGGTGCCGTCCTTGTCCAGCAGGAAGCGTCCCACCAGATCCGAGGCCGTCATGTCCTCGTTGCAGGCCACGGTGATCAGGGGGCGTCCCAGTTTCCAGGCCATGTATTCCACGAAACGGGACTTGCCGCAACCCGTGGGGCCCTTGAGCATCATGGGCATGCGCGCGGCATAGGCGGCCTCGTAGGTTTCGACCTCGTCGCTCACCGTGCGGTAAAAGGGCTCCTCCTGTATCCGGTATTGTCCAGCCAGTTGCTCCAGTTGGGAATCGACCTTAGCGTTCATACTGCCTCCAGGGTTGGGTCCAATGCCTTCGAGCAAAAGCTCGGTGTTCGGGGCCGGGCTGCCTCTTTCCCCATGTCCGCCCCGCGGACATGGGGAAAAAGCCTCCCGGCACGAAGCCGGGAGCAAGTTCCAGTCGTTATCCCATTTTTCCGCGATAGATAACCATCGCGGCGCCCTGGGATTGGGCGAAATTGTCATAGCCAACAAGGCGTACATGATTGCCGGGATGGGCCTTGTGGCAGGCCTCCGCCTCGGCAAGAATGTGGTCCACATCGGTCTCGCCGAACATGGGCAGCTTCCACATGTACCAGTAGTGGCCGAAGGCGTTTTCCGGTTCGGTATGCTCGATGGCCGGGTTCCAGCCCTTGGATACGATGTATTCCACCTGCTGACGGATCTCCTCATCGGACATGCCGGGCAGGTAGGAGAAGGTTTCGAACTTGCGGCTCGAAGTGTCGTTCAGGCTGGACTGATAGTCTTGTATTTCACTCATGTCTTGTTCCTCTCTTGGCGAGGTGTCGAAAAACACCATCAGGGTATCGAGTTCATGGACAGCAGGGGCGGCGCAACCGCCCCCTGTCCGGGGGATTACTTGTGGGCCACGTCGAGCTTGTCCACGGTATCGAACTCGAACTTGATCTCCTTCCAGGTTTCCATGGCCATCTTGAGTTCAGGGCTGTGCTGGGCAGCTGCTGTGAGAATCTCCTTGCCTTCCTTCTCCAGCTCACGGCCCTCGTTACGCGCCTTGACGCAGGCCTCCACGGCCACGCGATTGGCGGCCGCGCCGGCCGCATTGCCCCAGGGGTGTCCCAGGGTGCCGCCGCCGAACTGCAACACGGAGTCGTCACCGAAGATGGAAACCAGGGCCGGCATGTGCCAAACATGAATGCCGCCCGAGGCCACAGGCATGACACCGGGCATGGAGCCCCAGTCTTGGTCGAACATAATGCCGCGGCTGCGGTCTTCCTTGATGTAGGAATCACGCATCAGGTCGATCCAGCCCAGGGTGGCATCCCGGTCCCCTTCTAGCTTGCCCACCACGGTGCCCGAGTGCAGATGGTCGCCCCCGGACAGGCGCAGGGCCTTGGTCAGCACCCGGAAATGGATGCCGTGGTTGGGGTTGCGGTCCAGTACGGCGTGCATGGCGCGGTGGATGTGCAGCAGCATGCCGTTGTCCCGGCACCACTGGGCCAGGCCGGTGTTGGCGCAGAAACCGCCGGTAAGGAAATCGTGCATGATGATGGGCGCACCGATTTCCTTGGCATACTCGGCCCGCTTGTACATCTCTTCCGGGGTCGGCGCGGTGACATTCAGGTAATGGCCCTTGCGCTCACCGGTTTCGGCCTCGGCCTTCTGGATGGACTCCATGACAAAGTCGAAACGCTGGCGCCAGCGCATGAAGGGCTGGGAGTTGACGTTCTCGTCGTCCTTGGTGAAATCCAGGCCGCCCCGCAGGGCTTCATACACGGCACGGCCGTAGTTCTTGGCAGACAGGCCCAGCTTGGGCTTGATGGTGCAGCCCAGCAGGGGGCGGCCATACTTGTTCATGATGTCGCGTTCCACCTGGATGCCATGGGGCGGGCCATTGCAGGTCATCACATAGGCCAGAGGGAAGCGCACGTCCTCCAGGCGCAGGGCGCGCACGGCCTTGAAACCGAACACATTGCCCACCAGGGAGGTAAACACGTTCACCACCGAACCTTCCTCGAACAAATCGATGGGATAGGCGATGAAGGCGTAGAAGGCCTCGTCGTTGCCGGGAACATCCTCGATGGCATAGGCCCGGCCCTTGTAGTAGTCCAGGTCGGTGAGCAGGTCGGTCCACACGGTGGTCCAGGTGCCGGTGGACGATTCCGCTGCCACGGCAGCCGCCGCTTCTTCACGGGGCACGCCCGCTTGGGGAATGACCTTGAAACAGGCCAGGATGTCAGTGTCCTTGGGGGTATAGTCGGGATCCCAGTAAGTCTCCCGGTATTCCTTGACGCCAGCGCTATAGGTTTTTTCTGCCATAATTCTAGATCCTCGATCTGAGTTTGATTTCCGTGGGGCCAGCCCGGGGCTGCCACCTTGCCTCCTGTTTGCCGGCCCTGGGGCCGGTCTGAGAGCGTGTGACCACTCTAGCCTTGAAGAAGAAAAAACAAAAATTAATAGTTATTATGTTTTACATTTACATATGTTTATCTATATTCCATGCATCTCACCATTCAGCAACTGAAGTTATTTGAATCCGTGGTCCGTAACCGCAGCTTCACCCGGGCCGCGGAAGAAATGCATCTCACCCAGCCCGCCGTATCCATTCAGGTAAAACGCCTGGAAGAACAGGCAGGCGTCCCACTGCTGGAGCAGGTAGGCAAACGCATCTTCGCCACCGCCGCCGGTCAGGCTGTGTACGCTACTGCCATTGAGGTGCTGCAGCGCCTGGAAGCACTCGATCAGTGCATCGATGCCTTCAAAGGGCGTATCGAAGGCCCATTGCAGCTTGCCGTGGTTACCACCGGAAAATATTTCATGCCCCACCTGCTCGGGCAGTTTCTGCAGCTGCACCCGGGCGTGGAGCCGCACCTGAAATTCACCAACCGTGCACGGGTGATGGAACGCCTGACGAACAACGAAGACGATTTCGTGGTCATGGGGCAGGTACCGGACGACCATCGGCTGGTAAGCCGGCCCTTCCTGGAAAACATCCTGGGTTTCGTGGCCCCCGCCAGCCATCCCCTGGCCGGCAGAACCGGCTTGAGCCTGGAAGAAGTGCTGCGAGAGCGCTTCATCGCTCGGGAGCCGGGCTCGGGAACCCGGCGGGTGGTGGACGGGATCATCGAGGAAAAGGGGCTTTCCGTGACCCCCTACATGGAACTGGGCAGTTCAGAAGCCATCAAGCAGGCGGTACTTGCGGGCATAGGCGTGGCCGTGCTGTCCCTGCACAGCATCCGCCTTGAAGCCGCCACCGGGAGGCTGACCGTCCTGGACGTGGAGGGCTTCCCCGTCACCCGGCGCTGGTTCGCCGTGCATCTCAAGGGCAAGCAGCTCTCCCTGGTCGCCCAGAGTTTTCTGGATTTCATTCTTGAGGAAGGGCACAAGGTTTTCGACGCCGAGAAGCCCGTTTCCGGTGATCAGGCCAAAGGAGAATGATTTGACCTCAATCAATGTTGGGCTCCCGGCCTGACGGTACATTGAACCTCAATCCAATGGCCTGGAACCGCCCCACTGATGAACCTGTTTCGACTGACCATGCTGGCGGCCTTCGCGCTCGGAATCAGCGCGGTGGCCAGCGCCAACGCCGGGCCCGGCAGCCAGCGGCAGGCTGAGATTCTCTACCTGCTGCGCCACGACTGCGGTTCCTGCCACGGCATGCGCCTGGAAGGTGGCCTGGGGCCACCATTGACGCCCCCCGCCCTGAGCCGTCTCAGCAACGAACAGATCGTTGCCACCATTCTGCATGGGCGGCCGGGAACCCCCATGCCACCCTGGCGCCCCTTTCTTACTCCCGAAGAAGCCCGCTGGCTGGCCGGAAAACTCAGGCAGGGGGTGGCACGGTGAAGCGCCTGCTATTGATCCTGCTACTGTCGTTGCAAACCCTGGCACAGGCGGAATGTCTGACCCGGGGCACCGGCGACATGGGTGTCATCATCGAACGCGCCAGCGGCAGCGTTCTGATTATTGATACCACCGCCCATCAGGTGCTGTCGCGTATCGAGGGCCTGGGTGATCTGTCGCATGCTTCCGTAGTCTATTCCCGGGATGAGCGGTATGCCTATGTGTTCGGCCGGGATGGCGGCCTGACCAAGGTCGATATCCTGTGCGGCAAAATCATCAAACGTATTCTCCAGGGAGGCAACAGCATCGGCGGCGCCATCTCCCAGGACGGCAAACTGGTGGCCGTCTCCAACTACAAGCCCGGGGGAGTGAAGGTATTCTCGTCCGACGACCTGTCCCTGGTGGCGGACATCCCCGCCACGCCTTTCAAGGACAAGCGCTCCAAGACCGTGGGCCTGGTGGATGCGCCGGACCAGCGTTTCGTGTTCGCCCTTTACGACACCGGCGAGACCTGGATTCTGGACATGACGGACCCGGCCAAACCGGCATTGACCAAGTTCACCGACACCGGCCGCCTGCCCTATGACGGTCTCATCACCCCCGACGGCCGCTATTACATCAACGGCCTGTTCGGCGAGGACGGCCTGGCGCTGCTGGATCTGTGGCATCCGGAAAAAGGCATGAGACGCATCCTCGATCACTATGGGAGGGGCGAACAGCAGCTTCCCGTGTACAAGATGCCCCACCTGGAAGGCTGGGCCATCGCCGGCAACCGGGCCTTCCTGCCCGCCGTGGGCCATCACGAAGTGCTGGTCATGAACATGGGCGACTGGAAGGAGGCCGGGCGCATCCCCGTCCACGGTCAGCCGGTCTTCGTCATGGCCCGCCCGGATGGGCGCCAGCTGTGGGTGAACTTCGCCTTCCCGGACAATGATACGGTGCAGGTCATCGACAGCGAGACCCTGAAAATCATCAAGACCCTGAAAACGGGCAAGGGCACATTGCACATGGAATTCACGCCCAGGGGCGAGGAAGTCTGGATATCCGTGCGCGACAAGGACGAGATCCAGATCTACGACACCCGCACCCTGGAACTCAAGCAGCGCCTGAAAGCGCGCAAGCCCAGCGGCATCTTCTTCACCGACCGCGCCCACAAGACAGGACTGTGACCATGACCGCCATTGCCGCCCGCAACTACCCTGCCATGACCAAGGCCCTGGAACCCCAACTGTCCACCCTGGAAAAACGCCTGCTCAACGAGTACCAGAAAGGCTTTCCCCTCAGCGCCACCCCATACGCGGACATCGCCCGGGAGCTGGGCGCTTCCGAGGCCCTGGTGTTGGAGATTCTCAGGCGCCTCAAGGACAAGGGCTACATCAGCCGCATCGGTCCGGTATTCAAGCCCAAAAAGGTGGGCACCAGCACCCTGGCGGCCATGGCCGTGCCCGCCGAGAACCTGCGCCAGGTAGCCGCCATCATCAGCAGCTACGAGGAAGTGAATCACAATTACGAGCGGGAACACCACTATAACCTGTGGTTCGTTATCACGGCGCGGGACGAGGCGCATCTGCGCGAGGTGCTGGAAGAAATGGAAAGGCGCACCGGCTATCCGGTCATGGACCTTCCCCTGGAAGAACAATTCCACATCGACCTGGGCTTTCCCCTGTGGTGCTAAACGAAACCGAACAACGCCTCATCGGCCTCATCCAGAGCGGCCTGCCCATCAGCAGCCGCCCCTGGGCGGATATCGCCCGGCAGATGAACCTGGACGAAGACGAGGTGTTGAACCAGGTGCGCAAGCTGCAGGAACGCGGCCTCATCAAGCGTTTTGGCCTGGTGGTGCGACACCACGAACTGGGTTACACCGCCAATGCCATGGTGGTCTGGGACGTTCCCGACGACCGGGTACGGGCCGTGGGCGAGGCCCTGGGCCGCCACGACTGTGTGACCCTGTGCTACCAGCGCCCCCGCCGCCTGCCCCAGTGGCCCTACAACCTGTTCTGCATGATTCACGGCAAGGACAG
>Ga0256832_1000236_pt1 | contig 34891 bp, 22 predicted proteins | sample 134614metaG_FD_190534 | JGI IMG/M metagenome (GOLD analysis project Ga0256832, IMG submission 190534) | Hydrothermal vent microbial communities from Lau Basin, Pacific Ocean - 134-614 | ecosystem: Environmental > Aquatic > Marine > Hydrothermal vents | place: Pacific Ocean: Lau Basin | collected...
CAGGAGGTTCATCAATAGGGTTGATGAACAAATGAAATTGATTAGAAATATTCATATCAGAAATAAACATATGTGTAATAATTAGCGATGAACAGCCCTGGGGGTGGGGGGTGAGGTTGTAAAAAAGTGCATTTTGTAATACACACTACACACTACACACTGTGCGCGGTTTTGAAGCTTTAGGTACTCCCCTGGCTGTTCTGCTCCCTCTCCTCCATTTCATGGGTGTTTAAACCATAATTCGAGCTGTTTCACTTACATTACGTCTATACCACTGGATTGCAACCGGTAGAGCGCATGATACAGGCCGTCCTGTTTTTGGATGAGTTCTTCATGAGCTCCTTGTTCTGCGATTTGTCCATCTTTGAGGACATAGATGCAATCAGCAGTGCGAATGGTGGAGAGCCGGTGGGCAATAATGATGGAGGTACGGCCTTCCATGAGTACTTCCAAGGCATCCTGCACGAGCTTTTCAGACTCGGCGTCTAAAGAGGAGGTGGCTTCATCGAGGATGAGGATTCGTGGGTCTTTTAGAATGGCGCGGGCGATAGCGATGCGCTGCCGCTGTCCCCCGGAGAGCCGCACTCCCCGGTCACCCACCACGGTATCCAGTCCTTCTTCGAATTGGTCAATAAATTCCATTGCATTAGCTTTTCTCGCCGCCTCTACAATCTCTTCGTCTGACGCACCGGGTTTGCCATACTGAATATTCTCCCGGATGGAGCCTCCGAAGAGTAGTATTTCCTGTGGGACAATCGCTACTTGCTTGCGGTATTTGAGAATGTCGAGCTCTTCGATTTTATGACCATCGATTTCTATAGTGCCTGAAGTAGGGGAGTAAAAGCGCAGGATGAGTTGAGCCAATGTCGATTTGCCTGCTCCACTCGGACCTACAATTGCTACTTTTTCTCCCGGGTCCAAATGCATACTCAGGCCTTTGAGTACTTCATGATCTTTACGCATAGGGTAGGTGAAACGCACGTCGTTTAGAGTGATTCTTCCTTCTATTATATCTCCCGGTTCAAGGATTACTTCTTGAGGGGTAACTTCCGTTGGTGACTCGAGTATGTCGAGTACTCTCCCTGCGGCTCCTACGGATTCAGCGAGTTGGGTATAGAAGTTGCCCAACCCTGCGATGGCACCTCCCATTAGGGCCGTGTACATCACAAAGGAGAACAAGTCTCCTACCTCCATCTCTCCGGACTGGACTTTGGTGGCCCCCATCCACAAAATGAAAAATATTCCACCGAAGAGCACCGTGACTATAAAGACAAAAAAGAGACCTTTTACTCTGGCAAAGCGTAGAGAAATGCGCACGACTTCTTCTACGGAGCCGGCATATCTCACCGTTTCATACCACTCATTGACAAAGGACTTTACTACGCTGACATTGTGAATGGCTTCTTCGGCGATGCTATTGGTCCGGGCGAGTTGGTCTTGACGCCTTCGGGAAAATCCCTTAATATAACGGCCAAACACCATGGCCAAGATGACGATAACCGGAAAAGTGGTCAACATGATGAGGGATAGACTTGGTGCAATCCAGGCGATGACTACAATTCCCACGATGAGGATGACCAGCTGGCGGATAAATTCCGCAAGGGTAATGGAAAAGGTGCTTTGGAGTTTTTCGACATCCGTCGTCATATAACTCGTCAACTCTCCCGTCTTGTGTTCATCAAAATATGCGATAGGTTTAGTGATTAGCTTCTCAAAAACAGCTTTGCGAATACCGGCCATGCCTTTCTCCGATACATAAGCAAATAGCAAGGTGCGGAAGTAGGAGAGTAGCCCTTGTAAGAGCAAGATACCTAAGAAAATCCAACCAAAATCCTTGAGGGATAACCCAAATTTTCCTTTGCCGGAAGCCACATTGGCCATTTCACCGGCGGCTCCGGGAAAGACCATGAATACGACACTTCCCAATACCAAAAAGACCATCCCTGCCACAAATGCCCATTTGTATGGCCCTATGAAGGAGAAGATTCGTAATACTTTTTTGAATTCCGTCCGACTAATTGTTTTGCGCTCTTTCTTTGCCATGACTCCTGTTGGGTTTTATGGTTAGGTAACCCATTTTGACTGATGAATGTTCTTTCATGGAAAGTTTTCTGTTTCATTCCGCACCGCTGCTGTAACATATCACAAAGTGATACGTTTATGTTATTGTAGCTTGTAGTGGCCTATAGGTCCCTTCGTCCATAATAATGGACAGTTTATCCATTTTATAGCGTCGATTGATGGATTAAGAGCAATATTGCGTCAGGTTAGAACATTATTAAGTAAATTTAACTTCATCTAAATATATCAAATATGAAAAAAACGTTTATCGCATTATTTGTACTACTCGGCGCAAGTGTATTTGCTCAGGATGTAGATGGAATTCTCCAAAAATATTTTGAAGCAACGGGAGGGGTAGAAAACTGGAAAAACATTCAATCCCTTCGCACTGTTGGGGTTATGAAAATGCAGGGAATGGAAATTCCCTTTGACGGATACCAATCCAAAGACGGCAAAATGCTGCAAAAAGCCAATTTCCAAGGTAAGGAAATGATCTTCCTGGCCAGCGACGGACAAATGGCCTGGGGGGTGAATTTTATGACCATGAAAGCAGAGAAAAAGGACAATGAAACGGTCGAGAACCTCAAGAAACAGGCCAAGGAAATTCCCTCTCCATTTATGGACTATAAGGAAAAAGGATACGCCGTATCCTTGGATGGTGAAAAGGACATCGATGGAACAAATACCTTTCGTGTCAAACTTGTAAAAGATTCTTTGCTCGTTGATGGAAAGATGATTCCCAATGTGGAGTATTATTACTTTGATAAAGAGAATTACGTGCCTATTATGAAGGAAGCGGCCATTCCTGCCGGACCAATGGCCGGACAAAAAGCGCAGACCTTTTTTGGTGACTATCGCGAAGCCGGAGATTTGATTTTACCCTACGAGATGACTAGCAAAGTCAATGGAAATGTGGCCCAAAGTATGGTGCTCAATAAGTATGAAATTAATCCGGAATTTGATGAATCTGTCTTGAAGTTTCCTGAAGAGGCACCAGAGAAAAGCGCTCCTGCGGAGAAAAGTATGCCCGCTGATAAGAAAGAAGACAAATAGTACATCAAGTCACAGCCGGGAAGTCGTTTCCCGGCTGTTTTGTCTTTTTTAAAGACATCTTTGGAGGAGGGCTCTGCGTAAAGCTGCCACCCGTGTGCCCAAATCCAATGCTCCCGTTATAAAGGGAGCTACAAGGCTTGTCCCATTAACGTTTTGTCCCGGATACGGCACCGATTTATAACCCCGCAAACCAACTTTTTAACGCATAACACTAAATTAAAACATAATCATATGCGACAGTTTCTTACTTTAGTTTTTACCCTCGTGTATCTATTGGGAATTGCTCAAGATTACAAGCCCGTCAATCTCAGTGCGATCAAAGCACGGCACATTGGTCCGGCCCTTACGAGTGGGAGAATTACGGACATAGAGTTGCATCCTACCAAGTCCAATATTGTTTTTGTCGGTACGGCGGGCGGTGGTGTTTGGAAGAGTTCGGATGCGGGGCTGAATTTTTCTCCTGTCTTTGACGAGCACTGCCAATCGATTGGTACCATCGCCATCGATCCGGTCAATCCGGACGGAGTGGTATGGGTCGGCACGGGGGAGACCTGGACGAGAAACAGCACTTCCGTAGGTTGTGGTATATACAAGTCCGATGACGGTGGAGATAAGTGGAAATTAATGGGCTTGGAGAATACCGAACGGATTAGCAGTATTGTAATCTCCAAAAAAGACCCCAATGTAATCTTTGTCGGTGCACTTGGTGCCCTTTGGGGAGACAGCAGTGATCGCGGTATCTACAAAACGACAGATGGAGGAAAAACCTGGAAAAAAATCTTTTACATCAATCCGCGCACCGGCTGTTCGGATTTGGTAGTAGATCCCGGAGATGAAAATACCATGTATGCCTCATTTTGGGAGTATAGACGACTGCCCTGGTCTTTTAGTTCGGGTGGCCCTTCGAGTGCTTTGTATAAGACAACGGATGGAGGAGAACATTGGAATAAAATAAGTAAGGGGTTCCCTAAAGGAGACTTAGGAAGGATCGCCATTGCGATCGCCCCTTCGAAGCCCAAGAGATTGTATGCGGTTGTAGAGGCAAAAGAGAAATCCGGGATGTATCGCTCCGATGATGGAGGGCAGCATTGGGAGTTTCTCAACGGTGATTTCGCATTGACGGTTCGGCCTTTTTATTTTGCAAGAATAGCAGTGGACCCTTCTGATCCAGATATCGTCATTAAAGCAGGGTTGTCCGGAGCGATTAGCAGAGACGGGGGAAAGACCTTCAAGGGAATAGGAAGCGTTCACTCAGATGTGCACGATATCGTGTTTAATCCGAAGTATTCCGACATGGTCTATGTAGGGACTGATGGTGGGGTATACCGTTCTTTGGATAAGGGAGGGAGTTTTGACTTTGTCGACAATATCCCTGTGAGTCAGTTTTACGATATTAGCATCGACGATGCTACCCCCTTCAATGTGTATGGAGGCTTGCAGGACAATGGCTCTTGGTATGCTCCTTCTGCCTCACTGTCCGGTGGTATTGACGCCTCCAAATGGACGGGAGTCGGTTATGGAGATGGATTTAGAGTCTTTAAGCATCCCACCAAGCCGGTTATTTATTCGGAGATGCAAAGCGGAGAGGGAATCTGGAGATACAATCAGAAGTATGGCGATATAAAAGTCGTTAAGCCATATGCCGAGGCCGGTGACCCGAAATTGCGCTTCAATTGGAACGGAGCGATCGCCCTGAGTCCCAATCATCCGGATAGAATCTATATCGGCAGCCAGTTTTTACACCGGTCCGAGGATATGGGAGACACCTGGCAAAAGATTTCACCGGATCTCACCACTAATGATCCGGCTAAGCTAAAGCAAGATGAGTCGGGTGGATTGTCCTTGGATAATTCGGGGGCGGAAAACCACTGTACCATTTTCACCATTGCTGAATCGCCTTTGGATGACAAAGTGATTTGGGTGGGAACGGATGATGGCAACATCCAGTTGACCCGCAACGGGGGAAAGACATGGAAAAATGTTAGTCAAAACATCGAGGGTATGCCCAAATTCCTTTGGTGCTACAAGGTGATTGCCAGCCGGTTTAATGCATCAACGGCCTACGCGGTCTACGATGGACATACCCAGAACGACAAGCATCCCTATCTGTTTAAGACGACCGACTATGGTAAGCATTGGCTCCCCCTTGCGACGAGCGAAATCAAGACTTTCTTGCGAACAGTAGCAGAAGATGTCAATAATCCGGATGTGCTTTATGTAGGGTCCGAGATGGGCCTCTATGTGAGTCTGGATGGGGGCAACCATTGGCAGCGCATGAAGAATAAGATTCCTCCCGTGGCGGTCCATGCTATTGCACAGGATCCGAAGACCGGAGCCTTGGTGCTCGGCACCCATGGCAGGGGAGCCATCATAGTGGATGACATCGGACTATTGCAACAGCTTACGAGTAAAGTACGCCAGGAAGAGGTACATTTCTTTGAGACGGATCCCTTCATAATGCATGAAAAAAGTGCTTTTTATAGCGGGGGGAATGACCGAACCGATTTTGTAGGGCAAAACCCCAGCCGCTCTGCCAAGATCGCTTACTATTTGAAGAAAAGGCATGTCTTTGGGAAGATGAAGCTGTCGATACAAGATATGGAGGGGCATGAAATCGTTGATTTGACTCCCCTGAAAGCCAAAGGCTTGAATATCGTGTCCTGGAATTACCGGATGAAACCGCCAAAGGTGGCCAAGGGAAAAACCTTTGTGTTCAATTCATTGACCGCTCCCCGTGTCCGGGCGGGTAAATACAAGGTGGTAATGACCAAAGGAAAGAAGACCTTTGAAAAGGTGATTGATGTCCGGTATGACCCTACCTCCAATTATACTGCTGAAGACAGGCAGATTCAATACGAATCTACTATGAAGTTGTTTGACATACAGCAAGACCTGGCCTATTTGGTCTACCAGATAGATGAATACCGCACCGTACTGGAGAGCTTGCAGCAGGACAGCAAAGCAAATCTGCAAAATATACTTGCAAAGATGACGGTTCTGCATGACGAGTTAGTCGTCAATAAAGGAGATAATTATGTCGGGCAAGCAGAGCCCATGTTGAGAGAAAAATTATCCAGATTGTATGGAGATATCGCAAATTATTTCGGGCGTCCTACCGGCGCGCAGCTCGCCAATCTCCATAAGTTGGTCAACGAGTTTGATGAAGCTCAATCCCAATGGAAATCCATCCGGCAGCAGGCCGACAAAGCAATTGCTGATACGGGAGATCAACGGTTAAAGATAAAAGATTTTGAGGCCTTCTTGAAATAGTAAATGATTGTTGAGGGGGCGTTATTCGTCCACCCATTCAGCGAGAAACATATTGGTATCGTGCGTGCCGCCGTTGTTGCGATTGGATGAGAATACGAGGTACTTTCCATCGTAGGAGAACATCGGGAAGGCATCAAAGGTTTTGTCCGCTGAAATGCGTTCCAATCCCGTCCCATCATCATTGATCATATACAAATTAAACTCATATCCTCTCTTACCGGCGTGATTGGAAGAGAAGATGATTTTCTTTCCTGAAGGATGAAAATACGGCGCCCAATTGGCCTTGCCGAGATGAGTGATTTGGCGCAGGTCAGTACCATCTACATTTACAGTGTATATCTCCATCTCCGTAGGCTGAACCAGGTTTTGCGCTAATAACTCTTTGTATTCTTTAATCTCTTCCGGTGTTTTGGGACGGGAGGAGCGAAATACCAATCGCTTGCCATCCGGGGAAAAGAATGCCCCACCGTCATAACCCAGTTCGTGAGTTATTTGGCGTACATGGGAGCCATCTACATCCATGATATAAAGCTCCAAATCTCCGGAACGCATAGAGGTAAATACGATTTTGTCGCCTTGAGGAGACAAGGTAGCTTCCGCATCATACCCTTCGAAGTCCGTCAGTTTTTTCTTGATATTCCCCTTGAGGTCTGCTACATAAATATCGAAGGTGGGATAAATGGGCCATACGTACTTCTTGCCACTACGGGGTGGTTCAGGTGGACAATTCTCACCGCCTTCATGTGTTGAAGCATAGAGAATAAGGCTATCGCCCGGCATGAAATAGGAGCAGGTTGTGCGCCCTTTTCCCGTACTGACCATTTGCGGGCGACTCTTGCGCAAGTCATCGTCGAGATTCATGACAAAGATTTGATCGCAATGCAATCCCCAGGCCTTGTTGTTGGATTGGAAAACGAGTTTCGAATTATCAAAGCTAAAATACGCCTCTGCATTGTCCCCCCCAAAGGTCAATTGGCGAATATTCTTAAAATGCTTTTCTTCAGGATAAATCAATTTAGACTTTGCTGTTTCTGTAAGGTCCTGTGCTTTTTGTTTCTTATGTTGTGCAGAGTTTTGATCACTGTTGACGCAGGCAGTCAGTGTCAATAGTATAAAGCTCAGCAAAAAGGTTTGCTTTGTTGTCATGGTTAGTTGTATTTTGTTTCTATTCGTATCGAGTACAATTTGTTTTAGATATATACTGCTGTAGTCAAAAATTGTTCATTGTCCATTGTCTACTGTGGTTGGTCGATGGTCAATGGTCAATGGTCAATTGTTGATCCACCGTGCTGAATATCGACCAATAAAATTGACCGTCAATAAGTAATTTCTATTGGATAAAAGATGAGGTGAGGGCGTGTAAAACTCCGTTTTAATTGGAAACATTGTTGTAGAAGAGAACCCCTTCTTTGGCATCGTAGCTCACGACACCGGTATTGAGATAGAGGTCCTTTTTGTAGGGAAATTTTCGGGCATCAATGATGTACACCTTGCAACCAATGGCTTGGCCGAGCTCCGGGTTTTTGTCCCGCCAATTATGAGCGAGTTCCAGTGCTGTTTGTTTGTAATTCTTCTTCCATCGCTTACCATAGAGGACTTCGATAGAGATAATCCCATTGTTAAAGGAGAGCAGCTTAGAGGACAGCCCATAGCTGACCCGGTAAACCATGTCTGAGCGCAGGAGGTGTTTTTTATTTAGTTCCTCGATATTCATTTCCAATCATTTTGTCCTGCCTTACTCTTCTACGAAAACTATGCCAATTAATAAATGACTCTGAAATAGTCCAACGTATTCTTTGTGTTCCTTCTATGTTGGCATAGAGATGGCTCTTTCATATGTGTGAGCTCCAAGAGATGAGTGTTGAAAAGGAGTTTAGAAAGAAATATTGGATTTCGGAGTGTGATTTTAGGTATGAAATGGTACCTTTACGGGCTAAAGATAAAAACCAGTACTACCGTACAAATACCGGAGATTAACATAATCGGATAAGGATGACAGATTTTTTGAAAAAGTTTACGTCTATTTTTGTAGTAGATGATGGGGACAATAAGGTAAAAAAAGGGGAATCCCGCAAGCCTTCGGTTACTTCTGAGACATCATCACCTGCAGCATCTTCCCCCATATCTTCTGATGAGATGGATGCAGGCTCTTCCGGTGTTCCTGCAGTAAGCAAACGCATGACGCGGATGTTGTTAGAGGCGATGGAAAAGCAAAACTTGCCGGGCTTCGACTATTTGGAATTCAAACAAGCCCTGCTTTCCCTTAAGAATATGGAAATGGATGAGGCTACCCGTTATAAATCCGTCCTCACGATGTCTAAGGCTATGGGAGGCAGCCTGGAGGAGATAAAAGCCAGCGGCCAACACTATTTGGATGTATTACGGGCAGAGTACCAGACCTTTCAAGATGTTTTGCAAAAAAGGCACAAAGAACGTGTAGTGGCACGTGAAGAGGAGGTCGCTTTGAAGCAAAAACAAGTGGCTGCAAAGAAGCAAATGATAGAGCGTTTGAAGCATGAAATAGCAAAGCTGGAGGGAGAGGTGCAAAATATTGAGACCGATATAAAAACGGCTCGAACCAAATTGGATTCCACAAAGGAGTCCTTTGTGGCGACCTATCAACATATGCAAAACGTAATACGTAATGACTTAGAAAGGATTAACCGCTACTTGACAAGTGAGAAGAAGTAGATAGTTATGATTGAGCAGGAACTTTACCATTTCAAAACAAGATAAGGATGTCCACCAAAATCAAACATAGGCGATTTAAACCCGAACTGATTACAGCAGGGGTGTTGGCAGTGGGCGTTTTTACGGTATTGGGTATTTTACTCTCGAGCTATTGGATGTATTTGATATTAGCCGCATCGAGTCCGGTGATGCTTGCCGGATTAATGCTCGCAATGGGCGTAATACTTTTTATGGCACTCGATGGACCTACGCGGACGTTATTCCGCTATATGTATATGAGCTTGAGTCGTTGGGTTACCGGATGGTTTGTCCATGTCAATCCGGTGGATGTTCTTCATGATAACATCAAGCAACTGGAAGCACGCATGCGAGATATGCGCATCCAACGCGATAAGTTGCGTGTCGAGATTCATAAGATTATGGAGCTGGTGCGCAATAATAAAATAGAAATACATAACCTGATGAAACGCGCTAACCGGGGGCAACAAAAGGAGGATAAAACCCATACTATTATCAATTCGAGAAAGGCCGCCAGAAAGGATGCTTCCAACCAACGTCTCAGCCAATTACTCAAAAAAATGCAAGGCCTGGAGGAACTGCTCGATAAAATGTACAATAATGCCTATATCATGGTGGAAGATGTGAAGGACAGGGTAGAGCTCAAAGTACTGGAGCAAGAAGCCCTCACTTCCGGACATTCGGCTATGAAGAACGCAATGAGTATTTTAAAAGGAGATATTGACCAGGCCAAGGCTTTTGATAAGGCAATGAACGATATAACGGAAGATGTACAAGGGAAAATCGGTAAAATCGAGCACTTTATGGATATGTCCGAGCACTTTATAAATACCATAGACTTGCAGAATGGGATTTATGAAGAGAAAGGACTGGAAATGCTCGAAAAATGGGAAAAGGAAGACCTGCCGGCATTGGATATGGAGCACACCATTACCGGGATACACCCGACCCCGCAAGAAGCATCCGAATTGTCTACACAAAAAAATGATAAGAAAATAACCCCGGATAGATCATCGGCATATGATGAATTGTTGGATTGAGTAGAGAGGTTCTATTCTGTTAAGTTTGCCTTTAAGATTTACCGTCTAACACTATTTGTCTTGGAAGTCATTGAAAATGAGAATCGGAAGCAGGATATTTTTTTGATGAGGAATAGTGTCCACCATTTCATACCAGCTCGACCTGAATATCAAATAATTTATATGCATAATATGTCTGAAAATTAAATAGGAATAGGTACCTTTGTCGCTTGATTTTTGCACTCAAAATGTATTATGGCAGACGGAAGGGTTATACCGGTAAATATTGAAGATGAGTTGAAGTCCGCATATATCGATTATTCGATGTCGGTGATTGTGGCGAGGGCATTGCCTGATGTGAGAGACGGCCTAAAGCCGGTGCATCGCAGGGTATTGTATGGCATGTATGAATTGGGACTGCCTTATGGGCGTCCTCATAAAAAATCAGCTCGTATTGTTGGGGAGGTGCTGGGTAAATACCACCCGCATGGTGACAGTTCAGTATATGACACGATGGTGCGTATGGCACAGCCATGGTCCTTGCGGTATCCATTAGTTGATGGGCAGGGCAACTTTGGTTCGGTAGATGGAGATAGTCCTGCGGCTATGCGATATACGGAAGCCCGGTTGGCACGAATAAGTGAAGCGATTTTACAGGATATAGAGAAGGAGACAGTAGATTTTCGTCCCAACTTTGATGATTCATTGGAGGAGCCCACGGTGTTGCCTACTAAGATTCCCATGTTGTTGATTAATGGAGCTTCGGGTATTGCAGTGGGAATGGCTACGAATATTTTGCCCCATAATCTAGCGGAAGTCAATGCTGCGATCAAAGCGACCATAGACCATCCGGAGATTACCGTGGATGAATTGATGGAGTATATCAAAGGGCCAGATCTGCCAACCGGAGGCATCATCCATGGCGTAGCCGGCATCAAAGATTATATGGAGACCGGAAGAGGGAAGGTGGTGGTACGGGGCAGAGCATCGATAGAGACTTCCTCAACAGGCAAAGAGTCTATCATCATCACGGAAATACCCTACCAGGTTAACAAAGCTTTGTTGATTAAAAAGATAGCGGATTTGGTCAATGAAGAGAAATTGACCGGGATTAGTGACGTGCGGGATGAATCGGACAGAAAAGGAATGCGCATCGTTATTGAGCTCAAGCGAGATGCTATATCCAATGTGATCCTCAGTAGTCTTTACAAATATACGCCGCTCCAAACTTCCTATGGAGTGAATAACATCGCATTGGTCAATGGAAGACCGGTCATGCTGTCGACCAAACAAATGATCGAAGAGTTTGTCAAATTTAGATTGGAAGTCATTGTCCGGCGGACCCAATATGACTTGCGCAAAGCTGAAGAGCGTGCTCACATCCTTGAGGGATTATTAATCGCTTTGGATCATCTGGACGAAGTCATCGCATTGATTCGCGCTTCCAAGACGGTAGAAGAAGCCAAGAACGGCTTGATGAACACGTTCGAATTGTCAGAGATACAGGCCAAGGCAATCCTCGATATGCGTCTACAGAAGCTGACGGGATTGGAGCGGGATAAGTTGAAGGCAGAATATGAAGAGCTTAAAGAGAAAATCGCTCATTATAAATCCATACTGGAAAGTGTCGATAAGCAAAAACAAATCGTTAAGGACGAACTGGATGAGGTGACGGAAAAATACGGGGACGAACGCCGTACAGACATCACATTTGCATTGGGTGATATTAGTATCGAGGATATGATCCCCAATGAAAAAGTGGTCATAACGATTTCAAGATTGGGATACATCAAACGAACGAAAGAGGACGAGTATAAACGGCAAGGGCGGGGAGGAACTGGTTCCCGTGGATCTAAGACCAGAAATGAAGACTTCATCGAACATATCTTTACGGCAACCAATCACAACTACCTTTTGTTGTTTACAGAGCGAGGGCGTTGTTTTTGGTTGAAGGTGTATGAAATACCGGAAGCCACAAAGGTCTCCTTAGGGCGCAACATCCGAAACATCATCTCTATTCCAAAAGAAGATAAAGTCAAAGGCTATATCGTGGTGGAAAATTTGTCCGACGAAGACTTTTTACAAAATCATTATATCCTTTTCGCGACCAAACGAGGACTTGTCAAAAAGACAGTGCTTAAAGCGTACTCCCGTCCTCGAGTAAACGGTATTTTTGCCATAAATATCAATGACAACGATGAGCTCATCGAAGTGCGATTGACGGATGGTGATAACCAAATTCTTCTCGCTAAGAAAATGGGCAAGGCCATTCGCTTCCATGAATCAAAAGTTCGCTCCATGGGCCGTGGCGCTACCGGAGTGCGGGGAGTCGAACTCGAAAGTGAGGACGATTTGGTCGTCGGGATGATATGTATGAAAGAGGATGAAGGTAAAACGGTATTTGTGGTTTCTGAAAAAGGCTTAGGAAAGCGGTCTGAATTGGATGATTACCGGATAACCAATCGGGGTGGTAAAGGAGTGAAAACGATACAAGTGACGGATAAGACGGGATACCTCATCGCAATCAAAGCGGTAAGTGATGAGGATGACTTGATTATCTCAACCTTAAAAGGTATTGTGATTCGAACTGCCGTCAATACTATTCGGGTAATGGGACGTGCTACTCAAGGTGTACGCATAATAAAGCTAAAAGGTGATGATGCGATAGCCGATGTTGCAGTGATTCAGCATAGCGATTCCGGAGAAGAAGAAGAATAAGAAATATAGTATCTTGTAAGGAAAGGGAAGATTCGTAGCGGAATTTAACCTTTGTTTAATAAACTTTAGTAATATTTTAGTAATTTTATCCTTCACTACATGGTTATAAGGATGATTATGATTTTAAACAAAATTTTAGACCAATGAAAAAAATACTTTTTATTCTGTTATCCATCGCTTTTGTGGGATCAGCAGTGGCGCAAGAGGCTCATGATTACAAGAAGGACCTCAAAAAAGCCAAAAAATTCCTATCCAAGTATATTTTTGACCCTACTGAAAATTTAGATAAACTATCTAAAGCAGCTTCCCTTATCGATGGTGTGGTCCAATCGGAGGATTACAAACTCTCGACAAAAGCCTGGACTTTACGAGGTAAGATTTATAATGAATTAGCCGCTCGAGATGAGGTGCAACTTCAGTTGAATCCCAAAAATGAAATCAAAGATCCTAAGGTAGCTCTGAAGGCTTTTAATTCCTTCATTAAGACGTATGAAAATGCGGTAAAGAAGTATCAAAAGAAAGATGCTCTGAAGGGATTAAGAGAGACCGCGCGATATCTCAACTCTATCGGGTATGCGCTTTATGGGCGAAAAGACTTTAAGTCTGCTTATGAGAACTTTAATGCCGTGCTAAAAATTGACGATTTGCTTAAAGAAAACGATAAGAAACCCGTTTTTTCTAAGGATGAAGATTACCTCAATGAGGTATATATCGCAGGAATCGCTGCAACAAGTGCCAATATGCAGGATGCTGCAAAGACCCATTTCGAATACCTTCTGAGTAAAGGCTATGATAAGCCGGTAGTGTATGAGGGACTTTTCAAATATTATCTTGAGAAGGACCCTGCAAAAGCAGAAGAATATCTAAATAAAGGAAGAGCTAAATACCCCGAAGAAACGTCCTTACTTTTTGCTGAAATCAATTATTATCTCAAGAAAGGCGAAATGGATAAGTTGATTGATAAACTCAAACTCGCACGCGAAAAAGAGCCGAATAATGTCTCTATCGTAGTAACAGAAGCCAATATTTATGATAATATTTATCAAAAAGCCCTGGATAGCAATGACGTAGCGAAGGCGGATGAATATTTTGCCAAGGCTAAAAAAACATATGAAGAGGCGTTGGAAATGGATCCGAAGAACTTTATAGCTACCTATAGTATGGGAGCCTTATATTACAATAAGGCAGCCTCAGTGTTGAAAGAGGTGAATCAACTGGCAGATGATTTTTCAAAAGACGGTATGAAAAAATATGAGGCCAAGAAAAAGGAAATGGACGGATACTTCGATCAGGCATTGCCTTATTTTGAGAAAGCCAGGACATTGAATCCCAAAGATAGAAATACATTGATTGCCCTTAAAGAGATTTATGCCCGAAAGAATATGATGGATAAATCAAAAGAGTGCAAAGAGCTATTGGATACACTCCAGTAGTTTATGTAACTGAACTCTTATGATTCTTTTGTCAATGCCTTGATTAATTGGGTGGTCTGATGAAGTTTAAGGGGGATTGAATTACATATTATGCTCAAAATCTGCCCCTTAGCTAAGGAGGCCTAATAAGAGTTTGAAAGGTATAATTGGTTAAGTATTATTTTAAAGCAGCGCCATCCAGGCGCTGTTTTTTTTTGTATTATGCCTTCCGTTTGAGCAATAAGTAGTATATTCGTATTTGATTATATAATATATAAACATTGATAATATGAAGCATCTATACTACACCGCGGTTCTGTCCTTCCTTTGTTTTGCCTCTGGCCTTAGTGGGCAGATCCTCATTTCTGAGATTATGTATAATCCACCTGAATTTGGCCAAGATTCATTGGAATACATTGAACTACATAATAACTACCGCGCAAACATCAATTTGAAAGGGTATACCTTTACTGCCGGGGTGACTTACACTTTTGGAGATACTATTCTGCCGGGAGGAAGCGATATTGTTGTAGCAGTTAACAGTCATGCCATGCAATCGGTATTTGGTATTTCGACATTGCAATGGACTTCAGGTGGGCTGAGAAATAGCGGAGAGACCATTGCTTTGGCGGATGCTGACGGCAACGCTATTGACAGTGTTACTTATTCCAATTCGGGTGTGTGGCCGGCAGTGGCTTATGGCAAGGGGCATTCGCTCGAGTTATGCAACACCGGAAGAGATAATGGTTTGGGGCAAAATTGGAAGGCTTCCTCTACAGCGACAAAATCCGAGATCAACGGTTATGTATTATATGGAAGTCCCGGATCTCCTAACAATGTGAGTTGCGCAGAGCATATCATTGAATTGAGAAATTTTGCTTTTAATCCAGCCGAACTTACCATTAAGGTAGGAGAAACGGTGGAATGGCAGAATAAAGAGGGACGGCATAATGTAGATGGCAAGAAAAATGTTTATCCCGACAATCCGGTGGGATTCTACAGCGGAGATCCAAAGGCCGGTGATTGGTCCTTTGCCTTTCGTTTTGATTCAGTGGGAGATTATTCTTACCGTTGCGATCCCCACTTCCAACGCGGAATGACTGGCACAATACATGTCGTCAATGATCAAGCCCCGTCTCTCGTTATCAATGAAATCATGTACAATCCCCCCGGAAAAAGTGATGATTCACTCGAGTATATCGAGTTGTACAACGCCGGAGATACTGCTATTCAGATAGGGGGGATTCATTTTACTTCAGGGATTGAAGCAACCTTGCCAGATAGTCTGCTACCGGCTCACAGTTATTTGGTCGTTGCTAAAAATGATACGGCTTTCGAGCATGTTTTTAATACAAAAGCGATCCAATGGACCTTCGGTAGTTTATCCAATTCCGGGGAGAGCATCGAACTCAGTACTGCACTCAATACGGTAATAGATAAAGTTTACTATCACAATCAAGGGGATTGGCCGGCTTCTGCCAATGGGCAAGGAGCATCATTGGTATTGTGCGATCCACTGAGCAATAACAACACCGGTGCAGCTTGGGGAACTGAGGCGGAAGCCTCTGGAGGGGCTATTGGTGGAGTAGACCTGTATACCAGCGCGGGATATGAGAACACTTGCGACAGTGGAGTGGATAGTCTTCCTTTGTATCGTATCGATGCATTGCGCTCTATTGATGCTGTTGGCCTTCCGGATAGTCTCGGAGTAGAGTGCCGGGTAAGAGGAGTCGTCTATGGAGTGGATTTACAAAAAGGAGCTAGGGTCCAGTTTACCTTGTATGATCGCAGTGTCAATATGGGAATGGGGGTATTTGGTACGGACAAAAACCGCTACGAAGTGACCGAAGGGGATTCTGTTGAGGTTACTGGAAAAGTCGGCTTCTTTAACGGTTTGACGCAGATGAACATTACTGAAGTCAAAGTGCTTGGAAATAATAGCCCATTGGTGGAGCCTCTTGAAGTGGATAGCCTCGGGGAATATACCGAATCAAGGTTGATATTGTTAAAGGATGTCGAGATCATAGACCCCTCCAAGTGGAAGGGAGATGGCAGTTTCTTTACTGTTCAATTGCAAGGAGACGATGACAAGAGGTATACTATGTATATAGATGATGCGGTAGATCTCAGTCAAATGGATAGGGCGCCGGAAGGGCCTCTAAATGTCACCGGTATCGGGTCCCAGTTTGACCCCAGTGAGCCCCACAATTCAGGTTATCAGATAGCTCCGAGATACTATAAGGATATTGAGATTTTGTGGAGTACAAACAATTCTCATGCCTCCCCTGAAGTCATCCTCTATCCCAATCCGGCTAACACTCAAGTGGTTTTATTGTCCGGGAAAAGGATCAAGCAAATACAGATTTTGAATGCAATCGGCCGGGTCTGTGGGAAAAGAGTAGGGGATGACATAAAGCAGGTTGATGTTTCGAGTTTGCCTACGGGCATCTATGCCATGCGTTGTAGATTTGAGAATGGTCAAGTAAGGGTGAAAAAGTTTTTAAGAATTGAGTAAACTTCGTTCTGAAATATAGTATTGACTTGAGGAATATATTATTAAATAATACAAATTGAAATTTTTTTCAATATGTGTATAAAATGCTGAAAATAGAATTATTTATAAATGCGACAATTACATATATAATAAAAATGTCATTTAAAAAATACCCACTTTTGTGTATATGTAATTAATAAATATTTCATATTTTCGCATTTGAATTGAGCGGGAGAAAGCTTCCGTTCGATGTAAGATGGAGTGAGAGAAAGCTTTCGCTCGATCAAAGACGAACTTATTAGACGAACAATTTCATTAACACCAATCTCAGTAATCAGGATTAAATGTAATCAGGATTATGTTTGTGTAGCTGATGTCATTCAGAGCAAGCAAATTGTTTTGTTTAATAGGTTAGCTTTAATATATAACCTACTTTAATTATTTGATTATTTAAAAATCCTGTGAATTATGAAAAAACTATTAACTTTTTTGGCTTTCGTTTTAGCCAGCGGAATGATTTTCGCACAAAATCAACAACCAACCCATGTGCTACAAACGGGTACACCTATTGACGTTTTGTCTAAGTGTGATCAAAAGTTGAATGAGGTGAGCAACCCTGCTGATGGACCAGCTGCATTGACTTCTACGCGTAAATTTGGATGGTTTGGCAATTGGATTACCATTGAAATTGCTCAGCAGTTCCATTACCCACGTATGGTACGCTCAGGTCAGGTGATTGAGTTCATGGCATTTCAAGGTGTATCTGGTGGACCTGCGGGTGAAATCAACATCATGAGAGATGTAAATAATGAGCCTGGACCACGTATCATCAACGAAGGATTAAGCTCTGTACAAGGCAACGTCGTTTACGATGCTTCTGAAGCAATGAATGCTGCTGTACGTGCAGGCAATGATTATTGGGTAAGTGTAATCAACTACTCAGACTCTACCGCTAACGTTGGACCACGATGGTTCTGGACAACTACAGCATCTGCTACGAATGGAGCAAATGGTCATCCACCTTATTACGTTGAGTTTACAGACAGAGATCAAGCTTTCTCACAATGTGCACGTTGGACCAACCACAAATTGTGTACAAGTGCATTCCAGTCAGGTCCTACTTTAGGTATGAACTATAGATTGAGCATCTGTCGTAATGCTTCATTGAATCTTGGAAACGGTGTTCCCACAATGACACAATGGGGGTTGTTCCTCTTTGGGCTGATCGTGTTGACACTTGGTGTTGTTTCCATCTACAATTTCAGCAGAAAAACAGTTGTTGAATAATGAACTTTCCGTTTGATCGGGAAGTCTTTGACAAAGCATTTTGGATCGCATGCGGTCTCGCCATTGTAGGATGGATTTTGATCTATCTTATTTGGGGTAAGTTTTTAGTTGCCGACATTATCGGAATGATTCTTACGATTCCCATTATGGCGTATTTGATACATGTCCTGATGCTTATACGAAGAGCCGAATAAAAAGGACAAGGAGGCCGGTAGCAATACCGGCCTCCTTTATGTTGTTATATGTGAGATGGCGTCGTAAAATGGATTATAGGGCTACCACCATGTTTGTCTTACCTTTTATTGCTATCGTGTGGTATTGAAAATTCATTGATTTAGTTATATCTTTTATGAGATCATCAAGCTACCTAAGAATTCGTTCATCACAGAACATATCTAAATTATTGCCAACGGATTAAACCAGATGCTATGAATAACAATAGTAAACCGATTAAAAACAGGGGTACGAATAAGAAAAATATGGGTAGCAGAGCGCTCATCCGCTTTTTTGCCACTTTTGCGTTGCTTATGATACTTTTCTATTTGGTTTACAATTCTAGTTTTTACACCAAGCATATCATGCCCATCCTTTTGGGTACTCAAGCCAAAATCTCTAGTGCTCTTCTCAGTATAATGGGGTTTGGTACCACGGCTTTAAAGGAAACTGTCTACAACGATAGTTTTAGAGTGGATATTCGTGGAGGATGTGATGGGCTGGAAGGTACGGCGTTGTTTGTCGCCGGTGTTTTATCCTTTCCTTTTGCCTCTTGGAAAAGCAAGTTGAAAGGACTTTTGCTTGGGGTACTTATTCTTGGAATCGTTAATATTGTCCGGATTGTAATCCTTTTTCTAAGTGGGTTATATTGGCCATCAGCATTCGAGTTCCTTCACTTACACGGGGGGGTTATATTATATTCTATTTTTGCAGTATTGTTATGGATTATTTGGGTAAATCGACGATTGCAGGAACGATTAAAGGGGCAATCAGTTAGTTAAATCATCGTAAACATGGATAGGTTGTGGATAAAATTTTTGTTGATTGCCGCTGGTATTTATATTGTATTGATAGGGCTATTCAATCTTCGTCCGGTAGAGGGCGTTTTTAATACTGTGGTTATTCAGGTGAGTGAAGCTGTACTCTCTTCAACCCTTCCGGATGCTCAAATCGATGTGGTGACTGGTAAAAGTGATGAAAAGCGCCGTGACCCTAACATTATGCAGGTAAATTTCACTTGGACGCAGGCTCAAATAGACAAAATGACGCAAGTCGCTTTGGACAAAAAGATCCCCAACATATCAGTGCCGCATCGTTTTACAAAGTATTACATCTATCAATTCTTCAGCATCCCTATTATTCTATTCGTTGCCCTTTTTCTGGCAACTCCAATTGATAGTATTGCGATGAAGTTCAGAAGAACTGTCATTGGGTTAATGATTCTATCGGTTTTTCTATGGTTAAAGCTTTTTATACTAGTTTTATTTTCGATCTCCAACGCTCGAATAGGGATATATGAACTACGCGATAGTACTATGCAATTTTTGGTGTCGATTGTCTCTTCCCTCACTATGGGAGTGAGCATAGTATTGGTTATCTTACTGTGGGGGGTATTGGCACTACCTAAAAGCCGGCTATTTCATACTTTATCCCGGCTATTTCAAGCCGAAACAAAATAGAACTATTACAGTAAGGGCTTGAATCTTGCCGTTACAACGGGATATTGCCGTGTTTTTTCTTAGGAAGATATGCCACTTTATTCTCCAACATATCGAATGCTTTAATGAGCTTACGTCTTGTACTCTTGGGTTCAATCACTTCATCAATAAATCCACGGGATGCAGCGATGTAGGGATTAGCAAATTTTGCAGCATACTCTTGCTCCAGGGATTTGAGCTTAGCCTCAGGGTCTTTAGCCTTTTTGATATCCCTTCGAAAAATAATTTCAGAGGCTCCTTTGGCTCCCATGACAGCAATTTCCGCGCAAGGCCAGGCATAATTGAGGTCTGCTCCGATGTGTTTGGAGTTCATTACATCATAGGCCCCTCCATACGCCTTACGAGTGACGACAGTGATGCGAGGAACGGTGGCTTCACTAAATGCGAAGAGCAGTTTTGCCCCATTGAGTATGATGGCATTCCACTCTTGATCTGTACCGGGTAAAAAACCCGGGACATCTTCCAAGACGAGAAGAGGGATATTAAACGCATCACAAAAGCGCACAAAGCGTGCTCCCTTTCTCGATGCATTGACATCCAAAACGCCAGCAAGAACCATAGGTTGATTGGCTATGATGCCAATACTGCGGCCGCCCATTCGAGCAAAACATGTGACAATGTTGGCCGCAAATTCAGGATGAGACTCGAGATAGGTACCATCGTCGACTAACTGAGTGATCACATCTTTGATATCGTAAGGAGTATTGGGATTGTCCGGGATGATGTCATTGAGTGCCGGGCGCCATTCTTCGTTTGGGGTGTAGGGTAATTTAGGTGTTTTCTCTTCACAATTTTGCGGTATGTAAGAAAGCAACTTGCGAATCAATTGGATGTTGGCGTAGTCGTTGGGTGCGGTGAAATGAGTTACCCCGGATTTGGTAGCATGGGTGTGTGCACCCCCTAGGTCTTCTGAGGATACTTGTTCGTTGGTAACGGTCTTTACGACATTTGGTCCAGTGACGAACATGAAAGAGGAATGTTCGGTCATTATGGTAAAATCAGTCATGGCAGGGGAATAAACAGCTCCACCTGCACAAGGTCCCATAATAGCGGAGATTTGAGGGATGACTCCGGAAGCTTGAACATTGCGATAAAAGATATCTGCGTATCCTCCTAAAGACCGCACCCCTTCTTGAATCCGTGCTCCTCCTGAATCATTTAACCCTATCAGCGGAGCGCCATTCTTCATTGCCATATCCATCACCTTACAAATCTTTTCTGCATGTGTTTCGGACAGTGAACCTCCAAAGACGGTAAAGTCTTGTGAAAAAACAAAAACCAATCGTCCATCAATGGTGCCAAACCCGGTCACTACGCCGTCCCCTAGGAAGGATTGTTGGTCCATCCCGAAGTCAGTCGTCCTGTGGGTTACCAGCATATCCAATTCTTCAAAACTTCCCGGATCCAATAACAATGCGATGCGCTCTCGTGCAGTCAGTTTGCCTTTGGCATGCTGCTTTTCAATTCGCTCAACTCCACCACCGAGTAAGGCTTTATTCCTAAGCTTATCTAATTCCTTTAGTTTTTCTTTCATATCTGTCTAAATTCACTAATCGTAACGAATGCTTGCTATAAAACAATCTTAAAACCGTTGTGAGTTTTATTTGCTATGCATCATATCTGTGAGGATATCGACCGCAGCCTTAGCTATATTGCTTCCCGGTCCAAAAATACGGTAGACCCCGGCATCGTACAAAGCTTGGTAATCCACCTTGGGGATAACACCACCTGCAATGACCTTGATATCTGGCCGGCCTATTTCTTTAAGTGCAGTAATAGTCTCAGGTACCAAAGTATCGTGTCCTCCGGCCAAGGAGCTAATCCCCAAAAGATGAACATCATGATCAGCTGCGCTGCGGGCTGCTTCTTCCGGTGTTTGGAACAAGGGGCCAATATCCACATCAAATCCCATATCCGCAAAGCTTGTAGCGATGATCTTCGCCCCTCTGTCATGTCCGTCTTGCCCGAGTTTTACAATCATAATCCTGGGCCTGCGCCCGGTGAGATCCAAGAACTGTTGGGTTAAACTTTGGGCCAGTTTGAAATCAGTATTATCCTTCATAATTGTAGAGTAAACACCGCTAATGACTGAATGTTTAGGCGAATATCTGCCGAAAGATGTCTCCATGGCAGCGGATATTTCGCCAAGAGTAGCGCGCAACCGGGCTGCATCTACCGCTGCCTCCAAAAGGTTTCCCTCCTTCGGGTGGGATGCGATATGAGAGATACGTCCCAATGCATTACGCACAGCCGTCTCATTCCTTGTAGCTCGAATTTGTCGAAGACTGTTGATTTGCTCTTCTCTTACTGCATTGTTGTTGATTTTGAGAATCTCAAAATCTGCCCCTTCCTCAAAAGGAAAGACATTGACACCGACAATATGTTCTGTATTGGTTTCTATTCCCGCTTGTTTTTTTGCGGCAGCCTCTTCGATACGTTGCTTGGGAAGGCCAAACTCGATCGCTTTAGACATGCCTCCCATTTCTTCGATCTCCCGGAGAAGGACACGTGCTTTTTCGATGAGTTGATTGGTCAAGTATTCGATATAATGAGACCCTCCCCAAGGGTCGACTACTTTGGTAATGCCACTTTGATGCTGCAATATTTTCTGAGTCTCCCTGGCGATCATAGCGGAATACTCCGTGGGGAGTGCGATGGCCTCATCAAATGCATTGGTGTGAAGGGATTGGGTTCCGCCATTTACTGCAGCCATAGCCTCAATCGTGGTACGTGCTATATTGTTGAGCGGGTCTTGTTCAGTAAGGCTCCACCCGGATGTTTGGCAATGTGTGCGTAGTGAGAGGGACTTTGGGTTCTGAGGATTGAATTGCCGCACGATAGAAGCCCATAATACCCTCGCTGCTCTCATCTTAGCTACTTCCATATAAAATCGCATACCGATGCCCCAAAAGAACGAAAACCGGGGAGCAAATCTGTCGATATCCAATCCTGCCCGTATCCCTGCTCTCAAATATTCTAATCCATCTGCCAATGTGTAGGCCAACTCCAAATCTGCCGTCGCACCTGCTTCATGCATGTGATATCCGCTAATACTAATGGAATTAAATTTAGGCATATGCTTAGATGTAAAGGCAAAGATGTCCGAGATGATTCGCATGGACGGGGCAGGTGGATAGATAAACGTATTGCGGACCATAAACTCTTTGAGGATGTCATTCTGAATGGTGCCTTTCAACTGTTCTGGAGATACCCCTTGTTCTTCCGCAGCGACTATATAGAAGGCCATGATTGGGATGACGGCACCATTCATGGTCATAGAGACACTCATTTGGTCCAGGGGAATACCATCAAACAGGAGGCGCATATCTTCGACACTATCGATAGCAACTCCTGCTTTACCAACGTCACCAGTTACCCTTAGATTGTCCGAATCGTATCCGCGATGGGTGGGTAAATCAAAGGCAATAGACAGCCCTTTTTGTCCCTGCGCCAAGTTCTTTCGATAAAAGGCATTACTTTCCTTTGCCGTCGAAAAACCGGCATACTGCCGAATGGTCCATGGACGAACCGTGTACATAGTCGGGTAGGGGCCGCGTAGATAGGGTGCGATTCCGCTGACGTAACCGCCCATCCTTCTTCTTATCTCTTTGTCGGCAGCAAATCGCTCAAACAACGGGATTCCTTCCAATGTGGATTTGATTTGGTTGCTCATAGAAGAGACCCGTCCGATAGATAAATCCGGATTATTGTTGAGTTTTATCTTCATAGTTAGCGGTTTCTGCTCAATTGCCAAGTGTCAGACTTGTGATGTATAGTTTGTACTTTTCTATTGTGAATCTCTAAGATACTAACCGCAATTGCCGCAATATCCTTATCGGATATGGATGCTGCAGTGTAATATTTGTCTATAAAACGGGTGTCATACTTACCCGATTCAAATGCCGGGTGTTGGATAACAAATGCTCCAAAGTCCAGAGTAGAAGCAATTCCCTCAATTTCATACCGGGCGATAGCCTCTTTCATCTTTGCAATTGCTTGCGCCCTGGTACTTCCAAATGCAATCAATTTGGAGAGCAAAGGATCATAATAAACAGGGACTTCCATACCTTCTCTAAACCCATCATCCACACGGATTCCCGGACCTTTTGGCGGACGATATCTCGAAAGAAATCCGGTAGAAGGAAGAAAGTTGTTGGCCGGGTCTTCAGCGTAAACCCGGAGTTCGATGGCATGACCGGAAATGGAAATATCAGACTGTGCGTACCTCAGTGGTTGCCCTTCCGCAATGTAAATTTGTTCTTCTACCAGATCGATACCGGTAATCCATTCGGTGACCGGATGTTCTACTTGAAGACGGGTGTTCATTTCAAGGAAGTAATAATCACCTGCACTATCTACCAAAAACTCCACAGTGCCGGCATTGGAATACCCACAGGCCTTGGCAATTTTCACTGCGGTTGCTCCCATAATCTCTCTAAGAGCATCATCCAATACAGCCGAAGGTGCCTCTTCAATAACCTTTTGATGTCTGCGTTGAATGCTGCATTCCCGTTCGTTGAGGTGAATGGCATTGCCGTGCTTGTCCGCTAATATCTGTATCTCGATATGGCGCGGATTTTGAACGTATTTCTCAATAAAAACCGCATCATCCCCAAAGGAACTTAAAGCTTCACTTGAAGCGCGTTCGAGCTGTTCTTCAAATTCATTTTCTGATTCAACGACACGCATACCTTTCCCTCCACCACCTGCTGCGGCTTTGAGTAATACGGGATATCCTATTTGACCCGCTATTCTTTTTGCTTCAGCAGGGTCATTAATTGGAGTATCCGAACCCGGGACCAAGGGCGCACCGGCGGCCTTAGCAGCCACTTTAGCTTCGAGTTTGCTCCCCATCATCGCGATGGCAGAAGGAGAAGGGCCGATAAATATAATACCTTGTTCAGCTACAGCTTGTGCAAAAGCAGCATTTTCACTCAGAAATCCGTACCCGGGATGTATGGCATCACATTTTTTATCCAATGCGACCTCTATGATACGCTCTGCTTGGAGGTAGGATTCCGAAGAGGGGGGAGGGCCAATCAATACCGCTTCATCCGCATATAGGACAAAGGGCGCATTGCGGTCTGCTTCAGAGTAAACGGCAACGGATTGGATGTCCATTTTGCGCAGTGTCTTCATGATTCGAAGGGCTATTTCTCCTCTATTGGCTATTAGAACTTTTTTAATCATAATCATTAAGCTTTTACCTTAAATGAGGTTATCCCAAACAGATTTAACTATTTCAAGGGTGAGATTTTCGATATAATAACTACCTGCTGCCGGATCACTGACGAGGTTATAGTCGCTTTCCAAAGTGAGCAAATGGTTAATATTGCGGACAATTCGATTCGATTCCTCGTTCTGAGGGGAGATCTTGAGATAAAGGCGTTGCGCACCTCCGGATAACAGGGACATCGCTTTATACGTCACCGGGATGTATCCCAGCCGTGGATCCATGTTCTCCACATTTTGCAGGACGGACCCAGTGATGAAGGGAGCCCGATCTGTATCTTGGGCATGGCGCTTTAAGTTGGCCAAAAGGATGTGGATGGCACGAAGGGCAGCAATATTGGTCAGAAAATCTTCCCCTGCCTCTACCTCAATCTTTAGGGAACCAAATGCATTTACCCCAATCTCGTGTCCGCACTCCATTAGTGATATCAGATCGGTGAACATGCCTGTCAATGTACTTATAGGATTTGATATAGCAGTATGAAATTGTACCCACCTGGTCATGTATTGACCATTTAGAGCTTCATAAATATCCCGGTGCTTGATGATGAAATCTTCAAGCTGATTTGGGGACATTGCGATTTCAGCGGTTATGTTAGAAGAATCAGGCAAAGAGTCTATGTAATTACGATAATGTAACAACGCAGTATCGATAGGAAGGTCAGAATCCGGAACAAAATCCAAATGTATCATGTCAAGATGAATGCCATTAAGAGCTTGTTCAATGGACGTGACACTTTCGAGTATTTGGGTAGAGACTCGAAGCGTATTCGCTCCATAGGTCAAAGCATCTAAGGCATATTTGTTGACAGATGAAAAATTGAGATTTGTCAGATCTTCTCCAATTTCAAGAATTCGATTGTCGTTTAACCCCAAGGGCGCATTGGCTTCAGGTGAGGTGTCTTCCAAATGCTGAAACGGAGAAATAGAGTGGGTGGGTTCAAACTCTACATTGAGGTCTTCAATAGGCTTCCCTTTAAGTCCAGCCTTTATTAAAGCCATCCATTCAGTCTTCGAGGTGTAAGGAAATGATATATCCAATCGTTTGTTCATTACTTCTCGAATCGTATTAATACCTGTCCTTTGTCAATATTTTGCCCGGTAGTCACCAATATTTCCTTGATGATCCCAGTCACCGGAGATTTAATGATATTCTCCATCTTCATCGCTTCCAGAATAATCAATCGATCGCCTTCATTAACTTCCTCACCGGTTTCTACATCGACACTTAATACCAGACCGGGCATTGGGGATTCCAGCTTATCAACAAATCGATTTATTTCTTTTGAGAAACCTAATCGGTCAAGCAAGAGGTCCATTTCATCCCGGATTATAACCGAATGTCTTCTGCCGTTTACGATGAGCACCAAAGATTTGGCTATTGGGTTGAGTGTTAGCACTTCGACGTTATACCCCTGTGTTTCAATAAGAAAATGATAACGGTACGGGGAGGTTTGTACGTAGTCGAGGTTAGAAGTCTGTGATGAATCTATAGATATTTCTTCGTTGTTATCTACTTGGACGCGGTATTGCATATCCGTATGATTTATTTTATTACAGCAAAACAAGTAAACAATTGGGGCCGAATCCCATCATTTGGTTGCCTCTTTAGGCATCTGTTACCTTAATAGGGCAAACAATATTACCTGAGAGGTCCTCTTCATCTGGGTTCCTTTGATGAACATTAGAATACTTACCCAAGAACTTTTACTTGAAAATATGTAAATAGTGCATGCATGAAAACTCTTCAAAATTAGAAATGTATCTTTTGGTGATCTTTTTATATTTCTCAACTCACTGATGCCCAGGCATCACTTTGTCTCGAAAAACGAAAAAGCTCATCCAAAATCCCTCATTTCCTAAAATTTGATAGTTTTCTGGCAGACACTAAATAAAATGTTGTCGATTATTCGAGCATCAAAGATAGTCAATTCACCGGAATAAAAAGGAGAATAGTGGTACACTATAACGTTAATTTCTCAATTGTTTGGCCCAGCTGTCTCGCAAGGTCACGGTCCTGTTGAAAACCAAATGCCCAGGAGTGCTATCCGGATCTTTCGTAAAATAACCCATCCTCAAAAATTGGTATCTCTCTTCTGTCTCAGCGTCGAGAATTGCCGGCTCCGCAATGGCATTTGGGATTACTTTAAGTGAATCCGGATTAATAAACTCCAGAAAGTCTTTATCCGGATGTCCGAGCGGGTTTTCGTCTAAGAATAATCTATCATAAAGTCTCAGTTCAACCGGAACCCCATGTTTGGCAGATACCCAATGTATTACACCTTTTGCTTTGATTCCTGAAGTGTCACTCCCACTGCGACTGTCCGGAAAATAGGTACAGTGTATTTCTGTCACCTTGCCATTGGCATCCATATCGAAATCCTCACACTGAATAATAAATCCATTCTTAAGTCTGACCACCCCGCCGGGTTTTAGACGGTGGTACTTCTTAGGGGGATCAACTTCAAAGTCTGCGCGTTCGATGTAAAGCTCTTTTGTGAAGAGCAGGGTACGTTGACCTGCTTTCTCATCTCTGGGGTTATTATCAGAGGGCATTTGCTCTTCGAGCTCATCCGGGAAGTTGGTGATTACCACCTTGACCGGATCGGATACGACCATTCTCCTCAACGCCCGGTTATTGAGATCGTCGCGGAGTACGTGTTCGAGGTAGGACAAATCGATGATGTTCTCCCTTTTGGCGATTCCCACTTTGTAGATAAATCTCCGGATGGCTTCCGGTGTGTAGCCTCTTCTTCGCATTCCGGCGAGGGTGGGCATGCGCGGGTCATCCCAATCATTGACATGATTTTGGGTGACGAGCTGCAGGAGTTTCCGCTTGCTCATCACGGTGTAATTGAGATTTAGGCGAGCAAATTCTATTTGTCGCGATGGGAAAATCTCCAGTTCCTGAATGAACCAATCGTAAAGAGGGCGATGATTCTCAAACTCCAATGTGCAAAGCGAGTGTGTGATTTTCTCTATCGAGTCAGACTGTCCGTGAGCAAAATCATACGTGGGGTAAATCACCCATTGGTCTCCTGTGCGGTGATGGGGAGTTTTTTTGATACGATACATGACCGGGTCGCGCATATGCATATTGGGGGAACTCATATCTATTTTTGCACGTAAAACGCACTCTCCTTCGTCAAATTCACCATTTTTCATACGTGTGAAAAGTTCCAAATTCTCCTCTATAGAACGATTGCGATATGGGCTTTCCACTCCGGGTTTTGTCGGGGTTCCACGCATTTTGGACATCTCTTCGGCAGAGGAGTGATCCACATATGCTTTCCCTTTTTTGATGAGTTTAACAGCGTATTCAAAAAGGGTAGGGAAGTAGTCTGAAGCATAGTATTCTCTATCCTCCCAGTCATAGCCCAACCAGTGGATGTCTTTTTTGATGTTTTCTACAAACCGGACATCTTCCACGGCAGGATTGGTGTCATCGAAGCGCAAATTGGTCTTACCACCGTATTTGGCAGCCAGATCAAAATTGAGAATGATCGCCTTGGAGTGTCCGATGTGGAGAAATCCATTGGGCTCAGGTGGGAACCGGGTGTGAATCCGGCCACCATGCTTGCCGGATGCCATGTCTTCGAGCACGAATTGCTCAATAAAATGTACGGATTCGTTTTTATTCTCTGTCATAAGTTATATGATTGGTCTTTCCTGTGCTACAATAGGAGTTATGACCTATTTTCAGTCTTTAACAACACTCCCGAGACAGGTGTAGCGATTGCCGGGGCAAAGATACAAAAACTATGATAGGGTATTGTTGGTACTTGGAAGTAGCCGGCGATTTCATACAAGATTATTAAGCGGATTATGATAAGCCGGAGGAATAAAGTCAAACCGGGAGTCAACCATTTCATACCATATAAATACGCGGCAGAAAGGCATTCATCTGAGGTGTAAGGTGGCGTCACAAGAATAGTGAATATAAATGTAAGGGCAAAAACGGAGATAAAGTTATCTTTGCGGCATGAGATTAAAAACGTTACGACTGAAGGGTTTTAAGAGCTTTGCTGACGAGACACTGCTCAACTTTAACGAGCAGGTGGTGGGCGTCGTAGGCCCGAATGGCTCCGGTAAATCTAATATTGTAGATGCGATTCGATGGGTCTTGGGGGAGCAGAAGGGAAAAGAATTACGTCTTCAGCATATGGGCGATGTCGTATTTAACGGCACAAAGAAGCGCAAACCGGCCAAAATGGCCCAAGTGACGATGGAGTTTGATAATGACAAAGGCATCTTGCCCTCTGAGTTCAAATCCGTCAGTATATCGAGAATCTTGTACAAAAGCGGGGAAAGTGAATATCGATTGAATGATGTGAAGTGCCGGTTGAAGGATATTACCAACTTGTTTGTGGATACGGGTATCGGCTCCAATTCGTATGCGATTATTGAGCTGGGAATGGTGGATGATATCCTGTCAGACAAGGACCGGGCACGTAGAAAAATGTTTGAACAGGCCGCCGGAATAAGCAAGTATAAGAAGCGGAAAAGGGAGACGGTATTAAAACTGAAAAGCACTTCAGAAGATTTGGAAAGGGTGGAGGATTTGCTTTTTGAGATAGAGAATAATCTCAAGCAACTCGAAAAGCAAGCCCGCAAAGCCAAACGATACGTTGATCTAAAGGCTAAATACAAGGACGTAAGCATCCAATTGGCTCTCCTCCAAACACGTACCTACAAAGAAGAGTACAACGAAATAAAGGGTAAGATTAATGAGTTACAGGTGGCCATCACCGAGCAAGAAGCACGGCTTTCTACCGAAGAAGCTAAGCTGGAAGAGCGCAAGAGATTGACATTGGACAATGAAAAAGAAGTGTCCGAGGCACAGCGTGTGCTCAATGCGCTAATGGATGAGATCAGGACATTGGAAGGTGAAAAATCCATGCTCCGCCAACGGATGGACTTCGTTACGCAAAATGCGTCGAGACTGCGCTCCGCCATCGAAAGTATGACCTCCAAAGAACAAGAGCTGACGGATAAGATTAACGCGATCGGCATACGGATCAAACAGGCTACAGCGGAGGCCGAACAGGCAGAGAAAGCCATGCGAGAAGCTGCTGATGCCTTGGATGAGATCAAACAAAAATTTCATTCTGCCCAATCTGCACTCGATACCAAGCTACAGGAAAAGCAACAATTGGAAGCCAGGAAGTATGAATTGGAAAAGCAAGAGGCTATTCGCAAAAATGCTGTTGAGACCTACAAGGCAAACCTGGAGCGATTGAGGTTGGAGATTCAGGACAAGAAAAAGTCGTATGCCTCTTTGCAGCAGGAATGGAAGGTGGCCTCAAAGGAGAGTAAATCGTTGGAGACGGGGATTAGAGAGATGGAGACCGCGGAAGAAGAGAGAGGGCGAAATATAGAGACTTTGCGAGGAGAGATTCTTGCGCTCAATGAAGAGCTGGGGCAGGTGGGACGCCTTATCGACAGCCGGCAGAATGAGTATGATCTCTTGAAAAGCATGGTCGACCAATTGGAGGGGTTTCCCGAATCCATAAAATATTTGAATAAAAAATGGCCGGTTAAGGCCCCGCTGTTGACGGATGTAATAGATGTGCCTGAGCGTTATAGAAGCGCTATCGAGCAATACCTCGAACCCTTTTTAAACAATTACATTGTAGGAGATGAAACGGCGGCGATGGAGGCCATTTCGATGCTCTCCGGCGCACAGAAAGGAACGGCAAAGTTTTTTGTCCTTTCGAAGATACCACCAAGGGTACAACTAAAAGCCGAAGAAGGATGGGTGGATGCCTTAAGCGTGGTCGATACGGACGAAATTTATTTGCCGTTGTTTCGATATTTGTTGTACGGCGTATTTTTTGTTGAACAAATTCCGAAAGATTTTCAAGCCGATGATGATGCGGTGATATTGATACAGCCGGAACGAGGCACAATACGCACGGTCTGCAGTGTGTCAGGAGGTTCTGTGGGGTTGTTCTCCGGGAAAAAAATCGGGCGCAAGAAACAGTTGGAAAAACTCGAGAAAGAGTTGCGCAAATACAAAAGAAAGGCAGAGGGGCTGACTTCAAAAGTCGAAATCGCCAAGTCCAAACTACAAGCCATGATGTCCAAAGATAGTGGGCAGCGTCTTAAGGAGTTGCGGCAGGCATTTGCCGAGCAGAATCGAAAAGCCACGCAACTCGGGACCAAACTGGAACATACGCTGACAGAACTCAAACGCTCAGAAGAACGCGTTGCCGAACTGGAAGAAAAGATCGCTGCAATCAGGGCCCAATCTTCAGGAAATACGGAAGACAAAGGCACCCTTATCGCCAAAATTGCACAATTGGACCAAGTAATCAACGAGCAAGGTGGAGATGTCAAACAATGGAATGATACCTTGAGTAAAGCAAGCACTTTTTTTAATCAGTGCAATATTGAGTATTTCAAGAAAAAGAACTTAGTAGAAAACCTGTCGAAAGAGCAGACTTACTTTGCCGAACGGCTACAAGACCTTCAATCATCCGCAGAGGAACAAGAAGCTCAACTGCAACAGAGTGCCGAAGAATTGGTGCAGTCCAAGGAGAGAATGAAAGCGATCGAAGAAAGTCTTACTCAACAATATGAAAAGCGTATCGAACTTCAATCCCAGTTGAAGGCCAAAGAATCCGGCTACTACGAAGTTCGCAATGCTATAATCGATCATGAAAACCTGGTAAAACAGCTGAGAAAACAGGTACAGGACTTGCATGCCTCTCTCGCTGACTATCGCGAAAAATACAATAATCTGAAGCTCAAATTGACAGCCATCGGAGAGCGGATTAATATCGAATTTGGCTTGTCCATCGACTACTTGATGAAGACGGAAGTGCCGGATGATTTGGACTTAGAGCTTTTGACGGAGCAAGTCGAAAAGCTCAGACGGAGATTGGATAACTTCGGAGAAGTCAATCCTCTGGCCATGCAGGCGTATGACGAAATGAAAGAGCGTTACGACACCATTACGGCTCAAAAGCAAGACATCCTGGACGCCAAGGTGTCCTTAGAGACGACGATAGAAGAGATTGAGAAAAAAGCCACATTGCTGTTTTTAGATGCGTTTGGAAAGGTCAAAGAACACTTTCAATCGGTGTTTAGAAGCCTTTTTACAGAGGGAGATGATTGTGATTTGATCTTGGTTGACCCTGAAGACCCGCTAAATTCCGAGATTGAAATTATTGCTAAACCTAAGGGGAAAAGACCGAAGACATTGAGTCAACTTTCCGGTGGGGAGAAGACGCTGACAGCGACGGCACTCTTGTTTGCATTGTATCTGTTGAAGCCCGCTCCGTTTTGCATTTTTGACGAAGTAGATGCTCCTTTGGATGATGCCAATATATTGAAATTCAATAATATCATCAGTGAGTTTTCTAAGCAGTCTCAGTTCATCATCGTTACTCATAATAAGATGACCATGGCAGAAGTCGATGTCTTATATGGTGTATTCATGCAGGAAAACGGAGTTTCTGCAGTGAGTGAAGTGGATTTCCGCAAATTGAGCTATAGTCCGTTAATTGAAGATGTCTAAAGAGAAGCTGTTTTATCTACTACGAGCCTGCAAGAAAACTGTCAAATTTTATGAAATGAAAGGTTTTGGATGAGTTTTCCGGCAGGCACTACTTATGAAGAATGGATAGTGTTTTTGTGATGAGCTTCCCATCTTCCATCCGCACTTTCATGATGTAGCATCCATTCGACCAACCGGAACTGTTTATACCCAGCGATTTCGATGTGTAAGTTCCCCGGAAAACCAAACGTCCCTCCAAATCGTACACGTTGACTTCGGAGATATTAGTCGAGGATGATCGTAAGTGAATAAGATTTGAGGCGGGGTTGGGATGGATAAAAATAGGAAAATCATTTTGGGGCAATGTTCCGGTAGGAGGGTCTGAATGCAGTACCAGGTGTACTGCCGAAAGCGGAGATATTCTTACCTCGAATGTGTTGGAATCTACCTGAGTGGTCAACGCCTTTAGTATATTGGTGTCTCTGCGACTGAGAATATACTTATCCACCCGGTGATACCGGTTGGAGCTGAGGATATGAATCTCCGCTTGGACCGGATGATCATAATCTTTATTGGTGATAATCAGATGCAGAAGGGTAGAGTCTTGAGATTCTACACTCGAAAATATCGAAGACTTCTCGTAATCGGACGAGTTGGACGCTACATGAATATCCCCGAAAGCGCTCCCTTGGCCATCGTAATCTAAAAACATGTTGTATCCGGCGGCTACAAAGCCATCGATGGCCGCCCATTTGGAAGCAAAATACACCCCTTGTTCGGCAAATGTCCCCAAAGCCTCTATTTGGGCAATCCCGCCGGAGATGTGATTGTTGCCCGCGTAATTGTACTCGGTAATGGCTATTTTGGTGCCGGGGTAATTCTTGTCAATGGAGTGTTTGAGATGGGGGAGTAACGCTACAGGCGAAAACCACTTACCTATCCAGGAGTCCTCTACATAACTTGAATCCCACAGACTTCGCACGCACTGCATACGATTAATGGCGGCAGTTCTTGAAGTATCACCGCTATACACTCCGGGTGGTTCCGGATACCAGTGCACATCCAGAACATCGAGCAGCCTTTGACTCACCTTACTGGATTCTTTGCGCATTGCGTCAAGATACGCGCTAATAAACCATGAGTACGTGTCCTTGTACTGATCCCAATCAGGCGCTTTTTGCAATTCGAGGAATGCCGCAAATCCATACAAGGCCGGGCCGAATACCAAAGCGTTGGGGTCCATCCGCTTAATGGTCGTAGCCAATTCGCTCGAGCGGGTGAGCAGTTCTTCCACGGTGACTTTATTGGGGTGCAATCTTGGATGGGTGCTTTGCCAAAGACCGGGTTCGTTATCGAGTTCATATGCTTTGACCCCGGTTTTGGAACTTGCGTCTCCGAAGTGCTCCATCATAAAATAAATCGACTCATCTGAGTACACTTTGCCGTCGGTAAGGTCCGGTGTTAAAGTCAATCCGGAGGGCTTATTGTTCTTGATGACATTCCACCTCGAAGAGGGGGCGGTTTGACCGGGTTCTACCGTACCGCTTTTGTCGGCAGCCACATATCCCGCCATAGGGATGGTCAGAAGAGCATACTGATTGTACCGGTTGGCATGGTTTAGGAAAGTGGACCACACGATGGCAGTGCTGTCGTATTGCGCCGGAGGAACATGTAAGTTCCATGGCAAAAAATCGTCGCTGCTATTGTGCCAATCTTCCCCCGCATTGGAAGCGTTGGTCTCCCAGTTATAGCCGGTCATCCGGTTTCCTCCGAGGCGAATGGCTCTCGCCTTGGTAAATGGCAGCTCATTTGCCCCGTAAATCATAGGGCTAATGGGGCGTACATCGGCTTGGGTGTTGACCGTGTAAGTTACTAATACTTGGGCGTTGGCTCCAAGTGTTAGCAGGTAAAAGAGGCAGGATAAATAAATAGAGAGTGATTTTCTTAAGGTATGGACTATTTTCATAAGAGCATTTTTGAGGTATGAAATGGTAGAATACCGGGGACCACAATCAGATTATAGCGAGCTGCGATAGAAATATGCAGGCATGAAATGGTAGAGATTCGTGCTCAGTCATAAAAGATGTAACCTGTCAATAGGCGAACACCAACAACTTCGAAGTCGTAATCTGTTGGTAAAGTTAACAACATTTTTGAATTTCAAATCAAAAATGTGCTGTTTGTGTGTATTACAAAATGCACTTTTTTACAACCTCACCCCCCATCCCCCTCTCCTTCATATTCAATCCGCACATCGTATGAATAATTTATGATGAAGGAGAGGGGGGGCTTATGTTTCTCTAACTGTAGGAAATTTCATTAGGGTAATATTCAGCTAGATAGAGAGTGTATCCCCCTTCTCCTTTGGCTATGCATTTACTATATTACTTGATGTATTTCAAAGGAGAAGAGCCTGTGCCGCT
>Ga0256832_1000237_pt1 | contig 34757 bp, 30 predicted proteins | sample 134614metaG_FD_190534 | JGI IMG/M metagenome (GOLD analysis project Ga0256832, IMG submission 190534) | Hydrothermal vent microbial communities from Lau Basin, Pacific Ocean - 134-614 | ecosystem: Environmental > Aquatic > Marine > Hydrothermal vents | place: Pacific Ocean: Lau Basin | collected...
GCGTTCTTGTGGCTGTTCACTGGAGCTCCTCCTCTCGTGCCGAAAGCCAAACCTTTACTGGCACCAGGGTATGGGGCTCCAGTGAACAACGTGTTGGGAGGTTACAGCTAGCCCAGCGGTAGCGTGCGCCGCTGCCGCTGGGCTTCCTTGTCGACCAGCTCGTTCTCGCGGTGCCCGGCGTGGCCGCGGGTCCAGTGCCAGTGCACCTCGTGCCGCGCCGTCTCTTCGAGGAGCTGGAGCCAAAGGTCCTTGTTCTTCACCGGCTGCTTGCTCGCCGTCTTCCAGCCATTGCGCTGCCACTTCTCCAGCCAGCCGTCGGTAAAGGCTTTCTTGAGGTACTGGGAGTCGGTGTAGAGGTGCACCACGCAGGGCCGCTTGAGTGCCCTCAGCGCCATGACCGCGGCGGTCAGCTCCATGCGGTTGTTCGTGGTGTTCGCCTCGGCGCCGCTGATCATCTTTTCGTGCTGGTTGTAGCGCAAGAGCGCCGCCCAGCCGCCGCGGCCCTTGTCGTCGGCGGAGCCGTCGGTGAAGACCTCGACGCGGCAGCCTTCTACTCCCACTCGATCGTCCCCGGGGGCTTGCTGGTGAGGTCGTAGACGACGCGGCCGATCTCGGGAATGCGTTGCGGGATCTTGCGCGCCACCTCGTCGAGGAAGTCGTGGGGCAGGCGCGCCCAGTCGGCCGTCATGCCGTCCACGCTGGTGACCGCGCGCAGCGCCAGCACGTAACCGTAGCGACGCTCGTCGCCGGTCACGCCCACGCTGCGCACCGGCGTGAGCACCGCCAGCGCCTGCCAGACCTCGTCGTAGAGGCCGTGGTCCTTGAGGGCGCTGATGAAGAGGTCGTCGGCGCGGCGCAGCACGTCGAGTTTTTCCTCGTCTACGGGTCCGAGAATGCGGATGGCCAGGCCCGGCCCCGGGAAGGGGTGGCGCAGGCGGACGGCGTCGGGCAGCCCCAGCAGCAGACCCAGCTCGCGCACCTCGTCCTTGAAGAGGAAGCGGAAGGGCTCGAGCAACTCGAAACCCAGCTCGGCCGGCAGGCCGCCGACGTTGTGGTGGCTCTTGATGTTGGCCGCCCCGGTACCGCCGGCGCTCTCGATGACGTCGGGATAGAGCGTGCCCTGCGCCAGGAACCTGAACGGGCCCAGGCGCGCCGCCTGCTCCTTGAAGACCTCGATGAACTCGCGGCCGATGATCTTGCGCTTGGCCTCGGGGTCGCTCTCGCCGGCGAGCGCGGCCAGGAAGCGCTCGCGGGCGTCCACGGTGACCAGATTGACCCCCGCGGACGAAAGGGCGCGCTCCACCTCCTCGCGCTCGCCCAGGCGCAGGAGGCCGTGGTCGACGAAGACCGCGGCGTGCTCCACCCCGGCGCGGGCGAGCAACAGCGCCAGGGTGCTCGAGTCCACCCCGCCGCTGACCGCGAGCAACACCCGCTCGCCCGCCGCCCTGGAGCGCACCTCATCCAGCGCGGCGTCGAGGGCGTGGTCGGGGGTCCAGTCGCGGCCGGCCCCGGCGACGTGCAGGAAGTTTTCGAGGATCGTCATCCCCTTGGGGGTGTGGGCCACCTCGGGGTGGAACTGCACCCCGAAGAAGCGCCCGGCGCCGTCCTGGATCGCCGCAACCGGGTTGTCTTCGGTGGCGGCGACCGCGCGCCAACCCGGGGGCAGCTCGGTGACGGCGTCGGCGTGGCTCATCCACACCTGCACCTCCCCGGCGAGCCCCTCGAAGAGCGGGCCCTCGAAACGGGTCAAGAGCGCTTTGCCGTACTCGGCGCGTCCGCCCCGCTCCACCCGACCGCCAAAGCGCTGGGCCAGGTACTGCATGCCGTAGCAGATGCCCAGCACCGGCACGCCCAGCTCGAAGACGCCCTCGTCGGGCTTGCGCGCGGAGGGGTCGAAGACCGAGCTGGGCCCACCCGAGAGCACGACCGCCTCGGGAGCGTGCGCGCGCACCTCGGCAAGGGCGGCGTCGCCCGGGAGCACCACCGAGTAGGCGTGCAGCTCGCGGAAACGGCGGGCGATCAGGTGGGTGTACTGCGATCCAAAATCGAGGATGACAACGCCCATGGCCTCAGTCTAACCGCCCCTAGGGCCCCAGCCGCACGGTCACCGTCCGCCCGGAAGGAGGCACGGTGAGCAGCTTTTCCTGCGGCAGGTACCCCTCGGCGCGGATCTGGATGCGGTAGACCCCGGGCACGTCGAAGTAGACCTTACCCGGAATGATGGCCAGCACCCGGCCGACCGTGAGCCCGGAACCCTCCGGCACGCCCAGCAGCACCAGCTCGGCGCGCCCGTCCGCGGGCTCGACGCGAAACTCGACGGGGTAACCCTCCGCACCCGTCGCCGGCTTCGGGCGCGCCGCCCACCAGACCGCGCCAGCGACGAGCAGCACGATCAGACCAAGCAACCCGGCGCGCACGAACTGACGGCGCTCCGTGACCGCACCCCCGGGTTCGATCACCTCGAAGGCGGGCTCGCTCACCTCGTCGATGCGCACCACCCGGCTGGGATCGGTAGGGCGGCGCTCTTCGTGGGGTTCGGGCTCCTCGGCCACCTTCAGCGCAGGCCGGCTCGTCGGCGGCTGGGGGGACGGCTCCTCCGCTTCAGGGGCAAAGAGGGGGGTGGACTGGGGGGCGCTTTCTTCTTTCTCTGCTTCACTCCCCGTTGCTTCATCCTCCGCGGACGCAGCGTCCACGGCGCCGTCTTCGGCCGGTGCGCCTGCACGCGGCGAGGCCGGGCGCTGGAGGACGCGCACCGTACCCGAGGACATCTCCTCGGGGGCCTCGGACGCGGCGGGCGGCTCCTCCTCGTCCGCGAGGTCGGCGATCAGCTTGGGGTCGGCCAGGTACTCGGCGGCCTGGCGCAGCTCGATCCCACCTTCGGCCAGTTCCTCCAGGACGCGGTGGAAGGTCCAGCCCGGCCAGGTATCCGCGGCGACCTCGCGCAGCGCCTCCACCAGTGCGGCCTCGTCGGCGGTGCGCGCCGGCACCGGCAGACCCACGCCCTCCAGCCAGGCTTCCTCCCCCTTGACCCAGATGCGCTCGGGATCGATGCGCCCATGCTGCAGCTCCAACGCCCGCATCTCCAAGAGCGCCGCGAGCAGCCGGCGCGACCAGGCGGTAAGCTCTTCCGGGGTCACCTCGTCCCGCCGTTCCCCGAGGGGAACGGCGCCAAAGGGCAGACCGGCCACCCAGGCGTCTTCCTCCCTGCCCTGCCAGGGGAGGATGCCCTGGATGCGCAACGCCGGCGGAGCCTCGGCCAGCGGGCGGTAGATCAGCACAGGGGTTCCGGTTACGGTGTCCTGCCCTTCCCAAATTTCAACGTCGCCTTCGCGGGCGCGGATACGGTTCAGCAAATACGGACCAATGTGGTTCACGTTTCGATTATACGGAGGTTGCGGTTAGGAACCTGTAAAGGTTCATTACAATTCGTTGACACTGCATTTTTGCGCGGCCTATAATCGAGTGGATGAAGCAGGCCTCGTTCCACGACCGTCTCCGCCCAGCCGCAAAGGGCGGATTTTTGGTATGCGAAAGGAGCCGGGATGCAGTATAAGGTGACCCTGTCCACCGAGGAGATCGTCCGCGGACTCAAGCACTACCGCCGCATCGCCAAGCAGGACGTGCTGCGAGCGCCCGAGACCCCCAATCCGGACGTCTTCCGCACCCACGCCGAGGCCCGCCGCGAGGTCTACACCCAGCTGGCCGAACTGGCCGAAAGCAAGGGTCCGGACGCGGTGGTGGAGTATGCGCTCGAGCTGTACCGCTCGCTTCCTTTCGTTACGGGCACCGCCGAGGACGCCCACCCTGAGGTGAAGGGAAAGGAAAACGCCCTCGAGAACTTCTTTCTGATGATCGGCCTCGACCCCAAGGTTCGCCGCGAGGCGCGCAAACAGCGCCAGCCCCTGGAGTAAAGGCCGCGATGACGCTGGAGGAGCTGGCCGCGCAGGCATCTCGATGCACCGCCTGCCGGCTGCACGAAGGCCGCACCCACGTGGTCTTTGGTGAAGGGGACCCGGACGCCAAACTGATGATCGTGGGCGAAGGTCCCGGCGCCGACGAGGACGCCCAGGGCCGGCCCTTCGTGGGGCGCGCCGGACAGCTGCTCGACCGCATCCTCGAGGCCGCGGGCATCCCCCGCAACAGCGTCTACATCACCAACATCGTCAAGTGCCGGCCCCCGGGGAACCGCAACCCCCTCCCCGACGAGGCCAAGATCTGCAGCTCGCTGTGGCTCAACAAGCAGATCGAGCTCATCCGACCCCAGATCATCGTTCCGCTCGGCTCCGTGGCCACGCAGTTCTTTCTGGGCGAGAAATTGCCGATCACCAAGGTGCGCGGACAGTGGTTCGAATGGAACGGCATCAAGGTCTTCCCGATGTTCCACCCGGCCTACCTGCTGCGCAACCCCTCGCGAGCCCCCGGCAGCCCCAAGGCGCTCACCTGGAAGGACATACAGGTCGTGAAGGCCACGCTCGACCGGCTCGGCCCCAAGCCCCAACGTGAGATCAAGGCCTCCGCCCAGGACCCGCTCTTCTGAGATGAGCCCGCTCGCGCGCCTCGGCCTGCTCGTCACCGCCAACGCGCTGGTGGCCTGGGCCCTCTACGACAACTGGGTAAGCCGCAGCTACCACTGGCTGCCCAACACCCTGGCCGCGCTGGCGGTGGCCGCCGTGGCCGTCGTCTACTGGGGCCGGCGCCGTTAGTGACGGAACACGCGCAGGCCGGTGAAGACCATGGCCATGCCGGCCGCGTCGGCGGCGGCGATGGAGTCGGCGTCGCGCTTGGACCCTCCCGGCTGGATGATGGCGCGCACGCCGTTCTCAGCGGCGAGGTGCACCACGTCGTCGAAGGGGAAGAAGGCGTCCGAGGCCAGCACCGCGCCGCGCGCGGCCTCCCCCGCGCGCTCGAGCGCGTGCCGCGCCGCGTCGATGCGGCTGGTCTGCCCCATGCCCAGCCCCAGCGTGCGCCCCTCGCGCGCGACGGCGATCGCGTTGGAGCGTAGCGCCCGCACCACCTCCCAGGCGAAGCGCAGGTCGGCCCACTCGCTTTTCGTGGGAGCGCTCCGGGTGACCACGCGCAGGGCCGAGGCGTCGAGCGGGGCGACGTCGGCGTCCTGCGCCAGCAGCCCGCCGCGCAGCCGCCGCAGGTCCAGGTAGCCGCCCCGCGCCGGTTCGGGCACCCGCAAGAGGCGCAGGTTCTTCTTGCGCGCCAGCCGCTCGCGCGCCTCGGGTTCGTAATCGGGGGCGAGCACCACCTCCAGGAAGATCGGGGCCAGCTTCTCGGCGGTGGCCGCGTCCACGGGACGGTTGAGGGCGACGATGCCCCCGAAGATGCTCACGGGGTCGGCGTTGTGCGCTTTTTGAAAGGCCTCGGCCAGCGTGTCCGCCACGGCCACCCCGCAGGGGTTCTGATGCTTGACGGCCACCGCCGCCGGCGCCTCGAAGGCGCTCACCAGGTTCCAGGCGGCCTCGGCGTCGCCGTAGTTGTTGAAGCTCATCGCCTTGCCCTGGAGCTGTTCGGCCTCCAGCAAGGGTCCGTTCCCGCCGCGCTCGCGGTAGAGGGCGGCCCGTTGATGGGGGTTCTCGCCGTAGCGCAGGTCGGCCAGCTTGTCGAGCACGAGGATCTTGCGCTCGGGAAACGCGCCCTCGAGCCAGCCCGCAAACCAGGCGGCGATCTGCGCGTCGTAAGCGGCGGTGTGGGCGAAGGCGCGCGCCGCCAGCCGCTCGCGCAGGCGCGCCTGCTCCCCTTCGTCGCCCCGCGCCAGCGCCTCGAGCACCCCGGGGTAGTCCTCGGGCCGCGCGACCGCCCAGACGCGGGGGTGGTTCTTGGCTGCCGCGCGCAGCAACGTAGGGCCCCCGATGTCGATCTGCTCGAGCGCCTCGGCCTCCCCCGCCCCGCCGGCGACGGTGCGTTCGAAGGGGTAGAGGTTCACCGCCACCAGCTCGAAAGCCGCAAGACCGCGACGCTCCAGCTCGTCCAGCTGATCGCTACGCGCCAGCACCCCCGCGTGCACGTGCGGGTGCAGCGTCTTGACGCGCCCTCCGAGCATCTCGGGGAAGCCGGTCACCTGCTCCACCCGCACCACCCGGAGCCCCGCCTCTTCGAGCGCGCGCGCGGTCCCGCCGGTGGAGACGAGTTCGAAGCCCAGCCCGGCCAGACCCCGCGCGAACGCGACCAACCCCGTTTTGTCCGATACCGAAAGCAACGCCCGCATGCGGTCATTCTATCGCCACGCGCGCTCCTGCATACCTATGCAAACCAGCGGCGTCGTACGGGTCGTCCGAAGACCAGCAGCAAGAGGGCGGCCGCGAGCACCGGCGCGTCACCCCAGCGCACGTAGGGCGTACGCCCGCTCAGCTGCGCGTAGGATGCGACGAGCACACCCGCGCGGCCGCGCTCGAGCCGCTCGCTCACCCGCCCGTAGGGGTCGATCGCCGCGGTGATGCCGTCGTTGGCGGCGCGCAACAGCCAGCGCCCCGTCTCCACCGCGCGCAAACGGCCCATCGCAAAGTGCTGCGCGCCGCCGAAGCTGGGTCCGAACCAGGCGTCGTTGCTCACGTTGACGAGCAGTTGCGCCCCCTCGCGCACGAGCGTTCGCGCAACGCCCGGAAACACCGACTCGTAGCACACGTAAGCGCCGTAAGGACCGAGCGGCTGGGGCCGCTCGCCCGGGCGGGCGTCAGCGAGCGGCCCCAGGCCGAAGGCGTCGAAAAAGTAGCCGTAGACCCAACCCAGAAGCGGCCGCCAGGGAAAGTACTCGCCGAAGGGCACGAGCCGGACCTTGTCGTAGACCGCCCGCACCTCGCCGCCCTGCCACCAGACCACCCGGTTGCGGTAGCCGTCGTCGTAGGCGGCCACGCCGGCTACCAGCGCCCGCGGCCCCAGCCAGTCGGCCAGGTCTGCGGGCAGCCGCGGCACCGCCGTTTCGGGCCAGACCACCAGCCCCCCCGCGGGCAGCGCCGCAAGGGCCTGCTGCGTGAGCTCGCGGTAGACCTGCTCCGAGGCCGCCCCCTCGACCTTCTGCAAGGGGTCGATCGCCCCCTGCACGAGCAACGCCCGCTCCGGCGCGGGGCTCTCGGGCAGCGGCACGAGCCAAAGCAGCGCCCAGGGTACGAGCACCCAGTAGCGCCCCCGCGCAAGCGCATAGGCCACGAGCAGCACGACCAGGGTGAGCAGGTAGACCCCGCCGACGGCGGCCAGCATGCGTCCGGGAGCTTCGACCAGCGCGTAGCCGAGGTCGCCCCAGGGGAAGGCCAGCACACCCAGGTGGGCCCGCAGGTAGTCGAGGAACAGCCAGCCCCCTACGAGCGCGAGGCCGCGGCCGCCCAGGAGGTGGACGAGCAAGGCCCAGAACCCGGCCTCCGCGGCGATCATGGGCACGAAGGGCAGCACACCCAGGGGGCCGAACAGCTCGGCAAAGCTCTGCGGCAGCCAGACGAGGTGCGCCCCCCAGTAGCCCAGCCCGGCCAGGAAGGCGGCGCGCTCGCGTCCCGGTTCCCACCAGCGGCGGAGCAGCAACGCCAGCGGCAGCGGCGCCAGCCAGCCCCAGGCGAAGGGCGGGGCGGTGAGCGCGAGCGCGGCGCCGAGGAGGAAGGCCGCCATGGCCCCAAGCTACCCCCGGCCCGTGAGAATTGCCCGACCCCCTATGAATTTTCCCGTAAACTGTGGCTATGCGCCTTGGCCTGTTCTCGGACGTGCACGCCAACCTGCCGGCCCTCGAGGCTACGCTGGGCGTGCTGAACGACGAAGGCGTGGACTTCATGCTCTGCCTCGGCGACGTGGTGGGTTACGGCCCCCATCCGCGTGAGGTCGTGCAGCTCTTGAAACAACGGGGCATCGTCTGCACCCTGGGGGCGGCCGACGCCAACCTGGCCTTCCCCTTTGCGCGCACCGAACGCGAGGGCGTGGCCGACGAGACCCTCGACTGGACGCGCGAGCAGCTCACGCCCGAGGAGGTGCGCTGGCTGCGTTACCTCCCGGTGACCTACCGCCTGCAAACCCCGTACGGGCGGCTCCGCGGCTTCCACGGCCTCCCCTACCAGCCCGAGAAGCGCTTCCCGCTCGCGAAGGCCACCGCCGAGCTCGAGCCCCTGTTCGAACGCATGATGAGCCGCATCCTCGTTACCGGCGGCAGCCACGTGCCCTTCCACCGGCAGGTGGGCGACTACTGGCTCATCGACCCGGGTTCGGTGGGCATGACCCTGGGGGGCGAACCGGGCGCCGACGCCATGATCCTCACCATCGAGGAAGACCTGCTCGAGGTCGAGACCCTCAAGATCGACTACGACATCGGACAAACCGTTTTTGACGTGCAGGCCTGGGGGCTGCCCGACGTGGTGGCCCAGGCCATCCGCAACGGCGGGCTAACCGAAGACCTCTGACGCCTGCCGCACGTACGCGCGCCCCGCGTCGTCGAGCTGGGCCAGGGTACGCTCCGCGTCCGCAGGCCGACCCAGGCGCACCGCCGCGGCCGCGGCGGTGGCGCGCACGAGCGGGCTCGGGTCTGCGAGCGCCCGCGGCAACAGCCCCCCGAGCGCCTCGGGGTCGCGGCCCGTGAGGACCACCAGGGCGTTCCGGGCCAGCCGCGGGCGGCCGCTGCGCACGAAGGCGCTGCCGGCGTAGCGGCGCGCGAAGGCGCGGTTGGAAAGCGTGAAGAACGCCTCCAGGTCGGGCCAGGCCAGCTCGGGATCGGGCTCGAGCCCTTTCGGGGCGCGGGCGAAGCGGTTCCAGGGGCAGACGGTCTGGCAGTCGTCGCAGCCGAAGAGCCAGTCGCCGATGCCTTCCCAGAGCTCCAGGGGGACGAGGCCGCGGTGCTCGATCGTCCAGTAGCTGACGCAGCGACGGGCGTCGACGACCCCATCGGCGACGATCGCCCCCGTGGGGCAGTGCGCGACGCAGGCGCGGCAGCTGCCGCAACGGTCCGGGTGGGGCCCGGGGGTTTCCGCTTCCCAGGGGGTGAGCAGCACCGCCAGGTGCTGGTAGCTCCCGCCGCGGACCTGAAGCCAAAGGCCGTTGCGGCCGATCCAGCCCGCACCCGTGGCCTCGGCGTAGGCCGTTTCCAGCACGGGCCCGTGGTCCACGTAGCCGCGGCAGGTACCTCCGAGCCGGCCGCAGAGTTCCTCGAGCGCGCGCAGGTGGGGCTCCGTGCGCAGGTGGTAGTCCCGCACCCAGGCGTAGCGGGCCACGCGGCCCCGGCGCAGCCCGCCCGCCGGCCGCGGCGGGGGGGCGTAGCCGTAGGGCAGGCTCAGCACCAGCGCGCTCTTGAACCAGGGGAAGCGGCGCTGCGGGTGGAGGCGTGCTTCGGGGTTGCGCGCCATGTAGGTCATCCCCGCGTGCATACCGCGCTCGAGCCACGCCAGGAACGCGCGCCGGCGCGCTTCGGGAAGCTCCGCCGGCGCCACGTGGGCCTCGAAGCCGCGCTCCTCGGCCGCCACGATCAGCTCGGCCAAGGGGTTCACGGCGCTACTGCACGCGTTCGCGGAAGATCTCGACGTCGGCGCGCGCCACCAGGCTCCGCACGAACCGCTCGATCGCCAGCCCCTCGAGCTGGGCGCGAATGGCCCCCTCCACCTCCTCGAAGGGGCGTACGCGCTCGGGGGTGCGGCGGTTCAGACGAACGATGTGCCAGCCAAACTGGGTCTCGACCGGTGCGGAGAGCTCACCCTCGCCGAGGCGCTGGGCGGCCTGTTCGAACTCGGGTACGAAGCGACCCTGTTCGACGCAGCCGAGGTCGCCGCCGCGCGGGGCCGAACCTGGATCCTGCGAACGTTCCCGGGCCAGTTCGGCAAAGTCGGCTCCCTGCTCGAGCTGCGCGAGGATCGCCTCCGCCTCCTCACGCGTGGCCACGAGGATGTGCGCCGTGCAGATCTTCGCCGGCTCTACGTAGGATCCGCGGTCCAGCAGGTAGAGCATGCGCACTGCGGCGTCGGAGACGTCCAGGCGCTGACGCACCCAGCCGATCAGGGCCTTGTAGGCCATGGCGTCGTAGGTCATGCGGCGGTAGGTGGCCTCATCGGGGATACCGTACTGCTTGAGGGCCAGGAGAAAGGCCTCCTCGCCCGAGAGGCGCTCCTTGGCCTGGGCGACGCGGCGGTCCACGGTGGCCTCGTCCGGGGCCAGGCCCAGCCGCTCGGCCGCCTGCACCACCACGGCGTCCTGCACCATGCGCTCGAGGTACTGCAGCTTGAGTCCCGCCAGCTGGGCGCGCGCCTCCTCGCTGAGGGCGGCGCCGCCGGTGCTTTGGCGCAGGAAGAGCTCGAACTGCAGGTCCAGATCCGCCTGGGTGATGAGGCGGTCGCCCACCCGGGCGACCACGGTCTCGGCCAGCGCCAACGCAGGGGCGAAGGCGGCCAGCATGAGGCTGAGCGTTAGGAGGAACCGCATACGGGATCGCATGCGCCCATGCTACCCCATGGGCCTTAGGTCGTACTGCGCCCACGGCTGGGCGGGCCGCCCCCGCGCGACGAGGCTGCGGGCGATGCGGCTCTGCAACGCCTCCACGCCCGTACCCTTGAGCGCGGAGACGACGGCGCCGCCCAGCTGCTCCTCCAGCTGCATGCGGCCGAAGGGGTCGGCGCGGTCGGCCTTGTTGATCACCACCAGCGTGGGCGCTTCGAGGCCCATTTCCTGCAAGAGGTCCTCGACGACCCGGTGGTGGTCGAGCGCTCCTTCGGCGCTGGCGTCCACCACGTGCAAGACCAGGTCGGCCTCGAAGAGCTCCTCCAGCGTCGCGCGGAAGGCCGTGAGCAGCGCCGGCGGCATGTCGCGGATGAAGCCCACGGTGTCGGTGAAGAGCACCTCGCCGTAGCCCGGCAGGTAGCCGCGGCGGGTAAGCGGCCGCAACGTGGCGAAGAGCTTGTTCTCGCCGTCGTCGCCCTTGCGGGTGAGCGCGCGCAGCAGGGTCGTCTTACCGGCGTTCGTGTAGCCGACGATGGCCACCACCGGCACCCGGTTGCGCTTGCGCGCCTTGCGGGCCTCGCGGCGCTGCTTGGCGATGCGCTCGATCTCGCGCTTGAGGCGGTGGATGCGCTCGTTGATGCGCCGCCGGTCGACCTCGAGCTTGGTCTCGCCGGGGCCGCGGGTGCCGATGCCGCCACCCAGACGGCTGAGCTCCTTACCCTTGCCCACCAGCCGCGGCAGCAGGTAGCGCAGCTGCGCCAGCTCCACCTGCGCTTCGGCCTGGGGCGTGCGCGCGTGGCGCGCAAAGATGTCGAGGATCAGCTGGGTTCGGTCCAGCACCTTCAGCTGGGTGGCCTGCTCGATGGCGCCCGCCTGCGCCGGGGTAAGGTCGATGCCGAAGATCAGCGTGCCCGCGTTCTCGTGGTAGGCGACCTGGGTCAGCTCGTCGAGCTTGCCGCGCCCGATCGCGTAGCGGGGGTCGAGGCTGGGGCGGTAGACCAGCTCGCGGTGCACCACCACCCCGCCCGCGGTGCGGGCCAGCTCGGCCAGTTCGTCGAGCCGCAGTTCGGCTCCGGGCCCCTGCCCCTCGTCGACCCCCACCAGGATGACGCGCTCGCCCGCGCCGTCTTCGAGCTCGCGCAGGTCGGCCTGACGCGCCAGCTCTTCTTCCAGCGCCGCGAGCACGGTGCCGTAGTCCCAGGTCAGGTAGCGGTCCCAGGGGCGCGCCGGGTAGACGTGCCAGTCCTCTTCCTCGGCGTGGGGCGGCACCAGGTGGGCCAGGTGGGCCAGCGCAGGTCGGCCTTCCTCGACCTCGAGGGCGACGATCGAGTCGTACCGGTGCAGGAAAAGGGTGGAGAGGTCGGGAGCGCTCAGGCCCCCCGGCCCCAGGTGGGTGTGAACGATCCGGTACCCCGAGAGCCGCGACTCCAGGTAGGCGTGCTCCGGAACCGGCAGCTCCGCGGCGTCCCCCACCGCGACCGCCCGCATCTGACCGTTACGCGCGAGCAACAGGCTGAGGGGACGGCCGGCCTCTTCCGAGAGTTCGGCCAGGGTACGCGCCAGCTCGGCGGTGTAGAGCCGGTCGGCGGGCACACGGCGACGGTAGAGGTTCCCGAGCTTTTTCTTGAGGGAAGGTTTGAGTCCTTGGACGTTTCCGTAAAGTTTGTTCATGTACGATTCCGCGCTGGATGCGCGCACTTCCATTCTAGCACGTTCTGGACATTCTCTCTCCTCCTGGGTAACGTGGATGCGTGCGCGCGTGGTGGAGTTGGCTCGCGGGTCTGGCGCTTCTCGGGGTGCTGGCTACGGCCGGCGCGCCCCAGGGCGGCGCCGAGCCCTCCCAGGCGCTGGTGCTGGGGGCGGCACAGTACGACGGCACGCCCTCGCCGGTGTTCCGGGCGCGTCTGGACGCGGCGCTCGAGCTCTACCGAAGCGGCCGCGTGCGCTTCGTCGTGGTCGCCGGCGGGCGCGCCGCGGGCGACCGCTTCAGCGAGGGCGCCGCGGGCTGCCGCTACCTGGAGGCGCGCGGGGTGCCCCACAGCGCCCTCGCCTGCGAGACCGAAAGCCGGAGCACCTGGACCAACCTGCTGCGCGCAAGGCCGCTCCTGAAAAGCGGTCCGGTCTGGATCGTCACCGACGAACCGCATCTGCCCCGGGCCCTGCTGCTCGCCCGCCGGCTGGGGTTGGACGCGCGCGGCTGGCCGGTGCGCGGGCGTTTCAGCCTCGAGTACCGCCTGCGCGAGCGAGCGCTCTACGCGCTCGCGCGTCTCGGCCTCACCCACTGACCTAGTCGCCGCTGTTGTCCAGCGATTTCAGGTAGCCCTCCAGCAGGGCGCGGAACTGTTCCTTGAAGAGGTCGCGCTCGCGGCGCAGCACGTCCAGGTCGCGCTGGACCCGCTTCACGTGCTCCACCGCCTCGCGCAGGGTCTGCTCCTTGAGGCTCTGGGCCTCCTTCACGATCAGCTCGGCCTCGCGCTGGGCCTGCTGCTTGACGTCGCGGGCGATGCGTTCGGCGGCGACCACGGCGCGCTTGAGCTCCTCCTCGTTCTTGCGGTGTTGTTGCAGGCTCTCCTCCAGCTCGGCCAGCTGCTGTTCGAGCTGCTGCCTGGCCTCGACGAGTTCGGCCACGTAGTCGGCCAGCTGGGCCAGGTAAGCCCGCACCTCCTCCACCGCGTAGCCGCGGAGGCCCCTCTTGAACTCCTGGTAGCGGATGTCGAGCGAGTTGAACTCCATCGCCGCTAGTTTACCCCTCGAAGAGCGCCCGGCCCACCCGCACCAGGGTGGCCCCTTCCTCGACGGCCACCTCGTAGTCGCCCGACATGCCCATGGAAAGTTCCGCGAGCCCCAGGTGGCGGGCCATCGCCGCCAGCTCGCGAAAGACCCAGCGCACCTCTTCCGGGTCCTCGGCGAGCGGCGCCATCGTCATCAGACCCCGCAGCTCCAGGGGTTCCAGACCCCGCACCGCCCGCACCGCGGCCTCCACCCCGGAAGGGTCGAACCCGTGCTTCTGCGGCTCGCGGGCGACGTTGACCTCCAGCAGGATCCGCGGCCGGTACCCCTCGCGCGCCGCCCGCGCCGCCAGCGCCTCGGCGAGCCGCAACGAGTCCACCGAGTGGACCAGCCGGAAGGGGCGCAGGTAGCGCACCTTATTGCGTTGCAGCGGACCGATGAAGTGCCACGTGCGCTCGGGCCAGGCGGCGATCTTGGGGCGCGCCTCCTGGATGCGGTTCTCGCCGAGCGGGAAGTCGCCGTAGCGCAGCACGTGGCGCTCGATCTCCGCCAGGCTCCGCCCCTTGGTGACCGCCACCAAGCGCACCTCCGCGGGTTCGCGCCCGGCGCGCCGGGCCGCGGCCTCGATGCGGGCGAGCACCTCGGGAAGGGCCATCGCTAGGGCAGCTCGGCGACGATCCCGGTGACGAGCCTGCGGAAGACGGGGCTGCGCTCCTCGGCGACGCGGATGACCTCCTGCTCGTCGGCGTGGTGGTCGCTGTCGGCCAGCGCCATGTCGGTGATCGTCGAAAGCCCCAGCACGCGCGCCCCCAGGTGGCGCAGCGCGATCACCTCGGGCACGGTGGACATACCGATGGCGTCGGCGCACATGCCGTAACGGAAGACGCGCAGCTCGCTGCGGCTGGCGTAGCTGGGACCGCTGATGGCCAGGTAGACCCCTTCACGCAGGCGCACGTCCTGGGCGCGCGCTACGCGGCGCGCGACCTCCAGGTACTCGGGGTCGTAGGCGTCGAAGGTGACCGGGAAGCGCGGGCCCAGGCGCTCGTCGTTGGGACCGCGCAGCGGGTTCTCCCCCATGGCGTTGATGAAGTCCAGGTGGAGCATGAAGTCGCCTGCCTGGAAGCTCGGGTTGAGGCCGCCGGCCGCCGAGGTGACGACGAAGCGCTCGGCGCCCAGGAAGAAACCGACGCGCACCGGGAAGACCACCCGTTCCATGGGGTAGCCCTCGTAGAAGTGGACCCTCCCCTTGTAGGCGACGATCGGGCGGCCGGCGAGCCGGCCCAGGATCAGCTTGCCCTCGTGGCCGGGCGCGGTCGATACCGGGAAGCCTGGTACCTCGCCGTAGGGGATCTCGGCCACGGTGTCGATCTCGTCCGCGAGCGGGCCCAGGCCCGACCCCAGAACGAGGCCCAGTTCCGGTGCGAAGTCGGTGTGCGCGCGCACCGCCTCCACCGCGTTCATGATCGCCTCGTAATTCACGTTATTACGTTACCACACGGGTCTCACGCCTGCTTCACCCGCACCGGTAGCATCAGGGTATGCGACGCTACCTGGTACCGGTCTTCCTGCTCCTTGGCCTGGCGCTGGCCGCCCCCCTCTCCGAGATTCGCATCGAGGGGGCCGACCCGGTGCTCACCGCGCTGGCGCGCGTGGCCCTGCCCATCGAGCCCGGGCAGGACACCGAAACGATCGACCTCGAGGCGGTACGCGCCGCGCTCGAGGAAAGCGGTTACTTCCGCAAGGTGGAGGCGGCGCTCGAAGGCAGCGTCCTCGTGGTGCGGCTCGAGCCCAACCCCCCCATAGCCGGCGTCGAGGTCAAGGCGGAGGCCTTCCCCCCCGAAGAGCTTGCCCGGCTGCTGGGCGAGGAGTTCGCGCTCGGCCCGGGCGCCACCTTCAACCCGGTACGGGCGCGCGAAGGCGCCGAGCGGCTTGCGGCCTTCTACCGCGAGCGGGGTTTTCCCTTTACCCCGGAAGTTGCGCTGGAAACGCGCGAAAGCGACGCCGGCGTCCAGCTGGTGTACGTCGTGAAGGAAGCTCCCGAGGTACGCGAGGTCAAGCTCGAGGGCGCGAGCGTCTTCCCCGAGAAGGAGCTGCGCGAGCTGTTCGAGCCGCTGGTCAAGGAAAAGACCTTCGACTGGAAGCTGTACCGCGCCGCGGTGGACCAGGTCGACCGCCGCTACTTCGAGGCCGGCTACCGCTTCTCCGGGGTGGACCCCCGGCGTACCCGGCTCGAGGACGGGGTGCTCACGGTACGCGTACGCGAGCTCAAACTCGCCGAGGTGGACGCCACGGCGCTCGGTGGAGCCCAGCCCGAGCTCGCGGTCGGCGAATTGCTCAACTTCGACCGCCTGCTGGACGAGGTGGCCCGCCTTTCGCGCGAGCTGGAGCGCGAGGTGAACCTGCGCCTCGACCCGGTGGGCGAGGACGGAGTCCGCGTGACGCTCACCCCCGGACAGGTACGCTACGGCAAGATCCGCGAGGTGCGCCTCGAGGGCGTGAGCGCGCTCGATCCCGAAACCCTCGAGGCGAGCCTGCGCCTGCGCCCCGGCGACCTCTTCTCGCCGGAGCTCGCCCAGGAGGACTTCTTGCAGATCCAGAAGGCCTACCGTGAGGCGGGTTACGAGGTTCGCCCCCAGCCCGACTTCGCCTTCGAAGACGGGGTCTACGTGCAGCGCGTGCACGAGTTGCGGATCGGGGGCTACCGCCTTGAATGGCTGGGGGAGCACAGCACCAAGGACTTCGTGATCCTGCGCGAGCTCCCGCAGCCGGGTGAGCTCTTCTCCGTCCCCGCCATCCGGGAGGGCATCAGCAACCTGCTGCGCTCCGGGCTGCTGTCCGAGCCGCCCGCGGTCTCCACCGCTCCCGGCGAAAAGCCCGACGGGGTCGTGCTGGTGCTGGGACTCAAGGAAGCCAAGACCACGGTGCTGGCCCCGGCCGTCGCCTGGTCGAGCGTCGAGGGCTGGAGCGGCCAGGCGACGCTGGAGAGCAAGAACCTCTGGGGTCGCGCGCACCAGGCCAGCCTGCACCTTTCCTTCGGCGAGAACGACGCCAAGGACAACCTCACCCTGCGCGCGAGCTACCGGATTCCCTGGATCTGGGTCGACTACCTGGACTTCAAGAAGGTACCCACGAGCGTGAGCCTGAGCGTCTACACCTACCCGCTGGGCAACCTTCCGCTCGAGGACGCAGGCGGCAACGACACCGGCTGGGACTACACCGAGCGCCGCAGCGGCGTCAAGTTCTCGGTGGGTCGGCCCTGGTCAGACGAGCTCGAGAACCTGAAGGTCTTCGCCAACCTGGACGCGGAGTGGGTCTACCCCAAGCTCGAGGTCTACGACCCCGACAAGCCCAGCACCCCCGACGAGGCCACCGCCCGAAGCCTGCTGCCCCGACCCTACCAGAGCTACTCGATCGGCACCTCGGCCACCTACTCGACCGTCGAGAACCCCGACTTCCCCCGCCAGGGCTTCGCCCTCACCGGCTCGCTGGCCTACGGGCTCAACGTGCCCTACGGTCAGCCCCTGAGCCACTTCGTGCCCGCGTGGATCACCTACAAGACCTACACCATCGTCGAAGACGACCCGCGCCAGGTCTTCGCCCTGCGCGCCTCGGCGGGGGTGGTGCTGGGCGATCCTCCCGCAAGCCGCGTCTTCTTCCTGGGCGGGACCCAGTCCGAGATCGGCACCCTGCGCGGCTACAACCCCATGGAGCTCTCGGGTCGTTACCTCCTCGGCGGCTCCCTGGAGTACCGCTACGACTTCAACCTGCAATCCGCGATCAGCCAGACCGTGATCGGAATCGTCTTCGCCGACGCGGGTTCGGTCTGGAACCCCGGGGGCTCCTTCGACCTGAAAACGGGCTTCGGCGCGGGGGTCCAGCTCAACCTGGGGTACGGCGCGGTGCTCCTGCCGGCGTTGCGGTTCGACTACGGCTTCAGCGCCGACCATCCGAGCGGCGTCTTCCACTTCCGTATCGGACCGGTCTTCTAGCGCGGCGACCGCCGGCGGCGCACCCCCCAAGATTGGGGTACCCCCATGCCGTAGGGTTGCTTAATATGGCCCTATGGTTCGCGAGGAAAGCCCGGAGGCCTTCGCGCTTCGCTTCGCCGAGCACGCCGTGGCGGTCGAGCTGCTGCCCGTTCCCTACGGCTATCCGCTGCTGGAAGCGCTGACGCCCGTGGGGGTCCTGTACCCCTTCGACCGTGGTGCGCCCCCCGCGCCCACGGGTCCGGTGGAGCTGATCCTGCACGCCTCGCTGGCCTCGTTCCGCTACCGGGAGGCGCCGGCGGCCGTCGAACCCCTCGCCGGCGGGCGTTACCGTATGCGCGGGCGCGTGCTGCGCGAGCTCGAGCCCGGGTTCTACCTGCTCGACTGCGACCTGCCCATGGTGCTGGCCTCGGAGGAACCGCTGGAGTCGGGCATGGCCGTCGAGGTGATCTCCGAGCCGCCCCTCATGGCCTTCCGGCTCGAAAGGGGGGCCGCCTAGGTGCGCTGTCCGCACTGCGGGGTGCGCAACCCCAAGGGTTTCCAGTTCTGCGGCCACTGCGGCCGCCCGCTCCACCCTGCCCCCGCGCCGCAGCGCCGCTGGGCCACCGCGCTCTTTTTCGACCTGACCAACTTCAGCGGCTACACCCGCGAGCACGACCTCGAAGACACCCACCGCACCGTGCACGCCCTGCTCGAACGCGCGCGCGACTGCGTGATGGCCCACGGCGGCTACGTCGACAAATTCTTCGGCGACGGCATGCTCGCCGTCTTCGGGATGAAGCAGAGCCGGGACAACGAACCGGTGCGCGCCCTGCAGGCGGCGGCCTGCGCCGTGGAGCGCGCGCTCGCGGGGGCACCCGAAGAACTGCGTCCCCGGGTGGGGCTCGCCACCGGGCTGGTCCTCCTCGGTCCCCTGGGAAGCGAGCAGAGCCAGCACCAAACGGTGATCGGCAACCCCGTCAATCTGGCGCAGCGGCTCGCGGCCTCCGCCCCCGGCGGTGCGGTCTGGCTCGACGAGACCACCGCCCGCATGGTCCCCGAAGCCGACCTGGCCGAGCTGAAGCCGCGGCTTTTCAAGGGTTTTCACGAACCCCTGGCCGCCTGGGCGTTTCGGGGGTGGAACCGCGGCGAGCCCCCGTTGTTTGGTCGCGAACGCGAGCTGCAGCAGGTGACGGAGTGGATCCGCGCAGTCCGCCAGGGCCGCGGCCTGGTGCGCGTGATCGCCGGCCCTTTGGGCGTCGGCAAGACCTACGTGGTCAACGAAGCCCTGCGCCGCTTCTCGCAGGACGTGCGGGTGCTGCACGTGCCGAACGTCGAGCTAGGGACGCCGCTGCGGGAAACCTTGCAGCAGGCGCTCGTCCAGACCCTGGGGATGCCTCCGGAGACCATCCTGGACCGCCTCTCCCTGGGGGAGCTGGACCGCAGGATGCTGGCCTTCGTGCTCGGACTCGAACCCAGGCCGCCCGCCCCACCGGAAGACCTGGAACGCACGCTGGTGCGTAGTTTTCGCAACGTCCTCGAAAGCCTCAGCGCGGCGAGGCCGCTGGTGGTGACCGTTCGCAGCGGCCCCCGCGACCACGCGCTGCTCACGCGCATGCTCGACAGCCTCCGCGACGAGCCGGTCCCCGGGCTGGTGGTGCTCGTGCTGCGGCGCAGGCCCCTCGAGGGCGCGGACCTGGTCCTGGAGCCGCTCGCGCCCGACGACGCCGACGCCTACCTGCGCCACCTCAACCCCGAGCTGACCCCCACCCGACGCAAGGCGATCGTCGAGGAAAGCCGCGGCCTACCCCTCACCCTCCGCTTCCTGGCGCTCGCGGAAGACAGCGCCACCTCGGTGATGGCGGCCTTCCAGTCGCGTCTGGACAAGCTGCAGCCCCTTCACCGCAAGGTGCTGCTCTACGCCGCGCTGGGGATGCCCGCCAGCTGGCCGGGCCTCCTGCGCGAACTCCTGGGCGAGGAGTCGGACGCGGCCGTGGCCGACCTGATCGCCGAGGGCTACCTGGCCTGCGACGGGGCCCCGAGCGACGGCTCCTCGCTGACGGTGGCCGATCCGCTGCTCAAGCGCGCGGCCTGCCAGTTCCTGTCCAAGGAGGAGCGCACCCGGCTGCACGAGGCCTACTGGCGCTGGCTGAAGGACCGCGACGGCGTATACTACGCCGTCCTGGCCGCCGAGCACGCCCAGCGGGCGGGCCTGGAAGCCGAGGCCGCCCGCGCCTACCTGCGCGCCGCCGAGGCGCAGAAGGCCGAGGGGGTCTTCCGCGGCGCCGAGCGGCACTACCTCAAGGCGCTAGCGCTGGCGCCCGCGGACGAACGCTCGGCCGTGCACCTGCAGCTGGCCGAGCTGCACCTCGAGGCCGGTTCGCCGGAAACGGTGCTGGACTGGCTCGAAGGCTCCAGCGAACCCGAAGCGGTACGGTTGCAAGGCCTGGCGCTGGCGCGCCTGGGCCGCACGAAAGAGGCGCGCATCCAGCTGGAGCGGTACCTCAAGTCGCACCGCAGCGATCCGGAGGTAACCCTCGCGCTCTTGGGGCTCGAGCCCGCCAGGGAGCGGCTCGCCAGGCTGGAGGGGTTGAGCTTCGCAGGCATGGACGCGCACCACGCCGCGCACCAGCGCCTGCTGGCGGAAACCTACGGTCAGCTGGGCCGTTTCGAGGAAGCGGCGAAGGCCATGCGCACCGCCTATGCCGCGCGCCTGCAGAGCGGCCACGAGAGCCGCGCCGCCGAGACCGCGCTGGCGGTGAGCGGTTACTACTGGATGCTCGAGCGGCTGCGCATCGCCGCCGAATGGGCCGACCGCGCCGTCGAACACGCGCGCAAGGCCCACCCGGGGCTGGTGACCACCGCGTGGAGCGTGCGCGCGGGGCTCTGGCTCGACCAGGGGCGCGCGCGCGAGGCGGCCAGGGCGCTGGAGCAGGCCGAGGAGCACCTGGACCACGCCCGCACCCCCGACGAGCGCGCCCGCATTCACGCCATCCGCATGCGTTTCTTCATGGAGACCGGGGAACTAAGCCGCGCCCTGGCCATCGGCGAGGACAGCTACCGCAAGGAGCCGCACGCCTGGCTGGCCGCCAACCTGGCCCTGGCCCACGCGCTCGCCGGTGGGCGCACGGGCGAAAAACGGCACCGCGAACTCGCCCGCCGCCACGGGCAGGAGGCCACGCCGCCGGGGCGCCTGCTCTTCGCGCTGGCCGACGCCCTGCGCATCTGGAGGTCCGGGGGCGACCCGCGGCCCGTACTCAAGGCGGCCCGCAGCGGGAGCCGCGCGAGCGGGCCCTACCTGCACCACCTCACCCTCATCCTCTGGGCGCTCTACCTGATGCAACGCGAGCCGCAAAAGGCCCTCGCGCTCGCCCGCTACCTGCAGCGCCGCGCCAGCGCCGGCGGGTTCGTGGTGGTCGGCGAAACCGCACGCCTGCTGCGCGCGGAGATCGCTCTGGCGGCGGGTGAACCGGTCGAGCACTTGCTGCGTTTCGAGGCGTCCCTGGCGGCGCAAGAAACCTGGCGTCGCTCGCTTTTGCGCCAGATCCAATCCGGCACCGCCGGCCCTGCAGACGGACTGGTCGGCTACGGTATCCTAGGGGCATGGGCCCGTCTGCGCTGGCGTGAAGCCCTCTCCCGAGAACCCCATGGATCCACGTGAAGAAATCCGTAACCGCATCGACTTCAAATCGGTCGTCGAACGTTACGTGCCCCTCAAGCCGGCAGGCAAGGGGCGCTGGAAAGGGCTCTGCCCCTTCCACAACGAAAAGACCCCGTCGTTCCACGTCGACGAACACAAGGGCATGTTCTACTGCTTCGGCTGCAAGGCCGGGGGCGACGTCTTCAAGTTCATCCAGCTGATCGAGGGCGTGGACTTCCGCGAGGCTTTGGAAAAGCTCGCCCAGGAGGCGGGGGTGGAGCTGCCCGAAAGGGGGCGTGCACGCAGGCCGAGCAAGGACCTGATCGAGGTCAACCGCCTGGCCCTCGCCTACTTCCGCGAACACCTCGAAGGCCCTGCGCTCGCCTACCTGCAGGGGCGCGGGCTCGCGGACGAGACCATCGAACGCTTTGCCCTGGGTTACGCCCCCAAGCGCTGGGACGGCCTGGTGAACTACCTGAAGCGGCACGACGTTCCCCTGCAGCTGGCGCTGGCCGCGGGGGTGCTGGCGGAGCGCGAAGGGCGCGTCTACGACCGGCTGCGGGGGCGGGTGGTCTTCCCGATCCGCGACCCGATGGGGCGGGTGGTCGCCTTCACCGGGCGCGCGCTCGAAGAGGACGACGCCCCCAAGTACCTCAACACCCCGGAAAGCGACGTCTTTCAGAAGAACCGCCTCCTCTTCGGTTATCCGGAGGCGCGCAAGAGCATCCGTGAACGCAAGCGTGCCGTCGTGGTGGAGGGGTTGTTCGACGTCCTGGCGCTCGTGCAGATGGGTTGGAGCGAAACGGTGGCCGTGCTGGGTTCGGCCCTCTCGCTCGAGCAGGCGCGCCTGCTCGAGCGCGCCGAGGCCGAGAAGCTGTACCTGGCCTTCGACGCCGACGAGGCCGGCCGCAAGGCCACCCTCGCCGGGTTGGACGTGGGCGTGGCGCGGCGCTTCCTCACCTACGCGGTGCTGCTGCCCGAAGGACGCGATCCGGGGGACCTGCTCGTCCAGCCCGAGGGCAAGGCGGCCTTTGCGCGGGCGCTCGACGAGGCGCTCCCCGAAGTGGAGTACCGCTTCCTGGCCGCGGCCGAGGACGTGGACCTGCGCACGCCCGAGGGCAAGCGCACGGTGCTCGAGCGTCTCCTGCCCCGCCTCACCGACGCCGAACCCTTCGACCCGGTGGCCGAGGCGCTCAAGGCGGTGATCGTGGACCGGCTCGGGCTCGACCCGCGCGCGCTCGAGGACCTGATCCAAAGCCAGCGGCGGCGCAAACGCCCCGTCGTGGAGCGGGCCCAGATCGAAGCCCTCGGCGGCGGCGAGGGGGACCGCCTGCTGCTGCTCGAGCTGGACGTGATCGCCCAGCTGCTCGCGGTCGAGCCGAGCCAGCTCGCCGATTGGGTGCGCTACGTGGAAGACCACACCTGGCCGCCCGAGGGATCGTTCCTGGCCGAGTTCCTGCGCGCTTGCGAAGAGGAGGGCTACCGCCACCGCCGCATCCTCGACCGCTTCGCAGGCCGCGGGGAGGGCGGCCGGCTGTTCGAGCGGCTCATGCTCGCGGGCAGCGATCACCCAACCGAGCACAAGGAGTTGCTCGACAAGAGCCTGGCCCGTCTGCGCGAGGCCTACCTGCGCAAGAAGCGCGCACGGCTGGCCGCGGAGCTGAAGCAAAACCCCGAGCGCGCGCTCGAGCTGCTGGGGGAGATTCAGGAAATCGACCACGCCATCGAGGCCGAGCGCCGCCTCTACCGGGCGGGGAACGGCGGGGGGTGAACCCCGGGAACGACCCTTTTCCCCGCCCCACGCCCTGCTTCCTCGCCTCCGTGGACGGGTCGGGGGTCGCCGACGTCCCGCCGCGAACCACGCACCACGTACTACGTACCGTTCTTACACGATCAGCATCGCGTCGCCCAGGCTGAAAAAGCGGTAGTCACGCGCGAGCGCCTCGCGGTAGGCGGCCATCGTGACCTCGTAGCCCGCGAAGGCGGCGACCAGCATCAGCAGGGTGCTGCGCGGCAGGTGAAAGTTGGTCACCAGCCCACCCACGACCTCGAAGCGGTACGGCGGGCGGACGAAGAGCCGCGTCTCCCCCGCTCCCGCGCGCACGCCCTCGCCGGGCGCGAAGGCCGACTCGAGCGTCCGCACCACCGTGGTGCCCACCGCGACGACCCGCCGCCCCTCGGCCAGCGCGCGGTTCACCCGCGCCGCCGCCTCGGCGGGCACCTCGTAGCGCTCGGCGTGCATGCGATGCTCCTCGATCGCGCCCTTCACCGGCTGGAAGGTGCCCGGCCCCACGTGCAGCACCACCCGCGCCTGCTCCACCCCCATGGCCGCGAGCTCCGCCAGCAGCCGCGGGGTGAAGTGGAGCCCGGCCGTGGGCGCGGCCACCGACCCCTCGCGGCGGGCGTAGACGGTCTGGTAGCGCTCGGGGTCCACCGGGCGGTGGATGTAAGGCGGCAGGGGCGTCCGGCCCAGGCGCTCCAGGTGGGGCCGCACCGGCTGCGAGAAGGCCAAGAGCCGCAGGCCCTCGTCGTCCACCGCCACCACCTCGGCGGCCAGCTCCCCGAACCGCACCCGCGCCCCAGGGCGCAGCCTGCGGCCGGGGCGGACCATCGCCCACCAGCGATCGGGGGCCTCCTCCCGCACCAGCAGCGCCTCGACGCGGGCGCCCCCCTCCTTCTCGCCCATGAGCCGGGCGAGGATGACCTTCGTTTCGTTGAAGACGAGCAGGTCGCCGGCGCGCAGGAAGCGCGGCAGTTCGAAGAAGCGCGCGTGCTCCCGCACCCCGCGTCCCCGCTCGACCACCATCAGGCGGCTGTGGTCGCGCGGCGAAGCCCCCTCCTGGGCGATGCGCTCCTCGGGAAGGGGGTAATCGTAGTCCTCGATCCGCCGTCCGGGTTCGCTCACTTGGTGCCGGGGTAGTTCTTCTCGCGCTGGGGCATGAAGGGCTCGTCGATCTCGGGCAGGTGGGTGAACTGGTCCACCGCGTCGATGAGCTTTTGCGCCGTGGTCTCCTTGAAGGCGATCACCTCGACGCGGATGCCCTTCTCCATGAGCACCTCGAGGATGTCCACGAAGTCGCCGTCGCCGGAACCCAGCACCACCACGTCGAGCGAATCCATGAGCCGCACCATGTCGGCGGCGATGCCCATGTCCCAGTTGCCCTCGTAGATGGGCTTGCCCTCGTCGGTGGTGTGGTGCACGCTCAGGTTCATGCGCCGCACCCGGTAGCCCATGGTGGAAAGCTTGTAGATGAAGGGCCAGGCGGAGGTGTCGTTCTCGCGCTCGACCACGTAGGCGGTGGCCCGCACCAGCTGCCGCCCCTGCACCGCGTGCCTCAACAGGCTCTCGAAGTTGACGGTGCGTTCGTAGTAGTCGCGGGCGGAGTGGTAGAGGTTCTGCGTGTCCACGAAGAGGCCCACGCGTTGCATGGCGTTCCAGCCCATCGGGTGCTTCACGTTAGCGTCCTCCGTTTCAGGGGATGGTGCAGGGTGTCCTCGCTGCCGTCGTAGTACTTGTGGCGCACGGTGATGGCCTCGTCCGTCAGGTCGATGACGGCGTAGCTGGGCCGACCCTTGCCGCGCAGGCGGTTGGTGGTGGCGGTACCGGCGTTGACGATCAGCATCTCCTCGAAGCGCCAAACCCAGGGCACGTGCTTGTGGCCGTTGAGCACGAGCTCCACCCCGTGGTCCACCAGAACCTTGAGCAGGTCGCCGGCGTCCTGCAGGATGTTGCGCTCGCGGCCGGCGCCGGGGACCGGCAGAAGATGGTGGTGGGTGACGAAGACCTTGAGGTCGCCCACAGCGGCGGAGCCGAGCGCCTCGTGCAGCCAGGGGTAGATGCTGCGGCCGATGCGGCCCTCGTCGAGGTCGGGCTCGCTCGAGTCGGCGGCCACGATGTGCACGCCGGGCAGCCGCACCACCCGGTAACGCGAGCCGTAGAGTTCTTCGAAGTGGACGTAGCCGACGTTGCGCGAGTCGTGGTTGCCGGGGGTGACGAGCAGGGGCACCTCGAAGCGGTCGGTCCAGGCCTTGGCGGCCTCGTACTCGAAGGCGAGGCCGCGGTCGGTGAGGTCGCCCGAGAGCACCAGCAGGTCGGGCCGTTCGCGGTTGACCTCGGCCACGAGCTGCTCCATCAGCTCCGGCTGGAAGTATTTGGAGGCCACGTGAATGTCGGAGATGTGGTAGAGGCGCGTCATGGCTACGGGACCATTCTACCCGGCCGTCCTAGCCGGTATTGCGCATCCCTGCGGCGATGCCCAGGATGGTGGAGAGCAGCGCCCGGGTGGTGGCCTCACGGTCGGGGCTCTCGGGCGGGAGGCGGCGGAAACGGTAGAGCAGCTCCACCTGCAACAGGTTGATGGGGTCGAGGTAGGGGTTGCGCAGCTCCAGGCTGCGGGCGAGCTCGGGCGCGTCCGCGAGCAGCGGCCGACCGCGGGCGGCCTCCAGGGCGGCGAGCGCGGCCGCGTGCGCGCGCTCGAGCTCGGGGAAGAACCGCTCCGCCAGGGCAGGCTCGACCAGCCGCAGGTAGCGCCGGGTCACCCCCAGGTCGGCCTTCGCCAGCGAGAGCTCGGCTCCCTCGAGCACGCTGCGGAAGAAGGGCCAGCCGGCGTACATCTCCGCCAGGAGCTCCGGCTCGATGGCCGCGAGCCCCTCGCCCAGCCCGTACCAGCCAGGCAGGTTGGCCCGCACCTGGGTCCAGGCCATGACCCAGGGGATCGCGCGCAGGTCGCGGATTTCGCGGATGCGGCCGTGGCGGTAGACCGGGCGCGACGCGATCTTGAGCGCGGCGATCTCGCGGATGGGGGTGAGCTGCTCGAAGAAGGCGAGGAACCCCTCGGCGCCGAGGAGCGCGCGGTAGGCCTCGGCGGAACGGGCCGCCGCCCGCTCGAGCGCCTCCACCCAGGCGGACTCGGGCGCGAAACCGGCCTCGGGACCGTAGCCGGCGTCGCGCGCGGCGGCGAGCCAGAGGTGGGCCAGCGTCTCCTCCAGACTGCGCAGGGCCAGCTCGGGGTGCCCGTACTTGTCGGCCAGCGCCTCGCCCTGCTCGGTGATGCGGATCTCGCTGCCCACCGTGCCCGCCGGCAGCGCGGCGATGGCGCGCCCCGCCGGCCCCCCGCCGCGCGCGGTGGAGGTGCCGCGGCCGTGGAAGAAGCGCACCCGCACGCCCGCCGCCCGCGCGGCCTCGGCGATGCGCTGCTGGGCCGTGTAGAGCGCCCAGTTGGCCGCGAGAAAGCCGGCGTCCTTGTTGGAGTCGGAGTAGCCGATCATCACCTCGAGCAGCCCCCGCGCCTCCACCTGCCGCCGGAAGACGGGGTTGGCCAGCAGCCGCGCCACCGTCGCCCCCGCCGCGTCCAGGTCGTCCAGGGTCTCGAAGAGGGGCACCACGTCGAAGGGCGCGCCGCGTTCGGGGTCGTAACGCCCCACCTCGCGCGCCAGCAGCAGCACCTCGAGCAGGTCGGCGGCGCCGCGCGTCATGCTCACCACGTAGGCGCCGCGCCCCTCCCAGACCTCCAGCGCCCCCAGCGCCCGGCGCAGCGGCTCGCCCCGGGGCGCGTAGCCCACGGGCGCGAGCGGGCGGGCGCTCGCCAGCTCCCCGGTGAGCCAGGCCTCGCGCCGCTCCTCGAGCCATTCGGCGTAGTCGTCCGCGAGCCCCGCCGCGGCGAGCAGCTCGGCCACGGCCTGGCGGTGCTCGCCCGACTCCTCGCGCAGGTCCAGGGGCGCGAAGGTGAGCCCGAAGGTCCGCGCGGCCTCCTCCAGCGGCCGCACCCCGCGGCGCGCGAAGACCGAAAAGCCCATCTGCTCGAGGGTGCGCCGGAGCTGCACGAGGTCGCCGGTGAGCGCGCCGGCGTCGGCGTAGGCGCCGGGGCCGCCGGAGAGGGTGTGCTCGAGCCGGTAGTAGACGCCCATCAAGAAGCGGCGCAGCGGCTCGCCCTCGAAGCGCGGGGCGCGCTCGATGAGCTCGAGCGCCCGCTCGGCCGCCTCGCGCAGGGCCCGGGGCACGGGCAAACGCCGCTCGGAGACCGAAAGGTCCATGATCAGCTCGTCCAGGCCGCGGCAGAAGTGCTCCACGTAGAGGCGGCGGGCGTAGTCCTGGGCCCAGGCCGTCACCTCGGGCGTCACCGCTGGGTTGCCGTCGCGATCGCCGCCGATCCAGCTGCGGGTGCGGATGGGGCTCGCGGCCTCGAAACGCTCGCCGTAAACGCCGGCTACGGCCTCCTCCAGCCGCTCCACCAGCCGCGCGGGCGTGCCCCAGAGGCTTTCGGGAAGGTAGTGGAGCGCCCCCTTGACCTCGTCCTCCACGGTGGGCTGGGTGCGCCGCAGCTCCTCGGTGGCCCAGAGGAGGCGCACCCGCTCGGCGAGCTGCGCCCCATCCCCCACGGCCAGCGCCTCGTGCAGGCGCTCCAGGTGGTGGCGCACGGTGCGGCGCCGCGCCTCGGTGGGGTGGGCGGTGAAGGTGAGCCAAAGCCGCAGGTCGGCGGCCAGGCGGGCCGCCTCGCGCGCGGGCACCCCCCAGTCGGCAAGGCGGCGGGCGGCGGCGGCGAACTCGCCGCCCCCAGCGTCCGCGCTCCGCACGCGGTGGTACGACTCGGCCAGATTGGCCAGGTAGAAGAAGCTGGTAAAGGCCCGGGTGAGCCCCTCGGCCTGGCGCAGGTCGAGCCCCGCCACCAGCGCCTCCAGTTCCCGCGCCTGCCGCTCGTCGGGCTGCTGGCGCAGGCGCTTGGTGCGGGCGCGCACCTCCTCGACCAGCGCGTAGAGGCGCTCGCCGCTGACCTCACGGATGGCGTCGCCCAGCGCCCGGCCCAGCCGGTCCACGTCGCGCCGGAGCGCTTCGGGAAGGGTCACGGCTCCTCCCAGAGGTAGGGGCTGATGGCCTGAACGCGCGCTCCGTCGAAGACGAGCTCGGTGGCCACGAAGCGCGCCGGACCCTCGGCGCTGCGGAAAGGGTGGGGACGGCCGGTGAGGAAGCGGCCCAAGAAGCTTTCCACCTCGCCGCCGATGATCGAGCGGTAGGTTCCGGTCATGCCCACGTCGGCTTGGAAAGCGGTCCCTTGGGGGAGGAAGCCGGCGTCAAGGGTGGGCACGTGGGTGTGGGTGCCCAGCACCGCCGCCACCCGGCCGTCGAGGTAGAACCCCAGCGCGTACTTCTCGCTCGTGGCCTCGGCGTGGATCTCGACGATCGCGGCGTCGTGGGGGACTTCTTCCAGGATTCTGTCGATGGTCCTGAAAGGGTCGTCGAGGGGCTCCATGAAGACCCGGCCCATCACCTGGATCACGAGCAGGCGGAAGCCGCCGCGCTCGAGCACCCACCACCCCCTACCGGGCGTGCCCGGCGGGTAGTTGGCCGCCCGCACGATCGGCTCGGACTCGATGAGCTCGTAGATCTGCTTCTTGTCCCAGGCGTGGTTGCCCAGCGTCACCAGGTCCACCCCGGCCTCGCGCAGGGTGCGGTAGCTCTTGCGGTCGAGCCCCTTGCCCCCGGCGGCGTTTTCGCCGTTGGCGATGACCCAGTCGTAGCTTTCGCGCACGTCGGGCAAATGGAGGGCGACGGCCCGGAGACCGGGCCGCGCCGTCACGTCGCCGATGAAGAGTACCCGCATGCGCCGATTAGACCGCCGTTTCCAGACCCGCCATCAGCAGGCCGATCTGCTCTTCGGTCACCTCGTCGGGCAGCACCTCGCCCACGATCCGCCCCTCGTACATCACCAGGATGCGGTCGGAGAGGCTCATCACCTCGTTGAGGTCGGCCGAGACCAGCAGGACTGCCATGCCGCGGTCGCGCGCCTCGATGATGTTCTGGTGGATGAACTCGATCGCGCCAATGTCCACGCCGCGCGTCGGCTGCGCCGCCACCAGCAGTTTGGGGTTGCGCGCCAGCTCGCGCCCCACGATGATCTTCTGGGCGTTGCCGCCCGAGTAGCGGCGACCGATCAGGTGGATGCTGCGGGGGCGCACGTCGAAGCGCTCGACCACGCCTTCGGCGTAGTGGTTGATCACGCCGTCGTTGAAAAACCCCAGGAAGCCCGCAAAGGGCGGGCGGTAGTGGTCGCCCAGGATGATGTTGTAGCGGGTGGGAAACTCGAGGATGAGGCCGCGGTCGTTGCGCTCCTCGGGGATGTGGCTCACGCCCCACTCGCGCACCTTGCGGGCGCTGGGGTGCACCGCCTCGCCGTTGTAGCGCAGGGTACCCTTGAAGGGCCGCAGGCCGGTGACCACCTCCACCAGCTCGGTCTGGCCGTTGCCCTCCACGCCGGCGATGCCCACGACCTCGCCGGCGCGCACCTGCAGCGAAACGCCGTCCAGCCGCGGCCGGTGGCCGGGACCTTCCACGCGCAGGTCCTCGGCCTCCAGCACCACCTCGCCCGGTTCAGCCGGCTTTTTCTGCACGGTCAGGATCACCTCGCGCCCCACCATCATGCGCGCCAGCTCGGCCACGCTGGTCTCGGGGGTGTTCACCGTGCCCACCACCTTGCCGTCGCGGATCACGGTCACGCGGTCGGAGACCTCCATCACCTCGTCGAGCTTGTGAGTGATGAGGATGATCGCGTGCCCCTTCTCGGCGAACTCGCGCAGGAACTTGAACAGCTCCTCCACCTCCTGCGGGGTCAGCACCGCGGTGGGCTCGTCGAGGATGAGGATCTTGGCGTTGCGGTAGAGGGTCTTGAGGATCTCGACGCGCTGCTGCGCACCCACCGGCAGGTCCTCGATGATCGCGTCGGGGTCGAGGTCGAAGCCCAGCTCCTCGATGAGCCGGGTGACGCGCTTGCGGGCGCTGGCGTAGTCGATGGCGGGCCCGCTCTTGGGCTCCATGCCCAGGATCACGTTGTCGAGCACGGAGAGCGTATCCACGAGCATGAAGTGCTGGTGGACCATGCCGATGCCCAGCGCGATGGCGTCGGCGGGGTTGTGGATCTCGGCCGGCCGGCCGTCCACGAAGATCTCGCCCTCGTCGGGCTTGACCAGCCCGTAGACGATCTTCATCAGCGTCGACTTGCCCGCGCCGTTCTCGCCTACGAGCGCCAGCACCTCGCCCCACTTGACCCCCAGGCTGACGTGGTCGTTGGCCAGCACCAGCGGGTAGCGCTTGGTGATGTTGTTCAGCTCCAACGCGAATTCGCTCACGCACGCAGTATACCAACCGAAGGGGCCGCCCCCGAAGGAGCGGCCCGCGTGGCTTCGCTAAGACTTTAGCGCGAGGAAGGAACCTTGATCTCGCCGCTGAGGATCTTGCGCTTGATGATCTCGAGACGGGTCACGACCGCCTGCGGGACCAGGGCCTGGTTGTACTCGTCGAGGGCGTAGCCCACGCCGTTGTTCTCGAGCCCGAACTCGTGGATGCCGCCGCTGAAAGTGCCGTCCACGACGCTCTTGATGGTGTCGTAGGTGGCCACGTCCACGCGCTTGAGCATCGAGGTGAGCACGAAGTTGAGGGTGGCGGGGTTGTTGTCGGTGTCGCCCAGGTAGTTCTGGTTGGCGTCCACGCCGATCATGAAGATGGGCCGCTGGTCCGCACCACAGGGGTTGCCGGGCACGTTGCGGAAGGGGTCGCGGATGAACTTCTTGCCGCCGATGCACTGGGTCTGCTTGATGTAGTCGAGCACGCCCAGACCCGAACCGCCGGCGGCGGCGTAGATGATGTCGGCGCCCTGGGAAACCTGCGCCTGCGCGATCTCCTTGGCCTTGGCCGGGTCGTTCCAGGCGGTGGGGGTGTTGCCCACGTAGTTGATGATGACGTTGCAGTCGATGCCGTCCTCGGCGCAGGCGAACTCCACGCCCGCCTTATAGCCCTGCTCGAACTTGTGGATCAGCGGAATGTCCATGCCGCCCACGAAGCCCACGGTGCCGGTTTGGGTCAGCTTACCCGCGATGTAACCGACCAGGAACGAGCCTTCGTGCTCGCGGAAGACCAGGCTGGCCACGTTGGGGAGGTCGACCACGGAGTCGATGATCGCGAAGTTGATATCGGGGAACTCCTTGGCCACCGCCTCGATCGCACCCTGGTTGGCAAAGCCCACCGCGATGATCAGGTCGAACTCCTCTTCCGCGAAGTTGCGGATGCCCTGGATCACCTGGCTCGGGTCGGAGGGCTCGAAGTCGAACAGCTCGATACCCAGGTCCTTGGCGGCCTTCTGCGCGCCTTCCCAGGCCGACTGGTTGAAGCTGCGGTCGTTCTTACCGCCCGCGTCGAACGCGATACCCACACGGACCTGCGCCATCGCCAGGCCCATGAAGGCCGCCAGTACCATGCCCAACAGTGCCCATCGTTTCATACTCGACCTCCTTACAAGGTTTTGGTGTTCCACTGGCTCATTCGCCAGCGCCATTATATGCCAGCACCGGGTGAACGTCATGTAACTCCGGTGAACCCGTGGCTCATCTTTCCAAACCCCGGCTTTCTATACTGAAGACCGTGACGAAGGAAGCGGCCGCGAAGCGCATCGCCGAGCTCGTCGAGGCGATCCGCAGGCACAACCACCTCTACTACGTCCTCGACCGGCCGGAGATCTCCGACGCGGAATACGACGCGCTGCTGCGCGAGCTACGGGAACTGGAGGAGACGTTTCCCGAGCTGCGCACGGCCGCCTCCCCCACGCAAGCCGTGGGAGCGGGGGTGATCGGGGCCAGCTTTACCCCGGTAACCCACCCCACCCCGCTGTACTCCCTCGACAACGCCTTCGGGAACGCAGAGATCACCGCCTTCGAAGAACGCACGGCCCGCGCGCTGGGCCTGGAACCTCCGCTCGCGTACGCGCTGGAGTACAAGATCGACGGGCTTTCGGTCAACCTCCTCTACGAGGAAGGCCGCCTCGTCTGGGGGGCCACCCGCGGCAACGGCCGCGTGGGTGAGGAGGTAACGCAGAACTTGCTGACCGTTCGCGGCCTGCCCTCCCGCCTCGCGGGCGCGCCCAGGCGCCTCGAGGTGCGCGGCGAGGTCTACATGCCCCGCGAGGTCTTCCTGGAGCTCAACCGGGCACGCGAGGAGGCCGGAGAACTGCCCTTCAAGAATCCGCGCAACGCCGCCGCCGGCGCGGTGCGGCAGAAGGATCCGCGTATCGCCGCGGAGCGCGGGCTCGCGGTCTACTTTTACGGCGTGGGCGAGGGCGAAGAGGCCCTGGGCGCGCGCACCCAGCTGGAACGGCTGGACGCCCTGGAGGCGTTGGGTCTGCCGGTGGAGCCGCACCGCCGCGGCGCCGAGGGGGCGGCGGGGGTCGAAGCGGCCTACGCCGAGATGCTGGCGCTGCGTAGCGAGCTGCCCTTCGAGGCCGACGGCGTGACGGTCAAGCTCGACGACCTGGAGGCGCAGCGACGCCTGGGCCACACGGCCAAGTCGCCGCGCTGGGCCATCGCCTACAAGTTTCCCGCGGAGGAAAAGGAAACCCGCATCGAGGAGGTCGTCTTCCAGGTGGGGCGCACCGGCCGCGTCACCCCGGTGGCCAACCTGAAGCCGGTCCAGCTCGACGGCACCACCGTGAGCCGCGTCACCCTGCACAACAAGGCCTTCATCGAGGACCTGGACGCGCGCGTGGGCGACGTGGTGCGGCTGCACAAGTCCGGCGGAATCATCCCCGAGGTGCTGCGGGTGGTCAAGGAAAAGCGCAGCGGCGACGAACGGCCCGTCGTCTTCCCCGAACGCTGCCCCGTGTGCGGCAGCGGGCTCGTGGAGGACGGAAAGATCCACCGCTGCCCCAACCCCCTCTGCCCCGCCAAGGCCTTCCAGCAGCTGCGCCACTGGGCCAGCCGCCGGGCGATGGACGTTCAGGGCCTGGGCGACAAGCTGATCGAGCAGCTGCTGGAAAAGGGGCTGGTGAAAGACGCCGCCGACCTCTACCGGCTGGATAAGGAGGACCTGGCCGGTCTGGAGCGGATGGGCGAGAAGAGCGCCGAAAACCTGCTGACCCAGCTCGAGGAAAGCAAGGGCCGGGGGCTCGAGCGCGCCCTCTACGGCCTCGGCCTCCCCCAGGTGGGCGAGGCGCTGGCGCGGACGCTGGCGGCCCGCTTCGGCACGATCGAGGCCCTCATGGAGGCCAGCGAGGAAGAGCTGGAAGCCGTGCCCGACGTCGGTCCGGTGACCGCCGCTGAGATCCGCCGGGCGCTCGCGTACGAGCGGATGCGCAGCCTGATCCGGCGGCTGCAGGAAGCCGGGGTCCGCTTCGAAGCCAGGCAGACCCGGCCGGCCGAGCAGCCGCTGGCGGGGCTCACGATCGTCCTCACCGGCGAGCTCAGCCGCCCGCGGAGCGAGGTGAAAGAAGAACTCGAGGCCCTGGGGGCCAAGGTGGCGGGCTCGGTCAGCCGGAAGACCAGCTACGTGGTCGCCGGCCCAGGCGCCGGCAGCAAGCTCAAGAAGGCCCAAGAGCTGGGCGTGCCGGTGCTCGACGAGGCGGGCCTCGCCGCCCTGCTCGCCGAACGGGGCGCGGCCGGGTAGACTGGAGCGCAATGCGCCGGGTGCTCATCCTCGTGACCCTGCTGGCCGCGCTGGCGGCCCTGGCCTACGCGCTGTGGCCGCGTAAGGACGCGCTCGAGCTCTCGGGCACCGTCCTCAAGAACCCCCGCCCCGCCCCCGAGTTCCGCCTCGAAAGCGCCTCGGGCCCGGTGAGCCTGGCCGACTTTCGCGGTAAGGTGGTGCTCGTCTTCTTTGGCTACGCCCACTGCCCCGACGTCTGTCCGCTGACGCTCAACCACCTGGCCCACATCTACCGCGAGCTGGGGGAACCCGAGCAGCTGCAGGTGCTGGCCATCAGCATCGACCCGGCCCGCGACACCCCCGAGGCGATGGACCGCTACGCCAAGATGTTTCACCCGCGTTTCGTCGGCCTTTCGGGGCCGCCCAGGACGATCGCCAAGGTGGCCGCGGGCTTTTACGTCTACGTGCGCACCGACGAGAGCGGCTACATCGACCACACCTCGACGGTGACGCTGATCGACCCCGAAGGGCGCATCCGGGTGCTCTACGGCCAGCAACTGGTCGAGGAAGAAACCGCGATGCTGCACGACCTGCGCGCCATCCTGAAACGCAAAGGCCGGTTCTGATGCGCTGGGCGTTCTTGCTCGCACTGCTGCTCTTCCCGTGGGCCCTGGGGCACTCGGGCGACCTGGAAGTGGAGGACCTGCGCATCCGGCTCACACGCGAGGGGGCTTTCCTGGAGGGCCGGTTCTACTATCCGAACGGGGACGACCCGCTCACGCTCGAGGTGGTGGCCACCGACCGCGGCGAGGGCGTGCTCGAGGTGCGCCGCTCCGGGGTCTGGGAAGCCGTGCCGGCGGTGCGCGTCCGCTACGGCATCACCAACGTCGGGCCCTCCACCGAACTGCGCATCCGGCTGACCGGCGGGCCCTACCGACCGGGCGAGGAGGTACCCGTGACCTTCCTCTTCCCCGCGGGCGCCCTGCACACCGTGTCCGCGCGCGTCGTGGGCACGGGTCTCCGCACCTGGACCTTGTTCCTCGCCGCCGGCGCGTCGTTGCTGGCCCTGGCGGCGTTCAAAACCCGAAGGCGCGCAGGATCCGGCTGACCTGGCCGCTTTCGATCAGGAAGCCGTCGTGCCCGTGCAGGCTCGTGATCTCGGCGTACTCGGAGCGGGCTGCGCGCGCGACCTGCCGTACCTCGGCGGCGGGGTAGAGCAGGTCGCTGTCGATGCCCACGAAGATCGCCGGAGCGCTCAGGGTTTCGAGCGCGACGTCCACGCCGCCGCGACCGCGGCCCACGTCGTGGGCGTCCATCGCCCGGGTGAGCAGCGCGTAGCTGGCGGCCGAGAACCTCCGGGTGAACTTGGCGCCCTGGTATTCGAGGTAGCGTTCGGCCTGCACGGGGTCGTCCGCCCAGCGCTGGTCGAAACCGGCGGGGTGGCGGTAGCTGAGCATCGAGAGCGCCCGGCCCAGCGCCAGGTCGCCGCGGCGCGCCGCCTCGCGTTGCAGGTGCTGCCAGGCGCGCGCCCAGGGCCCCTGCCGCGCGGGGGCGGCGAAGACGGCCAGCGCCTGGGTGCGCTTGGGAAACTCGAGCGCGAACTCGAGCGCCAGCATGCCGCCCA
>Ga0256832_1000238_pt1 | contig 34728 bp, 36 predicted proteins | sample 134614metaG_FD_190534 | JGI IMG/M metagenome (GOLD analysis project Ga0256832, IMG submission 190534) | Hydrothermal vent microbial communities from Lau Basin, Pacific Ocean - 134-614 | ecosystem: Environmental > Aquatic > Marine > Hydrothermal vents | place: Pacific Ocean: Lau Basin | collected...
CTCCGTGCCCTCCGTGTTATTTCCAGTATCCCTCAATCATTCCTTCTTCCCGATCAGACTCTCCTCCCCGCTGAGCAGGCGCTGGATGTTGCTGCGGTGGCGCCAGTAGAGGAGGACGGTCATGGCGGCGGTGATCCCGACCAGGGGCCAGACGGGGCCGAGGATGAGCCAGACGTAGAGAGGCGCCAGGGCGGTGGCGATGAGAGCGGCGAGGGAGGAGATGCGGAAACCCTTGGCCACCAGCAGCCAGGTGCCGGCGGTGGCGGCGCCCACGGCCCAGTGGAAGCCGAACAGGACGCCGAGCATGGTGGCCACGCCCTTGCCGCCGCGGAAGCCGAAGAAGACGGGATAGAGGTGGCCGAGGAAGGCGGCGGCGCCGGTGAGGCCGAGCACCAGGGGCGGGACGCCCAGCCAGTGGCCGGCCAGCACCGGCAACAGGCCCTTGAGCATGTCGCCGAACAGGGTGATGGCGGCGGGCGTCTTGCCGCCCACCCGCAGCACGTTGGTGGCGCCCGGGTTGCCGGAGCCCTGGGTGCGCGGATCGGGCAGGCCCATCAGCCGGCAGACGATGATGGCCGAGGAGATGGAGCCGAACAGGTAGGCGACGAGGATCAGGCTGGCGTCGGTGAGCGTCATGCCGCGACATTACCGGGCATGGCGGCTGCCGGCAAGGGGTGACAGGCCGCGGCGGTATTGCCTTGTTTCTTCTCCCCCGTCCCCTGTACCTTATGGCCCCATGGACATCATCTACCTCAACGACCTGCGCATCGACACGGTCATCGGCATCTTTGACTGGGAGCGGCGCATCAGGCAGACGGTGGTCTTCGATCTGGAAATGGGCGCCGATATCCGCAAGGCGGCCGCCTCCGACGACATCGCCGATACCCTCAACTACAAGGCCGTGGCCAAGCGGCTCATCCAGTTCGTGAGCGAAAGCGAATTCCAGTTGGTGGAGACCCTGGCCGAGAAGGTGGCGGCCATCATCCTCGACGAGTTCGACGTGCCCTGGGTGCGGGTGCGCCTGAACAAGCAGGGTGCGGTGCGCGGCGCGCGGGACGTGGGGGTGATCATCGAGCGCGGCCGGCGCGAGCACTGAGGTGGCCCGGATCTACATCAGCCTCGGCAGCAACATCGACGCGGAAAACCATCTGCGCCGGGGCGTGGCGGCCCTGCGCGAGCACTTCGGCGAGCTGATCCTGTCGCCGGTGTACGAAAGCGAGGCGGTGGGCTTTTCCGGCGACAACTTCCTCAATCTGGTGGCGGGGCTCGACACCGACAAACCGGTACAGGACGTGGTCGATATCCTGCACCGCATCGAAGACGAAAACGGGCGGGTGCGCAGCGGCCCGCGCTTCTCGGCCCGCACCCTGGATCTCGATCTGCTGCTCTACGACGATCGGGTGCAGTCCCCCGATCCCGGCCCGGAGCTGCCCCGCGACGAAATCCTCAAAAACGCCTTCGTGCTCTGGCCGCTGGCCGAGATTGCCCCCGAGCTGCGCCATCCCGTCGTCGGCCGGACCATGGGCGAGCTGTGGGCGGCTTTCGACAAGACCTCCCAGCCCATCTGGCCGGTGCCGTTCGACTGGTCGCCCGATCCGCTCAGCTGTTGAGGCTGCGGCCGCCGTCCACGGCCAGCACCTGACCGGTCATATAGTCGGCATCCTGGATCAGATAGCGGATGGCCTTGGCGATGTCCTCGGGTGATCCCTGGCGCTTGAGAAAGGTGCGGGAGATGATCTTTTCCCTGCCGGCCGCGTCGAGGTGTTCCGGCCAGAGAATGGCGCCGGGCGCCACGCCGTTGACCCGCACCTCGGGCCCCAGTTCGGCAGCCAGGGATTTGGTGAGCATCACCAGCCCGGCCTTGGCGATGCTGTAGATCGGAAATGCCCGCAGCGGCCGCTCGGCATGGATGTCCACGATGTTGACGATGCAGCCACGGGCCTGGCGCAGAAAGGGCGCGGCGGCCTGGCTGAGGAAGAAGGGCGCCTTGAGATTGGTCCCCAGCAGGTCGTCCCATTCGGCTTCGGTGGCCTTGTCGATGGGCGTGGGGTAGAAGGTCGAGGCGTTGTTGATCAGCACGTCCAGCCGGCCCCAGGCCTCGGCGGCATCCTCCACCAGTTGCGGCAACAGCGCGGTATCGTGCAGATCGGCCTGTACCAGTGTCACCGAACCGGGGCGCACCGCCTCCAGTTCCTGCTGCAGGGCCTCGGCGCCGTCGCGGGACTGGCGATAGTGGATCACGATGTTCATGCCGGCCGCGTGCAGGAAGCGGGCAGTGGTGGCGCCGATGCGGTGGGCCGCGCCGGTGATGAGGACGGTCGGGTGCGTGCTCATGCCTGTGCTATCCTCGGGCGATGTTTTCGAGGGCGCCACTTTACCCCAATCCACCGGCCCACGCATGAAGTCGCCGTTTCTCTCCGCCGGTGCCACGGCACCGGATCTGCCCGCACCCGATCCGGCCGCGCGCGCGCACGGCGAGCGGGTGGTCGCCCATCTGCGCAATGCCATCGCGGACGCCGGTGGCGCCATTCCCTTCGCGCGCTTCATGGAGCTGGCACTGTATGCGCCGGGTCTCGGCTACTACAGCGCCGGCGCCCACAAGCTGGGGGCCGAGGGCGATTTCATCACCGCTCCCGAGATTGCGCCGCTGTTCTCCCGCACCCTGGCCCGGGCCATCCTTCCCCTGCTGGATGCCCTGCCCGACGCCCGGCTACTGGAGGTTGGCGCCGGCAGCGGCCGCATGGCGGCCGACGTGCTGGCGGAACTGGCGGCGGGGGATCGGCATCCCGACTATGCCATCCTCGAGCGCAGCGCCGAGCTGCGGGAACGGCAGCAGGCGACGCTGGCCGAGGTCGGCTTCGCCGGACAGGCCGAATGGCTGGACGCCCTGCCGGCGCAGTTCACCGGCATCGTGCTGGCCAACGAGCTGCTCGATGCGCTGCCGGTGCATCGCGTGGTCTGGCAGGAAGGCGAACTGCGCGAGGCCTGGGTGGGTTGGGACCAGGACGCTTTCGTTTGGCGGCCCGGTCCGCTCACCGATCCGCGCCTGGCCGGGCGCTTCGCGGCCATTCGCAAGCGCGTGCCGGACCTGCCCGATCCGTACATCAGTGAAATCAATCTGGCCGCCGAGGACTGGATCGCCACCCTGGGCGAGCGGCTCGGGCGCGGGGCAATCCTGTTGATCGACTACGGCTACGGGCGCGCCGAGTTCTATCATCCCCAACGCCGGGAGGGCACGCTCACCTGCCACTACCGGCATCACCGTCACGCCGATCCCTTCTTCCTGCCCGGCCTGCAGGACATCACCGCCCACGTGGATTTCACCGCCGTGGCCGACGCGGCCCTCGCCGCCGGCCTGCGCGTGGCCGGCTACACCACCCAGGCCCATTTCCTGCTCGGCAGCGGCCTGCCCGAGCTGGCCGGCTTTTCCGACGATCCCCGCGAACAGCTCGAGACGGCCAACCAGATCCGGCGCCTGACCCTGCCCCAGGAGATGGGCGAGACCTTCAAGGTGATGCTGCTGACCCGGGATCTGGACGTTCCCCTGCCGGGCTTCGCCCTGCGGGACTTGCGCGACCGGCTTTGAGCGTCGCCCGCTTCCGGGCCACGCGCATGGGGACATTCAGTCCCCGTCTTCGAGGCTGGCGAAGCAGTCGGCGGCCGGTCGCGGCCGGGCATACAGGTAGCCCTGATAGCGATGACAGCCGTTGTCCCGCAGGAAGCGGGCCTGTTCGTCGGTTTCCACCCCTTCGGCAACCACCTCGAGCCCAAGATGGCGGGCCATGGCCAGGATGGTCTCCACGATGGCCGCGTCGTTGCGGTCTTCGGTGATGTCCTGCACGTAGGCGCGGTCGATCTTCAGCTCGTCCAGCGGCAGGTGCTTGAGGTAGTACAGGGAGGAATAGCCGGTGCCGAAGTCGTCGATGGACAGGCGCAGGCCCAGGGCCTTGAGTTCGCGCAGCTTTTGCGCCGTATCGCTCAGATCGTCGATCAGCATGCCCTCGGTGATCTCCAGCGTGAGGCGGGCAGGTTCGATCCCGGTCTCGGCCAGCGTGGCTTCCACGCCGGCGACGAAGCGGGGATGGCGGAACTGGATCGGACTGACGTTGACCGACACGGCAATGTGATCGTGGCGGCCATCCGCCTGCCACTTTCGCAGCTGCCGGCAGGCGGTCTTCAGCACCCAGTCGCCGATGGGCAGGATGAGGCCGGTTTCCTCCGCCACCGGAATGAAATCGTTGGGCGGAACGTTGCCCCGTTCGGGATGCTGCCAGCGCAGCAGGGCCTCCACCGCCACCGGCCGGCCCTGCTCGTCCACCTGCAGTTGATAGTGCAGATCCAGTTCGTCCTGCTGCAGGGCGTGGCGCAGATCCTCTTCCATCGCCAGCCGGGCATCGGCGACGGCCTGCAGGCTGGCATGATAGTAGGCGATGGTGTCGCGGCCGTTGCTCTTGGCCTGGTACATGGCCACGTCGGCATGGTTGAGCAGGGACTCGGCGTCGTGACCGTCGCCCGGGAACAGGGCGATGCCCAGGCTGGCGGTGATGTGGAAGCGGTGGGCGTCCAGGGTGTAGCTGCCGGACAGTGCGTGCCGGACCTTCTCGGCGATGCGGTGTGCCTGACGGGCGGCGGTCTCGGGGTCGGCGTCCAGGAAGGGCAGCATGATCACGAACTCGTCACCGCCCAGGCGGGCCACGGTGTCCTCCTCGCGCACCACGCCGGTGAGGCGCCGGGCGATCTTCTGCAGCAGGGTGTCGCCGGCGCGGTGGCCGAGGCTGTCGTTGAGCAGCTTGAAGCGGTCCAGGTCGATGAACAGCAGCGCACCGGTGTGATCGTCGCGCCGGGCATGGCTGATGGCCTGTTGCAGCCGGTCGAGCAGCAGCCGGCGGTTGGCCAGGCCGGTGAGGGGATCGAAATAGGCCAGGCGTTCGATTTCCGCCTGGGCCTGCTTGTGTTCGGTCACGTCCACCACGGTGCCGTACATGCGCACGGGCGTGCCATCGCTGTCGCGTTCCACTTCGCCCTGGCAGGTCAGCCAGCGCACGCTGCCGTCGGGACGCCGGATGCGGTGCTCCACCCGGTAGGGCGCATCGTCTTCGAGCGCCAGGCGTATGGCCGCTTCGACCGTTTCCCGATCGTCCTCGTGGATCAGGGCGTCGTAGGCGGCATAGGTCTCGTCGAACCGGCCGGGTTCCACGCCGAAGATTTCCGCCACGCCGTCGGACCAGATCACCCGTTCGCCTCGGATGTCCCACTCCCAGGTGCCGATGCCGGCGGCGCGGGTGGCCAGTCGCAGCAGCTCCTCCTTCTTGCGGATCTCTTCCAGGGCGGCCTGCAGTTGTGCGGTCAGGGCCTGGCGCTCCCGCTCGGCCTGCTTGCGCTCGGTGATGTCGCGCACCGTGCCGAGCACATGGGGCCGGCCCTCGAGATCGATGCGCACGGCGCTGATCTCCACGTCCAGCAGGCTGTCGTCCGGTCGCTGCACGGTCCATTCGATCATGACCGGTCGTCCGGCGAGGACGGCTTGGACCAGATCCCGGGCGCGCTCGATGGAGGGGGTGCCGTCGCGCTGGATCGTGGGCGAGAATTCGCCGGGAGAATGGCCGATGACGGCCTCGCGGGGATGGCCGAGGATCTCGAACAGCTTGGTGTTGCCGTCCACATACCGGCCCTCGTGGATCAGGAACACGCCGTCGTGCAGGGAATCGAGCAGGGTCTGGTACTTGTCGCGGCTGGCCTGCAGGGCCTGACGCGCTTCTTCCAGCGCGCTCAGATCCGAGAGACTGGCGACGAAGTGGGTGATCTGTCCCGCATCGTCGCGCACGGCGGTGATGTTCAGCCACACGTGCAGACGATGCCCCTGCCGGTCCCGGACCGTCGTGGCGCCGCGCCAGTCGCCGGTATCCTCGAGACGGCGGGTGAAGGCATCACAGAAGGCCCCCTCGGCCGGAACGGTGTCCAGCAGATCGTCGATGCCCTGTCCGGCCAGTTCCGCTTCGGTGAAACCGGTGAGGCGGGTGAAGCCGGGATTGCAGCGCAGGATGGCGCCCTCGGCATCGGTGATCAGCATGGCGTTGCTGGTCTCCAGGGCGATGGCGGCGATGCGGCGCTCCTCGCGCACGCGATAGGCCTCGCTGACATCGTGAAACACCAGGATCACGCCCTCGATGCCCTGCTCGCTGCGGATGGGCGCGGCGCTGTCGGCGATCTGGTACTGGCTGCCGTCCCGGGCGACCAGGGTGGTGTCGTTGGCCAGTTCCACGATGCGACCGGTTTCGAGGACCGTCTCGACCGGGTTGGGGATGGTCTCGCCGGTGCGGGCATTATGGATCACGAACACCGATTCGATGGGCTGGCCGAGCGCTTCCCGGGCCGTCCAGCCGGTGAGCTGTTCCGCCACCGGGTTGAGGCGGGTGATGCGGCCCCGGGCGTCGGTGGCGATCACGGCGTCGCCAATGGACTCGAGCGTCCGGTCGAGATGCTGTTCCCGTTCCTCCCGTTCCCGGATCTGCTGTTGCAGCTGGCGGGCCATGCGGTTGAAGGCCTCGGCCAGACGGCCCAGCTCGCCACGGCCATGCACGGGCGCGGGGCGGAAGTCGTTGTCGGCCAGGCGCTGACTGTGTTCGCCCAGGCGCTGCAGGGGGCGGGTGACGAGCCGGTTCAGCACCAGCAGGATCAGGCCCAGCGAGGCCAGGGTCAGCACCAGCAGCAGACGGGCATCGCGCCACAGGGTGCGGGCGATGTTGGCCAGGGCCGGTTGCAGATCGTAGTCCAGGTACAGCAGGCCCTCGCGCGAGGGCCGGATCTGGCCGGGCCGGGTGGCCAGCGCCACCGGGTAGTAGGCCCGCAGATGCTGCTGCTCGATGCGCGGAGACAGCCGCCGGTCGTGCTGGCGGACCTGCCGGGCCAGATCCGGTCGGAAGCCGGGCAGCGTTTCGGCGGCGGGGCGACCCTTCCAGGCAAAGCGATTGGCGAACAGGACCCGATCCTGTTCGTCGATCACCGCAATCGCCACCACGCCCGGATCGGTGCCGTAGGAGGTGAGCAGTTCCTCGGCGCCACCGATATCACCGGCCAGCAGCTTCTGGCTGACGGCCTGTTGCAGGCGGGCCAGGTTCTCCTGCCAGACATGCATCTGCTGCTGACGCACTTCGTCGCCCAGGTGCCGGTATTGCAGTAACGACCAGGCCGCGTAGTTGCCGAGCAGGATCAGGGCCACCAGCAGGGGCAGCCACAGGCGCAGGTCGAAGGTGCGCACCGGTTTCACGGCTGCCCCGGCAGAAAGTCGTCGCGGGTCAGCCCGGCCAGATCCGGGACGACGGTGAGCAGCCGGTTGGCGGCCATCAGGCGGGCCAGCTCCTGTGCGGTATGCTCGAGGGGTGCCGGCCGGCCGCCGAGCAGGCGCCGGTTGGCGGCCAGATCGGGCAGCACGATGCCTTCGAACAGGGCCGGCACGGCGTCGGGCGAGACGCGCAGGCGTGGTGCCATGAGCCGGTTGGCCCGTTCCGGATCATGGCGCATCACCTCACGGGCCCGGAAATACCCGGCCAGCAGATGCCGCAGTTCGGGGCCCCGGGTTTCGGCGGCCCGGCGGGTGACCACCAGCACGTCGACGATGCGGCCGGGGATCCGGCTGCTGTCGAACAGGATCCGGGCGCCGTCGGCCAGCAGGCGGGACATCACCGGTTCGAAGGTGACCACGGCATCCACCCGGTGATCGCGCCAGGCCTGCTCGTGCTGGTCCACGGGCAGGTATTCCAGTTTCACCTCGCCCGGCTCGAGCCCGGCGGCGCGCAGGGCGCCGTCGAGGAGGATGGCGCCCGTGCCGGTCTGCTCGACCCCGATACGCTTGCCCCGCAACTGGGCCAGCGTCTCGATGGGCGGGCGTGCCAGGAGCACGTCGGCCCCGCTGGAGAAGTCCATCACCAGCACCACCTGCAGATCCAGGCCGCGGGCGATCTGGCCGATGGCCTCGTCCAGGGTCAGGCAGCCAGCCTCGAGATTGCCGCTGCGCAGCTGGTGCATGACCTGGGTTGCGGAAGGCAGTTCCACCAGATGCACCGCGGCCCGGTCGTAGGCGCCCAGTTCCCGGGCCAGATAAAGGGGTTCGTAACCGGGCCAGACGTTGCTGCCCACGCGCAGCGGATCGGCCGGCGGCTCGCCGCAGGCGGCCAGCAGCAGGGCCAGGCTGGCGATCAGCAGGCCGGCGAGACGATGGAGACGCGATCGCGGGGGCATGTGGATTCCTTCGGGTCCGCCCGGTAACCGTCAGGGGCGGTATCGGTTTATCGGCCGAATGCGGCAAAGTTGAAGCGGCAAAAGACGTTCCGGAGGTCAAGCGTACCAGAGCAGGGGCAGATAGGTGATCAGCAGAACCGCCACCAGCAGCACCAGCAGGAAGGGCAGGGTGGCCCGGTACACCTCTTCCACCGGACGCTGGAAGCGGTAGCTGGCGATGAACAGGTTCAGACCCACCGGCGGGGTGAGGTAGCCGAGCTGCATGTTGGCGAGGAAGATGATGCCCAGGTGAATGGGGCTGATGCCGTAGCCCAGCGCTACCGGCAACAGCAGGGGCACCATGATCACCAGCGCCGAGAAGATGTCGAGGAAGGCGCCGAGGATCAGCAGCACGACGTTGAGCAGGGCCAGGAAGGTGATCCGGTCGTCGATGTGGGCGCGGGTCCACTCGAACAGCTTCACCGGCACTTCGGCATCCACCAGGTAGTTGGTGAAGGCCAGCGATACGCCCAGAATCAGCAGGATCCCGCCGACCACGATCATCGACTCGCGCATGATCCGCGGCAGGGCGCGCAGGGTGATTTCCCGGTACAGGAATACTTCCACCAGCAGCACGTAGAGGGCGGTCATGGCCGCCGCCTCGGAGACGGCGAACCAGCCGCCGTAGATCCCGCCCAGCACCACCACCGGCAGCGGCAGCTCCCAGCGGGCGGCCTTGAGCGCCGCCCAGGCTTCGCGGCGATCGAAGGGCTGCAGGGGGATCACGTCATGGCGGGTGGACCACAGGCTCCAGATGCCGAGCAGGAACAGCATCAGCAGGGTGGGCAGGATGCCGGCGATGAACAACTGGCCGAGGGAGAAGGGCGCGCCGATGTCGAGCTGTTGCACCACCACCGCGTAGAGGATCAGCGGCAGCGAGGGCGGCAGCAGCAGGCCGAGGCTGCCGGCGGAGGTGACCAGGCCGAGGCTGAAGCGATCGCCGTAGCCCACCTCGCGCAGGGCCGGATACAGCAGGGCGCCGAGGGCGACGATGGTCACGCCGGTGGCGCCGGTGAAGGCGGTGAACAGGGCGCAGGCGATCAGGGTCACGGTCACCAGCTCGGCCGGCATCCAGCCCAGCAGGCTGCGCGACAGGCGCACCAGCCGGTGGGAGGTATCGCTCTCGGCCAGCAGATAGCCGGCGAAGGTGAACAGGGGCAGGGCCACCAGCAGCGGCGTGTCGGTGAGGCGGTAGATCTCGATGGCGATCACCGACAGATCCACGTCGGCGTAATGGAAGCCGAGCAGGGCGGCGGCGGCGATCACGGCGAACAGCGGCGCGCCGGACAGCGCCAGCAGCACCAGGCCCAGGATGATTAGCCAGAGTGTCATTCCGTCTCCGCCGGCAGTCGGCCGCGCAGGGCCGAGAGCAGATAGCGCAGCCCCATCACCGCGAAGCCGAAGGGAATGACGGCCTCGGCGAGCCAGGCCGGCACGCTGGCAAAGGCGGGATAGCCGTCGGCGAATTCGATCCGGATCAGCATCAGCGCGTGCCAGGCCACGATCAGGCAGACGGCCGCGGTGAACAGATCGGTCAGCCGGTGCACGCCGTTCTGCAGGCGTTCGGGCAAGCGGCGGGTGAAGACGTCGATATGGATGTGCTCGTGACGGCGGCTGGCGATCATGGCCCCGACCATGCCCAGCCACAGCACCAGGATGCGCACCAGCGGATCGCCCCACGCCAGGCCCGAATGAAACAGGTTGCGCAGCAGTACCTGCGCCACGGCGAAGCCGATGGTGGCGGTCAGGATCAGCACCAGCACCGCACCCTCCAGTCGCCAGAGGAAACGGTGCAGCCGTCGCAGGGCAAGGGCGACCATGGTTGTCAGTGCGTGCCGCGCATTTCGTCCAGGGTTTGCTGCAGGATGGCCATCAGTTGCGGATCGAAATGCTCGATCTTCCGCAGGTGCCGGCGGGCTTTCGCGGCCAGGCTTTCCCATTCCTCGCGCGCCGCGGGCGCAGGTTGCAGGAACTCGATGCCCTGCTGGCGCAGGGCCGTCATCGCCTGCTCGTTGTCCACCCGGTTCTGGCGGTCGATCTCGCGGAAGGTCCGGCCCATGACTTCGTGCACGATTTTCTGATCCGACGGCTTGAGGCGATCGAAGGCCCGCTTGTCGATGATCATCAGCGCATAGCTGTACAGCAGCGGCAGATCCAGCAGGTACTTCACCTGCGTGTGCCACTGCAGGGCCAGGGTAACGATGGGCGGGGCGGCCACGGTGTCCACCAGGCCGGTCTGCAGGGCGGTGAGCACGTCACCCATGGGCAGGGGAATGGGCTGGATGTCGAAGGCCTCGATGGCCTCGCGGGACATGCGATCGATGTCCGGCACCCAGGCCTTGTGCCGACGCAACTCGGCGACGGTGGTGATGGGATATTGCGAGAGCAGGTAGGCAAAGCCGCCCTCGGCGATACCGAAGCTGACGAAGCCCTTCTGCTTCAGGCCGTCGAGAAGCCGCTGGTCGAGCCGGGCGCGCACGGCATCCACTTCCGCAAGATTGCGGAACTGCATGGGCAGGTTGTAGATCTGGCTGTCGGGATAGATGGCGCTGAGGGCACCGGAGGCGATGGCACCACCCTGCAGTTGCCGAATGCGGATCTTGCGCAACACGGCCTTGTCGTCACCCATCACGCCGCCCGGATAGAACTTGAACTTCACCCGCCCGTCGGTGCGTTCCCGGATGGTCTTGGCCGCAGCCCGGAACTTCTGCATCCAGGAGGAGCCGTCAGGGGACAGGGTGGCGATCTTGAAGGTGGTGGCGGCGCCGGTCAGGGGCAGCAGCATGAGCAGGGCGAGCAGGATACGTTTGGGCATGCGGTTCTCCGGAAGGCGGTCGATGGGGATCGCGGTTTCAGAAATACTCGTCGGCCTCGGCCAGCAGTTCGGCGGCCTGCTGCCGGGCCAGCATGTTGAGCAGGGTCAGACCCGGGGCATGGGGATCGGCCGCGAGCACGGCCTTGAGCTCGCGCTCGTACAGTTCGCGGTCGAACACCAGGCGCGCATAGTAGCGTGCATACATCACCCGTGCGGTAAGGTTGCGCCCGCCGGAGAGGGCGATGGCCTTCTCGAAGTGGGCGCGGGCCCGGTCCGGCTTGCCACCCATGGCCGGCGGCACCAGGGATTCCATCACCCCGAGATACAGATGGGCGTTGCCGTGCGCCCAGGTCTCGTTCAGCGCCACGACTCGCTGCATGATGGCTTTCACCCGCGGCAGCTCGGCGATCACCGTCCAGTCGCCGGCGTTGTTCTCGATCCAGCCGGCCCAGGTACTGCCCAGCGTGTACAGGAACGGCACGTCGTCCGGCCCGAGTTCGGCGAGGCGTGGCGCCAGCTCGGCGAAGGGAATCGTCTGCAGATCGCAGAGGCTGGCCCGCCACCGGCAGGCCGCCCGCCGGGCATAGTCGAGGGCCCGGGCCGAAAGGCGCTTGCGTCGCGGCGGTTCGCTCACGAACACCCCGGCATAGGCGCCGTAGAGACTGGCGGCGCCGCGCAGCAGTTCGGGATCGTCCGGCGCATCCATCACCAGGCTGTCCATCAGGATCAGATAGGCCGGAGTGGCGCTTTTCACCGTGGCCGGATCGTCGCTGTCCAGCATGGCCTGGCCCAGACGTTCGGCCATGCCGCCGGTGGCCGAGGTAATCATTGCACTGCAACCATTCAGCAACAGGACGGCCACGGCGCAACAGGTCACAAGGCGCCAGAAGGTGGTCATGAGACGAACGACGTATAGGCCGGCATGCCGGTATTCTGCTATAAATTTCACTGGGACGACATCAGAAAAACAACCGAATCGGATTTGACCCCGGGGTTCAGGGGGGTTGGGATACCAGTGTGAACATAGCGGTCGTGGACGATGACAGGGATCTGGCCGCCCTGATGTGCCTGTGGCTCGAACAGGCAGGGCATGTCTGCCGGGCATTCTTCGACGCCGAGGCCTTCCGCCGGGCCCTGGAATCCGACGCGTTCGACATCGTCCTGCTCGACTGGGTGATGCCCGGCCTGGATGGCGAGCAGCTGCTGAACTGGCTGCGGCGTCAACCGGTGGGCAATCTGGCCGTGATCTTCGTCACCGCGCGGGATGCCGAGGACGACATGGTGCGCATCCTCAACGAGGGCGCCGACGACTATCTCGTCAAGCCGATCAGCCAGCGGGCCCTGCTGGCCCGGGTCAATGCGGTGGCGCGCCGCCTGCCCGGGCGGGTGGACGAGGGCCGTCTGCACATCGGGCCCTACGACATCGATCGCCGGGCGCGCACCATCCGCTATCACGACGAGCCGGTGCGCCTGACCGACAAGGAATTCGAACTGGCCCACTTCCTGTTCAGCAACCTGGGGCGGCTGCTCACCCGCGAGCAGATCCTCGCCTCGGTCTGGGGCTACGAGGCCGACGTCAACACCCGCACCGTGGACACCCACATCAGCCGCATTCGCAAGAAACTGCACCTGGTGCCGGAAAACGGCTGGCGCCTGGGGTCCATCTACCATCAGGGCTACCGTCTGGAACAGCTGGCCGAGGGCTGAGGCGGCGAATTTTTCACCAAAACCTGCCCCGGGCATGTATAATCCCCGGCCTTTTTCCTTATATAGACTGCATCCAGGATCGTTTCCCCGTGACAGAAAACCTGCGCAACATCGCCATCATCGCCCACGTCGATCATGGCAAGACCACCCTCGTCGACAAGCTCCTCACCCAGTCCGGCACCCTCCAGAGCCGCACCGATCTGGGCGAGCGGATCCTCGACTCCAACGATCTGGAGAAGGAGCGGGGCATCACCATCCTCTCCAAGAACACCGCCATCCGCTGGGGCGACTACCGCATCAACGTGGTGGACACTCCCGGCCACGCCGACTTCGGCGGCGAGGTGGAGCGGGTGCTGTCCATGGTCGACTCGGTGCTGCTGCTGGTGGATGCGGTGGAAGGGCCCATGCCCCAGACCCGTTTCGTCACCCAGAAGGCCCTGGCCCGGGGCCTGCGGCCCATCGTGGTGATCAACAAGATCGACCGCCCCGGCGCCCGCCCCGACTGGGTGCTGGACCAGACCTTCGATCTCTTCGACCGCCTCGGCGCGACCGACGAACAGCTCGACTTCCCCGTGATCTACGCCTCCGGCCTGGCCGGCTACGCCGGCCTCGAGCCCGAGGTGCGCGAGGGCGACATGACTCCCCTGTTCGAGGCCATCGTCGAACACGTGCCGGCGCCGCAGGTGGACGTGGACGGCCCCTTCCAGCTACAGGTCAGCTCGCTGGACTACAACAGCTACGTGGGCGTGATCGGCATCGGCCGCATCACCCGCGGCCGGGTGACGCCCAACACCGCCGTGACCCTGATCGATCGCCACGGCAACACCCGCAACGGCCGCATGCTGCAGATCCTCGGCTTCCTCGGGCTCGAACGGGTCGAGGTGGCCGAAGCCACGGCCGGCGACATCATCGCCTTCACCGGCATCGACGGGCTCAACATCTCCGACACCCTCTGCGACCCGGCCCACCCGGAAGCCCTGCCGCCGCTGTCGGTGGACGAGCCCACGGTGAGCATGACCTTCCAGGTCAACAACTCGCCCTTCGCCGGGCGCGAGGGCAAGTTCGTCACCTCGCGCCAGATCAAGGAACGGCTGGAACAGGAACTCATTCACAACGTGGCCCTGCGCGTGGAACAGCTCGACGATCCGGACAAGTTCCGCGTCTCCGGTCGCGGCGAGCTGCACCTGTCGGTACTGATCGAGACCATGCGCCGGGAAGGCTACGAGCTGGGCGTCTCCCGCCCGGAAGTGATCGTGCGCGAGATCGATGGCGTGCTGCAGGAACCCTACGAGCAGCTCACCGTGGACGTGGAGGAACAGCACCAGGGCGCGGTGATGGAAAAACTTGGCGAGCGCGGCGCGGAGCTGAAGGACATGGTGCCCGACGGCAAGGGCCGGGTGCGCCTGGACTTCATCATTCCCGCCCGCGGCCTGATCGGCTTTCGCACCGAGTTCCTCACCGCCACCCAGGGCTCGGGCCTGCTCTACAACGTGTTCGACCACTACGGCCCGGTGAAGCCCGGTGACTACGGCCAGCGCAACAACGGCGTGCTCATCGCCAACGGCAACGGCAAGGCGCTGGCCTATGCCCTGTTCAACCTGCAGGAACGCGGCCGCCTGTTCATCGGCCACGGCGAGGAAGTCTACGAGGGCATGATCATCGGCATCCACTCCCGCGCCAACGATCTGGTGGTCAACCCCCTCAAGGCCAAGCAGCTCACCAACGTGCGCGCCGCCGGCTCCGACGAGAACCTGCTGCTCACCCCGCCCATCCGCATGAGCCTGGAACAGGCCCTGGAGTTCATCGACGACGACGAACTGGTGGAAGTCACGCCCGAGAACATCCGCATCCGCAAGAAGCTGCTCAAGGAGCACGAGCGCAAGCGGGCCGGCCGGGCCCTGGCGAGCTGACGCTCGCCAGGGACGAGGGTCGACGACTGCAGGGATGCAGGAGGTAGAGCGAAGCAGGATGCCAGAGCCGAGTGGCGAGGGGGCGTGGCCGCGGGATGTGTCACTCTCCCTGTCGAAGGGTCCCCTCTCCCGCCGGCGGGAGAGGGACAGGGTGAGGGTGGACAACAATCCACTTTTTCTTTCCCGGTCAGTGTGAACCGGTTTCCCCGTTTCCGTGTCTGTGTTTATATTCGGGTCGATGTCAGCCTGAAAATTCCCATAACGAGAACGTGGAGGAAACCGCCATGATTGGAAAGAAGAACATTGTCTTCGGGTTTCTGTATCTGGTTGCGACCGCCTTTCTGGGCATCGTGATGGTGGACAGGTACGAAGACTTCGGCGCGGCCATGGTCGAGAAGCAGGCGGCCGTCGGGCGTCTGCAGCAGCTCAAGGAAAACGGCTTCGAGGAGGAGCTCGAACCCCTGTCGGCCGAGCAGATCGCCCGGGCCAATACCGACGGCATCCTGGCCCTGAACAAGGTGCGCAACGAGGAGATGGGCATCGACATGATCAAGGGCGGCCCCCATGCCCATGGCAACCTCGAGTCGCTGCTCAACATCGCCGCCGGCATCGCCCTGATGTTCATCGCCGTGGCGCCCTGGTTCAAGCAGCTCATCTCCTGGCTGTTCATCCTCGGCGCGGTGTTCCATTCCGGCATGCTCTACCTGAGCCGGGTGCTGGATCAGGCCTGGGCCGAGACCCTGCTCGTCGCCGGCCCGCCGCTGGTGCTGCTGGCCCTGCTCGCCATCGGCATCGCCGCCCTGATCGGGTGGCGCGGGGAGATCGTGCGCGACTGATGGAATCGCTGTACCCGCCCATCCAGCCCTACGTGACCCACAGCCTGGCGGTGGAACCGCCCCACGTCCTGCACGTGGAGGAGTGCGGCAATCCGGACGGCCTGCCGGTGCTGTTCGTGCACGGCGGGCCGGGGGCGGGCTGCGAGCCCTGGCACCGGCAGTTCTTCGACCCGGAAAAATACCGCATCATCCTGTTCGACCAGCGCGGCGCGGGACGCTCCACGCCCCATGCCGCGCTGGAGAACAACACCACCGACGCGCTGGTGGCCGACATGGAGGCCATCCGCGAATACCTGGGCGTGGATCGCTGGCTGCTGTTCGGCGGCAGCTGGGGTTCGACCCTGTCGCTGGTCTATGCCGAGACCCACCCCGACCGCGTTCTGGGCCTGGTGCTGCGGGGCATCTTTCTGTGCCGTCCGGAGGAGATCCGCTGGTTCTACCAGGATGGCGCGAGTCGTGTCTTTCCCGACTACTGGGAAGACTTCCTGCGCCCAATCCCCGAGGCGGAGCGGGACGATCTGGTGCACGCCTACCACCGCCGCCTCACCGGCGACGACGAGGTGGCGCGCATGGCCGCGGCCAAGGCCTGGTCGCTGTGGGAGGGGCGCACGGCCACCCTGCATCAGCGTCGCTCCGTCGTGGAACACTTCAGTGATCCCCACACCGCCCTGAGCCTGGCACGCATCGAGGCCCACTACTTCGTCAATGATGCCTTCCTCGCGCCGAACCAGATCCTGCGCGACGCAACGCGCATGGCCGACATCCCCGGCATCCTGGTGCAGGGCCGCTACGATCTCATCTGTCCCGTGCAGAGCGCCTGGGATCTGCACCGGGCCTGGCCGCAGGCGGAACTGCAGATCGTGCCCGATGCCGGGCACGCGGCCAGCGAACCCGGGATCGTCGATGCGCTGGTGAAGGCCACCCGGCGCATGCTGCGGGAGGTCGAGTCTTGATCGCCCTCATCCAGCGGGTCACGGGCGCAAAGGTGGTGGTAGCCGGCGAGACCGTTGGCGCCATCGGGCGCGGCATCCTGGCGCTGATCGGCGTGCAGAAGGGCGATACCGAAGGCGACGCGAAACGCCTGCTCGAACGGGTTCTCGGCTATCGCATCTTTCCCGACACTCAGGACCGCATGAACCTGTCCCTGCGCGACATCGGGGGCGAGCTGCTGCTGGTGCCCCAGTTCACCCTGGCGGCGGACACCGGGCGCGGCATGCGCCCGAGCTTCTCGACCGCCGCCCCGCCCGAGCAGGGTCGGGCCCTGTTCGCCCACCTGCTCGCGCTGGCCCGCGACGGCTGGCCCCGGGTCGCCAGCGGTCGCTTCGGCGCCGACATGCAGGTCCACCTGATCAACGATGGCCCGGTCACCTTCTGGCTGCAGGCCGGCCCCAGCGACGCCGGCGAGGAACCGCGCCCATGAGTATCCGCCACCTCCTGTTTCTGCCCTTCCTGCTGGCTGCCTGCGGGGAGCGTCCCGCTACCCCGCCCGAGGACACCTATCCCTGGCAGATCACCGTAACCGATCCCGCCCACAGCCGGGTCTTCGGCATCACCCTGGGACAGACCCGGCTCGGAGAGGCGGCCGCCATGCTGGGCCGGGACTACAGGCTGGCGTTGTTCGAGGAACCCGGCGGGCGGCTGTCGCTCGAGGTCTATTACAAGGAAATCACCCGCGGCGGCCTGTCCGGCCGGCTGATCATGATCCTGGACGCCGGGGAAGACGAGCTGGCCGGGATCCGCGACCGGGCCGCCCGTCGCGAGGTGCTGGAGACCGGCAATGTCCGCTATACCCTCGGCGAGCCGGATCGGCTGGCGACCGCCGATCGGGTGATCGTCGGGCTGGACTACATCCCCTACGTGAATCTCGATGCCGACACCATCGAGGCCCGGTTCGGCCCGCCGGCCGAGCGGATTCGCCTCGATGACCGGCGGCAGCACTGGCTCTACCCCGACCAGGGGCTGGACATCCTGCTGAACGCGGACGGCAAGGAACTGCTTCAGTACGTCCCGCCGTCGGCATTCGAAGCGCTGGTCCTCCCCCTGCGCCAGGCCGCGCGGACGCCGGAATAGCCGACCATATAAAATAGGTATTCGGCCAACCGGCCATGCAGGCCCGCCAGCAACACATAAACCCCGCTTATGCGGGATTACAAAAATACTAATGTAACAAATTGAAAAAAAGCGCTTTATTCGGACGGGAAAAGTCGCTAAATTGTGCACCCTGCGAATGAGCGCCCAGTTTGGCGCCGGCGCGCAGGATTCGAAAAACCGCGCCGACGATGCAGCGCAACGGTGAAGGACTGGCACTTCGCCGAAGCACGCATACGAACAACAATGCCTTGAACAATTCATCGTGACCGGGGATCACGCCATCACATCACCCAAACGCTTCAGTGCTTGGCGTTATTAATCACGTTTGTTTATTGCAAAAATCATTGATTGGCTGTGGTAGACAGAAATGATTAATAATCGCGGCAAAATTTTGCTTAATTAAAACAGGAGGTCAGCAAACGTCATGTTTACCCATAACCCTTTCGCCGAATTGGCAGGAATGGAACTGACAGGATCGATTACGCCCGCTGTCATGCAGGGCTATATCATCCTGATGGTCATCCTGGTTGCGCTTGGAACCATTCTCGACATGTGGCACAAGAAGAGCGCCAAATACTTCTTCGAGAAGTCGAAGAAGTGGGAACGGGAGGCCAAGCGTCAGGTCAGTGGCGGTGAGAAGTTCGGATTGCTCATCAAGACGATCCTGAGCGAAGTGCTGACCTCCTCCGAGTTCTGCTACACGCCCCGCCGCATCTCCCATCTGCTGACCATGTATGGTTTCATCATCTTCGTGGTGACCACCGCCATGATCATCTTCGGTGCCGACACCAGCTCCGGCACCCTGCCGTTCCTGTGGCACCTCGGTGCGCTGATGCTGGCCATCGGTGGCTACTGGTTCTGGTTCTTCATTCGCGTCGACGTGTCGGCCGAAGGCCACAAGTGGTATCAGGTTCATCGCGACGACATCTTCATCGTCTCGCTGATCACCACTGCCACCTTCGCCCTGCTCTGGTCCTTCTTCCAGTCCGGTGGCTCGGAGGGCTGGGCGCTGCTGTTCTTCGCCCTGTTCATCATCTCCGCCACCACCCTGTTCGGCACCGTTCTGTGGTCCAAGTTCGCCCACATGTTCTTCAAGCCGGCTGCCGCCTTCGAGAAGCGCATTCGCAAGGCCGACGGCACCCGCGACAACCTGCCCGACGACTACGATCCGCGTGATCCGGCCGTGCAGGCCAAGTTCCCGGATCTGCCGACCTACATGGGCAAGAATCCGCCCAACATGGGGCTGGGTATCAAACGTGAACCGCCGCGCCATTACTGATTGAACAAAGCAAGGAGTCAGAAAAATGCCAACTTTTGTTTATATGACGCGTTGCGATGGCTGTGGCCACTGCGTCGATATCTGTCCTTCGGACATCATGCACATCGATACGGTTACCCGTCGGGCCTACAACATCGAGCCGAACATGTGCTGGGAGTGCTTCTCCTGCGTCAAGGCCTGCCCGATGAACGCCATCGACGTTCGCGGCTATGCCGACTTCGCACCGCTGGGTCATTCGGTGCGTGTGAAGCGTGACGAAGAGAAGGGCATCATTGCCTGGCGCATCAAGTTCCGCAACGGCAAGAAGGACTTCGAACTGGTCGCCCCCATCACCACCAAGCCGTGGGGCTCGGCCATCCCCAATCTGCGGGAAGTGCCCGAACCGACCCAGGAACAGCGCGACAGCCAGCTGCTGTACAACGAGCCGAAGTACATCCGCATGGATGACGGCGGTCTGGACACGCTGGAGTCGAATGGCCTGAAAATGAAAGCAGGGGTGTACTACTAATGGATCACAAGACTATCGTAGAAGACAACATCGACATCCTGGTGTGCGGTGCGGGTCTGGGCGGCACCGGTGCCGCCTTCGAAGCTCGCTACTGGGGCAAGAACAAGAAGATCGTGATCGCCGAGAAGGCGAACATCGACCGCTCCGGCGCCGTGGCCCAGGGCCTGTATGCCATCAACTGCTACATGGGTACCCGCTTCGGTGAGAACAAGCCGGAAGATCACGTGCGCTACGCCCGTATCGACCTGATGGGCATGGTCCGCGAAGACCTGCTGTTCGACATGGCGCGTCACGTGGACTCGGCCGTGCACCAGTTCGAGGAGTGGGGCCTGCCGCTGATGCGCGATCCCAAGACCGGCGCCTACCAGCGTGAAGGTCGCTGGCAGATCATGATCCACGGGGAGTCCTACAAGCCCATCGTGGCCGAGGCCGCCAAGAAGTCGGCCGACAAGGTCTACAACCGGATCTGCGTGACCCACCTGCTGATGGACGAGGCCAAGGAGAACCGCGTGGCCGGTGCCGTCGGCTTCAACGTCCGCACCGGTGACTTCCACGTCTTCAAGTCCAAGACCGTGATCGTCGCCGCCGGTGGCGCCTCCAACATCTTCAAGCCCCGTTCCGTGGGTGAAGGTGCCGGCCGCGTCTGGTACGCGCCCTGGTCCTCCGGTTCCGCCTACGGTCTGCTGATCGAAGCCGGCGCCAAGATGACCCAGATGGAAAACCGCATCGTGCTGGCCCGCTTCAAGGACGGTTACGGTCCGGTGGGTGCCTACTTCCTGCACCTCAAGACCTACACCCAGAACGCCTACGGCGAAGAGTACGAGTCCAAGTGGTGGCCGGAGCTGCAGAAGATGGTGGGCAAGGAGTACCTCGATCCCGAGGCCTCGCACCGCACCCACCGTCCGATCCCGACCTGCCTGCGCAACCATGCGCTCATCTCCGAGGTGAATGCCGGTCGTGGTCCGATTCACATGGTCACCATGGAAGCCTTCCAGGATCCGCACCTGGAAGAAATCGGCTGGCACAACTTCCTCGGCATGACCGTCGGTCAGGCCGTGCTGTGGGCCGCCACCGACGTGGATCCCAAGAACGAGAACCCGGAGCTCACCACCTCCGAGCCCTACGTCATGGGTTCCCACGCCACCGGTTGCGGCGCCTGGTGCTCCGGTCCCGAGGATGTCTCCCCCGAGGAGTACTTCTGGGGCTACAACCGCATGACCACCGTGGAAGGCCTGTTCGGCGCCGGTGACGCCGTCGGCGGCACCCCGCACGCCTTCTCCTCCGGCTCCTTCACCGAAGGTCGTCTGGCCGCCAAGGCCGCCTGCAAGTACATCGACGACGGCAAGGCCGAAGGTATCGTGGTCTCCGAGAAGCAGATCAACGACCGCAAGGCCGAGGTCTACAAGCCGATGGAGCACTACAAGGTCTATCGCAACGAGATCACCGCGGGCGATGTGAACCCCAACTACATCAACCCGCGCCAGGGTCTCGACCGTCTGCAGAAGCTGATGGACGAGTACTGCGGCGGTGCCAGCGTCAACTACGTGACCAACGACAAGCTCCTGCACATCGGTCTGAAGAAGCTCAAGATCATGGAAGAGGATCTGGAGAAGCTGGCCGCCAAGGACTACCACGAGCTGCTGCGGGCCTGGGAGCTGAAGCACCGCCTGCGCACCTCGGAAGCGGTCCTGCATCACACCCTGTTCCGCAAGGAGACGCGCTGGCCCGGTTACTACTACCGCGGCGACGCGATGAAGCTGGACGACGAGAACTGGCACGTACTGACCGTCTCCCGTCGTGATCCCAAGACCGGGGAGTACACGATGGAGAAGGCACCGTGCTACCACATCGTGGGTGAAGACGAAGAGTAACGGCATGTCCGTCTAGCCTGGGGCACCCGCAGGGCCTTGCAAGGGGCGTTGCGGGTGCCTTTCCATTGTGGCTGCGTGCAGCCTGGCTTGTTTTCCATCCACTCCGCATTTCAACGACAGTGTCCAACCGACAGATGAACATGACCAGCGAAGCCACCACAGAAAACAGGCAGAACATCATTCATCTGAGTGATGAAGAAATCCAGGAAGTCGCCCATCCCATGTGGGCGGACCTGATCAAGTATTCCAACAAGGGCCAGTACGGCAAGTTTGCGCGCAAGTTCTCGTACAACCTGCTGTTCGGCCTGAACGAAGTCGAAATGGGCAAGCAGTTCGCCAAGAGCGAGCTGGCCCGCAATCTCGACCCGAATTTCGATTACCTCGGCATCATCCGCCGGGGTGAGCATGTGACCGTGCTGTACCGCGTGCGCAGCACCAAGCGCGAAGGCGAATGGCTGGGCCGACTGGTGCTCGGCTACGAGAACGGCGAAGTGCGCATCTTCGGCGCTTCCATCTTCTGATCCAGTCGCCGGCCACGCCACAAGAAGTTATCCCGAGTTCATCATGGTCAAAGAAGAGATTCCGCAAATCGAAGACGCCATCGGCAAGAACAAGTACGTCGAGCTGATGTACAAGGTCATCGACAAGAAGACCGGCTCGGTGCTGACCGAGGTCCAGTACCCCATTGGCTACGTGCACGGTGTCAACGAGATCCTGGCGCCGGCCGTGATGGCCGAGCTCGAGGGGCGACTGCCCGGCGATGTGATCGAGGTGCCCATCGACTGCAACCAGTTGTATGGCCCCCGCGACGAGTCGCTGGTGATCATCGAGCCCATCGAGAACGTGCCCGAGGAGTACCGGGAGGTGGGACTGTCGATCCTGATGGAGAACGACCGGGGCGAGACCCGCACCTTCTATGTCACGCGGGTGGACAAGAAGTCGATCACCATCGACGGCAACAATCCCCTGTGCGGACGGGAAGTGATCTTCCGCCTGGAGATCAAGACCGTGCGGGACGCCACCGCGGAAGAAATCGAACACGGCGGCAAGGTCGAGGAAGTACCGAACGTGGAAGGCACCGTCAAGGTGCCGCTGAACTGAGCCATCGGAACCGGCATGGCAGAGGCGGCGAGCAACAAACCGGCCGGCAAGCGGGATCCGAACAATCCGTGCCTGTTCTGCACCGATCCGCAGGGCGTGTCGCTGGAGAACGAACTGGCCTACAGCGCCCGGGATACCAATGCCGTGAGCCCCGGCCACACGGTCATCATCCCGCGCCGGCACGTGGCCAGCTTCTTCGACCTGACGGCCGAGGAAGTCGCCGCCTGCATGGATCTGATCCGGCAGGAAAAGGCCCGCATCGATGCGGCGCATGCGCCAGATGGCTATAATGTCGGCGTCAACGTGGGACAGGCGGCCGGGCAGAGCATCTTTCATGTCCATATCCACCTCATCCCCCGTTACCGGGGCGACGTGGAGAATCCGCAGGGGGGCGTGCGGCACGTGATCCCCCAAAAGGCGCACTACCGGCGCCCGTGAACAACAACGTCAGCCTGAAGGGAGGGGCTGGCCAGCATTTGTTTGACCTCCCGAACAGCCATTGAGGAGCATGATCATGAGTGAAGCACCGAAGACCCGTCCCAAGGTACCCGAAGGCCACGCCCGTTTCGTGCGCACCCGTCAGAAGGAGCCCACCGAAACCGGTTACGTCGGCTACGAGACCATCTGGGAGTCCTTCCAGAAGGAAGTGCCCTACACCACGCCCAAGAAGCCCTGAGAACAGCGCTGCGCGACGTCACGGCGTCGCGCAGCATTCTCTTGTCCTTTCCCCTTCCGGTTTCTCGCCGGATTGCTCAGTGCTGCTGTGCGATGCGCTGATGGTCCTCGACAGACTCGTCGGGAACCGTCCACCTTTTCCCCCCTTTTCCCGTTCTTCACTCGAGGAAGGCTTGCATGCCGCTGTCGATGCGCCGCGTCATGAGGCCTCGGATTGCCGATGCAGGGCAACCCGGTTGCGGCCAGCCTGCTTGGCCTGATAGAGCGCGGTGTCGGCTTCCTCCAGCAGACGCTCACCGGCGGCTTCGGGCGTTGACGTGGCCTCGTCGGCAAGCGTGCTGCAGCCGATGGAAAGGGTCACGGGGAACGGCAGGGCGTCGCGGGTGCCGTGGGCCACGGCCAGGCGTATGCGTTCGGCGATGTCCATGGCCGTGGCCTGGTCGGTGTCCGCGAGCAGCACAGCGAATTCCTCGCCACCCATGCGGGCGAGCACGTCGTTGAGGCGCATCTGGGATTTCAGCGTGTTGGCCACGATCTGCAGCACCCGATCACCGACGCCATGGCCGTGGGTATCGTTGACCTGTTTGAAATGGTCGATGTCCAGGAACAGGCAGGCCAGTGGCCGGCCCGTTCGCCGGGCCTGACCGATTTCCTCGGTCAGTCTTGCATCGAAGTAACGCCGGTTGTGCAGGCCGGTCAGGGGATCGACAAGACCGAGGCGCTTGATGCGCTCGTGATTGAGGGCGTTCTCGATGCACACGGCGAGCACGTCCGCGAGCCGGGCCATGAAATCGGTGGCCGAGCCGGTGATGAAACGTTCGCGCCGGGCGCTGCCGATGGCGAGCTGACCGAGGCAGCGACGTTGGCGCCGGAGCGGCAACAAGGCCGCCGAGGCCGGTGGCGGCAGGCCGGGGAAATGTTCCTGCGCCTTGGCCGGGGTCAGCGGGCCGAGCCAGGGGGCGGTGTCTGCGGGCAGGGGCACCTCCACGAACTGCAGCCGGGGATCGGGCAGACGTTCGAGCTCGGTGAGGATGCGCCGTATCTCGTGGTCCGGATCGACAAGTCGCAGGGTGACGGCATCGAGTCTGAAACGGTGTGGATAGTCGGTGAACAGGGTGTCGAGCAGTTCCCCCAGGCCCGCAGCGGCCATGAAGGCCACCTCCTGCTCCTGAAAGCGTTGCAACTTGCGTTCGTTTTTCTGGGCCTGGGCAAGGAAGGCCTTGAGTTGCCGCCGGAGCCGGGAGGCTGCCTGCGGATCGTCGTTCATCTCACAACACTTCCTGGATGACTTCGATGAGTCGCGCCTGACTGACCGGCTTGGTGATGAAGTGATCCATGCCGGCGGCGAAGCACTGATCCCGTTCGATGGTGGTGGAATTGGCGGTCAGGGCGATGATGGGCACGTGCCGGCCGTCCGGTTCCTGGGCCCGCCACAGGCGGGTCACTTCCAGGCCGGTCAGCTTCGGCATGCGCATGTCCATGAGCACCACGTCGAAATCGTCGTGTTTCTGCAGCGCCTCCAGTGCGTCGCGGCCGTTGTCCACGTGGGTGACCCTGTGGCCTTCCTGTTGCAAGAAGGTTGTGATGACCTTGGCAATGATGGCCGTATCCTCGGCCAGCAGCACGTGCAGGCGGTTGCCGTCGGCGTCGGTGCCGGCCTCTTCGCGGCTTTCGGCCTTGCGCATGGCTTCCTCGGCCACCGGCAGGGGCAGTTCGAACCAGAACAGGCTGCCCTGCCCGGGCGTGCTTTCGGCGCCGATCTCGCCGTACATGGCATGCACCAGCTTGTGGGAGATGGTAGTGCCCAGACCGGTGCCGTGGCGCTGTTCGGCCGGATCGGTACGACACTGGTAGAAGGGCTCGAAGATGTGTTCGAGCTGTTCCGGCGGTATGCCGATGCCGGTATCCCGGACCTCGAAGCGCAGGCGGTTCAGGCCATCGTCATTGGCGGCCCGTTTCACCTGCACCGAGACCTCGCCCTCGTCGGTATATTTCACGGCATTGCTGATCAGGTTGAGCAGGACCTGGCGCAGGCGGTTGTGATCGCCCATGACCATGGCGGGGACGTCCTCGTCGATGTGCCAGGTGAGGCGAAGACCCTTCTTCTTTGCCTGGGGTTCGAAGATGTTGACGACGCCGCGGATCACCCGCTCGAGGTTGAAGGCCGAGTGGTCGAGCTGGTACTTGCCGGCCTCGATCTTGGACAGATCCAGCACGTCGTTGATCAGCGAGTGCAGGGTGATGGAGGACTCCTTGAGCCCTTCCACGTATTCCTTCTGCTCGTCGTTCAGTGGCGTCTTTTCCAGCAGCTCGGTCATGCCGAGGATCCCGGTCATGGGGGTGCGGATCTCGTGGCTCATGGTGGCCAGGAATTCGCTCTTGGCGCGGTTGGCGCGGTCGGCTTCCTCGCGCGCGCGCCGGATGCGGGTGATCATCACGTCGAGGAAGAAGGGCAGGGCGACGAGAAACACCATGTAGGCGATGACGTCGTAGACGTGCGAATACCAGGAGTCCGTGATCGACAGGACGATGCTGAAGGCGATGATGGCCGCAGCCGTGGCCGCGAACAGTTCCCGCCGGCCATAGCGCACCCCGTAGCCGAAATAGATCCAGGGAAAGAACAGGAAGAAGGCGGAGAAGGGTCCGGCATCGGTGAGCATCATGGCCACGGCGATGGCCGCGATGTCGAAGGGGATGGTGATGTAGGGCCGGATCTTCGAGCGGGGCACGATGAAGATGCTCACCATCACCACAATGGTGTAGACCAGGAAGAAGGTGGCAAAGATCAGATAATGGGTGAAATCGGTCGGGTAGTAGTTGGCCTTCATGCCGGCGCCGATGAGCGCGGTGGCGAAGACCCAGATCAGGGCCCGGGAGACCGCCTGGTTGAACTCCATGTTGTTCTTCAGGGGGGCAGGACCCAGACGGGCCAGCAGTTTGCGTATCGGGGACATGGGCATGCGGGGGTGCGGTTATAATGGCGTGGTCCATCTTACCGGTCCCCGCTCATGTCTGCCAAGCGAAGCACCGCCTCTGTGCCTGATCCCGCCACCCTGGCGCCGGAGGTCAAGTGCAGCCACTGCCCTGGCAGCCGCTGCTGCACCTACGTCACCCAGGCCATCGACACCCCGCGCAAGATGGCCGATTTCGACATCCTGCTGTGGCAGCTTGCCCACCAGAACGTGGAGATCTATCAGGACGAGGACGGCTGGTACCTGACCTTCCTCACCGCCTGCCGGTTCCTGCAGGCCGACGGCCGCTGCGGGATCTACGAAACCCGCCCGCAGATCTGCCGGGATCACAGCAACGACTACTGCGAATTCGACGCTGACCCGGCCGACGACTTCAGGCACTACTTCCGGACCTATGAGGAACTTGACGATTACTGCCGGGAGCGGTTCAGGAACTGGGACCGGCGGTTCGAGAAGTGGGCGAGGAAGAAGGACCGTTAAACGCCGATATTGATGTCAGATTGGCGTGGTGCGTTGCTGCGCGAATGCACGCTACGGTTTGGAGCCACGCACAGATTTTTCCTCGGCTCGGGCATCCTGCTTCGCTCTACCTCCTGCATCCCTGCAGTCGTCGTCCCTCGCCCCTCGCAACTCGCCCCTGTTTTTTGGTGCGTTGCTGCGCGAACGCACCCTACGGTTCGGAGCCTCGCACTGGCTTTCCCTCGTCCCTCGCTCCTCGTCCCTGAGACTTGGCATGATGTCCCGAAAATCCGTGATCGCCTCGAACTCGCCGGTGTCCTTCGGGGGCGTGCGACTGTCGGGGTGCCTGACGGCGCGCAGGTGGGCAATGCCGTAGTCCCGGGCCGAGCGCAGCACCGGCAGGCTGTCGTCCACCAGCAGGGTGCGGGACGGATCGAAGGGGTGACGGTTCTGGAGGTGATTCCAGAAGGCCTGTTCCTCCTTGGGTACACGGAAGTCGTGGGCGCAGACGATGTGATCGAGATGATCGTGCAGGGCGGTGCGATCCAGCTTGAGCATCAGCGACTTGTGGTGGGCATTGGTCACCAGCACCCGAGGGATGCCAAGTGCCGCGAGACGTTCCAGAAATTCGAGCACGTGGGGGTGGACGGCGATGAGGTGGTCCACCTCGGCCTTGAGCATGGCGATGTCCAGGCCCAGTTGTGCCGACCAGTAGTCCACGCAGTACCAGTCGATGGTGCCCTCGGCACTACGAAAGCGGGGAAACAGCTCCGCACGGGCCGCCTCGAGACTGAGGCCGTGTTTCTCTGCATAGCGGCGGGGCACGTGCTCCCGCCAGAAATGGTTGTCGAAGTGGAGATCCAGCAGGGTGCCGTCCATGTCGAGAAGGACGGTGTCGATGTGGCGCCAGTCGAGCATGGCAGGCAAGGCGTGGGTGTCGGTCGGGAGGTCACGTTAACGGATCCCGGGCGGGGAATCCAGCGGGCAGGCCCGGCGAAGCTGCTAGACTGGGAACAGTCCATCTTGGAGGAGCCGTTCGTGTCGCTGCGTCTGTTGCCGGGTCTTCTGTCCTTGCTGCTGGCCATGCAGGGGCTTGCCGCGCCCGACGAGGCGGAGCTGGAGCGCTGGCTGGAGAGCGACGAGCCGCTGCCGCCCTCGGTCAGCACCGCAGACGTGAACGAGGGCGAGCTGGTCTTCCTCGCACGGCCGCCGGCCAGACCGGTCCATCATCATTTTCAGCACCTGACGCTCGATGCGCAGAGCCGGCAGACCGGCTGGGTACGCATGGAACAGTGCCATGAGAACCTGGATCCGGTGCCGGCCACCCAGATCGTCTTCCGGCCGGGCCGTGTCCGGGATCTGGTCATCACCCAGGCCCGGGGAATCGCACGGGCCTGGGTCGAGGGGGACACGGTCCAGCTCGAGGACGTGGGCCGGGATGCCCGGCTCTGCCTGCGTGGACGGATCCGCGCGCTGACGGCGTTGCCCGGCGGCGTCTGGCAACTCGCCAATGGTCCCTACATGCGCCGTTTCCTCGATGGCTACTATCCGATGCGGGTGACGGTGGTCATCGAATTCGCCGCGGCGCACTTGCGGCCGGTACGGATTCGTCCGGCGGCGCAGCCGGGCTTCAGCATCGAACGGGCGCCGGGACGCATCCGCCTGGATGCCTGGTTCGAGGGGCGGTTGCAGACCGAGATCCGGTTCGTGGACGCACGCTCCCCCTGATGGCAGATGGCAGCCGCGCCTCCGGGCTGGCACAATGGCCTTACGGAAGGTGTCCATGACATCTCGTTTTCCCCAGCCCACGGACATGGCCGCATGACACAGACAAAGACCCCGGAGGATCTGCAGGCCCTCCACGATCCGGTCCGGCAGATTGCCTACCAGGCCGGACGGCGCATCATGGAAATCTACGAACAGGGTTTCGAGGTTTCCGAAAAGGCGGATCAGACGCCGCTCACCGAGGCCGACATGGCCGCCCACCGCACCATCGTCGAGGGTCTCGAGTCCCTGACCCCCGACATCCCCATTCTCTCCGAAGAGTCGGCCCCCACGCCCTTTTCGGTACGAAAGACCTGGCAGCGTTACTGGCTGGTGGATCCGTTGGACGGCACCCGAGAATTCATCAAGCGCAACGGAGAGTTTACCGTCAACATCGCGCTAATCGAGAATCACGAGCCGGTGATCGGCGTGGTCTATGCGCCGGTGGTCGGCAGCCTCTACTACGCGTCGCGCGGTTTCGGCGCCTGGAAGAAGACCGAGCTGGAGGATCCGGTGCGCATCCACGTGCGCGAGCACTGCCCGCAGAAAGTGGTGGTCGCCGGCAGCCGCTCCCATCGCAGTACTGCCTTCCAGGCCTTTCTGGACAACCTGCCCGACTATGAAGTGATCAGCATGGGCAGCTCGCTCAAGTCCTGCCTGGTGGCCGAAGGCGCGGCCGACATCTATGCCCGGCTGGGACCGACCTCGGAATGGGACACGGCGGCGGCCCAGTGCGTGGTGGAGGAAGCCGGTGGCCGGGTGACCGACACGCAGATGCGACCGTTGCGCTACAACACCAAGGAAAGTCTGCTCAATCCCCATTTTCTGGTCTTTGGCGACACCTCCGTGGATTGGTCACGGTATCTGCCAGAGCCGGAACGCCAGGTCCGGGACTGAATCGTCGTTCTGGATGCCCGGGGCATCCCTCGCCGGGCCGCTCCGGTCAGTGGGCGTCGTATACGGCCATGATGGCCTGCAGTTCCCGCAGGATGCGCTGCCGCGCATCCGGATCCAGCTTGCGCAGTTCGGCCGGTGGACTGTCGGCCTCGAGCCGGCGAATGACCGCTCGCACGTGATTGCAGCCCTCGGCACAGATGGCCTCGACTTGGGCCTGCAGTTCGGGGGGGAGTGCATTCATGAAGGCAACGACGAAAAGGCGATCCGCGGGTCGCGCACCATAGCATCAATTCCGCCGTTTTGGCAGGGTGACCGCCTGCGGCCGGAAACGCACGGCAAAAAGACCCGGTTTCGTCGTCATGGGCAATTACCAGGGTGGGTAAATAAATAATATTATGTATTAACAATTACCCTGTTTGGTAATTATATGATTACCATAAAAGGTAATCATAACTATAATTATACCTGCATAACCCTCTAAGGTAATCGACATGCAGGAAAAGCTCGACGAACTGTTGGCGCGCATTCTCGAGGCGGCGAGCGCCCGGGGCTGGGATCAGAAGACCCTGCTGCAGCGGGCCGGACTCGGACCCACCACTCTTTCCAAGCTCAAGCGGGCGAAGGACGCCCGGCTCTCCACGCTCGAGCGGCTGGCCAACGCCGTGGACCTCACCCTCACCCTTGCGCCCCGGGCGCCGGTGCTCGAACGCCTCATGAACCGCGATCTGTTCGCGGGGCCGGCCGATGGCGACTGATCGCGAAGCGGTGGTGTGGACGCGCCTGGGCGGCATGCCCCGGCGCATGGGGCGCTTCGTGGTCACCGATCGGGAATGCCGGTTCACCTACGACAGCGACTACCTGGCCGCCGGCCTGCCCGGCCTCGGCGTGCTCTATCCGCCGGCACTGGTGCGGGAAAACACCCTGGTCTGGCAGCGCACGTCCAGCTTCGACCTGTTCCCGCAACTGCAGGCGCACATTCCGCCCGAGAGCGAGGGCGGTTTCCAGCGCCGCCTGATTCTGCGCTATCTCGAGCGTCAGGGGATTCATCCGGACCCGGGTTTCGATACCGACTGGCAGATCCTGTTGATTGCCGGCCACGGCGGCATCGGCCATCTGGACGTGTTCGCCGACGACGATACCGCCCGCCGCTGGTACGATGCCGCGCGTCCCGCCGAGCTGTTCCCCATCGGCGAGCGCATCGGTTTCTCACTGAAGGAATTTCTCACCTGGCTGGACGAGGGCGCCGAGGCCATCATCGAGGCGCTCGGCCCCACCCCCAGCGTCGGCGGGGCGATTCCCAAGCTGCTGCTGTCGATCCCGGACAGCGGCTGGGACGGCCGCGTCGGCCTGCCCACGCGCGGGCCGTCGCCGGGACGCACCGACGTGGTTCTCAAGTTCGAGAAGGCCACCTATCCCGGCATCGCCGAGCTGGAAGCGCTGGCCCTGGATCTCCACCGCGAAGCCGGCTTCGCCGTGCCCCGTCACTGGCTGGCGGAAGTGGGCGGCCTGCCGGCCATCGCCGTGGAACGCTACGACCGCGACGATCGCCAGGCCCCGATCTTCACCGAGAGCTGGTACGCCGTGATGGCCAGCGGCGACCGCACGGTGACCAGTCACTACAGCAGCAGCTACGACGCCATCGGCCGCGCCATCGACGTCTCCCCCGTGCCGCTGGTCAGCGAGCCCCGCGAATCCAAGGCCCATCTGCTCAGGCGCCTGCTGCTGGCCTTCGCCACCGGCAACGGCGATCTGCACCTTGAGAACCTGTCGCTGGTCCAGCGCGGTGACTGGCTCGGCTTCTCGCCGGTCTACGACCCCACCCCCATGCGCGCGTACCGACGCCACGATCTCCTCGCCGCCATGCCCTTCGACGGCTACGGCGATTTCGATGAGCAGGGCCGGCCCATCGGCTTCGAAACCGCGCTGGTGAACCTGGCCCACAACCTGGGTTTCCGCCGGCCGCAACTGGCAGACATGATCGACGAAGTGTTGAATGTCACCGCGGATCTGGACGAGCGGATTGCCGCCCTGCGCACCCTGCCGGAAGCCAATCGCGAGCACCTGCAACGGGTAACCCGCGACATGCGCGGGCGATTGCAGGACATGCTCGGGAAAACCGGAAAAGCGTGAAGCGTTTCGCAGATCCGGAAACGTCCGGCGCAAATTTCAAACCTTTTTCCGAGGGCATGGCAGGAATCCTGATCTAGGGTTAAAGGGAAATCTAGGCGTCCATTCCCCTGTCATCGAATCTGGCGTGCGACGTTCCGATGCCGACAGGGGATTGCGACACACTGTCAGGGACTGCTCCCGTGCGCGACGGGAGACTTGTTGCAAGGAGAGGAAACATGCCTGCCACCTATCTGCATCCCGGCGTCTATGTCGAGGAGGTCCCCTCCGGGTCGAAACCCATCGAGGCGGTCGGCACATCCACGGCGCTGTTCATTGGTTATTGTCTGAAAGGACCGATCGGCACCCCGGTGTTGATCGGCGGCTGGGGCGATTACGAACGCATCTTCGGTGGCCTGCAGGATCGAAGCGCGGACACCTCGCTGCAACTTGCCGGTGGCAAGGTGCTGGGGGACCCCATGGGCCATGCCGTCTATGCCTTCTTCCAGAACGGCGGCGGCAAGGCTTATGTGCAGCGCATGGCCACCGGCGCCCTATCGGCATCGGCCAGCGTCGAGGACGGCGGAACGGCCCTGCTGACGTTCACGGCTACCTCGCCGGGCACCTGGGCCGACGGTATCGTGGTGCGGATCATCGGGCTGTCCGACGAGGCCGAAAACAACCGCTACCGGGTGGAAGTCGGGCGCGGTACGGGTGACGAGTTCGAGGCCCTGGAAGTCTTCGCGGAAGTGGACATCCGCGAGGCCGAGCCGGACTTCATTGCCTCGATGATCAACGATGTCTCGGAACTCGTCACGGTCGAGCTGGCCGATGGGGCGGACGTGGATACCCTGCGTACCATTCTCCAGGGAGCGACCGATCAGGTGACCGAACTGACGCTCGACGGTGGTGAAAACGGCAGCGATGGCGGCAAAACGGACTATAACAGCGCGTTTTCGGCGTTGCGCAAGGTTCGGGACATCAACATGATCCTGTTGCCGGGGCACTACTGGGCAAGCGGCAAGGGCAAGGACCAGATCGAGGAAGCCATCGGCCATGCCGAATACATGCGCAATTGCATGGTGATCTACGATCCGCCGCCCAACTCGGAGCTGACCAGCGCCGGCGACGTGCAGAGTCTTGGTCTGAATACCAGCACCTACGGCGCGCTCTACTATCCGTGGGCGTGGGTCGCCAATCCCTTCTACGATGCCGAACGGGCCCCGGGCAAGCCGCGCCGGGTGCTGGTGTCGCCGGCAGCCTTCGCCGCCGGCATGTGGGCGCGGACCGACGGGCGGCGCGGGGTGTGGAAGGCCCCGGCCGGTGTCGAGGCCACCCTGCTGGGCCTGGCCGATCTCGAATACGTGGTTGAGAACGACGAACAGGACTTCCTCAACCCCAGTGGCGTCAACGCCTTTCGCCGCCTGCCGGGTTACGGCTCGGTGATCTGGGGCAGCCGCACGCTGGCCACGCGGGCCAATCCCGAATGGCGTTACGTCCCGGTGCGGCGCACGGCCGTCTTCATCGAGGAGAGTCTCTACAACGGCATCAAGTGGGCCGTGTTCGAGCCTAACGATCACCGCCTGTGGTCGGCCCTGCGCACCAACATCGAATCGTTCATGAACGGCCTGTTCCGGGTCGGCGCCTTCCAGGGCGAGAAATCGTCGGACGCCTATTTCGTGCGCTGCGGACTCGGCAGCACCATGACCCAGGGCGATATCGATGCCGGGCGCGTGATCGTGGAAGTGGGCTTTGCGCCGCTCAAGCCGGCCGAATTCGTGATCGTCAGAATCCAGCAGAAAGTCGGACAACAATAACGCGAGGAAGGAACCATGGCCGCACCGATGTTCTCCGTCAACGCACATCGTTTCGATCCCTACCGCACCTTCAAGTTCCAGATCCTGATCGATGGCCGGCCCGTCGCCGGCCTCAAGAAGATGGGCGCGCTGAAGAAGAAGACCGAAGCCATCAAGTGGCGCACGGCTGGCGATCCCTCCACCGAACGCATCCTGCCCGGCGGCACCAGCTACGAGCCCATCACCCTCGAGCAGGGGCTGTCCCACGATCCGGTGTTCGAACAGTGGGCCAACCTGGTGAACAACATCCAGGGCGATGCCGCCATGTCGCTGAAGAATTTCCGCAAGGACATCGTCATCAACGTGCTCAACCTGCAGGGCAGCGTGGCCATCTCCTACAAGCTCTACCGGGCCTGGGTGTCCGAGTACCAGGCGCTGCCGGAGATGGACGCCGGCACCATGAATGCCGTGGGCATCCAGACCATCACCCTGCAGCACGAGGGCTGGGAGCGCGACACCAGCGTCACCGAACCCACCGAAACCTGACGGGGAGGGCGGGACCATGGACGTGATCCTGCCCGGCGGGCTCTGGGAAAGCGGACAGCGGCAGCGCCGGGCACGGTTCCGGGCGCTGGACGGCCGGGTCGAGCTGGAACTGGCCGAGGCCGTGGCGGCTGCGGCGAACGTGCCCGATGCGGTGACCCGGTTGCTGGCCGCAGCGCTGGAGAGGCTCGGCGACGGGCAACCGACGCCCGAACGGGTGGCGAGCCTGTGCGTCGCCGATCGCAAGCAGTTGATGCGCCTGCTCGATGCCCGGCTCGGTGGCGAGTCGCGCTGGCACAGCGCCCGTTGCCGGAAATGCGACGCGCCGTTCGATTTTCCCCTCAGGCTCTCGAGCCTGCCGGTGGGTGAAGCCGGCGAAGGGTATCCCTTTGCCCGTGTCTGTCACGCGCAGGCGGAATGGATCCTGCGCCTGCCCAACGGCGCGGACCAGGCTGCGGTGGCGGACATCGAGGCACTGCCGCGGGCGCGTGCCGTCCTGCTCGGGCGCATCCTCGTCGAAGGCCCGCCGGATTCGGTCCCGCACAGGATCGAAGACGAGGCATTCTGGTCCCGGATCGAGACGGCGCTGGAAGCCGTGGCGCCGGCGCTCATCGAGCGGGTGCGCGCCACCTGTCCCGAGTGTGGCGCCGAAAACGTGATCGAACCGGAGCCCTACCCCCTGTTGCGCCGCGACGGTTCGCGGCTGCTGCTCGACGTGCACCGTCTTGCCGGTTACTACCACTGGTCCGAAACCGACATCCTGGCGCTGCCCCGGCGCCGGCGGCAGCGCTATCTCGATCTGATCGATGCCGCCCGGGGCATGCAGTCGTGAACGGGAGGGCATGAATCATGGGGCTGCTCGACGACGTCATCCGTGATGCCCGCCGGCCGCTGCCCGGCCGGCATGCGACATCCGCAGACGGGCTCCGGATCCAGCGCGAAGCCCTGCCCGACGATGAACCGGTGTCGGTCGGCGATGCGGCCGCCTCGCCGGCGATGCCCATCGAGGAACAGGACGACGGAAGCTGGACCCTTTACCGCTTTCAGGAGGCGCCGGCCGGCCGTGTCGCAACACCGCCGGTCGCACAGGTGCCAGCGGGGGGCGGGCCGGTGCGCGAGCG
>Ga0256832_1000239_pt1 | contig 34721 bp, 33 predicted proteins | sample 134614metaG_FD_190534 | JGI IMG/M metagenome (GOLD analysis project Ga0256832, IMG submission 190534) | Hydrothermal vent microbial communities from Lau Basin, Pacific Ocean - 134-614 | ecosystem: Environmental > Aquatic > Marine > Hydrothermal vents | place: Pacific Ocean: Lau Basin | collected...
GGTCTGAGGGCGTTCCGCCGCATGTCCCCCTGCGGGGACATGTTTTCGCCCGGTTGGACCTGTCTGCGCAGGCAGACAGGCGGCCAAAGGCCCCTAGCCCCGACTTCAAGTCGGCGGGGGCAAGGCCCCCATGCAACCGGCTTGAGGTTTGCCAACAGTATCGTTCAGCCTCGGGCACAAGGAAGCGAAAAAACCCGGACTTTGAAAATGACTTCAGTTTAGCCCCGCTCTACTGGCCTACTGGTTTACTGGTCTACCGGCCTACCGGTTTACGAGTCTCCAGCCCTCCACCCAGCTCTCCCACACTCCACAATACGCAACACGCACGATAACCAAGCGAGGTCCTCATGCCCAAAAAGCTCACAACTCGCGCCAAAATCCTCATCGCCGTCGGCGTCATCTTCGCCCTGGCCTTCATCGCAGGCGAACTCATCGACAGCTACCCTCTGCGCATGGCCGCCAAGACCGTGCCCGTGCTGTTAATGGCCCTCTATCTCCTGCTGCAGCCGAGCAAGGGCCGCTTCCAATGGCTGGTCATCGTCGGTCTGCTGTTCGGGGCCGCGGGTGATTTCCTCCTGGAACTCTCGCCCGACGCGTTCCTTTTCGGCCTCATCGCCTTCCTCATCGGCCACATCTTCTACATCCTCGCCTTCCTCACCGACTGCCGTCGTCCGGTCTGGGGCGTCGCCATCTTCGCCTATCTCTATGGCGTCGGCATCTTCAGCTTTCTGGATATGGGCGACATGGGTGACATGATGCTGCCCGTGCTCATCTACATTCTGGTCATCACCACGATGCTGTGGCGCGCGGCCGCCCGCTTCCACGCCCCCGGCGTCAACCACGCATCGGCCAAAGCGGGCCTGCTGGGCGCGCTCTTCTTCCTGGCCAGCGATTCCCTGCTGGCCATCACCCTGTTCGTCTACGACCTGCCCTACGCTGGCATCGTCGTCATCCTCACCTACTGGATCGGACAATTGGGCATCACCCTGGCCGCGGCCTGGGCCGGCCAGCCCTCGCCCGCCGAACGCGCCTCCGCCGGATAAACCCGCCTGCAAGTCAGCGCTTCCACCCATTCATGGACGCAGACCAACTCGCCCGATTGCTTGTCCAACAGAGCGACGAGAAGGCGCGCGCCAGGTTATTCGCGCAATATGAAGATCGATTGGATGATGACCTGGCGCGGGCGTTGAAAGCCCAGGCGGATCACTATCTCCGCACCGAGGTGGAGCGCTCCAAGGTCGCGGCCGACGCCCTGTTGCAAATGGCGGACGTCACAGGAAATCCACGGCATCGGGCGCTGGGGCTGCTGGCGTGGGGCAACGCCTATTCGTTAGGTCTGGGGGAATATGAACGCTCGCTGGAGTTTTACGATGAAGCCGCGGAGATCTATCGGGCCTTGGGCGACAGGGTGAACATGGCCCGGTCGCAAATCGGAAAGATTTGGGCGCTGGCTAACCTGAGCAGGTATGAGCAGATGGAAGCCACGGCAGATTGGGCGTCGAGGATATTGGAAAATGAAGGTGAACGCTTGTTGCTGGCGCAGATGAGCATGAACCGGGCCATTGCCCGCGGCCGTCGGGGGGATGATCTGGGCGCGCTGGCCATGTTCGACCGCACCCGCGCCCTGCTGGTCGAGCTGGGTGTCGAGGGGCGGCCCTACATCCCCTGGGTGGACCAGAACCGCAGCATCGTACTGCGCAACCTGGGCCGCCTGCAGGAATCGCTGGAGGTCGCAGAGCAGGCGTGGCGGGGCATGGACGAACACGGCGAGTTCGTCGAAGCGGCCCGCGCCCGCCAGAGCATGGCCGTCACCTACCTGCTGCTGGGACGCTACACCGAAGCCCTCACCCTCATGGAGGAGGCCCGACGCATTTTCATCGAGGATGGCCGCCAGCGGGACGCGCTCCTCCTGGACGTTTTTCTGTGCGACTGCCTGCTGCCCCTGCGCCGGTTCCAGGACGTGATCCACATTACCCGCAACGTGCGCCCCTTCTTCACCCAGCGGGGCATGAACCAGGAGATCGGCAAGGCCCTCATCGACGAAGCCGTCGCCTACGCGGGCCTGGGACGCTTCGACGAAGCCAGCGCCTCGCTGGCCGAAGCCCGCCAGCACCTGCACGCCGACGCCAATCCCGTACTCATCGCCACCGCCGATTTGGAACAAGCCGCTGTGCTGCTCCATCTCAATCAGTTGGACGCGTGCGCCGACCTGCTGGCAGGGGCGGAAAAGGTCTTCGCCGAACGGGACCTGAAGCCGCAATTGGCCCAAACCTGGCTGCTGCAAGCCCGCGTCGCCCTGCATCAAAAAGCGTGGGATCGGGCGGAAACGCTGGCGCGCCGGGCGTTGGAGGTCGCCCGGCAGGAGCAGATCATCACCCTCGCCTTTCGCTCCCGCCATATCCTGGGCCAGGTGTTGGCCCATCGCGGCCAGGCCGACGAGGCCATGCGCCAATACGAACGCGCCATCGGTCATCTGGAGCGCCTGCACGGCTATCTGATGACCGAATTCCAGGCCGATTTTCTGGAGGACAAAACCGATATCTACGAGGACGCCGTGTTGCTGGCCCTGGAGATGGGTGACAACGAGAAGGCGCTGGAGCTGGCCGAACGGTCGAAATCTCGCTCGCTGCTGACCATGATCGCCCATCGCATCGACCTCAGCCTGCGCGCCCGCAGCGCCGAGGATGAAGCCATCGTCGAGGAGTTGATGCGCCTGCGCCGGGAGCGGGATCGCATCCTGCTGCGCTGGGAAACGGGCGAAGACGTGCGGGCGGGCCAAGAGGCCCAGGAAGCCCAACGCCACATCTGGGAGCTGGAGCAACAAATCACTCAGCGATGGCATCAGCTTCTCCTCCACAACGCGGATTACGCCCGAGACGCCGCCTTGTGGCAGGTGCAGACCGAATCGCCCCAGCCCTGGCTGGATGAGGATGCGCTGCTGGTGGAATACGTCATCGCCCGGGGCCAGATCATCGCTTTCATCGTCGACAGACGCCAGATTCAGGCGGTCCGACTTCGGGCGCAGCCCGCGCAGATTGCCCGCTGGCTGAACATGCTGGCCCTGAACAATCGCACCCTGCCCTGGGCCGCGCCGCAACGCCAGCAACAACTGGCCCGCAACGCTAGCGGGCTCCTGGCCAAACTGCACGACGCCCTCCTCGCGCCTTTCCGATCCCGCCTGGCCCATCACCTCAGGCTCATCATCACGCCCCACGGCCCCCTACACTACCTCCCCTTCCACGCCCTGTTCGACGGCCAGCGCTATCTGATCGAAACCCACGAAATCTCTTACCTCCCCGCCAGCAGCCTGCTGCGCTTCAGCACCCGCGACCGCAACCATGATGGCCGCGCTGTCGCCTTCGGCTACTCCAGCCACGGCATGTTGCCCCAGGCCCCGGAGGAGGCCCGGCGGGTGGCAAAGATCATGAAAGGAGACGCGTATCTGGAGGAGAACGCCACCCTGGCCCGGGTGAAGCAGGAAGCCCTGCGCGCCCGGCTGGTGCACTTCGCCACCCATGGCCAGTTCCGGGCCGACAACCCGCTGTTTGCGGGCGTGCTCCTGGCCGATGGCTGGCTCACGGCCCTGGATATCTTCAACCTGCGTTTCGAGGCGTCCCTCATCACCCTCAGCGCCTGTGAAACGGGCCAGCACCGAGTAGGCGGCGGCGATGAATTACTGGGCCTGACCCGGTCCTTCCTCTATGCCGGCGCGGCCTCCCTCCTCCTCAGCCACTGGCAGATCCCCGACGCCATCACCTTCACATTCATCGACGATTTCTATCGGCGGCTGGCCGCGGGCAAACGCAAGGCCGCTGCCCTGCGCGAAGCCCAATTGGCCCTGATGCAACGCGGCCAGGAGGGAGACGAGACCACAGCGCACTACCAGCATCCTTTCATCTGGGCCCCCTTCTTCCTGATGGGCTCGCCCGACGCCTTGTGATGGCGTCAACTTACCGGGTTGGGGCCGGTCACTGCCGGAAAAAGCGGGGATGCAATCGTTGAATAAATGTAACGACTTCGCCAATATTTTTTCTTCGTGTCTTCGCAAAACTTCGAGCCTTCGTGGCTTCTTGCGGCCTAAAGTCGAGGACGTTAGCAGTTACAATTTCCGCCCCAAGTGACATATTTCGAGGCCGAACTTTCAAAGACAGGAGTGAACCACCATGAAGGACCTTCCCGGCATCCCCTATCTTCCCAACCAGATCATTCTCTTCGGCCATCCCCATCGTCTGGAGATGATTTTGGGCGAACGCCCAGAGCCGGGCGAAAAGCAGGGGCCGCAACCCCAGGCGGACATGCCGCGCCCGCTGCCCCTTCGGCTTCTGGCCCGCAAGCAATTCAGGCTGAAAACCTCGGTCGACCGGGAACAGGGCGCGTTGCCCTCCCTGCCCCAACCCGACCTGCGGGAACTCCGGCTCTACCGGTTTGAGGAGGACGATGCCCGGTGGATCGATACGCTGCAAAGCCGCCATCAGCGCTTCCAGGACGTCATCATCGAACGCAACTACCTCACTCGCGCCATCCCCTGGACAGGCGCCGGCAGCCCGTGGACCGGCGCTGGGAGCCCCTGGACGGGTGCGGGAAGTCCGTGGACGGGCGCAGGCAGCCCCTGGCCCGCGGGCGGCAGCCCATGGATCGTAGGAGGCAGCCCCTGGCTGGAGATGCAGGACAACGGCGGCGATTTCATTCGCGAACGGGCGGAGGGCATCTTCACCAGGCAATGGGCCTTCGGCCCCAACGGCGTCGACGTGCAGGACCAACTCACACGCCGCGATCCTACTCCGCAGGATGGCGAAGGCGTGGTCGTGGGCGTATTCGACACGTCCCCCTTCCCCGTGACCTTCACCAGCGTCACCGTGGACATGCCCCCAACGCCCCTGACTCTTACCTTGAAGCATCCCATCCCGGGCAGCGCGCCCGGCGCATGCAGCGGATTCGCCGCCAACCATGGCTTCTTCGTGGCCGGACTCATCCACGCCCTGGCCCCCGCAGCCGACATCCAGCTCATCCGCGTACTGGACGACTCGGCCCAGGGCACGCTCTTCACCCTGGTCGCGGCCATCTACGACTTCATCGCCCAACTGAATGACAAGAAAGCGGTCATCAACCTCAGTCTGGGATTCATTGGCTCGGACGTAGAAGGTCAGGAGGATAAGGATGGTCCCGATCTGTTGAGGGATGCGTTGGATCGGGCGCACAAGCAGAACATTGTCACCGTGGCCGCCGCAGGCAACGAGAACGACACCACACAGAACGACCTGCCCGCTGAATTTCCCGCCCGCTGGGACTTCGTGCTGGGGGTGGCGGCCAGCGACAGCAAGAAACAGCGCGCGTGCTTCTCCAACCAGGGCGACGTCATGGCTCCGGGCGGCTCGGGCCTGAAGAACTGTCTGCCGCCAGCGGGCCGCTGCCACGATGAGGATTGCCCCTACACCCTCATCAGCCTGAACGTGGCATCCTACACCGGCTACGGCTATGGCATTGGCACTTCCTTCGCCGCGCCTCTGGCCGCGGGCCTGGCCGCCCGTCTGCAGGCCAGCCTGGATCAGATCGCGACGGGCGTGGACCCGAACCAACCGGGCGCAGCCAGCCAGGCCGTGATCTCCCTCATCGCCAAGGCGGCCAAAGACAACGACGGCGTCATCAAAGCGACGGTCTGACCTCGATCATTTTGCTGTGAAAATCGATCTCATGCAAAGTCGCCAAGTCGCAAAGGAAAAAAGAAGCGTTTGCAGGTGGCAAGTGGCAAGTCAACTTGCTCAGATCCACTTGCTACCTGCCACCTGCGACTTGCAAACTTATCTTGGCGGTCTTTGCGTCTTTGCGTGAGATTTTCGTCCGTATCGGCGCGGGGTTGCCCGCCATCGGACTGCGTTGAAAAATGGATTTGGTAAGCCAGTAAACCGGTAGACCGGGCGGATGAGCAAATCGGCCCAGTTTACTGGTTTCCTGGTTTCCCGGTTTACCGATCTTCCGGGCTACTGCCACGCAGCCTGACCGGCAAAACATTTCCATCGGTATCGCAAAAGAAAAGCGGCAACCTGTTTTTCAGGCTGCCGCTGCAGGACACACACGCCACACCAGTAGGTGGTTAACGTCTCGGGCGAAGGCTTTTAGGGTTGGGTAGAAGCGAAGCGGATGCGCAAGGGATGCCGAAAAGCGATAAGCTGACGCTGACGATGCGCACGCTCATAACTTTCGGGCAGAGGCGAGGAAAGCGCGTCTTCACCTGCAAAGAATTGGGCGAGAGAGATAACTGTCGGGTGACGACAGAGATCGACCAGTGTCACCTCGACCTGCAGGGTTGCCTGAAGACGACGTCGCATCGTGTCTAGCAGACGTGGATTTCCCCCTAAATCATAGAAGTGGTCGTGCAAACCGACGTGGTCGACCTGCAAAACGTCCATCCAGATCCGGGAGATGATTTCGGCAAGCTCGAAGGTAGTCATGTGAATGTCACACGGTGGATTGGCGAGATCAGAGCCGCCGCGTTTGACGGACATCATCTTCTGGCTAGTTTTGGCGAGAGGATCGGAACGGTTGTACAGACAGTGGGTGTGGCGTGTTCATATGTGTTCTACTCATCTTTTATGACGACAACCCTCCCGAAATCCGTACGCCGCCAAACAACATTTTTTCGAAACTGCGCGGTCCTGTGCGTTTTTCGAACCCCAAACGAGAAGAAGTTTCTCTAACACATCGCTAACGGCTCTCAAATGCTGGTCTCATGATCCGGGCGTTAAATGAAAACAAACCAGACAACGCTATTTTCGCCATTCCAACCCGAATCGTCACCCTCTCAAGGAGTCAGATACAATGCGAATCGTCACCCGAGATCCCTTCACTCGTGAACTGGACGCCTGGCGCAACACCGTGGAGCAACTGCTGAGCGAACTCCCTCGTTCCACCTATCAGGAAAGCCGTCCCTGGGTGCTGCCCCTGGATGTGATCGAGACCGATGACAAATTCATCGTGAAAGCGTCCCTTCCGGGCGTGAATCCCGATGATCTCGATATCACCTTCAGCGATAACATCCTCACTATCCAGGGTGAAATCAAGGACGAAGCCGAGAAGAACGAAGGCGCCTATCTGTTGCGCGAACGCCGTTTTGGTCTGTTCCAGCGCAGCATTGCCCTGCCTGAGCGCGTCGATGCTGACAAGATCGAAGCCACTTACAAAGACGGCGTGTTAATCCTCTCCATCCCCAAGGTCGAGGAGATCAAACCCAAGCGCATCGCCATCAAAACCAAGTAACTCCTCCTTTCACCATTCTCTCCTCCTGTTGGGTAGCCGGATGTTCCCCGTGAGCATCCGGCTTTTTTACGTCCCCAGCGGCTTGATGCGGGGCCAGGCGTGCATGGCGAAGAGGATTGCGGCCAGAGCCTCGGCCGCGCCGCCCGCGAACCGCATCCAGTCGTCGCCCAGCCAGGGCGCCAGGGTCAGCAGCGCGACGCCCAGGTTGATCAGCGTCCAGGCCGCCCACGCCGGGCGTTCATCCCCCCGCTTGGGCTCCTCCCTGTAGCGGGGCAGGGCCCAGAACGCGACGCCCATGGCAAACTGCAACATCCACCCATACGCAATCTGCTCGATATGGCTTGGAAAAAGCCGCCACGCCCATCCCCAGCCGGGCGCGGCCTTGGCCGTCAGGATCAGCGCGCCATAAGTGACGGCCAGCGCTAGATGCAGGAAGGATGTGCGCACGTACCAGACGCTGAGTCGCGGCATGGCTCACCCTCGCTTGCCCCGCTGCACCGCAGGACGCACCCGCCGCCAGGAATTGAATACGAACAGCATCGCCGCCAGCCATTGAAGCCAGGCCGAGGCGATGAGCAGCCCCTGCCACAGGCCCGCTCCCGGCTGGGCGATGACCATGGGCTCGGCGACCATGCGCAAAAGCAGGCCCACATTCAACAGCCCATACACGCCCCCCATGATCCGCTCATCCCCTCGCAGCAGATCCTTGGGCGCGCCCGGAATCGTGGGCAGCATCCAGTGGGCGATGCCGAAGATAAGCTGGGTGAGCCAGCCCACGAACAGCGCATGCCAGGAAATGGGCGTGATGGCGGGGATGGACGCTCCCCAGGGCGAAAGCGCCAGCGCCTTCAGCGCCAACGCCACGACCAGCCACGCGAAGGCCGTTTTGACGAAAAAACGAATCAGTCGGGGCATGAGAAGGATGAATTAGCTGGGGAGAGGGGCGGATCGTTTGCTGCGAATGACCGAGACCGCGATGATGCCGATGAAGATAAGGATGGCGGTGGCGTTGAGGAGGCCGCCCCACAACCGCCAGATGCGCTGAGTCATCAGATCGCCAGCGATGCGCAGGATGAGGGAGAGATTCAGCAAGACCAGGGTGCCGTACATGCTGGGCGTATAACGCACAGGCAGACGCAACACCGCGGGAAAGATGATGGGCGCGTGGCCGAAGATCATGGAGAAGACGAAGCCGACGAACACGGTGTGCAGCATGGCGTCGTAGAGGAATCCGGCCGGGATAGGCCCGTAGATCATCATCAGCACGCCACCCAGCCCCAGCCAGGCATAACCCGTGAGCAGGCAGATGGCGATGAACTTGGGCAGGCCCGGAAGTTTCACCGTGCGCCGGGCAATGTCGAAGCGGGCCAGCCACAGGACATAGCCCACCATGCCTAGCCCCAGCACCCGCACACCCACCTCAGGCGCGGCCAGCGCCAATGCCAGGCCCACGCCCACCACGGCCGAGACGGCATAGAAGGTCGGGAAGGCCCAGTTGGGCAGCCGCTGCAACCGCCCCAGCTCCAACCGCTCCGCCGCGATGGTCAGCACCAGAAACGCCATCCACCACCACACCGCGTGGAAGATGGGATAGCCCAAGGCCCAGATGAGATTCCCCACCAGCAGCGCCAGCACGCCCGCCTCCAGCAGCCAGGTGAAGATGGCGGACTGCCGCTGGATCACGGCCGCACCCACAGCCAGATAGAGCGCGCTGCTCAGGACCAGCACCCAGGCCGCGGGGACGATGAGCGCGGGCGTGAAGATGATCATCAGCCCGGCGAGCACCGCCAGGATGGGGGAGCTGTACGCCCACGCTTTCCCCAGCGCCACCGCCCGTTCCAGGGCGATGAGCGCGCCGAAGAAGCTGGAGATCATCAGCGGGCCGTGCATGCCCGCCAATTGCGGCGTGAACGTGGGCCAGTCCCAGCCAATGCGCAGCAACGCCGCCCACAGCGTCACCAGCAGGATGAGGATAGAACCTGCCAGGGAAAGATAGCGCAGTCGATTCATCATCCCCGCCCGTTACCCCATCCATCCCAATTGCTGACGGGCGACGTCGGACATCATCTCGGGCGTCCAGGGCGGCGACCATACCAGATTCACCGACACCACCGCATCGGGGAAGAACTGACGCAGGAGCATGTCCGCCTGGTCCACGATATACGCACCCAGGGGACAGGCCGCGGTGGTCATGGTCATATCCACATCCAGGCGGTTGCCTTCGATATTCACGCCGTACACCAACCCGAGATCGACGACGTTGATGCCGATCTCCGGATCGATGACCTTGCGCAGGATTTCCAAAACTGCATCTTCTGTCATGATGATGGCTCCGAGTGGTTGAAGGATTTACCAACAGAGAGATGCGGGAAAGGAGGGAAACGTTACAGTCCGACGGCGAGCGCTCCCGCGCCGATACGGACGAAAACGACGGGGGGCGTAGCCCTGCAAACCGGTAGACCAGGAAACCAGAAAACCAGGAAACCTGGGAGATCGGGCCGATTCGCTCCCCCACCCGGTCTACTGGTGTACCGGTCTACCGGTTTCCTGGTTTACAACGATTACTTCTTTCCCCTTTGCGCCTTGGCGACCCTTCGGCGAGGTCCTTTACTTCGTTCAGGACAGGCTCAGGACATGCTTTGCGTGAGATCGATTACCAAAGCGGCTCAGGGACATAGCTCGGTTTGCAGCAGGTGGGTCAACAGGGCCATCGCCCCTTCTTCGATGATATCCAGCACCTGATCTGGCCCGCCGCCTTCCCCATAGTAGGGATCGGGCACGTCCTCGCCCAGCTCAGGCGCGTGCTCCAGAAACAGCCGGACCTTGGAACGGTGTTCGAGGGGAGCCATCCACAACAGGTCGGCCAGATTGGCCCGATCCATGGCGAAGATATAGTCGAAACGGGCAAAGTCCCCAGGCTCGATCTGTCGGGCCCGGAGATGCGCCATCTCGTAACCGCGTCGGCGGGCCGCCTCTTGCATGGGCGCGCAAGGCGGCTCGCCGATGTGATAATCCGAGGTCCCCGCCGAATCCACAACCACATCCGTGTCCAGATTGCGGATTCGCAGCAAGGCTTCGAAAACGACTTGCGCCGAAGGGGATCGGCAGATGTTTCCGAGACAGACGAACAGGATGCGAGGCATATCAGGCCGCGGCTTCCTGAGCGGGCGGCGTGGGCGCGGGGCGCTGCGCCAGGGCTTCGTCGATCATGAGGATGCCGGGCGGGTAATCCTTCACCATGCGCACCCGGGCCAGCACGTCGTTGGCATTCTTTTCCTCCTCCACCTGCTCGTCGATAAACCATTGCAGCAGACTTTGGGTGGGATAATCGCCCTCTTCCACCGCCATCTTGTAGAGATTGTGGATGAGCGCCGTCACCTTTTGCTCATGGGCCAGCACCTCGGCGAAGACATCCTCCACTGTACCAAATTCCGCGGGCGGGGCGTCAATGGCTTTGAGGATAACGCGGGCACCGCGGTCGATCATGAAATCGAAAAACTTGAGCGCATGGAAGATCTCCTCCTCATACTGCATGCGCATCCAGTGCGCCATGCCCGGCAGATCTCTGTCTTCGAGATAGGCGGACATCGCCAGATAGAGGTAAGCGGAATAGAACTCCGCGTTGATCTGATCGTTGATAGCGGCTTGTAATCGTTCGCTAAACATCATTGAACCCTCCTTGGGTTGCGATTGCAATTTTCGTGCATGGGATGGTTTGATCGAGATGCGTCATTATTCTATCCTCACTCACGACTTTTTGACAATCCCCCGCCCAATTCTCACCATTCGCTCAACAGGGTGAATTTGCCGCCATCCACGCTGAGATTTGGTTTTCCCTTCAGCCCCATCGCGAGTATACTTCCGATATTACATCCTCGCCCATTCTTTTCGAAGGAGGCCCCTTATGTGTCGCTGGCTGGCCTACACAGGCCCGAGCATCTTCATGGATGACCTGCTCATCAAACCGAAACATTCCCTCATCGACCAGAGCCTGCACGCCAAGCTGAACTACGTGCCCGGCGTAGGCAAGTGGACCACCAACGGCGACGGCTTTGGGTTGGGCTGGTACGGCGCGCGGGCGTTTCCGGGCCTCTATCGCAGCATCCGCCCCGCCTGGAACGATGAGAACCTGCGCAATCTGGCCGCGCAGATCCAATCGGGTCTGTTTTTTGCACATGTGCGGGCCGCGTCGCCCGGCGCCGAAGTGCAGCGCACCAACTCCCACCCCTTTCGCTACAAAAACTGGCTTTTTCAACACAACGGCGACGTGGGGAACTTTTGGAAGCTGCGCCGCGACCTGCAATGTGCGGTCGCACCCGAACTCTTCCCCCACATCCGCGGCACCACCAGCAGCGAAACCCTCTTCTACCTGGCCCTGACCTACGGGCTGGAGGAAAATCCCCTGGCCGCGATGCAGCGGGTTGCCGGGGACGTGGAGCGTCTGCGGACGAAATACAGGGTGGACATGCCCGCGTTCCTCACCCTGGCCTTCACCGACGGCCGCACCATCTACGCCTTGCGCTACTCCAGTCATCACGACTCCAAGACCCTTTTCTACAGCCGCAACCTACGGGCCATCCACGAACTGAACGGCGACTACGAGGCCATCCCCGAAGGCGCGCACATCCTGGTCAGCGAACCCCTGGACGATCTCAGCGACGATTGGAAGTTCGTGCCCGAGTCCCGCTTCATCATCATGAAGGATGGCGAGGTGGAATCCATCCCCTTCGATCCGGTGTAGGCGAACGGTCGTGCAGTCGATCGGTCGTGCAGTCGCGCGGTCGTTTGTCCCCGCATGGTTCTGGCCCCTGACTTCCGACTTCTGACCTCCAAACATCGCCATGCGCCACCGACATACATTCATCGTCACCCTCCTGCTCGCCCTCCTCCTGGCCGCGTGCGCCAGGCGGACGCCCGCGCCCTCGCCCGAACCCACGGTCACGCCCCGTCCCACCGTCCCCATCCGTCCCACCTCCACGCCCTCGACCCAGGCTCCACCCGCGATGCAAGGCGTCTATCCGGTGGACCTGCTGACAGAAGACGGCGTGCCCATCAGGGGCGACTACTACCGCCCCATCGCCAAGCATGCGCCAGGCGTAGTCCTGCTGCATGGGATCGACCACACTCGCTGGGACTGGCAGCTTTTGGCCGTGCGGATGATGGCGCAGGGATTTGCAACGTTGGCCATCGATCTGCGCGGCGCGGGCGAAAGCGGCGGCCAACCCAATGATCCCAACCGCCTGGCGGACGTGGACGCAGCCGTGGCTTTCCTCAAGGCGCAAGCCGAGGTGGACCCGGCCAATATCCTTCTGGTGGGGGCCAATGACGGCTCCTGGTGGGCGCTGAAATACGCGTCCGAGCATTCCGATATCCGCGGGGCGGCGCTGATCACGCCGGGCATTCGCTACGATGAGAGGCTGTTGAAGCAGGTCATGGCGGCGTACGGCGACCGGCCCATCTTCATTGCGGTCAGCGACAACCCGGCCATCGGGGATGACAACGCGGTGAAGGTTGCACGCCTGCTGGATGAGCTGGCGGCCGGGCCCCATGAACTCGTGATTTTGGATGACAACGCCTGGGGGATCGGACTGCTGATGCAGGAGAACGGGCTGGCCGCCCGCCTGCTGGACTGGATGGAGGATATGGAACAAATCCCATGACCGAAGCGTTGATCTGGTAGAAACGAGCAATGACTCGCCGATACCGATGAAAACACCCTGTGGCCAGGGCGGCGCGGGAAGCCAATCCCGTAATGCGTAATGCATGGTGCGTAATCCGTAATCCGTGAGGTCATTACGCATCACGCCCGTGGCAAACTCGCCCAACGGGGCTTCGAGTCATTTTTGCAAACCAACGCAACGCTATTTTTGGGACAGGAGGCCCGCCATGAACCGAAAACCCATCTTTGCGCTGATCGCCCTCGGCGCACTCATCCTCGCAGGTGGCGCGCTCATGATCGCGCAACCCGCAACGCAGGCGCAGGCCCAACCCGCCTCCGTCGACCTCACCGTCTACAACAGCAATATCGGCCTGGTCAAGGAAATTCGCCAGTTCGAGCTGGAAACGGGCGTGAATCAGGTGGCGGTCACGGACGTGCCCGCGCAGATCATTCCCGAAAGCGTCCACTTCCGCTCGCTGGACGACCCCGACGCGGTGGTGTTGGAGCAGAATTACGAATACGACATCGTGGGGTCGCAGAAATTGCTGGAGAAATACGTGGACCAGCCCATCGTGGTCATCACGCAGGACGGCGGCAAGCACGAAGGCACGCTGCTCAGCGGCGCCACGGACATCATCATCCAGACGGAAGATGGCGGCGTGGACGTCATCAATGCGGACCAGGTGCGGCAGTTCAGCTTCCCCGCCCTACCCGAAGGACTGATCACGAAGCCCACGCTGAAATGGCTGGTGGACGCGGGCAAGGCCGGGAAACAGGACGTGGAGATCGCGTATCTCACCAACGGCATCACCTGGGAATCCAACTACGTGCTGGTGCTGGCGCAGGACAACAGCAAGCTCGACCTCAGCGGCTGGATCACCCTGGACAATCGCAGCGGAGCCGCGTACAAAGACGCCCGGTTGAAACTGGTCGCGGGGGAGATCAACCGCGTGCAGCCCACGCCCATGCCCCAACCCATGTACGAGATGCGGGCCATGGCCGCCAAAGCGCCCGAAGCGCCCCCCGTGGAGCAAAGGGAGTTCGCCGAATATCACCTTTACGAGATTCCCCGCCCGGTCACCATCAAGGACAACCAGACCAAGCAGATCCAGTTCCTCAACGCCTACGACGTCCCGGCCGAAAAGATTTTCGTGCTCGATAACTGGAAGAGCCAATTCCGGCCCGCGGATTCGGGCGCGATGAAGGCGAATATCAGCGTCAAGGTGCGCTTCAACACGGGCGAGGAGGGCGTGAACGCCCAACTGCCCGCGGGCGTGGTACGCCTCTACCAGCCCGATGAGGATGGCTCGCCCCTGTTCATCGGCGAAGACCGCATCGATCACACGCCCAAGGGCGAGGACGTGACCCTGACCGTGGGCGAGGCCTTCGACCTGGTGGGCGAGCGCAAGCAGACCGGAACCAAACGTCTGGGCGACGACGCCTGGCGCGAATCCTACGAGATCACCCTGCGCAACCACAAGGAAAACCAGGACGTGGCCATCCACGTGGTCGAGCACCTGAACCGCAGGGCGAATTGGGAGATCACGCAGGCGTCGCCCGAGCATTTCACGCAGCTCAACAGCAACACCATCGAATGGGTGGTGACGGTCCCCGCGGGCGGCGAAGCCACGGTCAGCTACACCGTCGAATACAGCCGCTAGCAAAGACGCGACGCACTTTCAAAAGCAGGCGATGAGTGATACGTGATGCGTGACGACCCCACGGATTATGCATTACGAATCACGTCCGTGGCAGCCTCGCCCAACGTTGGCTTGGCGATTTTTGGCAGACAGGGCCAACGCTATTTTCGGAACAGTGCATCGCATCTCACGACAGGGAGCGCCCAATGGCCTCCCTGTTTTCGCGCTTGCAGACAGAAGCTATGCTATCATTGCCCTTGCATCTTCCCTTGACCACGCGCCACCCATGACCGCCACCGCCATCGTCCTTATCACCCTCTCCGTGTTCGCCCATGCGGGCTGGAACCTGCTGGGCAAACGGCAGCCCGCCGTGGCGTACTTCTTCCTGGCGACGGGCGCATCCACCCTGATCCTGATTCCGCTGCTGTGGTACGACCGCACGCTTCTGGCCTGGGCGTCACCCGCGATTTGGGCGCTGGTGGGCGTGACGGGCCTGTTTCAGGCCATCTACTTCTCGGGCCTGGCCGGGGCCTACCGTCACGGCGACATGTCCCTGGCCTATCCCCTGCTGCGGGCCCTGCCCGTGCTGCTGATCACCGCCATCAGCTTCCTTCTGGGCCGGGGCGACCAGATCACCCCGTTGGGACTGATGGGCATCCTCACTGTGGCCGCAGGCTGCCTGATCCTGCCTCTGAAGAGTTTTCGGGCCATCCGCCTGCAGGATTACCTGGCTCTGTGCTGCCTGCTGGCCCTGATGGCGGCTTTTGGCACCACCGGCTACACCCTGGTCGATGACGAAGCCCTGCGCCGGCTCCGTCAGAGCCTCTTCTGGATGCCCGCACCCCCCGTCACTCTGTTCTACATCGCCCTCCAAACCACCAGCACGACCCTGTGGCTGGCGCTTTTCACGCTGTTTCTGCCCTCAGAACGAGAGCGGCTGAGCAAGTTGTGGCGCAACGGCCGAGGACAGGCCGCGCTCACGGGCCTGGTCATCACCGGCGCATACGGCCTCGTCCTGGCCTCCATGGCCTACGTCTCCAACGTCAGCTACGTGGCCGCGTTCCGGCAGATGAGCATCCCTTTGGGCGCGCTCCTCGGCATCTGGCTGCTGAAGGAGCCGCCCTACCGCCCGAAGATCATCGGCGTGGGGGTGGTCTCCGCGGGCCTGGCGCTGGTCGCCCTCTTCTGAACCCGAACGTCCTCGGCCGTCCATCTTGCGCTGACATGCGATCAGGATTAGGATTGGGAGCATGGAGAAAGCGATTGCCTGGATCCGATCCATCCTCGTCATCCTGTGGATGATCCTCTCGCCCTTCGCCATGGGCATTTGGATGCTCTTCCACCCCAAGGAGGAATGGCTGAACGCCGACCTCGCCCTGCTTCGCTTCATCCGTTGGGGCGTGCGAAAGATCGCGCCTATCGAGGTGGAGGTGGAGGGCCGGGAGCATCTGACGAAGCATCAACCCTGCATCTACCTGAACAACCACCAGCACACCATCGAAGCCGCACTCATCGCCGAAGTGTACCCGCCCCGCACCGTGGTTGTGGCCAAGATGGGCCTGCGCAAAATCCCCATCGCCGGTTGGATCTTCGAGAAGGCGGGCAATGTGTTCATCAACCGCCAGGACCTGGAGCAATCCATCCGGGCCATGAATGAGCTGGCCGAGCGCATGCGCCGGGAGAAGATCAACCTCTGGATCTTCCCCGAAGGCCGCCTCAACACCGACCGCGTGGGTCTGGGCCCGTTCAAGAAAGGCCCCTTCCACATGGCCATCCAGCTCCAGGTCCCCCTGGTTCCTGTCGTTTTCAGCCCCTCCTACTGCCTGCTGGACGCGGTGGCGGGCCACGCCCGTTCGGGCAAGGTCTGGATCAAGGTGCTGGAGCCTATTCCCACCGAAGGATTGACCGAGGAGGACGTGGAGGCGCTGCGCGATCTCGCCTTTCAGCGCACGGAGGCCGCGTACGAAGAGCTGGAGGAGCGGGCCTTCGGTTTCCTTCCCCACCACAAGGTGAATTGCGAGCATGTCAGAGACATCGAAAGAACAGCCTGATCTCCCCCAACCCTGGCGACGCCTGGAAAGCCGCAAAGTGCTGGACAACAGGTGGATGGAAGTCTACATCGATCGGGTGGAACTGCCCGACGGCCAGCCCTATGACTACACCGTCATCCGCCGCTTCGCGGACGGCGTGGCCGCGTTGGTTTTCGACGAGGAAAACCGCCTGCTGTTGGAGCGGGAGTACCGGTATCCCGTGGACGAGGTCATCTGGCAATTGCCGGGCGGATTGCTGGCCCCGGGCGAGGAGCCGCTGGCGGCCATGCAGCGGGAGCTGGCCGAGGAGACGGGTTATGTGGCCGAATCGTGGGAGTATCTGGGCGCGTTCTGGGACAATCCCGCGCTGACGGCCATGAAAATCCACCTCTTCCTCGCCCGCGGCCCGCACAACAGCGCCGACACCCACTTCGACCGGGCCGAATTCCTGGAGGTGACGTGGCGGTCGTGGGATTGGGTGAAGGAGGCCGTGCGGACGGGCGAGATCCAGGAGCGGGTGCTGCTTTCGGGCCTGGGCATGTTGCTGGCCCGCGGCTGGTGCTGATGCAGCCTTCATCCTGACCCGCGTCATAGACGGGGGACGCCTTCTCTGCTACACTATCAACGCAGGCAATCCTCACCCCCACAAACACAAGGAGGCTCCAAGTATGTTCGACAAAATCCTGGTCGCAGTCGATCGTTCCCCCGCGACGGAAAAAGCGGTGAAGTATGGCATCGATCTTGCCAAACTGACCGGCGCCCAGGCGCTGATCGTCCACGCATATCCCAAGATCCCTGACTACCTGGGCGAACCCAACCTCTCACAGACCATCAGCCGCCATCTGGAGCGGGCGGAGGAGCTGGTCAACCCCATCGTGGAGCGATTCCAGGCCGAAGGCGTAGACGCCATCCCCGAGATTCTGGAAGGCCCGCCCGCGGACGCCATCCTGCGCGTGGCGAAGGCCCGCGAAGCCGACCTCATCGTCATGGGCGCGCGCGGCCTCGGCTCCGTGGCCAGCCTGCTGCTTGGCAGCGTCAGCCAGAAAGTCATCGCCCACGCCGAATGCCCCGTCTTCGTCGTCCACGAACCGAAAGAAGAATAATTGCTAGAGATTAAAGACTGAAGATTATCTGCGGCAATCTGCGGCGTATCCGCGTGCATCAGCGTTCCCACTTCGTCCGCATCGACGAAGCGCTGTCGCGCGGGGCGGGCGTAGCCAGTGAGACAAAATTGCGCAGGATGCGAATCCCCACCTGTTGGCTCTTTTCCGGGTGAAATTGCGCGCCCCAAATGCGCCCGCGGCGCACCATGGACGCGTACTCGAAACCGTAGTCGGTCGTGGTCAGAATGGCATCCGGTTCCGCGGGATCGCAATAATAGGAATGCACGAAATAGGCGTAAGCGCCGTCCGGCACGCCCGCCAGCAGCGGGTCGTCCGGGCGGCGTATATGCAACTGATTCCAGCCGATCTGTGGAATGCGCAGCGTGTCGGGGAACTTGCGCACCCGGCCCGGCAGCAGGCCCAAGCCTTTCCAATTTCCCATCTCCTCGCTCTCCTCGAACAGCATCTGCATGCCCACGCAGATGCCTAGCAGCGGGATATCCGCCTCCACCACCCGGCGCACGATGGGAGCCAGGCCCGCCGCGTTCAAATTCGTGATGCAGGCCCCGAACGCGCCCACGCCGGGCAGGATGACGCCGTCCGAGCTGAGAATGCGGTCGGGGTCCGAGAAGAGGGCCACCTGCTGCTCCAGGCCCGACTCCGCGATGGCCCGGGCCACGGCCTTCTCCACGCTGCGCACATTGCCGATTTTGTAGTCGAGAATGGTAATCATGGGGCGAGAAAGGGGGTTAGATCGTCGGGAAAGGGATGCAGGCCCGCGTCCGCCGCGGCTCGCCACAGCTTGCGGTCGAAGGTGGCGAAAGTCACCGGGTGGAGCGCCGCATCCTGCCACCGGAGCGCGCTGGCAAGATGCACCGCATCGTAGCCCCGCAAGCCATAACGCCACACGAGCTCGCTGGCCAGGTCAGTCATCCAGGGATCGGGATGAAGATGCGTCAAACGCTCCCAATCCATTCTGAAACCCACGAGCAGCGACCGGGCCTCGGATTCGGGCAGCAACGCCATCCGCACATACTTCGAGAAGGCGGCCTCCAGCTCCACCCGAGCCAGCAAGGAAGCACCCGCCCATTGGGCATCCGCCAAAATCCTGTCGACCTCTTCGGAGCCCGGCTCCCAAACATAATGCTTCACCAGAGCGCTGGTGTCGAGATAAAGAACCACGCTCATCGCCTGTCTTCCAACAGAAGATCGGAGGCAAGGCGGTCGCCGCGCAGCGTGACCTTGGGGCGGGCGGGCAAAAGGCGGGGAGGCGTCATGCCGCCGCTCCACGACAACATGCCCTGCTCCCGGAGAGCAACCATCCGCTTTGCCAAATCCGCGTCATCCACTTGGGCAATGGACATGAGAAGCGCAATGGGCTCATTCCGATCCGTGACGACGATGGTGGCGCCGCCGCGGGCTTCCCGCAGGTAGCGACTGAGATGGGTTTTGAGTTCACGAACGCCTACAGTCTTGACGGTCATAGCATCCTCCATGCTTGCGACCACATTTTTGCATACTGCGACCACATATGTCAAGCCGCCAGTGTCCCCTCGCGCCCTCTGTGGATGGCTTCCGCGATTGCCCGGGCCACGGCCTTCTCCACACTGCGCACATTGCCGATTTTGTAGTCGAGGATGGTAATCATGGGGCGAGAAAGGGGGTGAGATCGTCGGGAATCTGCATGACCTCGGACCCCCGCTCCCACACATAACGCTTGACCAGGGCGCTGGTGTCCAGATAGTAATTCAACCCCGGTCCTCCACCACCAGAGATGGGTTTGCCCCGATAGGTGATGATGAAAACCACGCCAGAACGCGCTTCACGCACACACTGGCTCAAATGCGTGCGAAAATAGCTGGTCGTAATGGTCTTGACAGTCATCCGCGGGCCTCCGAATGTGGTCAAATCATACAATTTGCGACCACATGTGTCAAGCCGTCAGCGTGCCCTTGGTGGATGGCACGCCCGCGCGGCGGGGGTCCTGCTGCGCGGCCGCATCCAGCGCCCGGGCGAAGGCTTTGAACAAGGCCTCGCACTGGTGATGGTCATTGCGCCCGTACTCGACCCAGGCGTGAAGATTCATGCCCGCATGGGTGGCCACGCTTTCGAAGAAATGGCCGATGAGGTCGGTGCTGAGACCGCCGATGCGCGGGGTGCGCCATTGGGCCTGGAAGACCGCGTAGGGTCGTCCGCTTAGGTCGATGGTCACGATAGCCAGGGCTTCATCCATAGGTACTTGGCTATGCGCAATACGCACAATCCCCACGCGGTCGCCCAATCCCTGGCTGATGGCCTTGCCCAAACAGATGCCCACGTCCTCCACCAGATGATGCTCATCCACATGCAGATCGCCCCTGGCCTGCACCGTCAGGTCGAAGAGCCCGTGATGGGCGAAGAGTTCCAGCATGTGGTCGAAGAACCCGACGCCCGTGTCGATGCGGGCCTGGCCCGAACCGTTCAGGTCCAACGTCAGGCGGATATCGGTCTCCCGTGTGGTGCGAGTGATGGTGACTGGCGGCATGGCTGCTGTGAAATAGGATTTGGATCAGGATTAGGATTAGGATTAGGATTAGGATTAAGATCGCCAGGCCGACATTGAGCGAGTCTGCAACGGGTGTGATGCGTGAAAACGTGAAACGTGAGAGCGTTACGCATCACGCATTACGCATTACGTGCTTGGCTTCCCGCGCTGCCCTGGCCGCGAGGCGTTTTCGTTCGTGTCCACGAATCGAGTTGATTATAGCCCATTTTCAGGAAAGGCAGCAATAATATCGAAATGGTGGTATAATTCCCGGCGTTATGGCATCCCTGACCACGGTCTCGTCATCCAACTACGCTGAGTTCTCCGTACCGGATCGCTATCACGCCAACCGCAAGGGGCCCAAGCGCTGGCTTTTCTCCCACGCCATGCGGTACTGGTATCTTTGGGTGTTGCTGGTGATCGGGGCGCTTTCCAATGCGCTGCTGGCCTCGGCCATTCCCATCCTCACGGGCCAGGCGTTCAACGGCATCCTCAACAAGCCGCCGTTGATGACTATCCTGTTGCGGTCTGCGGTGTTGATCCTGCTCTCGCAATTGCTGCGCAGCGGGCTGCAACTCATGCGCAATTTCAGCGCGGAGCTCATCGGGCAGCGGCTGGAGCGGGATATCCGCGACGAACTTTATGTGAGCCTGTTGGGCAAGGATATGTCCTTCCACAGCTTGCAGCCGGTGGGGGACACCATGGCCCGGGCCACCAACGACGTGCGGGAGATCAATTTCATGTTCAATCCGGGCGTCAATCTGGTCATCGGCTCACTGAACTTCATGTTCATGCCGTTGATCATGGCCTCGCGCTATCACCCCGCCCTGATCCTCACCCCGGCGCTCTATATCGTCTTCTATGTGCTGGCGCTGACGCAATACCTGCACGAGCTGGACCCCATCACCAAGAAGGTGCGGGAGACCTTCGGGCACATGAACACCCGTCTGGCCGAGGTGCTGGACGGCATCGAGACGGTGAAGGGCGCGGCGCAGGAGGAGCAGGAGGTGCGCAGATTCGAGAAGGTCGCCCGGGCCTATCGCAACGCGTTCGTGCATCAGGGCGACGTGGAAGCCCGCTTCCTGCCCCTGCTGCTGCTGGCGCTGGCCAACGCCGCCGGGTTCCTGCACGCGGTCATCCTCTTCCGCCGCGGATTCATCAACACGGGCGACGTGGTGGCCTATATGGGCCTGCTGCAACTGTTGGGATTCCCCACCTTCGTCTCCCTCTTCGCCTACGCCCGGGTGTCCTCGGGCGTGTCCGCGGCCCGCCGCATCCTGGAGCTCATCAACGCGGAAACGCATATCGACCAGAACGAGCGCGGCTACGCCGGGAAGATGCGGGGCGAGGTGGCGTTCAAGGACGTGGGCTTCGCCTATGACAAGGAGGCCGGCCCGGTGCTGGAGCATATCAGCTTTCATGTGGAGCCGGGCCAGCGCGTGGCTATTGTGGGTCAGACGGGCGCGGGCAAGACCACCCTGGTCAAGCTCATCAACCGCACGTACGACGCCACGTCGGGCCAGGTGCGGGTGGATGGCGTGGACGTGCGGGACTGGCGCATCGAGGCGCTGCGCCGCCAGATATCCATCATCGAGCAGGATATCTTCCTCTTCTCCCGCACCATCGCCGAAAATATCGCCTTCGGCAAGCCCGACGCCACCATGGAGGAGATCATCGCCGCGGCCAAAGCCGCGCAGGCCCACGATTTCATCATGGAGTTCAAGGACGGCTATCAGACCGTCATCGGCGAGCGGGGCGTGACCCTGTCCGGAGGCCAGCGACAGCGTCTGGCCCTGGCCCGGGCCTTCCTCACCGACCCCGCCATCCTCATCCTCGACGATTCCACCAGCGCCATCGACAGCGCCACGGAAGACAAGATCCAGCGGGCTATCTTCGCCGCGTCCAAAGGCCGCACCACCTTCATCATCACCCACCGCCTGTCGCAGATCCGCTGGGCCGACCTCATCATCGTCCTCCGCAAGGGCCGCATCGCGGCCATGGGCGACCACGAAACCCTCCTCCGCGCGTCCGAAGCCTACCGCCGCATCTTCGCGGGTTGAGCAGTCGCGCAGTCGATCGGTCGCGCGGTCGCCTGGTCGTCTGGTCGTCTGGTCGGTGGACAAATTGTCAATGCCTGGATGGAGGAATTTCCATGCCGACGATTCGACGATTTGAAGACTTGCGGGCCTGGCAAAAGGCCCGGATTTTAGCTCGCGACGTGTACGAGATCTCGGGTCATGGCGCATTCGCCCGCGATTTCACATTGAAGAATCAGGTGCGCGATGCCGCGGGCGGCGTCATGCACAATATCGCCGAAGGATTCGATAGCGGTTATGACAATGAATTCATTCGATTCCTCCGCATCGCCCGTCGCTCCGCCACCGAAGTGCAATCCGAATTCTATATCGCCCTCGACATGCAGTACGTCGACCAAACCACATTCGACCGCATCTATGACGAAGCCGAAGACTGCAAACGAAGCATCAACGGCCTGATCGCCTATCTGCGCCGCTCCAACAGAACCTGACTGCACGACTGCACGACCGCACGACTGCACGACCGCACGACTGATCGACTGCCATGGGCTTCTTCTCCAACCTCGACGTCGAAGGCTACGACCGCCAGTACAGCGACAGGGAGCTGATCCAGGGCATCGGCGCTTACTTCAAACCCTACGCCAAGCGCCTGCTCCTCATCGCCCTGATGCTGCTTCTCATCGCCGGGTCCAACGCGACCCTGCCGGTGCTGGTCGGCCGCGGCATCGACATGCTGCAAGCGGAAGACAACCCCGTGCTGCTGGCCATCCTCACCAGCGCGGTCTTCCTCTTTGGGGTGCTGTCCTGGGCCGCGAACTGGGTGCGCCGTCGCATGACCGTGCGCACCATCGGCGACGTGGTGCTGAACCTGCGCACCGACGCGTTCCGGGCCTCGGTCAACCACGACCTTTCCTTCTTCGACAAATACGCCTCCGGCCGCATCGTCTCCCGCATCACCTCGGACACCAAGGACTTTGGCGAGGTGGTCACCCTGGTCACCGACGTCACCGCCCAATTCATCCAGGCGGGCATTCTGGCCCTCTTTTTGGTCAAGATCGAATGGCGGCTGGCCCTGGGCATCTTCCTCTTCCTGCCCATCCTCTTCCTGGCGGCCAGCAGCCTGCGCCGCCTGATGCGCAAATACACCCGGTTGGGAATGCGGGCCATGGCCGCGGTCAACGCCAAGATCAAAGAAACCATCGGCGGCATTGCCGTGGCCAAGAATTACCGTCAGGAAGCCGCCATCTACGAAGAATTCGACGAAGCCAACGAGGAGAGCTACCAGGTCAACGTGCGCCGCGGCTTCGTCCTCTCCGCGGTCTTCCCCCTGCTGAACGGCCTGGGCGGGATGGGTACGGCCGCTCTGGTCTACGCGGGCGGCCTCACCGTGGTTCAGGGCATCGTCACCGCGGGGGCGTGGTATCTCTTTCTCACCAGCCTCGACCGTTTCTTCTTCCCCGTGCTCAACCTGGCGGCCTTCTCCGCCCAAATCCAGGCGGGCCTCTCCGCGGCCGAACGCATCTTCGCCCTCATCGAGGCCGAGCCCAACGTGATCCAGATCGACCACATGCAGCCGCCGCCCCTCTCGGGCGATATCCGCTTCGAAGACGTGTCGTTTTCTTATGTCGAGGGGCAGAAGGTGCTAGATCACTTCAATCTGCACATCCGGGCGGGCGAGACCATCGCCCTGGTGGGACACACCGGCGCCGGGAAATCCTCCATCGCCCGCCTCATCGCCCGCTTCTACGAATTCCAGGGCGGAAGCATCCTGGTGGATGGCTATGACATCCGCTCGTTCGACTTGGCCGCGTATCGTCGCCAGTTGGGCGTGGTCTCGCAGATGCCCTTCCTCTTCTCGGGCACGGTGGCCGAGAACATCCGCTACGCCAACCCCGACCTCACCGACGAGGAAATGCTGGCCCTGGCCCGGATGATCGGCGACGGCGAATGGATCGAGACCCTGCCCGAGGGGCTGCAAACGCAGGTAGGGGAGCGGGGCAACCGCCTGAGCATGGGCCAACGCCAGCTCGTGGCCCTGATCCGCGTCCTCGCCCACAACCCCGCCATCTTCATTCTGGACGAGGCCACCGCCAGCATCGATCCCTTCACCGAATGGCAGATTCAGCAGGCCCTCCATCTGATTCTGGCCCGGTCCACCAGCATCCTCATCGCCCACCGACTTTCCACCGTCAAAGCCGCGGATCGCATTTTAGTGATAGATCATGGTACAATCATCGAGGAGGGGAACCACGACACGCTCATGGCTCTGGACGGACACTACGCGACCCTTTACAACACCTACTTCCGGCATCAAAGCCTGGAATACGTCGAACAGGCCCGCGCCCTGGCGGAACAATGGTTGTAACTATGCAGGTATCCAACAAAACGTCTTGCCACCAAGGCACGACGGAAACGAAGACACGAAGTCATTCAAAAAGATTTTATCCGTGTTTCCTCCTATCCGTGTCGAGTGAACAGGGCTACGTTAGCAATTACAGGAAATTTGACATTGTCGAACGTTTGACATCTGTTACAGCCTCGCCCAACGCCGGCCTGACGATCCTCAATCCGAATCCTGATCCAAATCCCATCAACAAAGCGCGCATCCCATGAAAAAACCAACCCTTTCCCTCATCACCCTCCTGATCCTGGCCGCGGGCCTGTTCCTGCCCCTGCATCGGGAGCCCGTGCACGCGGACGGAGGCGTCCTGCGCGTGCGCATCGGCGTGGTGCAGGATGGCGTCGTCCGCATCACGCCTGACGACCTGCGGAACGCTGGCATCGACCCCAAAACCATCGATCCCCGCACCTTCGCCATGAGCAGCCAGGGCCAGCCCGTGGCCATCCGGGTGGCGGGCGAGGGGGACGGGCGTTTCGACGACGGCGACTTCATCGAATTCTTCGGCCAGAAATTCCACGGCAGCCTGCAAGACGAGAAATACACCGATGAAAACGTCTACTGGCTGACCATCGGGGACGCTCCGGGGCCGCGCATCCCCGACGTCAACGCCACGCCCAGCTTCGATCTGACCCCGCCCGCGGATTTCGCCGCGGTGGTCCACGCCGAAGAAAACAACTACTGGTACACCCAGCATCGCAAGGACCCGCCCACGAAAGAAAGCTGGTACTGGGACCAACTGCGGCCCTACGCCTCCCAGCCTGGCGTCACCCATACCTTCGCCGCGGCCGTCCCCTATCCCATCACGGACCAGTCCTTCGCCCTGACGGTGGAGGAAAACGCTCGCATGAACGTCTCGCATCGCACCACCATCGCCTTCAACGACGCGCCCCTGGTGGATGCAGCCTGGAGCGACAAACGCCGGGCCGTGTTCACAGCCACCGTGCCCGCAGGCGTGGCCGTCAGCGGGATCAACACCGTCACCATCGGCGCGCTGCTGCAACCGGGCGTGACCAGCGATTGGGTGTATGTGAACTATTGGGAACTGGCCTATCGCCGGGAATTCAGCGCCTGGCAGGGGCGGATCGATTTTCGGGCGGAGGAAGCTGGCCCGCATGAGTACGCCATCGACGGCTGGGCCGCGCCCCAGGTCGTTATCCTGGATATCAGCGATCCCTTCGCCCCGCGCCGCCTCATCGAACCCGCCACCATGGCCGGCGACACCTGGACCCTGCGCTTTCGCGTGGATGACGCCGCGGGCGACCATTTCTGGCTGCAGGAAGAAAGCGCCATTGCCGGGCCCGCGTCCATCGCCCTGCGCCCCCCTCTCGACCAACTGCGCCAGCCCGACACGGGCGCGGACGTCATCATCGTCACCGGCCAGGACTTACTCCCGGCAGCCGAACGTCTGGCGGATTGGCATCGCAGCCGGGGATACAGCTCCCGGGTGGTCTTCTTCCAAGATTTGGTGGATGAATTCAACGACGGCATCTACCATCCCCGCGCCGTGACCAACTTCCTCACCTGGACGCAAACCCAATGGCCCGACCCCAAGCCCCGTTACGTGGTCCTCTTCGGAGACGGCAACTGGAATTTCAAGGGCTATAACCCCGCCAAATACCCCATCGAACCCATCATCGTGCCGCCCTATCTGGCCTGGGAGGACCCCTGGCAGGGCGAAGTGCCCGATGACAACCGCTACGCCGACCTGGACGACGACGGGAATCCCGAACTGGCGTTGGGCCGCATTCCCGTCAACAATATGGAAGAAGCCAACGCCGTGGTTGACAAACTGACGGCTTACGACGAAAATGAGCGTTCGCAATTCTGGCAGCGCATCGCCGTATTCATCGCCGACGACGACCCTCCGGTGGGCGACTTCGCCGGGGATAGCGACCTCATCATCAACAATTATCTTCCACCCGACGTCATTCCCCAGCGCATCTATCGCAACATCACGCATTCCGACATTGCATCAGTGCGTCAGGCCATTGCAGACGCCATCAACAGCGGCGCGTTCATGGTGCAATATGCGGGCCACGGCTCGCCCGACACCTGGATGAAAGGCGTGGGCTGGAGCGTCCAGGATGTGGAAAACTTATCAAACGCAGGCATGTACCCCCTGTTCAGCACCTTCAACTGCCTCGACGGCTACTTCGCCTACCCCGGGCGCCCCAGCATCGCCGAGACGACGTTGAGAAAAGCCGACGCGGGTTCCATTGCGGCCTTCTCGCCCACGGGCCTGGGCGCCACGTCCGAGCAAACCCCGTTCCGCGAAACGCTGATGGAGGTCATCTTCCAGGATGACGTCCGAACCCTGGGCGACGCCTTGCTCCTCACCAAACAGCGTTACTTCCAGCACCGCGGCAGGCACTATCTCATCGAGACCATGACGCTATTCGGCGACCCCACGCTGACGCTGCCCTCGGGCTTCTATCTGAACAACGCGTATACCCCCTTGCAGCTCAATCCCAATCCCGCGCCGCTGAACGCGCCCGCCCTGCCCAAACTCCCAGAACGCAACCCACCCCGCCAGGAACCTCTCACGCCCCCCCTGTAAATCATGACGAAACGCGCCCTGCTTCTCCTTATCCTCGTCCTCCTCATCCTTCCCGCCAGCGTCCGCGCCGCGGTCACGCTGAAATACTTCCGCACGGCTGAAGTCACCTCCTCCCAGGTCAAGCTGGAATGGGAGACCGCCACCGAACTCGATCACGCCATGTTCGTCCTCAGCCGCTCCGACGCGGAAAACGGCGATTACATCACGCTGGACACCTTCCCGGCCCAAGGTGACGCGGTTTCGGGCGCATATTACAGCTACACCGACACGGACGTCTTTCCGGGAGCCACCTACTGGTACAAACTTGAGGACATGGACACCAACGGCGTCTTGAGCCTGGCCCACGATCCCATCTCGGTGACCATTCCGCGGGAGGGAACGGCCACGGCGACGCCCACCCCCACGCTGACGCCCACCGAAATCCCTACCCTGGCTCCGGGCGAAACCCCGACCAGCACGCCCACCCCCACCGAGACCCCTGCGGTCACCGACACGCCCACCCCCACGCCAACGCCCTCGCCCAGCAGCAGCCCCCTGCCCACACCCACGCCCATCCCTTCGGACACGCCCACGCCCGCGGCCACCCACACGTCAACCTTCACCCCCGCGCCCACCTTCACCCCCACCTGGACGCCCGTCCCCACGAACACGCTCCCAGCCACCGTCGCCCTCACGCCGGCGGCGGCCACGTTCACGCCCATCCCCGGCGCAACCGCCACGTTCACGCCCACCGCCGTCGTCATCCATCCCACGCCCGCGCCCGGCGAGATGACGCCGACGCCGCCCGCCACAGCGCCCCCTGCGGTCACGCCCGCGCCCGGGCAACCCACGCCCACGCCCATCGTCTTCTCCACACCCGCCGAAGGCCCGCCCTCCTCAGGCAACGGCGGCGCCAACCTGTTGCTCATCATCGGCATTGCCGCCATCGCCGGCGCGGCCATCCTCGGCTTCATCGCCTTCCGCATGTTGCGCTGAAACGTCGCTATGCTCCGTCTCCGTCTCCTGCTCCTGCTTCCCCTCCTCGCCCTGACGATTGCCGCGTGCAGCGGCTCCCGCGCGGAAAGCGGCGGCCCTCCGCCCGACCTCGTCCTGCGCGTGAGCCAGACGGGCCTGTATGAAGTCACAGCGCAGGACTTGAAGTCGCGGGGATGGAGTCTTGACCCCGCCCAGCTCGAAGGCAAGCGCATCGCCCTGCTCCAGGGCGACCAGGATATCCCCTACCAGCTCACGGGTCGGGGCAAAGAGCGTGCGTTGCGCTTCTTCGCCCAGGTGACGCCCACGCGCTTCGACGACCGGGCCGCGTTCATCCTGCGCCTGGTGGATGATGGGGGCGATGCGCCCGCGCTGGGCGTCCTGACCTCCGCCGGGGCGACGGAAGCGCCCGCGACCAGCTTCATGAGTACGGTGCGAGCGGAGGCGAACGCGACCTATCTGGCCCAGGTGCGGGATGGCGATCCCTGGCTGGGGCAGCGCATCTTCGCACCGAGCGAAATCACCGTCGCCATCGACACGCCCGCGCCCGTGGATGGCGGGGGGACGCTGCGGGTGAAGGTGTGGGCGGCCACGACCGCGCCGGGCGATATCGACCATCATCTGGTCTTTATTCTGAATGGGCGGGAACTGGGCGAGGATGCCTGGGATGGAAATGGCCCGCTCGAGCTCGAACTGACCATCCCGGCCGGAACGTTACAGGATGGCGGGAATGAGCTTGTCATCCGTGCACCGGGCGACACGGGCGCGGCCGCGGACCTGGTCTACCTGGATTGGATCGAGGCGACCTATCAGCGGGCGACCGTGGCCGTGGATGACCGTTTGCTGTTCGAGACGGACGCGAGCGCAGTCGCCGCGTCCGGCTTCAAGGATGGAGATATCGCGGTCTGGGAGGTCTCCGATCCGGAGAGGCCGCTGCAGGTTGCAATCGGGAGGTTGGAGAATGGCCGGGTCGAGTTCAGCGTGCCGGGCTCCAAGCCTCACACATTCATCGCCTTCTCGAAGAAAGGCGTGCGCAAGCCCAACGCCATCGAACCTGCGTCATCCCCTCTGACCGCGCCCGAGGAGGGTGCAGATTACATCGTCATCGCCCATCCCAGCCTGGCGGGGGCTATCCAACCGTTGGTGGATTATCGTCGCCAGCAGGGATTGCGCGTGGCCGTCGTCACCACCGATCAGATCTACCAGCGCTTCAATGCGGGCATGCAATCACCCGACGCCATCACCGACTTCCTGCGCTGGGCCGTGGAGACCTGGCCCCAGCCCGCGCCCCGCTTCGTCCTTCTGGCGGGGGACGCCAGCTACGATCCCCTGGATTACCTCAAGGCCCCCTATAAAAATCTCATTCCCGGCAAATTCGTGCCCACCATCGAGATGGGCGAGACCATCAGCGACAACGCCATGGCCGATATCAACGGCGACGGCTGGCAGGACCTGGCCATCGGGCGATTTCCAGCCCAAACGCCCGATCAAATCCAGGCCATGGTCGCCAAAACCATCGCCTTCGAGACCGCCCGACCCGAGGGCGACTGGATCGACCAGATGCTCTTCGTGGCCGATGACGACGATCCCTACTTCAGCAAATTCAACGAAGACCACATCGCCATGATCCCCGACGCCTTCACCACCGAAAACCTGGTCATCGTCCCCGACCAGGATACGCGCGGGCAATTGCTGACCAGACTGAACCAGGGCCGGGGCCTGGTCAGTTACATGGGGCACGGGGCCATCGACATTTGGGCCCAGGAAGAGATATTCAAGAACGCGGACGTGCCCGAACTGGACCAGCAAGGGCGTCTGGGCGTGTACCTGGTCTGGGCATGCCTCAACGGCTATTTCCAGCACCCCAGCCAGCTTTCCCTGGGCGAAGTGCTGTTGATTACCCCCGACAAAGGCGCGGTTGCGGGCCTCTTCCCCACCGGCCAGACCTTCCCCAACGATCAATGGATCATGGCCGACGCCCTGTTCCAGAAGGTGCTGTTCACGCAGCCCACCATCGGCGCAGCCTTCATGGAGGCCGCCCACGCGCTCAAACCCGAATTCGACGGGCAGCGCGACATCATCAACACCTTCCTGCTTCTGGGCGATCCGGCGCTGCAGCTGCCCTGGGGGGAGGGGCAGTAAGCAGTGATGGCTCCACTGCAAAAAATTTCGGTTTTCTGCTAACTGCTAACGTACTTGACTTTAGACCGCCAAAAGCCACGAAAAAAATTTTTATCTTTCCCTTTGTGCCTTGGTGTCCTTTGTGGCCTTAGTGGTTTTTGCCTTGCTATAAGAGGGTGCGTGTATAGTTACGGAAAAATCATAAAAAATACGTCGCTCCTTCGCTTTTCTTCGCGTCTTCGTGGCAAAAAGTGGTCGCGATACCTTATCATGAAGGGGTGAATTGAGAGAGAAGTTCTCTGGCAATACCCATGGCCACATGGCGATTGATCGTGCTTTCATCGCCATATCTCGCCGTCACACAATGAGGACAGCCTCGACTCTCTGGGTGAACACTGCAATAGGGGCATTCTTCAAAGATTAACAGGGCCCGTTTCAAAATGTCGACAGGCTTCCTATACGCTGCCTCGGTAATGCCGACACCTCCTGGAATGGCATCGTATACCAGAATTGTGGGAGCATTCGTATCAGGATGGCTGACATAGGTAACCGCATCAATATCGGAGGGGTCACAAAGCTCTTCAATGGCTGTCGCGAGTTTGATGGCTTCTCCTAACGAATATAAGCCAGCAGCCCATTCTTCCTGAGGGAACTGCTGAAGAATCGAGTTTTGAAAGGTCATCCAATAGGACTGCGTCGAATACTCTAACGGAGCAGGGGCGGCGCGCCCGAGTGGCTGGAATTGAGGCTTTTCGGAACGGGCGAACAGAGGAATCTTGAAGTATCCGACAACTTCAGTTCGAACATGAACGATGCCGAAATGCCATGAACTTTTTTCACTGATTTTTTCGTACAACCGTTGGTCGAGAACCTGGACATCATGTTCAACTTTGGCGTTGGTGGTATATTCCGGAAATTCCACTTCCTGCACCAGGATTTCCCCGTATTGTCGTTCCATGTCAACATGATACTTGGTTACCTGATAGTATTTATCGATATGCTGGTAATGGGCATATTTGTGCAAAGCTCTTTGCGCCCGACTGATGTCAACTTCCACGATGAGCTGTCGATCGTCCTCCGTGTATACATTGACAGAAAAGCTGATATTTCGAAACGGCACTTCTACTTCTTTTCCTTTCTCCGTCAATTCCAATTGCCCCTTTTCGTTATAGGCCATAAACCCTTCTTGAATCAAGGTTCGCGCGATTTCTGGAGCGGTTTGGCTGAACTGTGCCAATTCCTTTTCTTCCAAAGGCCATTCATTGGCAGCACGTAGCAGATGGCCTTTTACAATGTATGGGTTATCGGGATTGGTATATACAGGTTCAGCGCTGATGTCGAAGAGCACTTGAGGATGGTCGACAAAAAATTGATCGAGGGGATCGGAATCCGCGATTAAGATGATCAATCCTTCGCCGCTGCGTCCAGCACGTCCCGCCTGCTGCCACAAGTCCGCAATCGAGCCAGGAAAGCCAATAATGAGCGCAGCAGATAGACTTCCAATGTCGATTCCCATAGATAATGCCGTGGTGGCAATGACTGCATGAATCCGACCAGAACGGATGCCGTCAATGATCTGCCTTTTTTCGTCTTTTCTCAATTCGCGCATAAATGGGCGAATCTCAATGCCCAACTTGTTGGATTCTTTCAGCTCGGCTCGCGTAAAACGATAAATGTCGTTGATTTCGTTAATCGTCCGTGCAAAAGCGATAGTGCGGATACGATGGTGAAGCAAGAATAGCAGTGCATTTTTAGCTTGGGTGACCAATGAACGACGTTCATCACCAACGCCTCCACCATCCCAAATCACAAATGAGCGCTTATTCATAGGCGCTCCGCCATCTTCCGCCGAGATCACCACGGGTTTTCGTCCGATAAGTTTTTCGACGACCGTTTCTGGATCAACAATAGTGGCTGAAGCGAGGATGAATTGTGGATCTGTGCCATGCACGCGGCACACGCGCTGGAGTCGTCGCAGGAGATTACTAAACGAAGCTCCCATCACCCCTTTGTAGGTATGCATTTCATCGATCACCACGTATTTCAACCCCTGAAAAAAGCGCCTCCATTGCTGCTCGTCGAATGCGCCTGCTAACATGCCCCAATGCAGCATATCGGGGGTCGTCAGGATGTATTGGGGCTGTTTACGCCTGATTGTCCTGCGGTTTCCATTTGGAACAGAGCCATCGTAACGTGCGATACCAATCTTGTGGGCTCCGATTTGCAATTGCCGATAAAAGCGATGGATGGAAAAGCGCTCTCCTTTTACTGTCCAATTGGTTCCCGATTCATCGAATCTGGTAAGAAAGCTGAGTTGATCTTCTGTGAGCGCCACCAGAGGGGATAAATAGATGGCGGTTGCCGACGGATTATCCAAAAGGAAGGAAAGAATCGGCAAGGCGTATGCCAGGGATTTGCCACTGGCCGTGGGCGTTGTGATGACGGTGTCGTGTCCTTTCAGCACGGCATCGATGGCTTTTGCTTGAAATTGATATAGTTTGCCTCCTGGGGGAAGAATCCTTTCTCGTAGCACGCGTACAAGATCGGAATTGAGGAGATGAAATGACTGGGGCTTCGCAAACTTGGCAGGCTTTGCCGGCAGGATTTGAACATATCGGACTTGGGATGGATAGGCGGTGCGCAATGCTTCGACAACCGCTTCCACCTGAAATGTTTCGGGAGACTGAAAGACAACGGGGGGATCGTCTATTCCCAAATCAGGCCAATCTTCCCTATCAATGGCCAGAGGCTTGCGATGGCCTTCATTCAAGCAATGAACGCAGTAAAGACCGATAGCTAATGCTGGGGCCTTTTGTTCCCACGGACCTTTGACGAGCTCCTTTTGGGATTGCGTCAGATGCCTGAGCACTCGACGCCCCTGAGGGTCGCGGACGATTTGAATAAGATGGAATGGGAGACCTTGATCTCGGTTGTGTTTTTTGCATCGGAGTGCGACTATGACGCTCATAAACGGCTCCTGGTTGGTTACATGAAACGGAAGTCTTCGAGTCGACGGGTGAGTGTTGGATACTGCAATTTTCGTAACGCCTTCTGCTCAATTTGGCGAACTCGCTCACGAGTGATTCCCCACATATCGCCAATTTCTTGCAGCGTCATTGGAGTATTTCCATTGAGTCCAAACCGATATTCGATGACTCGACGTTCTCTCATATCCAATTCCTGTAGAATCTTTGAAATTTCTTCTTGAAACGCTTGGAAAAGAACTAAAGTTTCAGGGTCTAGTGACCTATCATCGTGAATGAACTCACCTAGGACGCTGTTTTCTCCATCGCCAACGACAAGATCAAGACTGGTTACATGTTTTGACTCCAGCAATCGCAACTTTTTGACTTCTTGAATGGCCTTTTCTATGTCTGTTGGTTTATCTGCGGAAGGATTTTCAGAAAGTAAGCCCATTTCGTAAGCAATCTCAATCTCTGTCGGCGATTCATTTGAAAGGCTCTCCAGTGCTTTGACAGCCATGCGGTATTTTTGAAGCTTGTCGAGTATATGCACCGGGTATCTGATTATTCGATCTTGATCTGCAATAGCTCTTGTAATGGCTTGTCGAATCCACCATGTGGCGTAAGTCGATAAACGGAGATTGGAGTCAATATCGAATCTCTGGATGGCTTTCATTAACCCGATCATGCCTTCCTGTACCAAATCATCCATATCTAAGTGCTGAGCATGACTTCCGAACTTCTGCACCCATTTGGCTACAAGACGCACATTCCGCTTCAATAATTCTTCTTCTGCTTGCTTTCCCAATTTTATCCGCTCTTGCAATTCCTTTCTTTTCTCTTCATTCACCGTTTCTTCCAGTTCCTCTTTCGCTTGTAATCCTGCACGTCGAATCTCCAACAATTCTATCTCTTCTTCCGGGGCCAACAGACGACGGGAATCGTCCGCCAGTGCCTCACGGATATCATCCAATACCGAGCGAAGCTCATGGCTGAATGCTTCTAGAGGTTCGGTCGAAGTTTCATCATCCAATGAATAAACAATCGCCAGGCCTGCATCTTCCAACGCTTCGATAATCGCTATGTAGGCTTCCTCATCCTGGTGCGGATCCAGGCCCACGCGCGACATAGCCGACTCGATCTGATCGTAACTGACGCGACTGGGCTTTGAATCGAGTAACTCCTGCAATACGGCTTGAATAAGCGGCTGAGGGGAGGAACTCATCGTGAGATGGATCGAAGTCGCATGGAGAGGGAAGTGAAGCTTGTGTCTTTCGGTGAACCATCAACGAGTTTGCGTTTCGACAGGCGATGAAAGCCAAAACTCGGTCAGTACTTCGGCCTGTTCCAGGACGGTTTGGGTGGCTTTTTCCTGCTTGTCTGGAGGATAGCCGTATTTGCGCAAGATGCGTTTGACCATGACGCGCAATCTCGCCCGCACGTTTTCCCGCTCCGTCCAGT
>Ga0256832_1000240_pt1 | contig 34691 bp, 32 predicted proteins | sample 134614metaG_FD_190534 | JGI IMG/M metagenome (GOLD analysis project Ga0256832, IMG submission 190534) | Hydrothermal vent microbial communities from Lau Basin, Pacific Ocean - 134-614 | ecosystem: Environmental > Aquatic > Marine > Hydrothermal vents | place: Pacific Ocean: Lau Basin | collected...
TCGACAATACTGGGGTTTTCCCGTGATCGTCCGGCATTCGGAAATTACAAATTACAGACGGTTGAAAGGCAAAGTTACGCGCAATAGTCCAATTTTAATGAAAATTACAACTTTGACGCGAGTCGCGCGCCTTGATCTATTGCCCTTTTTGCGTCCAATTCGTTAGCGAGCTCAGCCCCTCCGATCACATGGGGCTCTCGGCCGGCGGCCTTCAGCGCCTCCGCAAGATCGTTTTCGCTTTCCTGCCCTGCGCAGAGCACCACCGTATCGGCCGGGATCAGGCGGGTTTCTCCTTCATCCCCGATCCGCACCAGGACCCCTTCCGGCGTGATCTTCTCGTAAGTCACACCGCTCAGCATCTCCACGCCCTTCATCCTTAAAGTGGCGCGGTGGATCCAGCCGGTTGTCTTGCCGAGGCGGCGGCCGGGCTTCTCGGCCTTGCGCTGCATCAGCGTGACCTTGCGCGCCGGGGGGGCGGGCTGCGGGCCTTCGGGGGCGAGCCCGCCACGGGCGCGCTCGGGATCGGTCACACCCCATTCCTTCAGCCATTTCTCGAGGTGCAGCGTGGGATGATCCGTTTCCACAAGATACTCGGCCACATCGAAGCCGATGCCGCCCGCGCCAATGATCGCCACGCGCTCGCCCACCTCGGCCTTGCCGCGCAGAACGTCCTGATAGGAGAGCACGCGGGCGCCCGGCTCGGTGGGGATTCCCGGATCGCGGGGGCGCACGCCGGTTGCGATGATGATCTCATCGAAATCCCCGAGCACATCAATGCCGGCTTCCTGCCCGAGGCGCAGATCCACGCCGTTTTTCCCAAGCATGGTGGAGAACCATTCCAGCAGGCCCTTGAATTCTTCCTTGCCGGGGATTTCGGCGGCCATGTCTAGCTGGCCACCGATGCGGTCGGCCTTCTCGAACAGGGTCACCCTGTGGCCGCGTTCGGCTGCGGTGATCACTGCCGAAAGCCCGGCAGGGCCGGCGCCCACGATGGCGATGCGCTTCGGATCGGCCGCGGGCTCGATCACCAGTTCCGTCTCATAGGCCGCGCGGGGATTGACGAGGCAGGTGGAGATCTTGCCGCTGAAAGTGTGATCGAGGCAGGCCTGGTTGCAGGCGATGCAGGGCGCGATCTCGCGGGCGCGGCCTTCGGCTGCCTTGCGCACGAAATCGGGATCGGCAAGGAAGGGGCGCGCCATGGAAACCATGTCGGCCGCGCCGGAAGCCAGCACGCGCTCGGCCACCTCGGGGGTGTTGATCCGGTTCGAGGTGATGACGGGGATGCTTACATGCCCCATCAGCTTTTTCGTCACCCAGGTGAAGGCCGCGCGGGGCACCGATGTGGCGATGGTGGGGATGCGCGCCTCGTGCCAGCCGATACCGGTGTTGAGAATCGAAGCGCCGGCCTTTTCCATCTCGCGCGCGAGCAGAAGCACTTCATCGAAGGTGCTGCCCTCGGGCACGAGATCGATCATCGAGATGCGGTAGATGACGATGAAATCCTCGCCCACCGCCGTGCGCACCCGGCGCATCACCTCGAGCGGCAGGCGCATGCGGTTTTCGTAGGATCCGCCCCAGCGGTCGGTGCGCCTGTTGGTGCGGGTCACGAGGAACTGGTTGAGGAAATAACCCTCCGAGCCCATCACCTCCACGCCGTCATAACCGGCCTCGCGGGCGCGGGCGGCGGCGGTGGCAATGTCGGAAATCTGCTTTTCGATGCCTTCTTCATCAAGCTCCTTCGGCACGAAGGGCGAAATGGGCGATTTGATCGGCGAGGGGGCCACGCATTCGGGGCTGTAGGCATAGCGCCCCGCATGCAGGATCTGCATGGCGATCCTGCCGCCCTCGTCATGAACGGCATCTGTCACCCGGCGATGATTGGCGATGTCCTCATCCGAGAACAGCCCCGCCGCCCCGGGGAAAACACCGCCTTCGCGGTTGGGCGCCATGCCGCCCGTCACGATCAGGCCTGCGCCACCGCGCGCCCGTGTGGCGTAGAATTCCGCCACCCGCCCCCAATCCTTCGTTTCTTCAAGCCCCGTGTGCATGGAACCCATCAGCACGCGGTTTCTGAGCGTTACGTGGCCAAGATCGAGGGGGGCGAGAAGGTGTGGATATCTGGTCATGGCGTGCCTCCGTTGGCGCCAATATTGCGCGCATCGGGGCGCCCTGTCATCCGCGACGCGGCGTCATCCCCGACCGATCAGAACAGCAGCCAGACCCCACCGGCGCCCATGGCCGCTCCGAGGAGGAGAAGCACGGCCGCCCCCGGCATCCTGCGCCCCGGGGTCGGTGCGGGCGGTTCGCTCTGGCGCATCAACGCGGCCTCCGCCATCTGCGGCAGCTGCGGGCCGAAACGCGAGATCACCCGCACCGTGCGGATGAGATCACGGGCGAATGCGCGCGGGCCGATGCTGTGCCGGATGTATTCCTCCACCACCGGGCGCGCCACCTGCCAGATGTTGATATGAGGGTTGAGCGAGCGTGCCACCCCCTCGACAACAACCATCGTGCGCTGCAGCAGGATCAGTTCGGTGCGGGTTTCCATGCCGAAGCGCTCCGTCACCTCGAAGAGATGATGCAAGAGCCGCCCCATGGAAATCGCCGTGGCATCGGCACCGAAAATGGGCTCGCCAACCGAACGCAGCGCCTGGGCGAATTCATCCACATCGCGATCCGCCGGCACATAGCCCGCCTCGAAATGGACTTCCGCCACGCGGCGGTAATCACGCCGGATGAAGCCATAGAGAATTTCCGCATAAACCCGGCGCGTGTATTCGTCTATCCGGCCCATGATGCCGAAATCATAGGCGATGATATCACCGTTTTCCGCCACCTTGAGATTGCCCTGGTGCATGTCGGCATGGAAATAACCATCGCGCAGCGCATGGCTGAGGAAGAGGCGCATCACCTGCTCGCCGAGCGCTTCGAGATCATGCCCCGCCGCGCGCAGCGCCTCGACATCCCCGAGCGCAATGCCCTCGGCCCAGTCCATCGTCATCACCCGGCGCCCGGAAAACTCCCACTTCGCCTCCGGCACCTGGAATTTCTCGTCATTGGCGGTATTGGCAGCAAACTCGGAGCAGGCGGCCGCTTCCGTGCGCAGATCAAGCTCGCCCTGCACCACGCCATCGAAATGCGCCACCACATCGGAAGGTCGCAGTCGGCGGGAGGCGGGAGAGAGTGCCTCGATCACCGAGGCGGCGAAATAGAAGGCATCTATATCCTTGCGAAACGCCTTCTCTATCCCTGGGCGCAGCACCTTGACGGCCACCTCCTCGCCCGTATCGGCAAGGCGCGCCTTGTGCACCTGCGCGATAGATGCTGCGGCCACCGCATCGCTGAATTCGCTGAAAACCTCATTGACAGGGCGCTCAAGCTCGGCCTCCACGGTGGCTTTGGCCTCCTCCGTCGGGAAGGGAGGCAGGCGATCCTGAAGCACCGCAAGCTGACGTGCCAGATCCTCGCCCACCACATCCGGGCGGGTCGAGAGAAGCTGGCCGAACTTGATATAGGCCGGCCCGAGGGCCGTGAGGGCGCGCGTTACCGGCGGCATCCCGGGATCACCCCTGAGCCCGAGCCATTTCATCGGCCAGCCAATCACGCGCGCGGCGATGCGGATCGGGGCCGGGGCATTGGTTTCCTCGAGCACCACGCGCAACGCACCCGTGCGCTCGAAGGTGGCGGCCGTGCGGATCAGCCGAAATATGTTGTGCGGGCCGCGCATGGATCAGATCTTCCAGCCGGAATGAAGGGCGGCGATCCCCATGGAGAGATTGCGGTATTTCACGTTTTCAAATCCCGCATCGCGGATCATTGCCGCGAAGGTTTCCTGATCGGGGAAGCGGCGGATCGATTCCACCAGATACTGATAGCTGTCGCGATCCTTTGCGATCAGCTGGCCAAGGCGAGGGATGACGTTGAAGGAATAGAGATCATAGGCCTTCTGCATCAGATCGTTCGGGATATGGCTGAATTCGAGCACCATCAGCCGCCCGCCGGGCCTGAGCACCCGGAAGGCCTCGGCAAGGGCATCCCCGATCCGGGTCACGTTCCTGATGCCGAACGAGATGGTATAGACATCGAAGCTGTTATCCCGGAAGGGCAGGGCCATCGCATCGCCCACCACCCAATCGAGGCTGTCGGCCATCTGCGCCGCTTCCGCGCGCTTCTCGCCTTCAAGCAGCATGGATTCGGTGAGATCGAGCACGGTTGCGTGCCCCGTGCCCGCGCGCTTGAGGAAGCGGAAGGCAATATCGCCGGTGCCGCCCGCCACATCGAGAAGCCGCTGACCCGGGCGCGGCGCCAGCCAATCCATCATCGCATCCTTCCAGATGCGGTGAATCCCGAGCGACATCGCATCGTTCATCACATCGTATTTGGAGGCCACGTTGGTAAAGACCCCATGCACGAGATGGGCCTTTTCCTCTTCCGGCACCGTCTTGTAGCCGAAATGGGTCGTCTTGTGTTCCTCGCCGGACATGCGCACTTGCCGTCTGTTGTTTCAGCCCCTCTTATAAGGAGCCGGGCCGGCGATACAATGGCCGCAGGAACAGAAAGGATCGAGATGCCGGAATTGCCCGAAGTCGAAACCATACGCCGCGGGCTTCTGCCGGTTCTGGAAGGAGCGCGGATCCGGCATGCCGATGTGCGCCGCCCCGATCTGCGCTGGCCCTTCCCGCCCGAGATGGGGGCGCGGCTCACGGGCCGGCGCGTGCTGCGGCTCTGGCGGCGCTCGAAATACCTGCTTGCCGATCTCGATCCCGGCGAAACCCTGATCGTGCATCTGGGGATGTCGGGGCGGATGATGATCTCGGGGCTCGATGGCGCCCCCCCGAAGCCGCCGGGAAGGCATGATCACGTGGTGATCGATACCGAGGGCGGCGCGCGCATCACCTTCAACGATCCCCGCCGCTTCGGAATGATGGATCTTTGGCCGACGCAAGCGCTCGGGCACCACCGCCTCCTTGCCAGGCTCGGCCCCGAGCCCCTGGGCAACAGTTTTCACGAGGATTACCTTGTGGAGCGCCTCAAGGGGCGCCGGAGCCCGATCAAGACGGCGCTTCTCGATCAGAAGGTCGTGGCCGGGCTTGGCAACATCTACGTCTGCGAGGCGCTGCACCGGGCCGGGATCTCCCCCCTTCGTCCGGCGGCGCGGATCGCGGCGAAGCGGATCCGCGCGCTCGTGCCCGTGATCCGCGAGGTGCTTTGCGAAGCCATCGAATCAGGCGGCTCATCCCTGCGCGATTACCGCCGGGCGGATGGCGAGCTTGGCTATTTCCAGCACAATTTCCGCGCCTACGGCCGCGAAGGCGAACCCTGTCTTACCCCCGGTTGCAAAGGGAAAATCGCCCGAATCACCCAGTCCGGGCGCTCGACATTTCATTGCCCGCAATGCCAAAGATAGCTTGATCCCCGCGCCGGTGCTGATAATCACATCTCCCTGAGATGCAACAATACGGGGGCCCGATCCATGGCCTACGAAACGATCATCGTCGAAACCGAAGATCATGTGACCCTCATCAGGCTGAACCGGCCCGATGCGCTGAATGCCCTCAATGCCGAGCTCCTGGGCGAGCTGACGGACGCGCTGAAAGCGGCCCAGGCCAATGAAAAGGTGCGCTGCATCGTCATCACCGGCTCGGAAAAGGCCTTCGCGGCAGGCGCCGACATCAAGGAAATGTCCGGCAAGGATTTTACCGAAGTTTTCACCACCGATCTATTCGGCCCCGAAGCCGAGAAGATCCGCGCGGTCCGCAAGCCGATCATCGCCGCCGTGGCCGGCTATGCGCTTGGCGGGGGCTGCGAGCTTGCCATGATGTGCGATTTCATCATCGCCGCCGACAACGCAAAGTTCGGCCAGCCGGAAATCAACCTCGGCGTGATCGCCGGCATCGGTGGCACCCAGCGCCTCACGCATTTCGTCGGTAAGTCGAAATCGATGGAAATGCATCTCACCGGGCGTTTCATGGATGCCGAAGAAGCGGAGCGCGCCGGCTTGGTGAGCCGTATCGTGCCGGTCAAGAAGCTCCTGGAGGATGCTCTGGCCACCGCCCACAAGATCGCGGAGAAATCCATGATCGCCACCATGGCCGCCAAGGAAGCCGTGAACCGCGCCTATGAAACACCGCTCTCGGAAGGGCTTCTCTTCGAGCGGCGCCTGTTCCAGTCGCTGTTTGCCACCCATGATCAGAAAGAGGGCATGGCGGCGTTTCTCGAAAAGCGCGAACCCCAGTTTCGCGACAAATAGCAATAATATCGCGCGAACCCGTTGACTTGCCGGCGAGTCGGGCCTAGAAGCCCGAATTCAGAATTCATGCACCCCAAAATCCGGGAAACGAACCATGGCAAATTCGCCTCAAGCAAAAAAGCGCGCCCGTCAGAATCTGCGCCGCTATGAGATCAACAAGGCGCGCCGTTCGCGCATCCGCACTTTCCTGCGCAAGGTCGAGGAAGCCATCGCTTCGGGCGACAAGGAAGCCGCGAGCGAGGCCCTCCGCGCGGCACAGCCCGAACTGATGCGCGGCGTGACGAAGGGCGTTGTCAAGAAGAACACCGCGGCGCGCAAGATGTCGCGCCTTTCGGCGCGTGTGAAAGCCATCGGCTGACAGGCCGACCCGCACGATTGATTCAGAAGGGCGCTGCTTCGGCAGCGCCCTTTTTGCGGCGCGCAGGGAGCGATCCCCGGCCATGTGTTGCATAAATTTTACGCTTCACAGATTCGAAACCAGAAAGCTTCGAGTCAAGATCGAAGTTCTGTTGCATGGTCCGCAGGCGGCTTGCTAGCTTGCCGGAGTGATTCATCGTCCTTGGGGGGACAAGCATCAAATCGCCCTGTTTTTACAGGGCATCCGGCTTCATCGGGCGTGCGTCTGCCCTGTGAGGAGGGGGATTTTGTGCTCGTTCCTCCAGGCTGTGAACATCGCCGAGTTCAATCGTTTTTGCCAAGGGCAGAACCGTGGGTATGGCGTTGTGTAACGCATCAGGGACCGTGAATTGCAAAGGGCAAGATGAAAGAAGCCGGCACCGGTATTGATCCCGGTAAGATCGGCGGGCCCGCCGCAAAGCGGGGGCCGGGACAATGAATGGATAGGTTACCGGATGACGGACAAGACATGGGGCAAGATCAGGGATGAACTCAGAAAGACCATCGGCAAGAACAACTACGTCACCTGGATCGAGCCGCTTGAATATTCCGGTCTGAAGGATGGTGTTGCGCATTTCGATGTACCGACGCAATTCATCGGTGATTGGGTATCGCGCAATTTCACGGATCAGATTCTCCAGTTGATGCGCGCATCCGGCGAGCCGGTTCAACGCATTGCCTTCGATGTCAAGAAACCCAAGGGGCGCACGTCGGCCCCGACAGGTAGCAGCAAGGAAGCGCCCGATTGCGAAAAACGCCGCAGGATCGGGGAGCCTTCCGGGATCGGCGGATCGCTTGCCGAACTCCCGAGAGCCCCGCTCGATCCACGCTTCACCTTCGAGAGCTTCGTTGTCGGCAAGCCCAACGAGCTGGCCTTTGCCGCAGCCAAACGCGTGGCCAAAGGCGGGCCTGTCAATTTCAATCCGCTGTTTCTCTACGGGGGCGTTGGCCTCGGCAAGACCCACCTGATGCTCGCCATTGCCCATGAGCTTCAGCTGAGGCGGCCCGAACTCGCGGTTGTCTATATCTCGGCCGAGCAATTCATGTATCGCTTCATTCAGGCCCTGCGCGATCAGAAGGCCATGGACTTCAAGAAGCTGTTCCGAAGCATCGACGTGCTGATGGTGGATGACGTTCAGTTCATCTCGGGCAAGAATTCCACGCAGGAGGAATTTTTCCATACCTTCAATGCGCTCGTGGATCAGAACAAGCAGATCATCATTTCCGCCGATCGAGCACCGGGCGAGATCAAGAACCTCGAGGAAAGGATCAAATCACGCCTTCAATGCGGGCTCGTCGTGGATCTGCATCCCACGGACTTCGAGCTGAGGCTCGGCATTCTCCAGCAGAAGCTCGCCCGGCAAAGGGCGGAATATGGCGATATCGCCATTGCCGATGGTGTGCTCGAATTTCTCGCCCATCGCATCTCGGCCAATGTGCGCGTGCTTGAAGGCGCCCTGACCCGCCTCTTCGCCTTCGCCTCGCTCGTCGGCCGCGAGATCACTCTGGAAATGGCGCAGGAATGTCTTTCCGATATCCTGCGCGCTTCCGATCGCAAGATCTCGATCGAGGAAATCCAGCGCAAGGTGGCCGAGCATTACAACATCCGCCTTTCCGACATGATCGGCCCGCGCCGGATGCGCACCATCGCCCGGCCCCGCCAGATGGCGATGTATCTGGCCAAGCAGCTCACCTCGCGCAGCCTGCCCGAGATCGGCCGCCGCTTCGGCGGGCGCGATCATACAACGGTCATGCACGGAGTGCGCCGGATCGAGGATCTGATGGCGACCGACAGCCAGATCGCCGATGATGTGGAGCTTCTGCGCCGTTCGCTTGAGGGCTGAGCGGCGCAACACGCGCAAAGGGGCGGATCGGCCTTGACGATCTGCGCAAAGGCGGGTTCAGTCCCGAAAAGGCTTGAGCCGGGGCGAAATATGGTTAATTTCGGCGGCCCGGCATCCAACAGGAGTGGGTCATGAAATTCAGCATCGAGCGCGCGGATCTTCTGAAGGCGGTTTCTCAGGCGCAATCCGTGGTGGAGCGGCGCAATACGATCCCGATCCTTGCCAATGTCCTGATCGAGGCGGAGGGGGATGGCACCTCCTTCCGGGCCACCGATCTCGATGTGGAGGTGATCGACAGGACCATTGCACAAGTGGAGCGCCCAGGCGCCAGCACCGTCAATGCCGTGCTCCTGCACGAGATCGTGCGCAAGCTGCCGGATGGCGCCCTGGTCCAGATTGCCGATGATCCGGCTTCGGGCCGCCTCACGGTAGAGGCGGGGCGTTCCAAATTTTCGCTCGCCACCCTGCCGAAGGAAGATTTTCCGGTGATGGCAAGCTCGGAATACGAATCCAATTTCTCCGTCGAATCTCCGGTTCTGCGCCGCCTGTTCGACAAATCGAAATTCGCCATTTCCAATGAGGAAACCCGCTATTACCTGAACGGCGTCTACATGCATGTGGCCGATGGCGAGGATGGCAAGGTGCTGCGCTGCGTGGCCACGGACGGCCACCGCCTGGCCAGGATCGATGCGCCTCTGCCCGAGGGCGCGGAAAACATGCCCGGCGTGATCGTGCCGAAGAAGACGGTGGCCGAGCTTGCCAAGCTCCTGGTGGATGACAACATCGGGATTGCCGTTTCCGTATCCGAAACCAAGGTGCGCTTCGCCACGCCCCAGATCACCCTCACCTCGAAGGTGATCGATGGCACCTTCCCCGATTACACCCGCGTGATCCCGCTCGACAACTCCCGCCGCCTCGAGGTGGATGCCGCCGAATTCGCCCGCGCGGTGGATCGCGTGGCCACCGTTTCCTCGGAGCGTTCGCGCGCCGTCAAGCTGGCGCTTGACGAGGATCGCCTGGTGCTTTCCGTCAATGCCCCCGACAGCGGCGCGGCGGAGGAAGAACTCGCGGTCGCCTATGGCGACGAGCCGCTCGAGATCGGCTTCAACGCCAAGTATCTCCTGGAAATCGCCGGGCAGGTCGATCGGGAAAACGCCGTTTTCATGTTCGACACCCCCGATCATCCCACATTGATGCGCGAAGGCAATGATACCAGCGCGATCTATGTCGTGATGCCGATGCGGGTGTGAGCGGGCTTTTCCTCAGATCTCTCGCGCTTTCGCATTTCCGCTCGCACAAGGCCCTGCGGATCGAGGCCGATGCCCGCCCCGTCGCCATCCACGGCCCCAATGGCGCCGGCAAGACGAATATCCTCGAAGCCATCTCCCTGCTTTCCCCCGGGCGCGGGCTGCGCCGCGCCGCCACGGAGGATCTCCAGCGCCGGCCCGAGGCGCTCGGCTGGAAGATCGCCGCCACCATCGAAAGCCTCGGCCGCCTGCACGAGGTGGAAACGGGCGCCACACCCGGCCAGCCGCGCAGCCAGCGCATTGACGGCAAGTCCGCTCCCCAGATCGCGCTGGGGCGCATTGCCCGCATTCTCTGGCTCGTGCCGGCCATGGATCGCCTCTGGAGCGAGGGCGCGGAAGGGCGGCGGCGCTTTCTCGATCGTATGACGATGAGCTTCGAGCCCGCCCATGGCGAAGCCGTGCTTGCCTATGAAAAGGCCATGCGCGAGCGCAACCGCCTGCTGCGCGATGGCGTGCAGGATCGGCGCTGGTATGAGGCGCTGGAAGCCGCAATGGCGCAATCGGGAGCCCGCATCCACGCAAACCGGATGCAGGCGATTGCCCGCCTGGCCGAGGCCCTGGCAGGCGCGGCCACCGCCTTCCCCGCCGCCGACCTTGCCCTCACCGGCCCCGAAGGCGCACCCGATGAAGCCACGTCCGCCGAAGCCCTCACCGAAGCATTCGCAAGAGGCCGGCACCGTGATCTTGCCGCCGGGCGCACGCTTTCCGGCCCCCACCGCGCCGATCTGATCGCCACCTATGCCGCCAAGGGCATCGCCGCGCGGGAGTGCTCCACGGGCGAGCAGAAGGCGCTCCTGATCTCTCTGGTTCTGGCCAATGCGCGCGCGCTCGCGCAGGATTTTGGTGCGCCCCCGATCCTCCTTCTTGACGAGGTGGCCGCCCATCTCGATGCAGACCGCCGAGCCGCGCTCTATGATGAAATCATCGCCCTTCGCGTCCAGGCCTGGATGACGGGCACCGGGCGCGAACTTTTCGAAGCCCTGGGCGGGCGGGCGCAGTTTCTCGAGGTGCGCGAAATGGGCGGGGAATCCCGCGTCACGCCAAGCTCTTAGCGCTCTTTTACCAAGGCCTGCGAATCCCCCAAATCTTGTGGTTCCCGCGTGACAACCACCCTGCAATCCCCTATATAATGAGCAGGATATCAGGGAAGAAACCCATGGCAGAAAACGCGCAGAAACCGGCCGAATACGGCGCCGATTCCATTAAGGTTCTCAAGGGCCTGGAAGCCGTCCGCAAGCGGCCCGGTATGTATATCGGCGATACTGATGACGGCTCCGGCCTGCATCACATGGTCTATGAGGTGGTGGACAACGCGATTGACGAGGCCCTCGCCGGCCATGCCGATCGCGTGATCGTCACCATCCATCCCGATTCATCGGTTTCCGTGCGCGACAACGGGCGCGGCATTCCGGTGGACATTCACGCCGAAGAAGGCGTCTCGGCGGCCGAGGTGATCATGACCCAGCTGCACGCGGGGGGGAAATTCGATCAGAATTCCTACAAGGTTTCCGGTGGCCTGCATGGTGTTGGCGTTTCGGTCGTGAACGCGCTTTCGGAATGGCTCGAACTCAGGATCTGGCGCGATGGCAAGGAGCATTACGTGCGCTTCGCCGGCGGCGAGACGGTGGAATCCCTGCGTGTCGTCGGCCCCGCCGAGGGTGAAAAGGGCACCGAGGTGCGCTTCCTCGCCTCGCAGGACACCTTTTCCAACGTCAATTACGATTTCCACACGCTTGAAAACCGCCTTCGCGAGCTCGCCTTCCTCAATTCCGGCGTGCATATCATCCTGCGCGACGAGCGCCCGGCGGAGCCCGTGGAAGTGGAATTCTGCTACGAGGGCGGCGTGCGCGAATTCGTCCGCTACCTCGATCGCTCCAAGACCCCGCTCATTGACGAACCCATCTACATGAAGGGCGAGAAAGACGGCATCACGGTGGAAGTGGCCATGTGGTGGAACGACAGCTACCATGAAAAGGTGCTGCCCTTCACCAACAACATCCCCCAGCGCGATGGCGGCACCCACCTCGCAGGCTTTCGCGGTGCGCTGACGCGCACCATCAACAATTACGCGCAATCCTCGGGCATCGCCAAGAAGGAGAAGGTGAGCTTCACCGGCGACGATGCGCGCGAAGGGCTCACGGCCGTGCTTTCCGTCAAGGTGCCGGATCCGAAATTCTCGAGCCAGACGAAAGACAAGCTCGTCAGCTCCGAGGTGCGCCCGGTGGTGGAAAGCCTCGTGAACGAGAAGCTTGCCGAATGGTTCGAGGAGCACCCGAACGAGGCGAAGATGATCGTCGGCAAGATCATCGAGGCGGCGGTGGCGCGCGAGGCGGCGCGCAAGGCGCGCGAGCTTACCCGCCGCAAGACGGCGATGGACGTGAATTTCCTCGCCGGCAAGCTCAAGGATTGCTCCGAGAAGGATCCCGCGAAAACCGAGCTGTTCCTCGTGGAGGGCGACAGCGCCGGCGGCTCCGCCCAGACAGGCCGGGATCGCCAGACCCAGGCCATCCTCCCCCTGCGCGGCAAGATCCTCAACGTCGAGCGCGCGCGCTTCGATCGGATGCTCGCCAGCCAGGAGATCGGCAATCTGGTGATGGCGCTCGGCACCGGAATCGGGCGCGATGAATTCGATATCTCGAAGCTGCGCTACCACAAGGTCATCATCATGACGGATGCGGATGTGGACGGCGCCCATATCCGCACCCTTCTGCTTACCTTCTTCTTCCGCCAGATGCCGGAGCTGATCGAGGGGGGCTATCTCTATATCGCCCAGCCGCCGCTCTACAAGGTGAGCCGGGGGAAATCGGAGGTCTATCTGAAGGATCAGGCGGCGCTCGAGGATTACCTGATCGAGATGGGCACGGAAGGCGCCGTGCTGCGCCTCGCAACGGGCGAAGAGATCATGGGGCGGGATCTGGTGCGGGTTGTCAATGCAGCGCGCCTGATGCGCCGCATCCTCGATGCCTTTCCCACCCATTACCCCCGCCACATCCTCGAACAGGCCGCCATTGCCGGCGCCTTCGTTCCCGGCCGGGTGGACAGCGATCTTCAGGCCGTGGCCGATCAGATCGCCGCGCGCCTCGATCTGATCGCACCTGAATACGAACGCGGCTGGCAGGGCCGGCCCACGCAGGATCACGGCATCCGCCTCGCGCGCATCCTGCGCGGGGTCGAAGAGGTGCGCGTGCTTGATGGGGCGGTGCTGCGCTCTCCCGAGGCGCGCCGCCTTGGCGAAATGACGGAGAGCCTGCAGGAGACATACGCCAAGCCAGCCACTCTCCAGCGCAAGGAGCGCGAGCGGCTCATTCACGGGCCGAGCGAGCTTCTGGAGGCCATTCTCGAAGAGGGCGAGAAGGGGCTTTCGCTCCAGCGCTACAAGGGCCTTGGCGAGATGAACCCGGAGCAGCTCTGGGAAACGACGCTTGATCCCGAGGCCCGCACGCTCCTGCAAGTGAAGATTGATGATGTGGCCGAAGCCGATGACATCTTCACCAAGCTGATGGGCGATGTGGTGGAGCCCCGGCGCGAATTCATCCAGCAGAATGCACTCAGCGTGGAAAATCTGGATTTCTGATTCATAATCATTCCCAATGCAAAAGGCCCCGGCGCGATTGCCGGGGCCTTTCTTCATTAGCGGGAGGCGAGGGGCTCAGCCCTCATCCTTCCCCTTTTCCTCGCCCGTATCCTGATCGACCATTTTCATGCCGAGCCGGACCTTGCCGCGGTCATCGAAGCCCAGGAGCTTCACCCAGACTTCCTGGCCTTCCTTCAGCACGTCGGAAGGATGGTTGAGGCGGCGGTTCTCGATCTGGCTCACATGCACCAGGCCATCGCGCTTTCCGAAGAAATTCACGAAGGCGCCGAAATCGACGATCTTCACCACCTTGCCCTTGTAGATCTTGCCTTCCTCAGGCTCGGCCACGATCTCGTTGATCATGTCATGGGCCTTCTGGATCGCTTCCTGATTGGGCGAGGCGATCTTGATGATACCATCATCATTGATATCGACCTTGGCGCCGGACACCTCGACGATCTCGCGGATCACCTTGCCGCCCGAGCCGATCACCTCGCGGATCTTGTCCGTCGGGATCTGCATGGTCTCGATGCGCGGCGCGTGCTCGGAGAATTCGCTGGCGCCGCTGATCGCCTTGTTCATTTCGCCGAGGATGTGCTGGCGAGCATCCTTCGCCTGCGAAAGCGCCGTCTTCATGATCTCGGGAGTGATCCCGGCCACCTTGATATCCATCTGGAGGCTGGTGATCCCGTCTTCGGTGCCGGCCACCTTGAAATCCATGTCGCCGAGGTGATCCTCGTCGCCCAGGATATCCGTGAGCACGGCGAATTTCTCGCCCTCGAGGATGAGGCCCATGGCGATGCCGGCAACCGCCTTCTTCAACGGCACGCCCGCATCCATCATCGAAAGCGATGAGCCGCAGACGGTGGCCATCGAGGAAGAGCCGTTCGATTCGGTGATTTCGGAAACGAGCCGGATCGTGTAGGGGAAATCGGTCGCCGGCGGCAGCACGGCCTGAAGCGCGCGCCAGGCGAGCTTGCCGTGGCCGATCTCGCGCCGCCCCGGAGGGCCCACACGGCCCACTTCACCCACCGAATAGGGGGGGAAGTTGTAATGCAGCAGGAAATTCGAGCGGAAATTTCCGTGCAGCGCATCAATGATCTGCTCGTCATCGCCGGTGCCAAGCGTGGTGATCACCAAGGCCTGGGTTTCGCCCCGGGTAAACAGCGCCGAACCATGCGTGCGCGGCAGCAGGCCCACGGTGCTGTCAATCGGGCGGACGGTTGTCAGATCCCGCCCGTCGATGCGCTTGCCGCCATTGACAATCTCGCCGCGAAGGATCTCGCTCTCGAGCTTCTTGAAGGCCGCGCCGAGGTTGGGATCTTCCTGCTCCTCTTCGGTGAGCTGCTCCTTCACCTTCTCGCGAACCGCGGCAATCGCTTTCTGGCGCTCCTGCTTCTCGCGGATCGCGAAGGCCTTGCGCATGTCCTCCTCGGCCAGCTTTTTGATCTTCTCATAAAGCGCGCTGTAATCCGGTGGCGTGAAATCGAAGGGCTCCTTGGCCGCTTCTTCCGCAAGATCGACGATCATATCGATTACCGGCTTCAGCTGCTCGTGGCCGAACTGGACGGCGCCGAGCATTTCATCCTCGGAAAGCTCATAGGCTTCCGATTCCACCATCATCACCGCATCCCTGGTGCCGGCGACGATCAGCTCGAGCCTCTGTTCGGGATTGTCACGCAGGTTCTGCATGTCATCCACTTCAGGGTTGAGGATGTATTCCCCATTCGCATAGCCCACCCGGCAGCCGGCAATGGGCCCGCGGAAGGGAACGCCGGAAAGCGTGAGCGCGGCCGAGGCGGCGATCATCGCCACGATATCGGGATCGTTCACGAGGTCATGGCTCAGAACGGTGCACATCACCAGCACTTCGTTCTTGAAGCCTTCCACGAAAAGCGGGCGGATCGGGCGATCGATCAGCCGCGCGGTGAGGGTTTCCTTCTCGGTGGGGCGCGCCTCACGCTTGAAGAAGCCGCCGGGCACCTTGCCCGCGGCATAGTATTTTTCCTGGTAATGCACCGTGAGCGGGAAGAAATCCTGCCCCGGCTTGGGCTCGCGTGCGTAAGTTACGGCGGCGAGCACGCTGGTTTCGCCCAGCGTCGCGATGACGGATCCATCCGCCTGGCGGGCCACGCGGCCCGTTTCGAGAGTGAGGGTTTCATCCCCCCATTCCATTTCTTTCTTCACAATGTTGAACATCTTTCATCCTATCCTGACCGCCGGGGCCCATCCCCTTTGGCCTGTTGCGTACGGGCCGTATGCCCGTGGCTCCATTTCCACGTCTGCCAACGCTCGCCCGACGGAGCCTGATCGGGCCAGCAGCAACGAAAGACGCGCCCGAAAGGGGCGCGTCCGGTCTTTCTTCAGCGGCGCAGGCCGAGGCGTTTGATCAGGGTCTGATAACGCTCTTCATCCTTGCCGCGCAGGTAATCCAGCAGCTTGCGGCGCTGGGCCACCATCATCAGAAGCCCACGGCGGGAGTGATTGTCCTTCTTGTGGGTCTTGAAATGTTCGGTCAGATTGGCAATCCGCTTGGAAAGCACCGCAACCTGCACTTCGGGCGATCCGGTATCGCCTTCGTGGGTCGCGTATTCCTTCATGACGGCCTGTTTCTCTTCCTTCGTGATCGACATCGGGATCTCCTTTTCATCTCGTGTTGCGGGCGCAAGCCGGGATGTCGTCCAGCAAGGTCCTTGGGAGGGTGTTCCGTCGGAAAATTTCCGCGGATGGGCGCGTATAGGGTGAATCGCGGCAAAAGAAAAGGGGGTTTCACGGATTCGCACCGTTCTGGCGGATCACGTCGGCGATCTCCTTGGCCCATTCCCCGATGATCGGAATGAAATCGATCTTAGAGAGCGACGCCACCACGAGATAGACGAGTATCGTGGCCCCGATCACCGAGCCAAGCCCGAAGGCAAGACCACGGACGAACTGGAAGCCGAGAAGCCGCCAGAGGGAATTGTGGATGCGTACGAAACGGTGGGTGTTGAGCCTGTGCAGCTCTTCACGAAGGGCGGCGATTTCCTCCCGCGCCCGGCGGATTTCCTCCGGCTCTTCCCGTGAGCCTTCCGGCGGGCTGGCCGTGCTTTCAGGCATTCGCAGGGATCTCCCATGCCATGGGCTTCGTGGCATAGCCGATATAGAGGGGATGCTTCGGATGCCCGGCGCGGGTGAGGCCGAGGTGAAGGAGTGGCCGCCCCGTGCCCCGCAGGAGCCGCTCCACCGCCGGGCCGCGATCGAGATGCGCGCCATGCGTGCCCCAGGCGCAGATGATCCGGTCCGCCCAATCTGCCCCCTCAAGTATCGCGGCATCGTTTTCCGGGCCGACGGGATCAGGCGCGGCACGCATCTCGCGCGGATCGGTGGCGCGCCAGGCGAAGATGTTGCACACCCGGAAAGCGCCGAAGCCCAGCGCGCGGGCGCGGCGCTCGCAGCGCTCCACGGTGGGATCATTGCGGATTTCCGTTGCCGTTGAGGGATTGAGCATCACGAAAAGCACGCGCGTTCCCGCTTCATCCCAGATCCGCGTGAGCGCATAGCGATAGCGCTCGCAATCGGAATAGACGGCAACGGAGGGCGCATCGCCCTTTATGTGATGGCGTGTGATCATGGCCCGTGTTATGGCGCGCCGCCCCCTGCAAGGGCAAGCCCCTTGGCACTGGCACCTTCGCGCGCCGTGCTCTATCTAGGAGCAGAACAGAATGGAGAATGGCCGTGAAGGAGAAACGCGGGCGCGTCACGCGCGACGGGATCAGGATTCATGAGCCGGAGGATTTCGCCGGAATGCACAAGGCCGGCCGCCTCGCGGCGCAACTGCTCGATGAGGTGATCCCGATGGTGAAGCCCGGTGTCAGGACCGGCGAGCTTGATGCCTATATCACCCGACGCGTGGAGGAAGAGGGGGCGATCTCGGCCACCATCGGCTATCGCGGCTATCAGCACGGCAGCTGTATCAGCGTCAATCATGTTGTCTGCCACGGCATCCCTGGCGACAAGCGCCTGAAGGATGGCGACATCCTCAATATCGACATCACCGTGATCGTGGACGGCTGGTATGGCGACACGAGCCGCATGTATGTGGCCGGCCGGCCCAGCCGCAAGGCGGAGCGGCTGATGCAGGTGACGCATGATGCGCTGATGAAGGGGATCGAGGCGGTGAAGCCCGGCAATACCTTCGGCGATATCGGCCACGCGATCCAGGCTTACGTTGAAGCCCATCGCATGAGCGTGGTGCGCGATTTCTGCGGCCACGGGCTCGGCCGGGTCTTCCATGCGCCCCCCAATGTGCTGCATTACGGCCGCCCCGGCACCGGGCCGATGCTGGAAGAGGGGATGTTCTTCACCATCGAGCCGATGGTCAATCTCGGCGGCCCCGAAACCAAGGTGCTCGCCGATGGCTGGACGGCCGTGACCCGCGATCGCTCGCTTTCGGCGCAATACGAGCATTCGATCGGGGTAACGGCTGAGGGCGCGGAGATCTTCACCCTATCACCAGCCGGCAAGTTCCATCCCACCTGGGAGGCCTGAAGTTCAGGCCGCGCTGAGGATGGTGATCCAGCTGTCCCCGTAGCGGCGCTGATCGAGAGGCGCGAAGCCTTCCGGCGTGGTCTGCGGAGCGTTTTCTTCCCATACCACAAGCGCACCAGGCGCAATCCAGCCCCCCTCGCGCGCCGAGGAAAGCGCCTTTTCGCCAAGCCCCTTGCCATAGGGCGGATCGAGGAAAACGAGGCTCGCGGGGGTGCCTGTCAGAGGCGGCAGGCGCGTGGCATCCGCGCGCAGCAGCACCGCATCGCCTTCGCGCCGGGCAAGGGCGAGGTTTTCACGGATGAGCGCCTGCCCCTTGCGCCCCTTTTCCACGAAGGTGACATGCTCTGCGCCGCGCGAAAGCGCCTCGAGCCCCAGCGCGCCGGTACCGGCGAAGAGATCGAGCACATGCGCGCCGGAAATCGGATCGCCCCAGGCGCCGTTTGCCAGCATGTTGAACAGGCTCTCGCGGACCCGATCGGAGGTGGGGCGCAGATGCGCCGCCGCATCGCCCTTGCCGAGGCTCGCGAGCCTCAGCCCCCTGTGCCTGCCGGCAATGATCCTCATGCCCGCAACAGGCCCATGAGATCGGTGCCGGGATCGGCCACCGCCTCGGGATCGGGCGCGCGCCCGGCCTCGATCAGGCGCTTGGCGATCATGTAGGCGCGCGGATCGTTCATCGCGTCAACCGCCAGCAATTCCCTGCCCCGCCAATACCATACGGATTGGCTGCCCGCCTTATCGCCGGGCCGGGTGATGGTGCGCTCATATCCGGTGTTCAGCCCGGCAATCTGGAGCTTCACGTCATACTGATCGGACCAGAACCACGGCCGCGCCTCGTAGGGCTTGCCCGCGCCCAGCATGTTGGCCGCCACGGCCTCGGCCTGATCGATGGCATTGGGCACGCTTTCAAGGCGGATCCGGGTGCCACGCCAGGGGAAGGAGGCACAATCTCCCGCAGCCCACACCCCCGGAGCCGAGGTGCGGCCCAGCGCATCGGTGCGGATGCCGTTTTCAATCGTAATGCCGGCAGCCTCGGCAAGCGCCGTATCGGGGCGCACGCCGATGCCGGCGATCACGAAATCCACCGCGAGCGTCTCTCCGCCCGAAAGCCGGGCCTCGCGCACCCGCTCCGTGCCCGAAAGCTGCTCCAGCCCCGTGCCCTCAAGAATCCGCACGCTGTGGCGCTCGTGAAGGGTGCGGAAATAATCGGCCGTCGCCGGCGCGGCAACGCGCGAGAGGATCCTTTCGGCCTGCTCGACAAGCGTCACCTTCAGCCCCTTCTTCGCGGCCACCGCCGCGGCCTCCAGCCCGATATATCCGCCTCCCACGATCAGCACCCGCCTACCGGCGGCAAATTCCGGAGCCATGGCATCGATATCGGCCAATGTGCGCACGTAATGGATACCGCCAAGCCCGGCGGTAACGCTTTCGGGGAGGCGGATCGGCGAAGCGCCCGTGGCAAGCGCCAGCTGATCCCAGGCGATGGTTTCACCATCCGCGCTGAGGGTTCGGGTTGCCGGATCGATCTTCTCCACCCTGCGGCCCGTCATGAGCGCAATCCCCTGATCCTCGTAGAACTGCGCCGGGCGGAGATAGAGCCGCTCGCGGGCCATCTCGCCCAGAAGATAGGCCTTGGAAAGCGGCGGGCGCTGATAGGGCGGCTCCGGTTCGGCGCCGATCAGGGTGATCGGACCCTCGTGGCCTCCTGCGCGCAGCGCCGCGGCAAGTGCGGCCCCGGCCTGTCCGGCGCCAATGATGACGATATGCTCCACCGATGCTTTCCCGCTGTTTCACTCGCCGGCAAACCTATATGATGCTGCATGAAACGCAAACATCCCGGGAGGAAAACCATGACCATATCCACAGGCGAAAGGCTGCCGGAGGCAAATCTGATGCGGTTGGGCGCAGAGGGGCCGGAAGAGGTGAGCCTCGGCGATCTCACCGCCGGGCGCAAGGTGGTGATCTTCGCCGTGCCGGGCGCATATACGCCCACCTGCCACAGCGCCCATGTGCCGAGCTTCATCCGCAGCATGGATGCGTTCGGGGAAAAGGGCGTCGATGAGGTCGTCTGCGTGAGCGTCAACGATCCCTTCGTGATGCAGGCCTGGGGTGAAGCCACCGGAGCAAACGAAGCCGGGATCACCATGCTGGCCGATCCGATGGGCGAATTCACCCGCGCGATCGGCATGGATTTCGATCTGCCGCCGGCCGGACTCATGGGCCGTTCGCTGCGCTATGCGATGCTGATTGAGGATGGCGAGGTGAAGGTGCTGAACCTCGAGGAAGATGCCGGGCAATGCTCCGTCTCGGCGGGGGAAACAATGCTCGAGGCGATGAGCTGAAGCGGCGCTACCCTTTGCGGAAGGGCGCATACCGGGCGAGGGCCTCGATCTCTTCGCCCACCGCTTCCCGCTCGGCTTCGAGGTAATCCGCAACAGCCGCGCGAAAGCCGGGATCGGCGATCCAGTGCAGGGAGTGGACGGGCACCGGCACATAGCCGCGCGCGATCTTGTGTTCGCCCTGCGCGCCCGCCTCGACGCGGGGCAGGCCATGTTCGATCGCATATTCGAGGGCACGGTAATAGCAGAGCTCGAAATGCAGGCAGGGATGATCCTCGATCGCGCCCCAGTAGCGGCCGAAAAGAGCCTCTCGGCCGATGAAATTGAGCGCCCCGGCGATCCAGCGGCCTTCGCGCCGGGCCATCACCAGGAGCACGTCATCGCGCATGGCTTCATGAATGAGGTCGAAAAAGGCGCGGGTCAGATAGGGCCGCCCCCATTTGCGCGCGCCGGTATCCTGATAGAAGGCCCAGAAGGCCTCCCAGTGCTCCGGGAGGATTTCATCGCCCGTCAGCATGTGGATCGTGCCGCCAAAGCCCTGGGCGCGCGCCCGCTCCTTGCGGATCGCCTTGCGCTTTCGCGAGGATAGCGCGGCAAGGAAATCGGCGAAATCGCCGTAGCCCTCATTGTGCCAGTGATATTGCTGGCCGATACGGTGCAACAGCCCCATGCCCCGCCCGGCCTCGGCCTCGCTTTGCGTGCAGAAGGTAACATGGAGCGAGGAAAGCCCGCGCTCGGCCGCCACCTGCACCGCTCCCGCCACAAGCGCCGCGCGCCCCTCGGCCTCGAAGCCCGGGCGCACAAGAAAGCGCCGCCCCGTTACCGGCGTGAAGGGCACGGCGATCTGAAGCTTGGGGTAGTAGGCACCATCAGCGCGCGCATAGGCTTCCGCCCAGGCGAAATCGAAGATGTATTCGCCCTGGCTGTGCGCCTTGGCATACATCGGCGCAACGGCGATGATCTCATCACCCTGCCGTGCCTCGAGATGAAACGGCTCCCATCCCGTGCCGGGGCCGACGGAGCCGCTTTCCTCGAGCGCGCTTAGGAAGCGATGGGTCGTGAAAGGATCGAGAGGGCGCGCGCCGTCCGCCTGCGCATCTGGATCGGCGCACCGATCCCAGGCCTCCGGCGCAACCTCCGAAATGCTGCGCCGGATCAGGATGCGCGCTTCCTCACCATCCAACGAAAATCTCCCTGCTTTCTGGCCGTCTGCTCATGCTCAGGAAGCGCGTGAGAGCCCCTCCGAGCGCGGGATATCCGGTGCGTAACCTTCAAAAGTGATATTGTCCGCCACCCTGCGCGCACGCAGTTCTTCGGCCGGGTTGTGGATGGTCCAGCACAGAACGGGCACGCCCTTTTCCTTCAGCTCCGCAACGCGGGCACTCGAGAGATCCGCGGCCTGGTGGCTGATGAAGCTTGCCCCCACGCGCTCGAAATCGGGGATGGCCCGCAAATCGGCGCGCACGGTTTCGGGCAGGAGCGGCCAGGCCTCGGCCGAGAACGGCGATGTCGTCAGCCCCCGGGGCACTTCGGGAAGGGCATCGCGAAAAACCGCCACCGCATTGGGATTGAACGACATCACCGCCACATCGCCCGGATATCCCGCAAGCGCTGCGGCAATATCGCGCTCCAGAACCCCCACATCGCGCCCCATCACGCCATCCTGATCCTTCACCTCGATCAGCAGCGGCACCCGCCCGGCAACCAGTGCCAGCACCTCGCGCAGGGTCGGGATCGTTTCGTCATTGCCTCTGAGGCGGATATGCGAAAGCTCCTCAGCGCTGCGCTGGCGGATGGGGCCGGAGGCATGCGCAAGCCGTGCCAGATCGTAATCGTGAAACACCATGGCCTGGCCATCGGCAGATTGCTGCACATCGAATTCAATCCCGTAGCCCGCATCAAGCGCTGCCTCGAACGCCGAACGGGAATTCTCCGGCCGCCCGGCCTCCAGATCATGATAGCCCCGGTGTGCGATCGGCACGGCGAGAAGGGAGTGGGGAAGGGGCACCATCGGATCAGTCAATCTCGAAAACGGCTTCTATTTCAACCGCAACGCCGAAGGGAAGCGCTGCCGCACTCACCGCCGCGCGCGAATGGCGCCCGGCCTCGCCAAACACCTCTACCATGAGATCGGATGCGCCGTTGATCACCTTTGGCTGATCGGTGAAATCGGGCGTGGAATTGACGAAACCCGTCAGCTTCACCACGCGCTTCAGGCGAGAGAGATCGCCACCGCAGGCCGCGCGCAGCTGGGCAATCAGACTGATGGCACAGTTTCGCGCGGCCGCGATCCCCGCCTCCACATCCATATCCTCACCCAGCTTGCCGCATATGAAACCGCTTTCATCGGCAGATATCTGGCCGGAGACGAACACCAGATCCCCAGCGATCACCCAAGGCACGTAATTCGCCGCAGGGGAAGGCGCATCGGGAAGGGTAATCCCTAGCTCCGTCAGGCGCTTATCATGGGAATCCGACATGCCTGCTGCTCCTGTCTTGCATGTTGTCTGGTGCGAAAGCTACATTTCCCGCCCGGCAAGTGAAACCGCAAAATCACGATTCCCTGAAGGCCTTGCGGAAAAAATCCGCGAATGGTTTCACCAGATAGGCAAGGGGTGTGCGATCCGTCGTGCGCATGAACGCCTCGACAGGCATCCCCGGCACCAGCACCGCATCCGGACCGAGCTTTGCCACCTCGCCCTCGTCGAGCACGATCTCGACCCGGTAATAGGGCAGGCCGGTGCGCTCATCCACGAAGGCATCGGCGGATATTTTCTCTACCCGCCCCTTCAGCTCCGGGGTTGTCCGGGTATTGAAGGCGGGGAAGCGCAATTCCGCCTCCTGGCCGGGATAAACCTCATCCACATGGATCGGCGGCAGACGGCCCGCGATCACCAGCGGGCGATCCTGCGGCACGATGTAGAGGATCGGCTCGGCCGGGCGGATCACGCTCTGCGGGCCGAACACGGTGAGCCCGTAAACCACGCCCGAAACAGGCGCGCGGATATCGAGGCGGGCGAGCTTCTCACGCGCGGCATTGCGCTTTTCCGTCAGTTCCAGTTCGCGCACCCTCAGATCCCGCAGCCGGGTGATGGCTTCCTCGCGCCGCGTGGTGGCAAGCTTCAGGATCTCCAGATCAAGCTCCGTGATCCTGCCTTCGGCCTGCGCCTTGCTGGCCGCAAGCTCCCCCATGCGCCCGCGAAGCTGGGCATCCTCGCGCTGCAGCGCCAGCACGCGCGAGGCCTGAGCGAGGCCCCGATCCAGCAGGGACTGCTGATTCTCAAGCTCCTGCCCGATAAGCGCAAGCTGCTTTTCTAGCGCCTCCTGCTGCGCTTCGATCCCCTCGATCTGATTGGCGATCTGAGCCCGGCGCTTCTGCAGCTGCTCCGTGGATTTGGCGAGCGTTTCAAGCCTCGCGCGAAAGAGGCGGCGCTGCCCTTCGATCAGGTCAGCGACTTCGGGATTTTCCCTCGCGGCCTCGAGAAGCTCCGGATCGAAGGTGATTTCGTCCAGATCGTCCCTCTCGGCTTCCAGCCGGGCACGGCGGGCCTGAACCTCATGCAGCTGGCTCTCGATCGTGTTGAGCTCGGTCTGAATGGATGTGGGATCGAGCCGGATCAGGATATCCCCTCCCTCGACACGATCGCCTTCCTTAACCAGAAGCTCCGCCACCACCCCGCCATCGGGGTGCTGCACCACCTGGCGATTCTGCTCCACCTCCACCTGGCCGCTGACGATCACCGCTCCCGATATCCGCGCCATCACCGCCCAGGTGCCGAACCCGCCGACAAGCACAAGGAGCGCCAGGAGGCCGATAAGCAGCGGCCGGCGCGCCGACCAGGGCACTTCTCTCTTCACAGGTGGGGTTGCCTTCTCGTTCATGTCACCCCTCCCCGGCCGCCGGAGCGGCGGATTTCTTCATGATTGCGCACCATCGCTTTCAGCACTTCATCCTTCGGGCCGAAGGCCTTGCACGCGCCCCCTTCGATCACCATCAGCATGTCGCATTCCTTGATCGCGGCCGGGCGGTGGGCCATGATGATGACGGAGCGCCCCTCCGCCTTCATCTGCCGGATCGCCAGATTGAGCGCCAGCGATCCCTCGTTGTCGAGGTTGGAATTGGGCTCATCAAGCACGAGGATCACCGGATCCCCGTAAAGCGCCCGCGCCAGCCCCACACGCTGGATCTGCCCGCCCGAAAGCCGCCCGCCGGCGGCCGTGACGCGGGTGTTGTAGCCATCGGGCAGGCGCATGATCATCTCGTGCGCCGCGGCCTTCTTCGCCGCCTCCACGATCGCCGCCTCGTCGGGATTGGCCTCGAGGCGGGCGATATTCTCGGCAATCGTACCATCGAAAAGCTGCACCCGCTGGGGCAGGTAGCCGATATGGCGGCCGAGCACCTCGGGATCATACTGATCGAGCGTCGCGCCATCGAGCCGGATCTTGCCGCCCGCGGGGCGCCAGAGGCCGGTGATCGCGTTGGCAAGGGTCGATTTGCCCGCCCCGGAAGGCCCGATCACGCCGAGCGCCTGCCCCGGCTCGAGGCGAAAGCTCACCATCCTGAGGCTGGCCATCTGTTCGCCCGGCGGCACGACAGTGAGCTGCTCGGCAACCATGAGCGCGCGCGGCCGCGGCAGGGCGATGCGCGGCCGGTCGGGGGAAATCGCCGCGAGCAGACGGCCAAGGCTCTTCCACCCCTTCATGGCGCGCTGCACGATGGCCCATTGCCCGAGCGCAAGCTCGATCGGCGCCAGCGCACGGCCCATCATGATGGAAGCGGCAATCATGGCGCCGGCGGTAAGCTCGCCCTTCAGCACGAGCCAGGCGCCAAGCCCCAGCATGGCGCTTTGCAGGAACAGGCGGAATGTCTTTGTGGCCGTTGAAAACATGCCGCCGAGATCAGCGGCGCGGATCGATTGCTCGAGCGCTTCGCGCCGCGCCCGCTGCCAGCGATCGAAGGCCGCCTTGCCCATGCCGAGACTCTGGACAAGATCGGCCTCGCTGCGGATCTGCTCCGCCATAACATTGGCCACATGCCCCGCCCTGCCCGCCTCGAGCACCGGCTTTCTGGTTGTCGTCTGGTTGATCAGGGTGATGAGGATCAGAAGCGCCCCCCCGCCCAGCGCGAGAAACCCGAGCCAGGGATGAAAAAGGAAAATCGCCGCCAGAAACAGCGGCGCCCAGGGCAGATCGAAAAGCGCAATCATCACCGGCGAGGAGAGGAGCCGTTGCACCGCCTCGAGATCACCAAGCGCCGTCGCCGCCTCGGCCCGCGCCCGCGCGGTGGTGCCGGCCTTCAGGACGGCCGCGAAGACCCGCCGCTCGAGCCGCGCCTGAAAGCGCGCGCCGATACGCGCAAGCACCCGGCCGCGGGCGTAATCGAGAATGCCCATCATCAGGAAGAGAAAGGCAACCAGCACGAAGAGCGCGAGCAGGGTTTCCTCCGAGCGCGAGCCCAGCACGCGATCATAGACCTGAAGCATGAAGATGGGCCCCGTCAGCATCAGGAGATTGACGAAGGCGCTGAACACCGCCGCCGCCACGAAAAGCCAGCGGCTTTCACGCCGCACCGCGCGAAGCTCTTCGGGGCCATGGGCCTGTCTGATCGCCTGTTTCATCTGCCGTTCTTCATCTGTTGCCGTTTCGCTATCACAAGGCTCACATACCGTTGAACCGTCCTGCCATGGCTTGCATGATCTGCCCCTTCGGCTTACCTCTGTCTGAAACGAAAGGCGCGGGAAGCACGCATGCTCTTTTGCCTCATACCATTGGAATCACGAACAAGCGATTGAGATCAGACGTGACGGGGAAAAGCCATAACCACAGCAGGCGTGCAGCGCAACTGCTGAGCCTTGTCGGCATCGTCCTGCTTGCCGCATGCGCCGCCAGGAATCCGCCGCCCGATCAGATCTATGATCCGTATGAGGGAAAGAACCGCGAAGTTCATGAGCTGAACAAGAAGATCGATCGCCTCTTCCTGCGCCCCATTGCGCGAGGCTATGGCAGCGTGGTCCCCGAACCCGTGCAGAACGGCATCCGTAACTTCTCCGAGAACCTCGCCCTGCCCGGGGTCGTGGTCAACGATCTGTTGCAGCTCAATATCGATGATGCACTGCACAATGCCACGCGCTTTCTCTTCAACAGCACGCTCGGCCTTGGCGGCATTCTCGATCCTTCCGACGGCATGGGCCTTTACGAGCGTCCCACGGATTTCGGCGAAACCCTCTACACCTGGGGCTTTGGCGAAGGGCCCTATGTGGAGCTTCCCCTGCTCGGCCCCTCCACCCAGCGAGATGCGATCGGAAAGTTCGTGGATCTCTTCACCAATCCTGTGATGTATCGCCTGCCCGACAAGGAAAAATACCTCGCCCGCCTTGCCGCGATCGGCAGCAAGCTCACGGAGCGCAATCTCTATTCGAACACGCTCGATTCGATACTCTATGAAAGCGCCGACAGCTACGCCCAGGCACGCCTTCTCTTCCTGCAGAACAGGCGTTTCGAGCTCAGCGGCGGCGCCAGTGATGAAAGCACGGAGATCTTCGATGAAATCTATGGCCAATGAATTGCTGACACGCCGCACAGCCCTGAAAGGCATGGGTGCCGGCACGCTCTCCCTTTGCGGGGCGCTGGCAATACCGGGCCCGGCCTTCGCCGCCGGATTGACGACAGAGGAAGCCCGCAAGCTGGTAGATCGGCTCGTTGGCGAGATCAATCAGGTAATCAACTCCGGCAAATCCGAAGAATGGATGCTGCGGGAATTCGAGAAGATCTTCGCAAAATATGCCGATGTGCCGGCCATTGCCCGCTATGCACTCGGAGTTGACGCAAGGCGTGCCTCGAAACGGCAGATGCGCGAATTCACAAAGGCCTTCCAGCGCTACATTTCACGCAAATACGGGCACCGCTTCAGGGAATTCATCGGCGGCAGGATCGAGGTGAAAAATGCCCGCAAGCTGAAGAAATTCTACGAGATCAAGACGATCACCAAGCTGCGCGGGCAGGAGCCTTTCGAGGTCGTGTTCCATGTATCGGATCGCTCCGGCAAGCCGCTGTTCTTCAACATCTTCATCGAAGGCATCAACATGCTCCTGAGCGAGCGCGAGGAGATCCAGGCCATGCTTGATCGCCGCAAAGGGAATATCGATGCCCTTATCCGGGATCTCAGAAAGGCCGCCTGATGGCATCGGCCGACGGAGCGGGGCTTGATGAAAGCCGGAAAAATTGACCTCCCGCCCGGAACTGTCTAGAATTATTCGAGAACAGGATCCGGGGGCGCAGATGGCCGAAGAGACGAAACCCGAAATCGGCGATGACAAATCCCTGCTGCTTGTCGATGATGACGAGCCTTTCCTGCGCCGCCTCGCCCGCGCCATGGAAAAGCGAGGCTTCGAGCCACAAACCGCCGGCTCGGTGGCCGCCGGCAAGGCCATGGCCACGGCCCGCCCGCCGGCATATGCTGTCATCGATCTGAGGCTCGAGGATGGGAATGGCCTCGACGTGGTGGAACTCATCCGCGAAAAACGGCCGGATTCCCGCATTGTCGTCCTGACGGGCTATGGCGCGATTGCCACGGCGGTTGCCGCGGTGAAGATCGGCGCAACCGATTACCTCTCAAAGCCTGCGGACGCCAATGACATCACCGCCGCCCTGCTGGCAAAGCCCGATGAGCTGCCTCCGCCGCCGGAAAACCCGATGAGCGCCGATCGCGTGCGCTGGGAGCACATCCAGCGGGTTTATGAACTCTGCGACAGGAACGTGAGCGAAACCGCGCGCCGGCTCAACATGCACCGCCGCACGCTCCAGCGCATTCTGGCAAAGCGCAGCCCGCGGTGAGATTTGCGGCCGGGGCTCTGCTGCTCGCGCTCTGCGCCTGCGGGGCCGCGCCGCAGTCAGCACCATCTCGATCAGCTCCGAGGATTTACCTTCTGCCCGATGCGGGAGGGCTTGCCGTTCTGCCGATAGACATGCGCATCGATTTCGGCCGCTCTCCCGAGGGCGTGATCCGCGCGCTTGATCGCGAGATCGGCCCCCACCGCGAACTGTCCCTTTCCGGCTGCCCGCAAGGCGTGCGGGAACGGCTGCAATGGGGTGATCTCGTGCTGATATTCAGCGATGAACAATTCATCGGCTGGCGAAGGGGGAAGGCTGCCGGGGGGATCGTCTGCGCCGCCGGGGATGCAGGATGACGAGGGGGCCAGCCCCCTCGGACCCCCGGAGTATTTCCCCCAAGATGAAGATCAGCCGATTTCCCTGAGCAGGGCCTCGTGCCGGGCGGTGAAATCGGCACGCACTTCACGCGGCGGGCGCAGGCGGATACCGAGATTTTCGACAATTTCCGACGGTGGCCTGCCGAAGAGCTTGTCAGCTTCTGAGCGTTTGAATCCTGCAATCTGGACAGCTTCGAGCCAAGCACTTATCCGGTCCGCCTTCTTTATCCGCCGCTTGACGGCGGCAGGCAGCTTTGCGGGCAGGCCGAAACGGATATGGATCGCGGCGGAAAGGCGCTCGTCCAGCGCGCCGTAGCCAGGGCCGACGGCCGCCTTCACGGGCGAGATCATGTCGCCTATCACATATTCCGGCGCATCGTGAAGGAGCGCCGCGAGGCGCCATCTGGGCTCGGCCCGTGGATTGAGGCGTGAATGGATTTCCTCCACCAGCAGGGAGTGTTCGGCGACCGAGAAGGGATGCTCGCCGATTGTCTGGCCATTCCAGCGGGCCACGAAGGCGAGGCCATGGGCGATGTCCTCGATCTCGATATCCATCGGGGTGGGATCGAGAAGATCGAGGCGGCGGCCCGAAAGCATGCGTTGCCAAGCGCGGGGCTGTTTCATCATTTCCTCATCTTCACGGCATATCGCGGTATTTGGCGCGTGCTCATTCCTGCCATTGTGGCGCGCGGTGGGCAATGCTATCTGGGCGCAAATCAACATCTGAGGAGAACGGCAGATGCCGAAGGACTACATCGTCAAGGATATCTCACTGGCCGATTTCGGGCGCAAGGAGCTCGATATCGCCGAAACCGAAATGCCGGGCCTCATGGCGCTGCGTGAGGAATACGGCGAAGAAAAGCCCTTGAAGGGCGCGCGCATCGCCGGCAGCCTGCACATGACGATCCAGACGGCCGTGCTGATCGAAACACTGAAGGCGCTGGGCGCAGATGTGCGCTGGGCTTCCTGCAACATCTTCTCGACCCAGGATCACGCCGCCGCCGCCATTGCCGCAGGCGGCACGCCCGTTTTCGCGATCAAGGGCGAAACGCTGGAGGAATACTGGGATTACGCCGACCGTATCTTCCAGTTTCCCGAAGGCACCGCCAATCTGATTCTCGACGATGGCGGCGATGCCACCATGTATGTGCTGCTCGGCGCGCGGGTGGAAAACGGCGAGGAAGATCTGATTGCCGTGCCGCAATCGGAAGAGGAAGAGGCGCTGTTTGCCCAGATCAGAAAGCGCCTCAAGGAAAGCCCCGGCTGGTTCACCAAGCAGCGCGATGCGATCAAAGGCGTGAGCGAGGAGACCACCACCGGTGTGCATCGTCTTTACGAGCTGATGCGCGAAGGCCAGCTGCCCTTCCCGGCGATCAACGTGAACGATTCGGTGACGAAATCCAAGTTCGACAACAAATACGGCTGCCGCGAATCGCTGGTGGATGGCATCCGCCGCGCCACCGATACGATGATGGCCGGCAAGGTGGCCGTTGTCTGCGGCTATGGCGATGTGGGCAAGGGCTCGGCCGCCTCGCTCAAGGGCGCCGGCGCACGCGTGAAGGTCACGGAAGTTGATCCGATCTGCGCCCTTCAGGCAGCGATGGACGGCTTCGAGGTGGTGCGGCTCGAAGATGTGGTGAAGGATGCCGACATCTTCATCACCACAACCGGCAACAAGGACGTGATCCGCATCGAGCACATGCGCGAGATGAAGGACATGGCCATCGTCGGCAACATCGGCCACTTCGACAACGAAATTCAGGTTGCCGCCCTGAAGAACCACAAATGGACCAACATCAAGGATCAGGTGGACATGATCGAGATGCCCTCGGGCAACCGGATCATTCTCCTCTCCGAAGGCCGACTCCTCAATCTCGGCAACGCCACTGGCCATCCGAGCTTCGTGATGAGCGCCTCCTTCACCAACCAGGTGCTGGCCCAGATCGAGCTGTGGACGAAGGGCGATCAATACGAAAACAAGGTCTATATCCTGCCCAAGCACCTCGATGAGAAGGTGGCACGCCTGCATCTCGACAAGATCGGCGTGAAGCTTTCCAGGCTCACCCCCGAACAGGCCGAATATATCGGCGTGCCGGTTGAAGGCCCCTTCAAGCCGGAGCATTACCGCTACTGAGGCGGGAGCAGGGGGGCGGCCGGGAAATGCCCGGCCGCGCTTTTCACCCGAATGGCAAAAGGCCAATAACCGGAACATTTCTGCAACAAGCGGAAACCGGCCAAAGCAGCCGAATTGAAAGGCGGTATGAAGCTGATTAGTACCTCTGGAGATCAAGAGGCGGTTTTTCCCTCTGGATTTCCATGCCCGCCTGGCATTCAATCAGGGCGAGAGCAGGTTGCCCGAGCAGCAAAGCACAGAACAAGGAACAGAAGTGACCGTAAAACGTCTGTTTGATATCAGTCTGGCCCTGGTTCTGATGGTGCCGATCCTGCCAATTCTTGGTGGTGTGTGGGTGATCATGCGGCTGCAGGAAGGAAGCGCGCCCTTCCTCTACATTTCCCCGAGGATGAAAACGCTCGATCAATCCTTCAATCTCTACAAGATTCGCACGATGCGCAGCACCGATCCCGCAACCAACGCAGGCGTTGCCGGCGGCGACAAGGCTCACAGGATCACCCCGCTAGGAAAATTTCTGAGGCGCACGCGCATAGACGAGTTTCCGCAGATTTTCAATGTTCTGAAGGGCGATATGAGCTTCGTGGGCCCCCGCCCACCCGATCCGAACTATGTTCGCGCCTATCCGGGCCTCTACGGCCAGATCCTGAAGGATACCCCCGGCATCACCGGCCTTGCGACGATCATCTTTCACAAGCACGAAGAGCGCATCCTCTCGCGCTGCCGGACGCAGGAAGAAACGGACGCCGTTTATCGCCGACGCTGCATACCGCGAAAGGCGCGCCTTGATCTGATATATCAGAGAAACAAGAGCTTCCGCCTTGATCTGTATATCATATACCTTACGGCTGCATCCCTTCTGCCGCTGCCGAAGCGCAAGGCAGCAAAATGGAAGACCGTCCAGATACCTGCCGAATAACGTTCTGAGGACGTTGCAGGAAATCCACGTCGGGTTAGCCACCCTTCTCAAGGAAGGTAAAATGCTTGCATCCCCATCCCTTTTCGCACCAAATTCGCGAGGATGGAGGGGCTGACAAAGCTGAGTATGCCATGACTTTTCCCATGATGACCACAGGCCGCAAGCATGCCTCTCCCACGCAAATCGGATTTCCCGTATTCGCCGGCGCTGTGAAATGAAGCTTGTAATAACCGGCGGGCTCGGCTTCATCGGGATCAATCTCGCCCAGCACATCCGCCGGCATCACGACGGCATCCATCTGACAGCCATCGACTGGCTGGAAAATCCCGCGCGTGAAGACTGCGAGCTATTTGATCACGTGCATCACGGCGATTTCTCCGCGCCCGATGCACTGCCCCTTCTGGAGGGTGCGGACGCGATCGTGCATCTCGCGGCCTGCTCGAGCGTGCAGGAATCGCTTCGCGATCCGGCCTTCTGCTTTCGCAACAATGTAGCCGCCTCGTTCCGCCTGATCGACCACATGCGCCGCCATGCGCGCGGGGCGAAGCTTGTCTTTGCCTCCACCGGCGGCGCCATCATCGGCAACAGCGATGCTCCCATACGGGAAACTGATCCCCCCCGCCCGATTTCGCCTTATGGCGCCTCCAAGCTCGCGGTGGAAGGCATGATCTCGGCCAACGCCGCGGCCTATGGGCTGAATGGCGTGAACCTGCGTTTGGCCAATGTCTACGGCCCCCACAGCAGACGGCAAAGCGGCGTCGTGGCGGAATTCTGCCGCGCCGCCCTTGGCAATGGCGTGCTGCGCATCAATGGCGATGGGCGCCAGACACGTGATTTCATCCATGCCGATGATGTTTCCCGCGCCGTCATGGAAGTGATCGCCACCGATCTGCGCGGCACCTTCAATATCGGTACCGGCAAGGCAATCTCCATCCTCGAGCTTGTGGAAATCATCGAGCGGAATGCGCCGGAGCATGTTGCACTCAAGCGCGTTCACAGGCCTGCGTCTGATGGGGAAGTTATGCACAGCTGCTCCGATATCAGCCTGATCCGCGAGGCAATCGGCTACCACCCCCGCATAGGGCTTGAAGAGGGCATCAGGGATACGATGGCCTGGTTTCGCGAGAATGAAAGAGTTATCGCCGCAGTTGCTGAGTGACCAGATAGCCAACGCCCGGGCTCACCCACTGACGCGATTGCCAGATATGGCCATCGCCCGCCACCCAATATGTATTGCCAATGCTCTTCCCAGCGCCCGAGTTGCAGGCCTCATCCATGCGCCGAGATGAAACCCTGAGATTGCCGATGGCAAGCTTTTGTGCCGGACCGGGCGTTACGCTGCATTGGAAATTGATGGCGTATATCTTGCCCTCGCCATCGAGAAAATGCATCTCGCGCCGGGCCTTGCCGCCGCGCCTTGCGCGCACCAGAGCGGAAACGCCATCCACCTGCGCATACATAAGATCATCACCAAGGCCGCGGGTTTCGACAAGAATGCCGCGTTTGAAGGTGAGGGTCTGCTTGCTGGCGGTTGTCCAGGTTTCGTAAGCGCCGTTCACCATGCTGCGGCCCATGATCGCGATCGCATTGCGGCTCTCGACAACGGCCAGCATCACCGGCCCCCTGACGGCACGAAGCGCGATCGGGATGAGCGCGGCGGGATTGGCAGCATTGGCCGGCGTCACCTTCCCGGCCCTCTGTCCGCCTCCCGCCCTGCTCTTCAGGGCACCGCCCACGAGGCGCGCACCAAGGCCGGCGTCGGGATCATTGCCACAGCCCGCAAGACTGCCCGCCATAACCACGGCCAGGGCAAGAGCTATCAGCTTGTGCCTGCGGATGTTCATCTCCAGAACCTCCCCCAGCGCGCCTCGAGATCGGGGCGGTGGGTATCCCGGACGCGCTCGTAGAGGCGGCCGCCCACCTCGAGCTGAGCGCCGCCGTCACGCGTGAGCGAACGCAGGGTGATATCGCTGCTGGCGCGCGAGGGCTGCCCTGTCAAAGCGCTGAAGGGGATGGTGAGGGTGATGCCCTTGTCAAACGATCCCTCACCGAAATCGGCGGCGGAAACGTTGGTAAAGGTGGCATAGGCCCCGATCTTCCAGCCATTGGCAAATTCACGATTGAGCGAGATCGTGGTGCCCCAGTCGCCGGCCAGGTAACGGCCCACATCGACCTGCCCGTGGAAACCGTTGCCGAAGGCGTAATAGGCCGAGAGTTTGCCCATCGCGATATCGTAATCCTGAAAGCCGAAGCCCTGATCGAAATCGCGCTGCTTCACGTAATTGATCTCGGCCCCGAGGGCGAGGCGGCTGTCAACCGGCTTCCACAAAAGTTCGCCCGAAATGCCGCCATACATTTCTTCAAGATAGCCCACGGTGACACGGCTGTAGAGATTGCGCCCCGGCCGGGCATACCATGCGAGGGTGAGGTTCTCGAGCGCCGGATCGCCCTGTTTGTCATAAAGGGCGAAATCGGAGCGCACATGCGGCAGCGTGCTGTCGGATACGCGGGTGGTGCTGTCGAGATTGCCGACGAGCTTCTTGCGAACGGAGCCTGCAAGCTCGAGCCCCGGCGCAAGCCGGTAGCGTGCCCTGGCGCGCAGGCCGAGATCGGCGCGAAGGGGGCTGTCGGGATCGAATATGCTTGCCCGCAGATATGGCGAGACGGACCAGGTGAGCCTCGGCGGGATGCCCGGCGTCGGGCGAAGCGCTGGATCGTCGGGGCCGGCGGCATCCTCGATGCGCGCGCGTGAAAGGATAGCCGTGGCCGGAGCATGCTCGAGCGCCTCGATATCGCGGCGCGCAAGCGTTACGCGGCTTGCAGGCACACCGCTGCGCAGGCTGGTAATGGTGATGGTTTCCACGCTTTCGGGCAGGGCACGCGTGAGCACACGCACGGTCCGCCCGATGGCCTCGGGTTCGGCCATGTAGCGGGTATTCTCGATCCTCACTTCGGCGGTTCGGGGGTGGAGCGCCATAGCGGAAAGAAGAATCCCTTCCCTAGCCAGCGCTTCGGCTGCCGCCTGCTGGATCCCGGCTTTGGTGGAATTATCCTGCACCCATTGCGTATCCCAGCCGAGCGCGGATGCGCTGGCGCGCGGCTTCACCGGCAGCGGCGCCGGCTCGTTACCGCTTGGGGCCGAGGATATGCGCGGATTGATCGCGAAAGAAAGCGAAGCGCCGATTTCATTGCCGTAG
>Ga0256832_1000241_pt1 | contig 34668 bp, 31 predicted proteins | sample 134614metaG_FD_190534 | JGI IMG/M metagenome (GOLD analysis project Ga0256832, IMG submission 190534) | Hydrothermal vent microbial communities from Lau Basin, Pacific Ocean - 134-614 | ecosystem: Environmental > Aquatic > Marine > Hydrothermal vents | place: Pacific Ocean: Lau Basin | collected...
ATAAAGGGTAACTGCTCAGATCACCGCTGAAATGCGTCAGATCAAGGCAAAAAATGGGATTTACAAGAGTAAATGACCATTTTTGAACGCAGAGCTGGCGTATTTCAGCGGTTAGCTGAGTAGTTACGATTTTTCATGATCTGGGGTGATGCCACCCCGTCATGAGCGTGAATCGCGAAGCATCCTGGACCCGCCTACTTGGGACTATAGCCCATTCTGGCACACGCTTGGCGCATGAGGCTACAAGCTCCATCTCATCTGATACAGTAAGCGCCAAGGGGCGACGCCCAGAGCATGGCGAGTCTCCGCGCCAAAGCCCACGAGCGCGGAAACGAGTCATAGCCGCATTCTATGGCGAGTTTCCGCACCGACGCCCACGGGTGCGAGGGGCGGTCGCAGTGCCGAAAATTCATGGGCGACGAGTATATAGTAACGCGATGAAACTGGTATTCGTCGGCAGCCAGGGCGCGCAGTCGCTCGCAACCCTCGCCGAGCTCAAGCGTCACGGCCTGGCTCCGCACGAGATCCTGATCCATGGGGCGGATGGAATCGCCGAGGGGATCCCGCTGCGGACTCCGGCTGACGGGATCGCCACCTGGGCGGCGCGTCATGGTCTGGCGGCAAGACAGTTGTCACCCGGGTCGTTGTTCACCCACCTGCTCCACTGCGATGCCGATCGCCTGCTGGTGAGTTGCTATCCGGCGCGCTTGCCAGAACGGGTGCTCGCGTGTTTCCCACATCGCTGTTACAACCTTCACCCCTCGCCCCTGCCCGCCTTTCGCGGACCCAGTCCGATATTCTGGCAACTGCGCGCGGGGCGGCGGCATATCGGCGTAAGCGTGCACCACATGACGGCGTGCATGGACCAGGGCGCGCTCCTGGGCCGCGGACGCTTCATGCCGCCGACCGGCGCCGACTGGTCCGAACTCCACCAATGCGCCGGCGCGCTCGGTGCGCGCCTGTTTCTGCATGGACTGAAGAAAGGACGGGAATACCACCCTCTCGCAAACCATGAACGACACAGCAGTTATCAACCCGCGCCGGGCTTCCAGGATTTCGAAGTCTCTCCATGCTGGACGCGCCGCCATGCGCAGGCTTTTATCGACGGGGTAAGCGCAATCGGCACACCGTGGCTGCGCGATGTCGATGGAAAGCCGCTCCACATCCTGTCGGCACGCCCGGCGACGACGCCGCTCCGGCCCAGGGAACGACCGTTTCATTGCGCGGATGGCGTGCTGCTCATTCAACTTGACGAGCACGCTCGTCGTGGATGAATTTCGGTTGCCGCGACTATCCCTCGTAGCCCGCGCCTCGTTGCGGAGTCCCGCCATAGTCACAGCGATGATTCGTTTCCGCGCCTGGCTCACGGGCTCGAGGAAGGGTCTCGAATATCCGAAAATTCATGGGTGGCGAGTATGCCTGTGAGATCGGCGGTTCAATCCCGGCGCAGATCGGCCGAAACCGCAATCGGCGTAGGGTAGCGCAACACGATCAGGTAGGTCGATACCAAAAAAGTCAGCACCGTGCTGACCTGGATCAGGTAGGCCGCCTGACGGCCGATCACTCCCTGCTCCCATGCCAACACCGCCACCATCAGCGAGAACTCGCTCATCTGACCGAGTCGGAAACCAATCTCCAGTCCGGTATCCGGTTTTTCTCCGGTGCGCGCGAGCAGCCAGCGGAACACCCACGGCTTCAGCGCCAACAGCGACAGCCCGATCGCCAACGCCGGCGCCAGCACGAGTGGCAGCATGCGCGGATCGAAACTTGCGCCGATCGAGAAAAAGAACATCACCAGGAAAAAATCGCGCAACGGCTTCAAGCTCTCGGCCACGAACAATGCCACCGGACCGCTGGCCAGACTGACCCCGGCGATGAAAGCGCCGATCTCGTGCGACAGACCGAGCAGCCGCGCCAGTTCGGCGAGTCCCAGACACCAGCCGATCGCAAGCAGAAAAACATACTCACGGATGGTGTCGAAGCGCCGGATCAACGGTGTCAGCACCCAGCGTTCCATCACGAACGCGAACAGCGCCAGAACAGGCAGCGATGCGAGCAGCAATACCAGGCGATACAGCGGCACACCGTTCTCCCCGCCCGCGCCGAGCAGCAACAGCAGCGCGATCGCGATCAGATCCTGCAACAGCAGAATGCTAATGATGATCTCGCCCATGCGCTGGTGGTGCAGCACCGTCGTCGGCAACAGCTTCAGACCGATGATGGTGCTGGAAAAACCCGCGACCGCGCCGATCAACAAGGCCTCCCCCCAACGATAGCCGAACAGCCACGCCAGCCCCGCCGCCAGCAGGAAGCAGGCCAGCGAGCTTCCCAGCGTGACCAGGGTCGTCTTGCGCGCCATGCGCAGCAGATCCTGGGGTTGCAGGTTCAAGCCGAGCAGAAACAGCAGAAACATGATCCCGATATCGGCGATGCCGCGGATCAGATCCGGGTCGGTGACCAGACCCAGCCCCGACGGTCCGAGCAATGTGCCGAGCAAGATATAGGCCACCAGCAGCGCCTGGCGCGCAAACAGCGCCAGGGTCGCGAAAACCGCCGCCCCGGTAAAGATCAAAAAGATCGTATAGACGATATCATTGGTCATATCGGGAAGATCTTCATCGAGGTGGACCGCATGATCCTCAGCATAGCAGCCCATGCGGCTCAACGTTACCGTCGCCTGGCCGCTATCCATCGCAATCGGCCGAAGCCCGAATCACAGCTGGCGCCCCGTCACCGGTATACGACATGGCACAACCCAATCGAAGACGACATTCCACGGTGCAGGTCATCGACACCCTCGCCGAAGTCACCCGCCATCAGGATCGCGATCTGATCGAACGCAGCCTGGTGAAGACGCTCGCGGAGATCGTGGATTGCCTGGAACTGCGGCTCTACCGCATTGTGCGCATGCCGCCGGAGATCGAGTTGTTGCTGGTCGATCAGGTCACTCCTCGCCAGAAGGTCATCGCGGCACTCGATGGCTGCGAACGACCGGTGCCCGACCGTCTCTGCGCCAGCATCATCGAGGCCCTGGAAAGCGGCGAGATCGTCACCAATCTGGAAGCCCAGCCCTGCGTGATCTACCCGATCGAGGACAACCAGGGAGGGATCCAGGCGGTGCTCGTGCAATTCGTCGTCAGGGTCTCGTTCGATGACCAACGCATGACCCACGGTCTGCTGCGCATCTACGCCAACTACCTCGCGCTGATCGACGAATCCCAACGCGACAAACTGACTTCGCTGCTCAACCGCGAAACCCTGGACGACACCATCGCGCGCCTGATGACCCATCGCCATATCCATGGGCGTGAAAAACCCAACAAACGGCGACAGGATGCCAACAGCCACTGGCTCGGCCTGCTCGACATCGACCATTTCAAGCGCATCAATGACAGCTGTGGCCACCTGTTCGGCGATGAAGTCCTGATCCTGGTCGCAAACTTGATGCGCGACACACTTCGCGAAGAAGACCTGATCTTCCGCTTTGGCGGCGAAGAATTTGTCGTTATTATCGATACGCCTTCCCAGCAACTCGCGTGGATGGTATTCGAACGACTGAGAAAAACCATAGAAAATCACCCTTTTCCGCAGATCGGCCGGGTCACTGCCAGTATCGGAATCGTCGAGATCGCCAACCAGGCGGGTCCGGCGATGGTGATCGGCAATGCCGACAAGGCGCTCTATCATGCCAAGAATACAGGTCGCAACCGTGTTGAAGTCTACGAGGAATTGGTCGCCCAGGGAGAATGCCAGGGCAGCGATACCCCCCGCACCGGCACCATCGACCTGTTCTAAACCACCGGCCACGGGTACGCCGGCCCTTTCCATCCGCGGGATTCAGGGCTTACCCGGGTCTCCTCTCGAATGAAAAGCCGCCTGCTTCCGTCCTTCCTCCTGTTGGCTCTGATGGCCGGCTGCGAAACCATGGAGCCGAAGTCCAGCGCGCGTCCCGACCCTCTCGTTCGCGCCGAGCAGGCCTATGCCGCGCATGAATGGCAAAAAGCGATCGACGCCTATGGAACCGCGGCCCGTGCCGGCACGCTCGCTCCCGAGTCCCGTCGCCACTTCATCGACAGCGCGCTGCGCGCCAACCGTCCCGGCCTTGCCGCGGCCACGATCGAAGAAGTCCGCAAGGAACCCGCGGATCCACAACAGCTCAGGCAACTGCTACGCGCGCACCTGCTCGGGGCACGGCGGACGCTGCGCGAGCTGCAGCGCCGAAAGGAGATCCCGAAACGGGAAAAACGCCGGCTGCGAAGACTGGCCGCCGCGATCGACACCTTCGAAACGGAAAAATCAAAGAAAAAGCGGCACGCCAGAAAAAAGCGTTCCCGGAAACCGGCCACCGCCCCACGCAAGGCCGTTCAATCCACGGCCACGGCAAGCAAAAGCGCAAAGAAACCCCACAATCAAAGCCTGCCACCCTACCCGCGCTGGCTCGAGAAAGCCGGACCGGAGGCCCATACGATCCAGCTCATCACCGCGCTGACGCCGGCCCAGATCAACCGCTTCATCGATGAAAACCAACTGCCGAGAAAGCCGCTCTACGTCGCCAACTATCGTCTCAACGGCATCCCGCACTACGTCCTGCTTTTTGGGCGCTTCGAGAATCTCGGACAAGCGAAGAAGGCCAGTGAACGACTGCCGCTGAGCATCAAGACCCTGTGGATCCGCCCGGCCCGCTCGGTTCGCGCCTTCCTGCGCATCGCCACGCATCATTGATCCATCCTCGCGCCGGGTATAGACTCGGCGCCCCAAGAATCCTTTCCGTCGATCCAGGCGCATGAACCAAGCCCCCGGCCATATCATCGTTGGACTCTCCGGCGGCGTCGACTCCGCGGTCGCCGCGCTGCTGTTGAAGCGTCAGGGCTGGCGTGTCACCGGCCTTTTCATGAAAAACTGGGAAGAGGACGACGGCCCCGGCCACTGCGCCGCGGCCGTGGACTTGAAAGAAGCGGAGAAAGTATCGAACGCATTGAATATAGAACTACTTACCGTAAATTTCTCCAGTGAATACTGGGATCGGGTGTTTGCCATCTTCCTGGCCGAATACCGTGCCTTGCGCACTCCGAACCCCGATGTCTTGTGCAACCGCGAGATCAAGTTCCGCGCCTTTCTGGACCATGCCCGCCAGCTCGGCGCCGATGCCATTGCCACCGGCCATTATGCGCGCATCCACCATCAGGGGGGCACAAGCCGACTGCTACGCAGCCGCGACGAGAACAAGGACCAGACCTATTTTCTCTACCAGCTCGACCAGTCCCAACTACGCCATGCGCATTTCCCGCTCGCCGGGCTGACCAAGCCCGAGGTGCGCGAGCTGGCGCGCCAGGCCGGCCTTCCGAACCACCAGCGCAAGGACAGCACCGGCATCTGCTTCATCGGCGAGCGCCGCTTCCGCGAGTTCCTGGCCCGCTACCTTCCAGCCAAACCCGGTGAGATCCGCGGCGACACCGGTCGCGTGATCGGACGCCACCAGGGTTTGATGTATTACACCCTTGGCCAACGCCAGGGGCTGGGCATCGGCGGCGTCGCCGGCGCCAGCGAGGCGCCCTGGTTCGTCATCGACAAACTCGTCGACGAAAACGTACTGGTCGTGGCGCAACGACACGATCATCCCAAGCTGCTGTCCAACCGTCTGCGTCTAAGCCAATTGAACTGGATCGGCCATCCACCCCGCCCCGGCGAAGCGATATCGGGTAGAATCCGGCATCGCCAGCCACTTCAGGCCTGCCATATCGAACACATCGACGAAACCGGCTGCATTCTCGCCTTCGCCGATATGCAGCGCGCCGCCGCGCCCGGGCAATCGGCGGTGCTCTATCGCGGAGACGAATGCCTGGGTGGAGGCATCATCGAAGAAGGATGGAGACGACCATGAAAGACCGCACTCTGGCGCTCGCCGCGCTCTATCAGGTCGCCACCCTGGTGCAGGCCATCGCCCGCCATGGCCAGGCCGATGAAACCGCGATGCGCACCATCATGTACAGCCTGTTCCAGCTCGACGCGCCCAACGTACTCGGCGTTTACGATCAGCTGTATGGACTACGCCTCGGACTGGAGCAGATCATAGAGCAGTTCGAAGGCAAGCAGGCGCGCGACATCGAGCGCGTGCGTTATGTCGTTTCCCTGCTCCATCTGGAACGGAAACTCAGTCGCTTACCTGATAATCTTCAGGCGATACGGCAGAGATTGATCGAGCTTCAATCGGAAGCCGACGAGCATGAACTCACCGATATTGTCTTGATCCGCGAGCTGGCGGAACTCTATGGGAAGCAGGTCAGCACGGTCAGCCCACGCATCATGATCTCGGGAGAACCCGTTTATATTCAGAACCCGGACAATGCCGCGCGCATCCGCGCCCTGCTGCTCGGAGGAATACGCAACGCAATGCTTTGGCGTCAACTCGGCGGCACCCGCAAGCAGCTGATCTTCGGGCGACGCAAATGGGTCGAGAGCGCGCGCGAACTCCTTGCGCAAGCGCTACCGGTTACACAACATCAGAATTGAGGCTATGTCATTTTTCCCGATATCGGGATATTCTTCACTCAAGGCGCGGTGGGCATCCACCCACCACGAACGTCGTTTCCATTGAAATATTCAACGAAAACCTTACAAGCAAAAGGAGAGATCATGAAAAAGCTTATCATCACCAGCCTGCTCGCCTTCCTTGCGCTCGGCCTGAGCGCCTGCGGCGAGAATACCGACCAGATGCTCGACAAAGCCAAGGAAGCCACCGCCAAGGCTTGGGACAAGACGAAAGAAGCGGCTCACAATGTTGCCGAAAAGACCAAGGAAACCGCACATACGGTTGCCGAGAAGGCCAAACCCGCCTGGGAGAAGACCAAGGAAAAGAGCAAGAATGTCTGGGAGAAAACCAAGCAGCAGGCGCACGAATCAATGGAGGAAACCAAGGCGGCGGCCGCGGATCTGAAAGAGAAGATCACCTCCAGCGAGACCTATCAGAAGGTCAAGGAAAAAACCGCGGCGGTAAAGGAAAAGATCACCTCCAGCGAAACCTATCAAAAAGCGAAGGCCAAGATCCACGATCTTGCCGAGCAGGGCAAGGCCAGCATGGAAGAACGCGGCTACCAACCGCCTGAAACCGAGTAATCCGGTCCTTTTCACCTACCCGATCCGATCGGGCCGGCCCCGTCACCCAATGGATGACGGGGCTTTTTTGTGCGTATCCTGACGCATTGGGTTAAAATCGGCGGATTTGAAACCTGTCCCACACCAGCATCACCGGAGCAGCGGAATGAGCAACAGTTTCAACGCCAGATCGACTCTCGACGTCCATGGCAAGCGCTACCAGATCTATCGCACCGACGCGGTCGAGAGCCGGGTTCGACTGCCCTTTTCGATCCAGATCCTGCTGGAGAACCTGCTGCGCCACGAAGACGGCCTGACCGTTACCCACGACGACATCCAGGCGCTGGCGAACTGGGACCCGCAAGCCGAGCCGAGTCAGGAGATCCAATACCGCCCGGCGCGCGTGCTGATGCAGGATTTTACCGGGGTGCCGGCGGTGGTCGATCTGGCCGCGATGCGCGACGCGATGCGGCAACTCGGCGGCGATCCGGACCGCATCAACCCATTGCAACCGGCCGAGCTGGTGATCGACCACTCGGTGCAGGTCGACGCCTTCGGATCGGGGCAGGCGCTGGAATTGAACGCCGAACTGGAATTCCGCCGCAATCGCGAGCGCTACCAGTTTTTGAAATGGGGCCAGAAAGCCTTCTCCAACTTCAAGGTCGTGCCACCGGATACCGGCATCGTCCACCAGGTGAATCTCGAATACCTCGCGCGCATCGTCTTCGGGCAGGAGAACGACGGTGTGTTACAAGCCTACCCGGATACCCTTGTCGGTACTGATTCCCATACCACCATGGTGAACGGCGTCGGCGTCCTGGGCTGGGGTGTCGGCGGTATCGAGGCGGAAGCCTCGATGCTCGGCCAGCCGATCTCGATGCTGGTGCCGCGGGTGGTCGGTTTTCGCCTGACGGGTGAACTTCCGGAAGGCGCCACCGCGACCGACTTGGTACTGACCATCGTCGAACAGCTACGCCGTCACGGCGTGGTCGGCAAGTTCGTCGAGTTCTTCGGCCCGGCGATCCGTCACCTGCCGATGGGCGACCGCGCCACCATCGCCAACATGGCGCCGGAGTACGGCGCCACCTGCGGCCTGTTCCCGATCGACGACGAGACCCTGAACTACCTGCGCCTGACCGGGCGCGACGAGGAACAGATCGCACTGGTCGAAGCCTACGCCAAGGCCCAGGGCATGTTCCATGACGCCGCCAGTCCGGAGGCCGACTACTCCGAAATCCTGGAACTGGACATCTCCACCATCGTCCCGAGCCTTGCCGGACCGAAGCGCCCGCAAGACCGTGTTCCATTGGATCGAGCCAAGCAGGCCCTCCGCGCGGCGCTCGACGAGACCAGGCAAGAAAGCGGTGCCGGCGGCCCAGGTCAAGCGCCACTGGACATCGATGGCGAGGAACGGACGCTCGCCGACGGCGCCGTGGTGATCGCCGCGATCACCTCCTGCACCAACACCTCGAATCCCTCGGTGATGATCGGCGCCGGTCTGGTGGCGAAGAAAGCCGCCGAGAAAGGCCTGACGCGCAAACCCTGGGTCAAGACCTCGCTGGGTCCCGGCTCGCTGGTGGTAACCCGCTACCTGGAACAGGCCGGCCTGATCAAGCCGCTGGAACAGCTCGGCTTCTACGTCGTCGGCTATGGCTGCACCACCTGCATCGGCAACTCCGGACCGCTGCCCGCGGCGGTTTCCCAGGCCATCGCCGAGGGGGATCTGAGCGTCTGCTCGGTGCTCTCCGGCAACCGGAACTTCGAAGGCCGCGTGCATGCCGAGGTGCGCATGAACTATCTCGCCTCGCCGCCGCTGGTGGTCGCCTACGCGATCGCCGGCACCATGGACATCGATCTCTACAACGAGCCGCTGGGCACCGGCAACGATGGCCAGCCGGTCTTTCTGAAAGACATCTGGCCCAGCCAGGCGGAAGTACGCGAGTCGATCCAACGCAATATCGATCGCGACGAATACACCGAATCCTATGCCCATGTATTCACCGGCGACAGCCGCTGGACCGGGCTGTCCTCTCCGACCGGCGAGCGCTTCGACTGGGATCCGGAATCCACCTATATCCGTAATCCACCCTATTTCGAGGGCATGAGCCGGGAGATCGGCGCGGTCTCCGACATCCATGGCGCGCGCGCGCTGGCGATCCTCGGTGATTCGGTGACCACCGACCATATCTCGCCCGCCGGCGCGATCAAACCGGACAGCCCGGCCGGGCGCTACCTGCGCGAGCACGGTGTCGAGCCCGCCGACTTCAACTCCTACGGGTCGCGACGCGGAAACCACGAGGTCATGATGCGCGGCACCTTCGCCAACATCCGCCTGCGCAACCGGATGGCGCCCGGGACCGAGGGCGGCGTCACCCTCCACCAACCCTCCGGCGAAGAGATGAGCATCTACGACGCGGCGATGCGCTACAAGGAAGAAGGCGTCCCGTGCGTGGTCATCGCCGGCAAGGAGTACGGCTCCGGTTCGTCGCGTGACTGGGCCGCCAAGGGCCCTTACCTGCTTGGCGTGCGCGCGGTCATCGCCGAGAGCTACGAGCGCATCCACCGCACCAATCTGGTATGCATGGGGATTCTGCCGTTGCAGTTCGAAGATGGTGAAAACGCCGCATCCTTGGGGCTGAGCGGCAGCGAAACCTTCGACATCACGGGCCTCGGCGACGGTTCGGCAAAGCAGGTCGAGGTCACTGCAAGCGCCCCGGACGGCACGCGCAAAACCTTCGTCGCCCGGGTACGCATCGACACCCCGCAGGAGGTCGAATACTACCGCAACGGCGGCATCCTGCACTATGTGCTGCGCAAGCTGGCCGACTGAAGGAGACACGCCGATGGAACTCTCCACCCTCACCGCCGTCTCGCCGATCGACGGACGCTACGCCGGCGCCACCGAATCGCTGCGCCCGATCTTCTCCGAGTTCGGCCTGATCCGCCATCGCGTACTCATCGAGGTCCGTTGGCTGCAATCATTGGCGCGCCATACCGGCATCGCCGAGGTACCGGCGCTCAGTGAAAGCGCCGAACGCCTGCTCGACACCATCGCCAGCGACTTCCATGAAAGCCACGCCCGCCGCGTAAAGGAGATCGAGCGCGAGACCAACCATGACGTCAAGGCGGTCGAATACTTCCTGAAGGAACAGATCAGCGGCAACCCGGAGCTGGAACGCATCGCCGAGTTCCTGCACTTCGCCTGCACCTCCGAGGACATCAACAACCTCTCGCACGCACTGATGTTGACGCGCGGGCGCGATGACATCCTGCTGCCGGCGATGGACCAAGTCATTGACGCCATCCAGGCGCTCGCCCATGCCCACGCCACCCAGCCGATGCTGTCGCGCACCCACGGCCAGCCGGCCTCGCCGACCACCCTGGGCAAGGAGATGGCCAACGTCGTCCACCGCCTGCGCCGGCAGCGCCGACAGATTGCCGGCGTCGAGATCCTCGGCAAGATCAACGGCGCGGTCGGCAACTACAACGCCCACCTCGCCGCCTACCCCGGGATCGACTGGAGCGCCCATGCGCGCGATTTCGTCACCTCGCTCGGCCTGAGCTGGAACCCCTACACCATCCAGATCGAACCACACGACTATATCGCCGAGCTGTTCGACGCCGTGGCCCGCTTCAACACCATCCTGATCGATTTCTCTCGCGATGTCTGGGGCTACATCTCGCTCGGCTACTTCAAGCAGAAGACGATCGCCGGCGAGGTCGGCTCGTCGACCATGCCGCACAAGGTCAACCCGATCGACTTCGAGAACGCCGAGGGCAACCTCGGCATCGCCAATGCCTTGTTCGCCCATCTTGCCGCCAAGCTTCCGATCTCGCGCTGGCAACGCGACCTGAGCGACTCCACCGTGCTGCGCAATCTCGGCGTCGGATTCGGGCATACCCTGATCGCGCTGCGCTCGCTACAGCGCGGCATTGGCAAACTGGAGGCCAACCGCGAAGCGATGCTCGCCGACCTCGACGCCAACTGGGAGGTTCTGGCCGAACCGATCCAGACCGTGATGCGGCGTTACGGCATAGAAAAACCCTATGAAAAGCTGAAGGAACTGACCCGTGGACAGCGCATCGGCGCCGCCCAGCTCGCCGCCTTCATCGACAGCCTGGCGATCCCGGACGACGAAAAAACCCGGCTGAAGGCGCTGACCCCGGCCAACTACCTCGGCAATGCCGCGCAACAAGCGGCCGAGATCTGATGGCGCGCAAGAAACGACCCGGCTTCGAGGAAGCCCTGACCCAACTCGAGGAGATCGTCGAGCGCCTTGAATCGGACGAGCTGACGCTGGACGAGTCACTGAAACTGTTCGAACAAGGCGTGGCGCTGACACGCCTCACGCAAAAGACCCTCGAAGAGGCCGAACAGAAGATCCAGGTACTCGGCGAACCGCTCAAGCTCGACGCCGAAGCGGAAGACCTCCCCGATGCATGACGCAGCCTTCACCCGGTTTCTTGCGCAACACCAACAGCGTGTCGAACGACTGCTTGACAAGATACTGCCCGATGCCCGGATCGCGCCGCAACGCCTGCACCAAGCGATGCGTCACGCGGCGCTCGGCGGCGGCAAGCGCATCCGTCCGTTGCTGACCTATGCCACCGGACGTTGTCTTGGAGTCGATCCACAGCGGCTCGACCGTCCCGCCGCGGCCATCGAGCTGATCCATGCCTACTCGCTGGTCCACGACGACCTCCCGGCCATGGACGACGATACGCTCCGCCACGGAAAGCCAAGCTGCCATGCAGCCTTCGGTGAAGCCAGCGCGATCCTCGCCGGCGACGCTCTCCAATCACTGGCTTTCCACCTGTTGGCGCGCACCGACGATCCGGAAAAGCCCGAGATCCGTCTGCAACTGCTGGAAACCCTCGCCCATGCGGCCGGCTCGCGCGGCATGGCCGGAGGGCAGCAAATGGATATCGACGCGGTCGGCAGCGAACTGAGCTTGCCCGAGCTGGAGAACATGCACATCCACAAAACCGGCGCGCTGATCTGCGCCAGCGTGCGCGTCGCGGCGCTGGTCGCCGAAATCGACGAGGCCGCGAGCCAAGGCCTCGGACACTATGCCAAATGCATCGGCCTGGCGTTTCAGGTCTACGACGACATCCTCGATATCGAAGGCGAAACCGAGGAACTCGGAAAAACCCAGGGGAAGGATCAACAGGAAGACAAACCCACCTACCCCCGCCTGCTCGGACTCGACGGCGCGCGCGAGATGGCGACCCGCCTGGTCGACGACGCGCTCGAAAGCCTCTCGGCCTTCGATCACCGCGCCGACGCGCTACGCGGCATCGCCCGCTACATCGTCACGCGGCGTCATTGAACCCACGCAGGCGGCCTGATTCATTCGTCGGATTTACCCGATTTACCGACGAACATCACCAGAAAAAACGCCATCATACCGATGATGAAGGCGATCACAAAGAAGGAAAGAATCCCCACCCAATCGCTGAACAGCTGATGCCACAGTTCCATGCCGGTCTCCGTATCGTGTTGATATATCGTTGTCCATGAATTTTCGGCCACTGCGACCGCCCCTCGCACCCGTGGGCGTTGTTGCGGAAACTCGCCATAGAATGGGCTATGACTCGCTTCCGCGCCTGGCCCACGGGCGCGAGGAACGGTCTCGAAAATTCGAAAACTCATGGGCAACGAGTATAGTCCGTGGAATTACACCAGCACCGAAAAGGCATTTCATTGATCGGAATCAACATCCACAACGCAGGGCTATACGCTATACCACGGGGCAATCGCGCTGAAATGCCATTGACCTGACAAGGCGCGGGGCCGATCAAGCGCAGCGGATCGGGCAACAGCGCCAAACCTTTGAAATCAGGAAACCTCAAGCGAAATGAAGCGCGATTGCCCTGGGCTGTACCCGCCCTGACGCAAAAGCCATACCCTGCCTACGGGTTCTCCCGAAATAGAAATCCGCCATCGATGGTCTATATTCACCAGACAAGCGGCTGCGTGGACCGATTGCGTCCCACGGCCGACAGGTATCACAACGATCCACTACGAGGAGAGACCATGAGAAAGGTATTGAGCATCCTGCTGGGCGCCGGTCTGCTGCTGGCCTGGCTCGGCGCGCTGGCCGAGAATGCCACCGTCGTCGACGGCTACACCATCCATCACAACGCACTGACCACCGACATGCTGCCGAAGGATGTCGCGCGCGCCTACCATATCCAGCGCAGCAAGAACCGGGGCATGCTGAACGTCAGCGTCATCAAGCAAGAAGCCGGCACCATGGGAAAATCAGTACCGGTCAAGGTACGCGCCTTCGCCGCCAACCTGAACGGCCAGACACGCACGATCCCGATGCGCGAGATCCGCGAGGATGACGCCATCTACTACATCGGCGATTTCCGCGTCAACAACGAAGAGACCCTGAACTTCACGATCGAGGTCTGGCTGCCCGGGCAGAAGAAGCCCGCGGTGGCCAAGCTGAGCCAGGAGTTCTTCACCAGCTGAGACACCGCCTTCCCGCCACGGATGGCATCGCGGCGGCGCCGATGGCCTCAAACCAGCGCCTGCCAGAACATCGACAGCGCCAGCATCACCACCAAAGCGCCGGCAAGATGGCGTACCCACGCGCGGTGAGTAAACGCCCGCATGCGCGTCGCCACCGCCCCCATCAGCAACAGGTTTGGCAGCGTGCCGAGACCGAAACCCAGCATCAGCAAGGCGCCATGCCACGCATCGCCGGCCGACAGCGACCAAATCAGCATGCTATAGACCAGCCCACACGGCAGCCAGCCCCATACCAGCCCCAGCGCCAACGCCTGAGAGAAGCTCCGGACCGGCAGGAAACGGCGCCCGAGGGGCTCGATGCGCCGCCACAGCGCACCGCCGGCGCTCTCGACGCGGCGCAGCAGGTTCAACCAGCCTCCGAGGTACAACCCCATCAGCAGGGTCATCGTCGCGGCGAACAGATAGAGCAGCCACTGGGCCTCGAAGCCACCCTGGGAACGCGCCAGCAACAGGCCGATGCCGCCGGCGATCGCGCCGGCCAAGGCATAACTGACAAGCCGTCCAAGATTGTAGCCCAGTTGCAAGCGCCAGCGAAGCCGGGCCCGGGCCCGGGCGTCAATGCCCAGGCTCAGTGCCGAGACAATGCCGCCGCACATCCCGACGCAATGCACGCCACCGAGCAGACCGGCCAGCATCGCGGCAAGAAAACCCGTCTCGTTCATTCGAACAACACCCCGCGATCACGCCGCTTCAACCAGTACAACAAGGCCAACCCGGGCGCCGCGAGCGCCGCGCACAGCAGAAAAAACGGCGCCCAACCCAACGCCTCGACCAGGTAGCCGGTCGGCGCCGCGGCGAAGATACGCGGCATCCCCATGAAGCTGCTGAGCAATGCGTACTGGGTTGCGGTGAAACGCTTATTGGTCAGACTGGCCATGAAACCCACGAAAGCCGCGGTGCCGAGCCCGGCGCTGAAGTTTTCGAGCGTCACCACCGAGGCCAGCGCCCAGTCCTGGTGACCGACCGTGGTGAGCCAGGCGAAACCGGCGGTCGAAACGCCTTGGAGCACGCCGAAGCCCATCAGGCCGGCGAACAGGCCGATGCGCATCAGCAACAGGCCGCCGACCATCGAACCGGCGATCGTCGCCCAAAAGCCGAACAGCTTGACGATCGCGCCGATCTCGGTCTTGCTGAAACCCAGCTCCAGGTAGAACGGCGTGGTCATCTGGCTGGCCATGATGTCGCCGATCTTGTAGAGCAGAATGAACAGCAGGATCGCGATCGCATCCTGACGCCGGAAGTATTCGACGAACGGCTCGATCACCGCCGCGCGCAGGGTCTTCGGCGCACCGAACTCGAGCGCTGGTTCGCGACTCGCCAGCGTGGCGACGACGCAGGCCAGCATCGCCGCCGCCATCAACAGGTAAGTGCCGCGATAGCCGATCAGGTCAGCCAGGATCAGACCACCACCGGAAGCCAACAGCATGCCGACGCGATAGCCGCCGACATACAGCGAGGCGCCCATGCCCTGCTCGTCATCGGCCAGCGATTCCCGGCGATAGGCATCGATAACGATGTCCTGGCTGGCGGAGAAGAAGCCCAACAGCAACGAGGCCAGCGCGACCAACCCGAGATGATCGCGTGGGTCGGACAGCGCGAGCAGCGCGATCGAGCCGGCCAGGCACAGTTGCCAGACGAGCAGCCAGCCGCGCCGCCGTCCCAGAAACGGCGGTACATAGCGATCCATCAGCGGCGCCCAGACGAACTTCAGCGTATACGGCAGACCGACCAGCGCGAACAGACCGATGGTCGACAAATCGACCGCGCTCTCCTTCATCCACGCCTGCAACAGCGAGCCGGTCAGCAACAGCGGCAGGCCGGATGCGAAGCCCATCACGAAAGCCGCCAACATGCGGCCGCTGAACAGCGCGTCGCCGACCTCTCGCCAGTCACGCTTGCCCGGGCTCACGCCGGCGGCTCCAGATCATAGTCGATGCTCAGCGGGGCGTGGTCCGAAAAACGCTGCTCCTTGTAGATCGAAGCCGCGCGGATGCGCTCGCGCAGCCCTGGGGTAACCACTTGATAATCGATGCGCCAACCGACGTTGCGCGCCCAGGCCTGCCCCCGGTTCGACCACCAGGTATACTGCTCCGGCCTCGGATCGACGACGCGGAAAGCATCGACGAAGCCGGCGCGACCGAACAACTCGTCCATCCACGCCCGCTCCTCGGGCAGAAATCCCGAATGCTTCTGGTTGGCGCGCCAGTTCTTCAGATCGATCGCCTTGTGCGCGATATTCCAGTCGCCGCACAGGATATACTCCCGTCGACGCCGGCGCAGCTTGCGCAGGTAGGGAAGAAAGCGTTCGAGGAACTCGAACTTCCGTTGCTGGCGCTCGTCCGAAGACGAACCGGAATGCAGATACAGCGAGACCACCGACAGGTCATCGAAGCAGGCCTCGATATAGCGTCCCTCGCGATCGACATCCTCCCAACCGATACCATGCAGCACCTGTTTCGGCTTGGCGCGGCAATACAAGCCGACCCCACTGTAGCCCTTGCGCTCGGCGGCATGGTAATAGCAGTGATAGCCCTGCGGATGGAACAGCGGATCGGCGATCTGAAACGGCTGCGCCTTGAGCTCCTGCAAACAGACGAAATCGGCGTGCTGGCGCGCCAGCCAGCCGAACAGACCCTTGCGGGCGGCGGCGCGGATACCGTTGACATTCAGCGTAATGACGCGCATCGGGAGTCTCCGGCGCATGGAGCGCTCGCAGTGGCCGAAAATTCATGGGCGACGAGTATATCAGCCTGCTGACATCTCCCCATTTTTTCGGAAGTGGCCTTGTAAGGAATTGAAAATCAAGGGAAAGATGGGCCGAAAATGAAGTATCGGAGTTTTCGATGAGGAAAAATGGAAGTGCACACAAGCCATTGAACCCCAAGGAAAACTCCGATGACTCAAGATGCCATAGAACGCACCAAATGGAAAGTCCGTTAGCAACCGGGTGAAAGGGCTGCCTTCCCTGATTAAGCGGCCGGCAGGGCAATCGCACTTAAATTCCATTGACCCGACAGGGCGCAGGCTCGATCAAGCACAGCGGATCGGGCCTACTCATAGCCTGGGGAATATCATTATCAGCTGGTTGGCTGAGTGGTTACGGTATTTTCACATTAAGTCGTGACAGGCTCCCAGGCGCCGCATCGGCTGGTTGTCGCGGTCGAAATCGCGCCACAGGCTGGCATAGGTCCGGCCGTTCAGTGGATGTCGCTCGTGCGGCGCGACGTCGGCCAGCGGGCCGAGCACGAAGGCGTATTTCAGGATCTCGTCGCGTGGCACATGGACGCCGTCGAACTCGCCAAGCGCCTGCCCCCAGGTCAGGATGTCGACATCCAGCGTGCGCGCGGCAAAACGTTGCTTGCCGCGAATACGACCATTGGCGGCCTCGAGCGCGTGCATCCAGTCATTCAGTTCGCCCAATGGCAGATCGCTGTCGATGCCGACGACCAGGTTATGGAACGGCTCGCCGTCGAAGCCCACGGCCTCGCTCTCGTAGACCGGTGAGACCACCAGCTCGCCGAAGCGCTCGCGCAATGCGCGCAGCGCGGCGCGCAGCGAGCGCTCACGCTCGATGTTGCTGCCAAGGCTCAGCCACAGGCGCCGCGAGGCGGCGGCGCGGCGACGCTCGATGAGGACACCGACCGCGGCGGCCATGCCGAGCGCCTCGGGCTTGCGCAGGCGCAGCCGCAGCCAATCGACGGAGAAGCTGTCGAGCAATACCGCGGCGAGATGTTCGGCCAGGGTCTCGACCAGGGCGAAGCGCGTCGCCGCGCATACCGCCAGCGCGGTGTGCGCCACCGCGGCATAGTCGAGCGCATCGGCCAATACATCCTCGCGCGCGGCAGCGGCGACATCGGCCGTCAACTCGATGTCCAGCCACAGTGGCTGGCGCAGCCGGCGTTCCCAAGGATGCACCCCGATGCGCGCCCGCGCGCCGAGTCTTTCGATCGAAACCCTGTCCATTTCTCCATGATACCGGGATCCGAGCGACTTGACCCGGCCGATTCACCGCCAGACAATGCCGCCTTTTCCTCCGCCCGGCCAGTCATCATGCAACTCGATCTGTTCTTCATTCTCGCCGCCTATCTGCTCGGCTCGCTGTCCAGCGCCATCATCACCTGCCGCCTGATGGGGCTGCCCGACCCACGTTCCGGAGGCTCCGGCAATCCCGGCGCCACCAATGTGCTGCGTCTGGGCGGTAAGAAGGCCGCCGCGCTGACGCTGTTGGGCGACAGTCTGAAAGGCTTCGCGCCGGTGCTCGCGGCGGTGCTCTCGGGACGCCCCGAGTGGGTGATCGCGGCGGTCGGCCTGGCGGCCTTTCTCGGCCACCTCTATCCGTTGTTTTTCGGCTTCCAGGGGGGCAAGGGGGTTGCGACCGCGTTCGGGGTCTACTTCGGTCTGGACTGGCGGGTCGGCGCGCTGATCGCGGCGCTGTGGGTCGGCATCGCCGTGTCAACGCGGATCTCGTCCCTGTCGGCACTGGTCTCGATGGGGCTGGCACCCCTGCTGGTGTGGTATTTCCGTCCCCAGGGTCCATTGGTCCTCATGGCCGTGGTCATCGCGCTATTGCTGGCGTGGCGCCATCGCGAGAACATCCAGCGCCTGCTCGATGGTGAGGAAAGCCGCATCGGCCGTCAATGACCGATGGGGTAACGCCCTCCGGAGAGACGGATATCCGGCACCAGGAAGACGAACAGGATCGCGACCAGCAACGCCGCAAGCAGAATCAGGATCATCGTCTTCTTGCCCATCGCCTTCATTGCCTCAAGCTGATGATTTCCCAATCTTTCTCCGTGGCATGGGCGCGCAGTTCGTCGTCTGGATCGACCGCCACCGGGCGTTCGACCAGTTCGAGCAACGGCAGATCGTTGTGGGAATCGCTGTAGAAACAGCTTCCGTCCAGCGTCTCGCCGCGCGCCAGCAGCCACTCCCGCAAGCGTTCTACCTTGCCTTCACGAAAGCTCGGCGTGCCGTCCACTTCTCCAGTATAGCGCCCATCGCGCAACGCGGGTTCGGTCGCGATCAGGTTCGGCACGCCGAAGCGCTCGGCGATTGGTTCGGTGACGAAGCGATTGGTGGCGGTGATGATCACCAGTGTGTCACCCTCGATGCGATGGCCGTCGACGAGCATCTCGGCGGCGGGCTGGATCAAGGGTTCGATCTTCTCGGCCAGGAATCCCTCGCGCCAACGTCGCAGGGTTTCTCTGTCACGCCCGGCGAGTGGCCGCAACGAGAAACGCAGGAATTCATGGATGTCCAGTTTCCCCTCACGATACTCGCGGTAGAAGCGTTCGTTCTCGGACTCGTAGGTTTCGCCATCGACGATCCCCTGTTCGACCAGGTATCGGCCCCACAGGTAATCGGAATCGCCGGCCAACAGAGTATTGTCGAGATCGAAAAGAGCCAATGCCACGCCTTGTTCTCCGCATGCTTCGTTTCAAGAAAAGCGCGAATATACCCGATTCCATTGCCAGACAATAGTTTATCCGCTTGAGTCCCAGCCATGGTTTATGGAAAAATGGCCTTCAATACAGCCAAGGCAGCCCCCCGTGATCGACTCGGATGGATTTCGACCCAATGTTGGCATTATTCTCTGCAATGACGAGCGCCAGCTGTTCTGGGGCCGGCGCATCGGGCAGGACGCTTGGCAGTTCCCTCAGGGCGGCATCCAGCCTAACGAAAGCCCGCGACAGGCGATGTTCCGCGAGTTGGAGGAAGAGATCGGTCTGAAAACCGATCAGGTCGAGATCATTGGCCAAACCCGACACTGGCTGCGCTACCGGTTGCCGAAGCGCTATATCCGGCGCCGCCCGGACCCCGGCGCGCGCACCTGCATCGGCCAGAAGCAGATCTGGTTCCTGTTGCGCGTACTCTGCGATGAAAGCGGCTTCTGCCTCGATCATACCGAAAAGCCGGAGTTCGACGACTGGTGCTGGGTGGACTACTGGGAACCGGTCAAGCGAGTGGTCTACTTCAAACGCAATGTCTATTCGCGCGCGCTCGCCGAGCTGGAATCCCTGCTCTTTCCCGAGCGCACCGACACCCTGCACCCGCAAAATCATACGAGCTATCTGCGTCAGAACCGACGCTGATCCTGGCGATGCTGGATACGCTGCACCGGATCGTCCAGGAGGTCACCCGCGCCAACGACCTCGAAAAAGCGCTGCAATTGCTGGTCAGCGGCGTGCGCGAGGCCGTCCACAGTGACGTCTGCTCGGTCTACCTGACCGATTTCGAAAACCGCGAGCACGTCCTCGCGGCGACCGATGGGCTGCGCCCGGAGGCGGTCGGCAAGGTGCGCCTGCCGATGCATCGCGGCCTCATCGGGCTGGTCGCCGAGCGCGCCGAACCGCTGAACCTCGACGATGCGCCGAGCCATCCGCACTATCTTTATATCCCGCACACCGGCGAAACCGAGTACCACGGCTTTCTCGGCGTGCCGATCATCCACTACCGCAGCGTGCTCGGGGTGCTGGTGGCGCGTCAACAGCAGCCGCGCAAGTTCGAGGACGAGGAAGTCACCTTCCTGTTCACACTGGCGGCGCAACTGGCCGGCGCGATCAAGCACGCCCAGGCGAGCGGCGAGCTGGCGACGCTGACCCGCCGAAGCGATGGCGGCGCGCGCTTTCTCGAAGGGCGCGGCAGCGCCACCGGCGTTGCGATCGGAATCGGCCGGGTCGCCTACGAGGGCGCCGAGCTGTCGGCGATGCCGGACCGTCGCATCACCGACATCGCCGCCGAACGCCGCCAACTGCTCGACGCGGTGAACCGCGTGCGCGACGAGCTCGAAGCGATGAAGCGGCGCCTCGCCGGCAGTCTCGGGCGCGAGGACCAGGCCCTGTTCGACGCCCTGCTGCTGATGCTCGACAGCGATTCCCTGGTGCGGCGCGCGCTGACCCTGATCGAACAGGGCAACTGGGCCCCGGGCGCGCTGCGCGACAGCATCGAGGAACACGCGCGGGTATTCGATGCGATGGAGGACAGCTACTTGCGCGAGCGCGCCGCCGACGTGCGCAATCTCGGCAACCGCATCCTTTCCCATATGAGCGGCGCCGGCGGCCAGGCGGATGCCCGGGACTACCCGGAGCAGACCATCCTGGTCGGCGAGGAGATCAGCATCATGCAGCTTGCCGAGGTCCCGCGAGAGCGGCTTGCCGGACTGGTTTCGATGCGCGGTTCGAATTCCTCGCATGTGGCGATACTGGCTCGCGCGATGGGCATCCCGGCGGTTATGGGGGTCGCCGAGCTGCCGGTCAGCCGCCTCGACAAGCGCGCGCTGATCGTCGACGGTTACCGTGGCCGCATCTATATCTCGCCGACCCCGTCGGTCTTTCGTGAATACCAGCGTCTCGCCGACGAGGAACGCGCCCTGAGCCACGAGCTCCAGGCGCTGCGCGACCAGCCCTCGGAAACCGTCGACGGCGTGCATGTGCCATTGCTGCTGAACACCGGCCTGGTGCTGGAGCAACGGACCGCCGGCGCCGCCGATGCCGAGGGCGTCGGCCTGTACCGCACCGAGCTGCCGTTCATGGTGCGCGACCGCTTCCCCGGCGAGAACGTGCAGACCATCAACTATCACCGCGTGATCAGCGAGTTCGCGCCCCGCCCGGTGACGCTGCGCATCCTTGACATCGGCGGCGACAAGCCGCTGCCCTACTTCCCGATCGACGAGTCGAATCCGTTTCTCGGCTGGCGCGGCATCCGCATCCTGCTCGACCACCCGGAGATCTTCCTGACCCAGGTGCGCGCGATGCTGCGCGCCAGCGTCGGCTTCGACAATCTGCATATCATGCTGCCGATGGTCACCACGCTGGACGAGGTCGACGACGCGCTGGATCTGATCCACCGCGCCCGCGAGGAGCTGCTCGACGAGGGCTACGAGATCCACCCGCCCAAACTCGGCGTCATGATCGAGGTGCCGGCGGCGGCGATGCAGGCCGAGATCTTCGCCGAGCGCGTCGATTTTCTGTCGATCGGCAGCAACGATCTGACCCAATACCTGCTCGCGGTCGACCGCAACAACAGCCATGTCGCCGCCCTCTACGACGACCTCCACCCGGTGCTGCTGCACACCATCCAGCAGGTCGCCACCGCCGCGGCGGCCCACGACACGCCGGTCAGTCTGTGCGGCGAGCTTGCCGGCAACCCCGCCGCGGCGCCGCTGCTGCTCGGCATGGGCATCACCAGCCTGAGCATGAGCTCCGGCAGCCTGCTGCGCGTAAAGGCGGTGATCCGCTCGACCAGCCTGCCGCGCGCGCGCGAACTGCTGCGCTCGGCGCAGCGCTGCCGCGACGGCGATTGCGTGCGCAAGCTGATGGAACGCGCGCTCGATGGCATGGGGCTGGGCGGGCTGGTGCGCCCCGGCAAGTAGCCTGTCGCCGCCGCGCGCCGCTCAGGCCTCGCCCGTCGCTTCCAGCGCGCCGCCACAACTCGAGCCCTGCCCGGCGGTGCAGCCCCAGCAGTGCTCGCCGACACGCACCCGCAACCCTTCCAGCGCCGACGCATCGAGCTCGCGCAGGTGGGTCCGTCGGCGCGCGCCGAGACGCAACGGCAGATCGAGCATCTGGTTGAAGTCGCAATCATAGAGGTATCCACGCCAATCGACGCTCAACAGCGCGCGACACATGACCGCCTCGAGGTTCTCGTCGTTATGGTGGTCCTTCAGCAAGCGCAGATACTCACCGAAGCGTCCTTGCGACTGCAACAGGCTGCCAAAACGACGGATCGGCAGATTGGCCAGGGTCAGCAAGTGATCGAAGACCACCCCATGCGCCTCGCCGAGACGGCGCTTGTAGTCCTGCTCCAACGCGCATTGCGGCGGCGGCAGGTACGGTCCAGCCGGATTGTAGACCAGATCCAGACGCAGCTCGCCACCCTGGCCATAGCCGAGCGCGTTGAGGCGCCGCAACGCGCGGATGCTGCGCTCGAACACCCCCGCGCCGCGCTGGCCGTCGACATTCTCCGGCAGATAGCACGGCAGCGAGGCGACCACCCGCACCTGCCGCGCGGCCAGGAAGCTCGCAAGATCTTCCCGCCCCGGCTCCTCGAGTATCGTCAGATTGCAGCGATCGATCACTTCCACGCCGAGCGCGCGGGCCTGCTCGACCAAATAGCGGAAAGCGGGGTTCATCTCCGGCGCGCCGCCGGTCAGATCCAGCGTGCCCACGCCACTGACGCGCAGAAAAGCCAGCACCTCGTCGATGGTCTCGCGCGTCATGACCTCGGCGCGGCGCGGGCCGGCGTCGACATGGCAATGCCGGCACTGCTGATTGCACAGATAACCCAGATTGACCTGAAGCGTCTCCAGACGGCCACGCAGCGGCGCCGGAAAACGGGTGGGAAACAGCAATGGACGGGAATCAAGCATGAGATTTCTCGCAAGCGACGCAGATTCGGAGGGGCGGACTTCATTCTGCCTGCCATCCCGATCCGCGACAAGCCGGCATAAATCCCTTTCCTGCTACGCGCTGGCCGATACCCGCGACGCATGCTATTTTGCCGCAAGCCCGACACCGAAACCTACGGCGGCAAGATGAGCGCACACTTCAAGACCATCGGCATCATCGGCAAGTACATCGCTCCCGGCGTGCAACGCACCTTGCGCCAGCTATTGAACTTTCTGCGCCAGCGCGGCTGCGAGGTGGTCGCCGACCGCTACACCGCCGACAGCTACCCGGATCTGCGCATTCCCCGCCTCGATTGGGCCGGATTCGGCGCGCGCGCCGAACTCGCGATGGTGGTCGGCGGCGACGGCACCATGCTCCACGCGGCGCGCCACCTCGCCGTTCATGAAACCCCGCTGCTCGGCATCAACCTTGGTCGTCTCGGCTTCCTCACCGATGTCTCGCCGGAGAACATGGAAACCACCCTGAGCCATATCCTCGACGGTGAATACGAACGCGACGCGCGACTCACGCTGGAGCTGCAACTGCTCGACGACGACCAAATCCGCGAGCGCGGCTTCGCGCTCAACGATGTTGTCGTGCACAAATGGAACATGGCGCGCATGATCGAGCTGGAAACCCACGTCAACGAGCGCTTCGTCGATACCCTGCGCTCCGACGGCCTGATCCTCGCGACGCCGACCGGCTCGACCGGCTATGCGCTCTCCGGCGGCGGCCCGCTGATGCCACCGAACATCGACGCCCTGGTGCTTGCGCCGATCTGCCCGCATACCCTCAGCAACCGCCCGATCGTACTGCGTGACGACAGCGTCATCGACATCCGCATCCACGGTCGCACCGACCCGGCCCATGTGCGCATCAGTTGCGATGGCAATGAAAGCCTGCCGATCGGGCGCGACACCCTGATCCGCATCCGCCGCGGCCCCCATCGCGTGCAGCTGATCCACCCGGTCGGACACGACCACTTCTGCCTGCTGCGCGCCAAGCTCGGCTGGGGGGGATAATGCTGCGCGAGCTGTCGATCCGCAACCTCGCGATCGTCACCTCGGCCGAGCTCGAACTCGGTCAAGGCATGGTCGTGCTGACCGGCGAAACCGGCGCCGGCAAATCGATCCTGATCGACGCCCTGTCGCTGGCTCTCGGCGGCAAGGCCGACAAACGCATGATCCGTCACGGCCAGGCGCGCGCCGAGGTCAGCGCCGGCTTCCGCGTCGCGCCCGACAGCCCCGCCGCCGCCTGGCTGCGCGAGCATGAACTGGACAGCGACGACGAATGCATCCTGCGCCGCGTGCTGAACCAGGACGGCCGCTCGCGCGCCTTCGTCAACGGCAGCCCGGCGCCGCGCAAGGCCTTGCAGGAAATCGGCGCCCTGCTCGTCGCAATCCACGGCCAGCACGCCCACCAGGCCCTGACCCGGCCCACCCACCAGCGCCTGCTGCTCGACCGCTTCGGCGGCCACGCGCGGCTGCTCGAGCGCATCGCCCGCTGTTACCAGGCGCTACAACGAAGCCAGCGCCGGCTCGACGAACTGCGCGCCGCCGCCGACGAGCGCGCCGCGCGCGCCGAACTGCTGCGCTACCAGATCGACGAACTCGACGCGCTCGCGATCGGCGACGACGAATGGCCGCGCCTCGACGAGGCACAACGCCGCCTCTCGCGCGCCGACCAGCTGCGTGACGGCGTGGCCCGGGTGCTCACCCGCATCGCCGGCGACGATCAGGGCCTGCGCGACCCGCTGAACGATGCCGCGCGACAGCTGCGCGCGCTGGCCGCCTCCGACCCCACGCTCGGCGACAGCGCCGAACTGCTCGAATCGGCCTCGATCCAGATCGAGGAAGCCGCCAGCGGCCTGCGCCACTACCTGGACGGTCTCGAACTGGACCCGGCGCGGCTCGCGGAGGTCGAGACCCGCCTTGGTCAACTGCTCGACATGGCGCGCAAATACCGCGTCGAACCCACCCGGCTCAACGCCCACCGTGACACCCTCGCCACCGAACTGGCCACGCTGCGCCAGCATGACGACGACAGCGCGCGCCTCGCGGAAGAGACCGCTCGCCTGCAAGCCGAATACCAACGCGCCGCCGAACAATTGAGCAAGAAACGCGAGGCCGCGGCACGCAAGCTCGCTCGCATCGTCACCCAATCGATGGAAACCCTGGCGATGCGGGGCGGCCGTTTCGAGATCCGGCTGAGCCCGGCCGAACCCGGCGCCAACGGGATCGACCAGATCGAATTCCGGGTCAGCGCCAACCCCGGCCAGCCGCCCGCGCCACTTGCCGCGGTGGCCTCCGGCGGCGAACTCTCGCGCATCAGCCTCGCAATCCAGACCGCCACCGCCGGTTGCGACGACATTCCGAGCCTGATCTTCGACGAGATCGATGTCGGTATCGGCGGCGGCACCGCCAGCATCGTCGGCCGCCTGCTCCATCAACTCGCGCAACAACGCCAAGTCATCTGCATCACCCACCTGCCCCAGGTCGCAGCCCACGGTGACCAACACCTCGCTGTGGCCAAGGCCGCCCGGGACGGACAGACCACCACCACCATCCGACCACTGAAACCAAGGCAACGCATCGAAGAACTGGCTCGCATGCTCGGCGGCGAGAAGATCACACCCAAGGCGCGTGACAACGCCCGCGAGCTGCTGCGCCAAACCGGCGCCCTGCCGGAAAGCCCCGCGCAAGCAGATCGTCCCCGCTGAATCCCTTCGACAGAGAACAGAAACCGCATCCCAAACGGAGCGATTGGCGAACCCCATCACAAATAGTTAAACAGAATGTTACAATTCCTTGATGTATTTCACATTATTTACGAAGGCCTTTCTGATATACTGTGTCCTATGTTGTTTTTTCGTGCTTGGATCATCGGCTCGGCGCGTCTTCACCGTATCGCGCCAGTAAGACGGTTGACCCAATACAAATTAGTAACTTACGTTATTTTTTCAACTTTTTCCTAGATGTAGGAACCCGACAACAATGCAGCACATTCTCGTCGTCGACGACTCGCTTACCGAACGCACCCGCCTAGCCGGCATCCTGAAGGACGCCGGCTACCAAGTGCTGACCGCCAGCTCCGGTAACGAGGCGGCCACGATCGCCAAAAACCAGCACCCGGACCTGATCTTTCTCGATATCATCATGGACGATGGCGACGGATACAAAACCTGTCGCGACCTGAAACGAGACGACGAGACAAAAAAAATTCCTGTCATCATGGTTTCGAGCAAATCCAACAGCGTCGACAAGAAATGGGCGATGAAACTCGGCGCCAGCGCCTATATCACCAAGCCCTACGAGGCCGAGGACATCCTCGCGGAACTCGAAAAACTCTGAGGCAACATGGTCCATGCAGTCCCAACACGAGAACTCACCCGCGGTAAACGCCGTTGCCGGCCCAGACGCCTTCCCCGAGGCTTCGATACGGCCGCAGGATACCGCGGTCGGGCGCGCGCTCGACGCCATGGCGATGCGCTATGTCGTCGTCAGCTCCGGCGTTACACTGTTATTGCAGGCCGGCCTGACGATGGAGGTATTGGAAGACGTCGAGCGCCATTTCATCCCGCATGCGCCAACCTGGTGCGATGGCGTGGTCAACCTGCGCGGAGAACTGCTGCCGATCGTCGTTCCCGGCCGCTTGCTCGAAAAAGCGCCCACGGCCGAAGCGGCCCCGAGCCGTCGTTATCTGCTGGTTCTGCGTCCGGAATCCAGCGCGCCCGTCGCGATCCCGTTGGACCAACTGCCGGACAAAACCCGCTTCTCCGAGCTCTCGCCCACCGCCCTGCCCGGCGGGCTGCCCGCGGCCATCACCGCGGCCTACCGCTTGGGGGAGCGGACCCTGCTCGAACTCGACCACGCGGCCTTGCTCGAATCATTGCGGCCCGAGCCGGACACGCTCCCCGCATCGGGCCGACAGACGGTCGAAACCGGGGAATCCTAGCGACCTGATTCCCCACCGCTCTGGCGAACTCCACCCGGCGAACCTCTGCCATCGACTCGCGTTGAAACGCTCTTGACGCGGGATTGCACCACCCAAGATGACGAAAATCAACAACCCAGGCATATTCCGCATTTATATTTATCGTATGGTCCGAGAAACGGATAAGGATCCGAATCAGAATGGATACGCAACATTACGACAGGAAACCCGGAACCCACGCGCGGACGAAACGACCGCCGCCGTGAAACCTTAGTTTGAAACAGGCATTAGTCAAGGCATACCCATGAAAACCGATTCATCCCCGACCCCTCCCATCCCCGCGCCCGTGGCGATCCCGCCCATCCACGGCAATACGCCGGCATCATCCAAGCCGGGGGGATTCGCCCTCCGCGGCTTGTTGATTGTCCTTCTTGCGCTCGGAAACTCCACGCCCGCGCACGCCGCCGGGCAGGGCATCACGCCAAAGCGCATCCTCCTCGGCGGAGTGATGGATCTGAAGGGGCGCTCGAAAGGCTTGGGGCTGGGCATGTCCAGCGGCATCCAGGCCGCGTTGGAAGGCCAGAAGATCGGCCCGCGACAGATCCAGTACGAGGTACGCAACGACTCCTACAACCCGAAGAAAACCATCGAGGCCACGCGCCGGCTGATCGAACGCGGCGTGTTCCTGTTCGCCGGCAATGTCGGCACTCCGACCGCCAAGGTCTCGCTGCCGATCCTGAAGAAACAGGGGATTCCGGCGGTGGGCTTCTTCACCGGCGCCGGATTGTTGCGCACGCCCGAGGCCACCAACGTCATTAACTACCGCGCCAGCTACAGCCAGGAGATTGCGGCGGTCATCGACAGCGCGCTGAAGCATGGCCTCCAGGCCGACGAGATCTGCGCCTATGTCCAGAACGACGCCTATGGCATGGCCGGCATCCAGGGCCTCATCGATGCGCTGCGCCAGCGGGAGGACAGCGCCGGGATCGTCGCCAAACTCGAGGCACTGCGCAAACTGCCCGGCGACAACCCGCCGCGCAACGGCATCGGCCCGGTCGGCGTCTACCAACGCAATACCTATCTCGCGCGACCCGGCTACGAATCCCTGAAACAATGGGAGAAAGCGAACGATACCCAATGCCGCCTGGTCGTCACCGTCGGCTCCTATACCTCGGTGGCGAAGTTCATCGGCTATGCGCGTTACAAACACGAGAACTGGCTGTTCAGCGCGGTTTCGTTCACCGGCGCCGAAAACTTCCGCTCCGCGCTGAAGGAGATGAATACCGAGAACCGGGTCATCATGACCCAGGTCGTACCGCATCTCGACAGCAAGCTGGAGATCGTCCAGCAGGCGCGCAAGGCGCTCGGCGAGCACTTCAATTCGGTATCGCTGGAAGGCTATATCGTCGGCAAGCTGATTCTGCACGGCCTCCGGAATATTGACGGAGAACCGACCCGGCGCGCCTTTCTCGACGCACTGCTCGGGAAATCGTTCCAACTCGGTGGTCTGAAAATGGACTTCACCGATGACAACCAGGGCTCCGACCTGGTTACGCTGACACTCCTGAAGAACGGCGAGTGGCGCCCGATGCGGGAGCGTGACTGGGCAGCCATCCGCTGACCCACACGGCCCACGTATTCAACCCGTACTCTACCGAACCGACGCTAGCTCACGCAGGAAACCAGCATGTCCACCAACTTCACCAAGCATTCCAAACTGAATCACCTCTCCCTGGCCACCCGCATCCTCTGGCTGATCATCCTCGCGATCTTTCTGATCGGCCTGATCGGCGCGCTTGCCGGCTTGGCGCTTCAACAAGACCTACGTGCACTGGACCAGACCAGCCGCATCGCCACGCGCCTGACTCTCAGCAGCAACCTGATCGACCAGATCAACAACTACCGCACGCTGCTTTACGAAGTCAACAACGGCATCCGCACCTGGGCCGACGCGCGCAAGGCGCTGGAGGATACCCGCCAGTCCCTGCTCGCCAGTCTCAAGCTATTTCAGCAAAGCGAACAGGACCAAGAGAGGGCCGCTCAGATCGAACAACTCACCCAGGCCTTTCTGCCGGACCTCGACGAAGCGGGTAAGCTACTCAGGGCCGAGAACCACGCCAACCTGTCCCTGTTCGTCACCAATGACATGAACATCCCGCTGACTCCTTTACTCGCGGCCTTGCATGAACAGCAGGCCGAGGACGCCCAGGGTTCGCAGCAACTACTGGACGAAGCGCGGAAACATACCCAGCAATCGTTGCTCGCCGCGCTCGTCGTCAGCCTCATCGGCTTGTTCCTGATGATCCTGCTGGGTTATCTGATCTACCGTTCGATCACCGCCCCGACCCGCGCCCTGGTGGACACCGTGCACAAGCTGTCGCAGGGCGAGTTCGGCGCGCGCGCGCCGATCCACGGCAGCGACGAGCTGGCCGAACTCGGCCGGGCGCTGAACCAGCTGCTCGACGACCGCGTCGCCACGCTGAATCAGATCGAGCGCAACCACGAACAGCTCAACGACTCGGTGTTCGCATTGCTCGAGGCAGTGAGCGAACTCAGCGACCGCAACCTGACCGTCCGCGCCGAGGTCACCGAGGATGCCACCGGGCCGCTGGCGGACGCCATCAACCAGCTCGCCGAGGACACCACCGAGGTACTCAGCCAGGTCCGGGAGATCGCGCTCGAGGTCGACAAAACCGCCAGCGAGATCAACCAGCACGCCCAGTCGATCAACCAGATCGCAGCGGTCGAGCAAGCCGAGGCGGAAAAGACCGCCGCCGAGCTCGATACCATGAGCAAGCGCTTCGACAGCATCGCGACCGCCGCCAAGGTGATGAACGACACCGCCGAGGAGACCGCCGAAACCACCGGGCGCGCGCACCAATCGGTAAGCCGGACGCTCGACAGCATGCAGGAGATCCGCGACAAGACGCTGGACACCGGCAAGCGCATCAAGCAGCTCGGTGAACGCTCCCAGGAGATCACCCACATCGTCGACGTCATCAATACCGTGGCCGAGCGCACCACCGTGCTCGCGCTGAACGCCAGCATGCAGGCCGCCGCCGCCGGCGAGGCCGGACGCGGCTTCTCGGTGGTCGCCGAGGAGATCCAGCGTCTCTCCGAGAGCTCGCGCGAATCGACCAGCCAGATCGCCACACTGATCCGCAACATCCAGCTCGAGACCAACGAAACCATCCGCACGATGGACCGCACCATCGAGCAGGTCAGCGAAGGCTCCAAGCTGGCCGAGAACGCCGGACGCGAGATGGAACAGGCGCAAGCGACCACCACTCGACTGGTCACCGAGGTCGCCCAGATCTCCGAGGCCTCTCAGCAGCAGGCGCGCGCCGGAAAGGCCTTGCAGACCCGTGCCAAACGCATCGTCAGCGCCACCAAGACCACTGGCGAACGCCTGCGCATGCAATCCCGGCTGATCCAGAAGCTGGCCGACTACGCGCGCCAACTGGTCGACGCGGTCGGCGTGTTCAAGCTCGACAAATGAACGTCCATACGTCACGAACCAAGCGACCGGCTTCCCGGGGAGGACGCCGATGAACGCCGATGTCCCAGCGCTCAGCGAGGAGCTTGAAGACATCGCTCTGCAACTCGCCGAGCAGTGCCTGGCGCTCGTTCCGCAAACCGACTCGCCAGAGGCATCCTGGCAGCCGATGCGGGATGAATACGCGCGGCTCGCGATGACCTGCGAGCTCTATGGGCAAGACGAACTGGCAAGAACCGCGCGTTGGGGTGGAGACAACCTCGGCCGTATCGCCCGGCTTCCCGCCGACGCGCAGCGCGAACGCCTCGATCAAGGCCTGCCCTATCAATGGATCGAATACTGCGCCGCCTACCTCGCCGACCCGGGCGAGGCTGGCCTGCTGGTGGAGCTGCGAAACAGCCTGCTCGACCCGGGATGGCCGGAAGCCCTGTCGATGGAACAGCTCGAAGCGCTGTTGACCTCGCTGTGCACCCCCGCCGACGAGCCCGCTCCCTCCGGGACGACGGCGCCGGAAGAGAGTCCTCAAGAGAGCGACACATCGGCCTACCCGCTGCGCTGGAGCGACGACGTTCATCCGGAGTTGCTCGACGCCTTCTTCATCGAGGCTCCCGTCCAGGCGGCGCAACTGGCGGGCCATCTGCGCGCCATCGCCGCCAGCGAGGGCGTCGCCGACGAGGAAAGCTGCCGCACCGCGACCCGTCTCGCGCATACCCTGAAGGGCGCCAGCAGCGTGGTCGGCATCGACGCGCTCACCGAGCTCACCCACCGGCTCGAAGACATCCTGAACCACTCCGTCGCCAGCCCCCTGCCGGCCCCGCTGCGCGAAGACATGGGCGCCGCCGCGGACTGTCTCGAGGGCCTGCTCGATGCCCTCCAGGGAAGCGCGCCGCCACCCGACAACTTCCCCGCTCTGCGCGATGCGCTCGAAACCTGGCGCAAGCGCCTGGAGGAGGAAGCCGATGAAGAACCGCAAAGCGCGGCCGGGGCGGAAGCAGAGCCGACGGCCGAAAACCCGCGAGCGGCGCGCGCGGGCGGCTTGCGCCACGCCAGCGAGCCCAAGCTGCTGGTGCCGGTCTCGCTGGTCGACCGGCTGCTGAACCTGGTCGATGAAATGGCGACCACCACCGGGCGCGCGCTGAGCGAACTCGAGCGCGTGCTGGATTACGGCCTCCAGGCGCGCGAGCAAGACCAGCGGGCGAGGCGCATCCTCGCCGAATACGCCAGTCTGGTCGACGAGGCGCTGGCCGCCGGCATCGACGAGAGCCCGTCCGCGGGCGACGGCGACGAACCGTTCGATGCCCTCGAGATGGATCGTTACAACAACGCCCACGGCGTCAACAACATGCTCGAGGAGACCCTCGCCGACAGCCGCGAGATCCACCAGGCCAGCACCCGCCACCTGCGTCGCCTGAACGACATCCTGCACGACCAGAACCGGGTGCGCGAGGAGATCGGCGCGACCCTGCTGCGCACCCGCCTCGTCCCGTTCCGCACCCTCGTGCCCCGACTCGAGCGCATCGTCCGGGAGACCTGCCGCGCCACCGGAAAACGCGCTGAACTGGTGGTCGAGGAAAACCAGTTGGCGCTCGATACCGACATCATCAACGATCTCGCCGAACCGCTGTTGCATCTGCTGCGAAACGCCGTCGACCACGGTATCGAGCCGGCCGGGGTGCGTAGCGCGCTGGGCAAGCCGGCCAGCGGACGCATCACCCTTTCCGGCCGCCGCATCGGCAACCAGATCGAGCTGACGCTGCATGACGACGGCGCTGGCCTGGACCCCGAGCGGATCCGCCGGCGCGCGATCGAGCGCGGTCTGATCGACGCCGACAGCGAGCTCGACGAGGCGGCCACGCTGGCGCTGGTGATGCGGCCCGGATTCTCGACCCGCGACGAGGTCAGCACCGTCTCCGGACGCGGCATCGGCATGGACATCGCCCAGGCCACTCTGCAACGCATGCGCGGCAGCCTGCGCATCGAAAGCCGACTCGGCGAGGGCACCCGTATCCATCTGCGGGTTCCGGCCACACTGGTATCGGTCAACGCGGTGATCGCGCGCGCCGGCGGTCACGTCTTCGCCGTTCCCGGAGACAGCATCGCCCAACTGCTCTACATCGACGACGACGCCCTCGAACTCGGCGAATGGCCGGAGGCGCTCGCCGCCTACCACCCCGGCGAGGCCTGCTGGCGCTACCGCCACGACGGAGAGACGCTCGCGATCGAGCCGCTCGAGGCGCTGCTGGGGCTGCCCACGCGCGAGATCGAGCAGGCCGCGGGCGCAACCGCCCTGTTGATCGAAACCACCGCCGGCGAACGCCATCTGCTCCATGTCGACGAGATCGCACAAACCCGCAACATCCTGCTGAAGCCGCTGGAGCCCTACCTCGGCAACGTGCCCGGCGTGATCGGCGCCTGTCTGCTGAACGACGGCGATGTCGCGCCGGTGCTCGACATCGCGCGTCTGCTCGACTACCGCCGCGACGGCTTCGAGCCATCGCGCCGGCCGCCGCCGGCCCCGACCGGGCATCGCGCCGCGCCGGACGAGATACTGATCGTCGACGACTCCCTCAGCAACCGCAAGGCGCTGAGCCTGATGATCGAGCAACTGGGCTACACCCCGCTGACCGCAATCGACGGCATCGACGCACTCGAGCGCCTCGAAGAACACCGGCCCGCGCTGGTGCTGACCGACCTGGAGATGCCGCGCATGAACGGCATCGACCTGACCCAGACGCTCCGACAACAACCAGAAATCAGCGAGATCCCGGTGGTGATGATCACCTCCCGTTCGTCGCGAAAGCACCGCGAGCAGGCCCGCGAGGCCGGCGTCGACGACTACCTGACCAAGCCGGTCGACGACGAAACCCTGAGCGCCTGCGTGCGACGCTGGACAAGCAACGAGGTACCGGCATGAAACTGCGCATCCATCTCATCGACCTGGACGACAGCGATGCCGCCCTGCTCGGGCGCATCCTCGAATTCGCCAACCGTCAGCAGCGTGAGTACCGCATCGTCCCCACCGCCAGCGAGGCCGATCTGTTGATCTGCGACGGCCGCCCCGAACGCCGTGAGCCGGCGCGCGCGGCGGCGCGCGACAGCAGCCTCCCCTTGCTTCTGATCGGCGCGCAAGGCCCATCGATGGAGAACGAGCACGCGCTGGCGCGACCGCTGCTGGTGACCCGCGTGTTGCGCGAGCTCGACCGCATCGCCGCGCAAGCCGCCGAGCGCCCATCGCCCACCGCCGATACGACGCCCGCCCCAGTCGAAACGCCCACCGCGAGCGAGACGCCCGCGCCCGCCGGGACATCCGCCACCGCGCTGGCGTGCGTGCAACGCTATGCCTGGCAGGCCCGCCTGGAACGGGCCGCCGCGCGCCCGGCATCGGCGGTGGCGGAACCCGCATCCCCGCCAGCCCAAGCCGCTGCCGGCGAGACACCGGAATCCGGCCCGGAATCCGCTTCGCGCTACCGCGCGCTGGTCGTCGACGACAGCCTCGCGATCCGCAAGCAGTTGGAGCTGGAGTTGCGCGACGCCGGCATCGCCGCGGACTTCGCCGAGGACGGCGAGATTGCGCTCGAGAAAGCCGCCAACAATCATTACGACCTGATCTTTCTCGACATCATGATGCCCGGCATCGACGGCTATGAGGTCTGTCGCGAGCTACGCAAGCAACCCCAATGGAAGAAAACCCCGATCACCATGCTCAGTGGCAAGACCTCGCCGCTCGACGAGGTCCAGGGCGTGCTTGCGGGTTGCTCCACCTACCTGACCAAGCCGATCCGGCACGACGACTTCCAAAAGATGCTCGAGCGCGTCCAGCGTTGGATCGATACCGTCAAGCAGAAGTCAGACTGAACCCAGGGCAATCGGGCTTAATTTCGATTGATATTCCCTGGTTTCAAAGGCTTATCGCTGTCGCCCGATCCAGCATGGTGGATCGGACCCATGTTCCTATGGCAAAAAACCGCTGTAGGCCGGTTCAAGTACCGCGAAACCGGCTGCGGCGGCGCCGCGCAATTGCGCCGCTGCCCGATCCACTGCGCTTGATCGGGTCTACGCCTTGTCAGGGCAATGGCTTTTCAGCGCGATTGCCCTGGGACTGAGCCGCTCACCGAGCACGCGCCCGCCCCATGTCCGCAACGCCGCGAGTAACTCACGCACCGCCGCGTCATCCGGGTGTTCGTTTTCCAGTTCGGCCAGCCGCGCGTGGTAGGTCTCGG
>Ga0256832_1000242_pt1 | contig 34642 bp, 39 predicted proteins | sample 134614metaG_FD_190534 | JGI IMG/M metagenome (GOLD analysis project Ga0256832, IMG submission 190534) | Hydrothermal vent microbial communities from Lau Basin, Pacific Ocean - 134-614 | ecosystem: Environmental > Aquatic > Marine > Hydrothermal vents | place: Pacific Ocean: Lau Basin | collected...
CAACGAGCCGTCGCCCGGGCCCTAAGGGGCATGGGCGTGGACGAACCCCCCGAGATCGACGTTCAGGAAACCCCCGCGGACAAGCCCGGTGACTACGGCACCCCCGTGGCCTTTCAGCTGGCGCGGGTCCTGCGCAAGGCCCCGCCGCGGATCGCCGCCGAGCTGGCCGAGCGGATCGAGCCGCCCGAGGGCGTGCGGAAAATCGAGACCGCGGGCGGCTACGTCAACTTCTTCCTCGACCCGGCCTACCTGATGCAGGCCGCGCTCGAGCCCCCCGAGCCCGCGCCCAAGCAGGGCGGCAAGGTGCTGGTGGAGCACACCTCGGTCAACCCCAACAAGGAGCTGCACGTGGGGCACCTGCGCAACGTGGCGCTGGGCGACGCGGTCGCGCGCATCCTCGACTACGCGGGCCGCAAAGTCGAGGTCCTCAACTACATCGACGACACCGGCCGCCAGTCGGCCGAGAGCCTGTTCGCGCTCGAGCACTACGGGCTGCGCTACGGCGGCGGAAAGAAGTACGACCACTGGGTGGGCGAGGCCTACGTACGGCTGCACCGGGAGATGGAAGACGAAGCGGCCAAGGCGCGGCTGGAGCCGGCCATCCGCGCCGTGCTGCACCGGCTCGAGGCCGGCGAGCTGCGCGGCGAGATCGAAAAGCTGCTGGCCGCCCAGCTGGAGACGATGTGGAGCCTGAACGCCGAGTACGACGTCCTCGTCTGGGAGTCGGACCTGGTGCGCGAGGGGCTGTTGCAGCAGGCGCTCGAGCTCCTCGAGGCGACCCCCTACGTCAGCCGCCCCTCAGGGGGCAAGTACGCGGGCGCCCTGGTGATGGACACCTCGGCCTTCATCGAGGGCATGGAAGACCCCTACCTGGTGCTGCTGCGCTCCGACGGCACGGCCACCTACACGGCCAAGGACATCGCCTTCCAGTTCTGGAAGATGGGCCTGCTCTCGGGGCTGCGCTTCCGCCCCTTCACCCGCCAGCCCTCGGGGCGTGAGCTCTACACCAGCCACCCCGAGGGCGAGCCCATGCCCTTCGGCAACGCCCAGGAGACGATCAACGTCATCGACGTGCGCCAGAGCTACCCCCAGCAGGTGCTGAAGGCGGCGCTCGAGGCGGTGGGCCGCCACGACCTGGCCGAGGGCGCCTACCACCTGGCCTACGAGACCGTGCTGCTCGAGGGCCGGCCGCTCTCGGGGCGCAAAGGGCACACCGTGAGCGTGGACGAGGTGCTCGAGGAGGCGGTGCGCCGCGCCCGCGCGGTCATCGCCGAGAAGAACCCGGACCTCGCCGAAGCGGACGCGGTGGCGCGCACGGTGGGCATCGGCGCCGTGCGCTTCGCGATGGTGAAGACCGAGCCCAAGAAGCAGATCGACTTCCGCTGGGACCAGGCGCTCAGCTTCGAGGGCGACGCCGCCCCCTACCTGCAGTACGCCCACGCCCGCGCGGCCTCGATTTTGCGCAAGGCCGCGGCCGAGGGCCTGGGCGACGAGCCCGACCTCGCCCGGGCCACGCCCTACGAGGTGGAGCTGGCCAAGGCGCTGCTGCGCTTCCCCGAAGCGGTGCAGAAGTCGGCCGAGCTGAAGACGCCGCACGTCCTCGCCCAGTACCTGCTCGACCTCGCCGCCGCCTGGAACGCCTACTACAACGCCAAGGAGGACGGCCGCCCCGCCACCCCGGTGCTCACCGCCCCCGAGGGGCTGCGCGGCCTGCGGCTTGCGCTGGTGCGCCAGCTCAAGCAGACGATGGCCACCGGGCTCGCGCTGCTCGGGATCGGCGCCCCCGAGGCCATGTAGCTTTTACCCCGGCTTGACGCCCGCGCCGTATACTTGATAACGAATGCGACCGCTCACGCGCCCCCTCCCCCTGGCCGCGGTGCTCTGGCTTGCCGCGCTCGCCGCGCTGCCGGCGACCGCCGAGGCCTCCGGCGCGTCCGAAGCCGCGCGGGTCAAGGTAATCCAGGCCGCGCTGCCGGCGGTGGTCAAGATTCAGGGAACCCCGGTCTACACCGGGGGCGAGGACGCCGTCTGGGGCTCGGGCTTCTTCTACACCAACCGCCGCATCGTCACCAACTACCACGTGGTTGACGGCCTCAAAAACCTGACCGTCACCCTCCACGACGGCCGCAGCTACCCCGCCGAGGTCTTCGCCGTGGACCGCGGCATCGACCTGGCGATCCTCGAGGTGCAGGGAACCACCGCACCGGCTACCCTCACCTTTGCGCGCACCGACCAGGTGCTGGCCGGTCAGACCGCGATCGTGCTGGGCTCTCCCTTTGGCAAGCGCAACCTGGTCTCGCTGGGCATCGTCGCCGGCAGCGGCCCCTTCGACTACGTGGGCCAGCTGGGCGGAGACGACGTGGGCATCGAGATTCCCGAGATCTACTACACCGACGCCCGCGTCGAACCCGGCAACTCGGGCGGCCCCCTGCTCGACGGCCAGGGGCGCGTGATCGGCATCATCGACGCGGTGCTGGGCGGCGCCAGCGGAATCGGCGGGCTGGGCATCGCGATTCCCGCCTACCTGGTGGTGCAAAGCATCCACGACCTCGAACAGTTTGGCGTACCCCAGCGGGGCTGGCTGGGCGCGACCCTGGTGGACCTCACCGAGCTCGACCCCCTCACCCTGCGGCTGGCGGGACTGGAGAGCACCCAGGGCGCCATGGTGGACCGCGTCCTGGCCGGATCTCCGGCCGAGGCCGCCGGGCTGCAGGGGGCGCGTCGCGACCGCTACGGCAAACTCGTGGAGCTGGGCGACGTCATCGTGGCCGTAGGCGGCAAGGCCGTGAAGAACCGCTTCGACGTGGTCCGTGAAATCGCCCGCAGGCGCCCGGGTGAGGAAGTGGAGCTCACCCTCTGGAGAAACGGCAAGAAGACGACCGTGACCGTGCAGCTCGCCGCCAGGCGCTGACGCCAGGGAGACGACGTGTACATCGCCATCGAAGGACCCATCGGGGTCGGCAAAACCACGCTCACTCGCCACCTCGCCCGCGCCCTCGAGGGCGAGGCCCTTTTCGAGGTCGTCGAGGAAAACCCCTTTCTGCCCCTCTTCTACGAAGACCCGGAACGCTACGCCTTCAAGGTCCAGGTCTTCTTCCTGCTTTCACGTTACAAACAGCTCGAGCCCCTCGCCCAGCCGGGCCTCTTCGAGCGCGCCCTCGTGGCCGACTACCTCTTCGACAAGGACTTCATCTTCGCCTCGCTCAACCTGGAAGGGCACGAATGGCAGCTGTACCAGGACCTTTACAAGAACCTGGCCCCGCGGGTGCCCACCCCCGACCTGACCATCTACCTGCGCGCGCCCCTGGAGGTCCTGCTCCAGCGCATCCGCCGCCGCGGCCGCAGCTTCGAGCGCGACATGGACCCGGCCTACCTCGAGCGCCTCACCGAGGCCTACGACCGCCACTTCGCCCGCTTCCGCGGCCGGCTCTGGGTCTTCGACAACACCGACGTCAACTACGCCGACGACCCCGCCGCCGCCCACTGGGTGACGCGCCAGGTGCTGGCGCGCGCCAGCGTAGACTGAGGCTAGCCATGTACATCGCCATCGCGGGCAACATCGGCTCCGGCAAGTCCACGCTCACCGGCCTCCTGGCCGAGCGCTACCGGCTGCACCCGGTCTACGAAGCGGTCGAGGAAAACCCTTACCTGGCCGACTTTTACCACGACATGGCGAGCTGGGCCTTCCACTCGCAGGTCTTCTTCCTGGCCAAGCGGCTCGACCAGCACCTGAGCGAGATCAACCAGCGCCGCCGTGTGGTCCAGGACCGCACCGTCTTCGAGGACGCCCACGTCTTCGCCCGCAACCTCCACCGCACCGGCTACCTCGACGGGCGCGACTGGGCCACCTACACCGCCCTCTTCCAGGGGGTGGCGCGGGCGCTGCGGCAACCCGACCTGCTCATCTACATCCACGCGAGCGTGGGCACGCTCAAAGCGCGCATCGCCAAGCGCGGGCGCGACTACGAGCGGGCGATTCCCGAGGAATACCTGGCGGCGCTGAACCAGCTCTACGAGGAGTGGGTGGGCGGCGTCAAGGACGTGCCCGTCCTCACGCTGCCCGGCGACGAACTGGACTTCGTGGAGAACCCCGAGGACCGCCGCTGGGTCTACCAGCAGCTCGAGGTGCGCGGCCTGCAACCCTTCGAGCTCTTCGAGTGACGCCATGACCCTGCGTGAACTCTTCGCCCCCTTCGGCCTCGAAGCCCCGGCCACGCCGGTCACGGGGGTCACGCACGACTCGCGCCGGGTGCAGCCCGGCTTCGTCTTCGTGGCCCTTCCCGGCGAACGCCACGACGGGCACGCCTTCGTGAGCGACGCCGTGGCGCGCGGCGCGGCGGCCGTAGTGGGCGCGCGCGAGCTGAGCCCGGGGGTGCCCTACCTGCGCCTGCCCGAGGGCGAGCTGCGCCCGGCGCTGGCGCGGCTGGCGGCCGGGTTTTACGGCCGGCCCTCCGAAAAGCTGTGGATCGCCGGCGTTACCGGCACCGACGGCAAGACGACCACCACCTTCCTGCTGCACCACCTGCTGCTCGCGACGGGCCGGCGCGCGGGCCTGATCGGCACCGTGGGGTACGACGTCGGCGCGGGGCTCGTCTTTCCCGAAGACCACTTCACCACCCCCGAGGCCCCCGAGCTGCAGGCACGGCTCGCGGAGATGGTCGCGGGCGGCCTCAGCCACGCGGTGCTCGAGTCCAGCTCGCACGCCCTCGCCCAGCACCGGCTCGACGCCGTGGACTTCGACCTGGCCGTCTGGACCCACCTGAGCCCCGAGCACCTCGACTTCCACGGCGACATGGAGGGCTACTTCCGCGCCAAGGCCGCGCTGGTCGAACGGGCGCGGCTCGCGGTGCTCAACACCGCCTGCCCCTACGCGATGCGGCTCGTGCAGCGGCCCCACCTGAGCTACGGCCCCGGAGGCGGCTTCGAGCTGCTCGAGGTGCACGAGGAGGCCGACGGGCTCGCCTTCGCGTTTTCGAGCCCCGAGGGCCGCTTCCAGACCCAGCTGCCAATGCTGGGGCGCTACAACGCCGAGAACGCCCTGGCCGCCCTGGCCGCGGCCTACACCGCGGGCGTGAACCCACGGAAGGCGGCGGAGGCGCTGCCGCGCTTCGGGGGGGTGCCCGGACGCATGCAGTTCGTCCAGACGGAACCCTTCCGGGTGGTGGTGGACTTCGCCCACACCCCCAAGGGCCTGGCCGCGACGCTGGCGGCGCTCTCCCCCACGACCCGCGGACGCCTGATCGTCGTCGTCGGCTCCGCCGGCGAGCGCGACCCCGCAAAGCGCGCCCCGCTGGGCCGGGTGGCCGCCGAGCGCGCCGAACTGGCCGTCTTCACCGAGGAGGACAGCCGCAGCGAGCCGGTGGAGGCCATCCTGGCGGAGATGGCGCGCGGGGCGCGGGAGGCGGGGGCGCGGGAGGGTGAACGCTTCTGGCTCGAGCCCGACCGTGAGCGCGCGATCGGGCGGGCTTTCGAGCTCGCCGAACCGGGCGACACCGTGGTGCTCGCCGGCAAGGGCCACGAACGCACGCTCGAACGCGCCCGGGAAACGCTCCCCTGGAACGAGGCGGCGCTGGCGCGCCGCTTGCTCGGGATAGACTAGGGCATGGAGCGGTTTCCCACCAGCCTGCTCGAGCGCATCGAAGCGGCCATCTACCTGGCCGCGGGCTACATCCTCTCGCTCGCGGCCGCGATGCTGCTGGGGTTCGCCGTCTGGGAGGCGTTCGGCCTCTTCTCGGGACACAACCTCACCGAGGCCACCGTGCGCCTCTTGGACCGGGTGCTGCTCGCGCTGATGATCGCCGAGATCATCTACACGGTCGCGCGCTTCTCGCGCGAAGGGCAGCTCGAAGCCGAGCCCTTCCTGGTCGTGGGCGTGATCGCCGCGGTGCGCCGCATGCTGGTGATCACCGCGGAAAGCACCGTGGAGATGAGCCTGGAGAGCGCCCACTTCCTCGCCGTGCTGGCCGAGCTGGGCCTGCTCTCCGTGGCCATCGTCTTCTTCGCCCTGGCCATCTTCCTGATCCGGCGGCGGTAGACTGAAGCGCCGGAGGCGTAGGAGGACCCATGCACAGAGACGAACTCATTCGCTGGCTCGACGACTTCCTGAAGATCCACGACTACCCCGACCGTTCGCTCAACGGCCTCCAGGTGGAGGGCGCGGCCGAGGTCCGGCGCATCGGCGTGGCCGTGGACGCCGCCCAGGCCACCTTCGACGACGCGGTCGCCGCGGGCGTGGACCTGCTGATCGTGCACCACGGCCTCTTCTGGGGTGAGCCGCTGGCGGTGCGGGGGCACGTGAAGAAGCGCATCCAGACGCTGCTCGACGCCGGCATCGGGCTCTACGCCGCCCACATTCCCCTCGACGCCCACCCCGAGGTGGGGAACAACGCCGTGCTCGCCCGCGAGCTGGGCCTGACCGAGCTCGAGCCCTTCGGCAGCTACCAGGGGGTCAAGATCGGCTTCAAGGGACAGTTCCCGGCGGGCACGACCCTGCACGACCTGGCCGACCGCCTCGGCCAGCTCACCGGCATGCAGAGCCTGGTGCACCAGGGCGGCGGCGACCTGGTCACGACGGGCGGCATCGTCTCCGGGGGCGCCGCCTGGACGCTGGTGGAGGCCGACGCGGAAGGGCTCGACGTCTTCGTCACCGGCGAGCCCCGGCACGAGGTCTTCCACGAGGCCTTCGAGCGGCGCATCAACGTGATCTACGCCGGGCACTACGACACCGAGACCTTCGGGGTGAAGGCGCTCGCGGCCCGGCTCGAGGCCGAGTTCGGCCTGGAGTGGACCTTCTTCGACCGCCCCACGGGGCTCTAGGCGATGAACAAACCGCTGCGCTTCGTCACCTTCGAAGGACCCGAGGGCTCGGGCAAGAGCACGCAGGCGGCCCGGCTGGCGGCCCGGCTGCGGGAGCGGGGCGCGGACGTCACGCTCACCCGCGAACCGGGCGGCACCGAACTGGGCCGTCGCATCCGCGCCTGGCTGCTGCACCGGGACGAGCCCATGGGCCACGAGGCCGAGTTTCTGCTCTACTCGGCCGACCGCGCCGAGCACCTGCGCACGGTGGTGCGGCCGGCGCTGGAGCGGGGCGGCTTCGTGATCAGCGACCGCTTCGTGGACTCTTCCTACGCCTACCAGGGGTACGGGCGCGGCCTCGACCTCGACTGGCTGCGGGCCGTGAGCGCGGGTATCCTGGGAGACGTGCGGCCGGCGCTTACCTTCCTGCTCGACCTGCCCCCGGAGGAAGGGCTTGCGCGCCTCGCGGGGCGCGACCGCCTCGAAGGCGAGTCGCTCGCCTTCCACCGGCGGGTGCGCGCGGGCTACCTCGAACTCGCCCGCCGCGAACCCGACCGCTGGGTCGTGCTCGACGCGCTGAGCGATTCCGAAACCCTCGAGCGCCGCATCTTCGAGGAGGTGTCCAGGCGATGGCCCGCATGAAATGGCTCGTGATCGGGCTGGTGGTGGCGCTGGCCACCTACGGCTACTTCGCCGCCACCCAACTGCGCCTGGAGGCCGCGCCGCCCCCCCTGCAGCTGCGCGAACGGGTGCTCTACGTGACCACCCCCACCCAGACCTACGAGCTGACCGTGGAGGTGGCCGAGACGCCCGAGCAGCAGATGCGCGGCCTCATGTACCGCGAAGCGCTCGCCGAGGACCGCGGGATGGTCTTCCTCTTTCCACGGGCCACCGACGCCGGCTTCTGGATGAAGAACACCAAGATCCCGCTCTCCATCGCGTTTTTCGACAAGAAGGGCCGCATCGTGCGCATCCTCGACATGGATCCCTGCACCCTGCCCCCCGAACAGGCCGACCGCTGCCCCGTCTACGCGCCGGGACTCGCCTACGTGGGCGCGCTCGAGGTGAACCAGGGCTGGTTCGAAAGCCGCGGCGTCCGCGAGGGCGACTCCATCAGCTTCGGCCCCTGGAAATGAAAGCCGCAGGCGGCCCTTCGGGCCGCCTGCGCGCGTCGCGGCGCTCAGTCGGCCGCGGCGGACTTGGCGGCGTCGCTCCCCGCCTGGTCCTTCTTGCCCTTTGAGCCCTCAGGGCCGGTGGAACCCTTCGAGCGGCTGTCCTTGACGTACCAGCCGGAACCCTTGAAGATCACGCCGACCGGCTGGATCACCCGCTTCACCGGCTCGCCCGTCTGGGGGTGGTGGGTCAGCGGATCGTCGTGGATGCTCTGCTCCACCTCGAAGTATTCTCCGCTTTCCAGTCCTTTGTAGACGTAGGTCGGCATGGTTCCTCCCTCCCCGGCATTCTGACACTCACCGTTCTTGAGTGTCAAGGGCGGGCCTGGCGTAGACTGCGAGCGTGAAGCGACGCCTGCGCGAGCAGCTGCTCCAGCGCCGCAAGGCCCTGCCCCGCGAGCGTCTGAGCCGCGAGGCCACGCGGCACCTGGCACCCTGGCTGGCCGCCCGGGGGGCGCGCCGGGTGCTCGTCTACCTGCCCTTCAGGGGCGAGCTCTCGCCCCTGGGCCTGCTCGAGCTCTACCCCGAGGCCGCCTACTACCTGCCCCGCACCGCCGCCGGGGGGCTGACCGTGCACCCCTTCGCCGCGGCGCGCGAGCGCCACCCCTACGGCTTCGAACAGCCCGCCCCAGGAAGCGCGACGATCGCGCCCGCGCGCCTCGATGTGGTGGTGGTCCCCGGGATCGCCTTCGACCGCGAGGGGTACCGTCTGGGTTACGGCGGCGGCTACTACGACCGCTTCCTCGCGCGCCTGCCCGCGCGCGTGGCGCGGGTGGGTCTGGTGCCCGAAGCGCTGGTGCTCGAAGCGCTGCCGCGCGAGCCCTGGGACGTGCCCGTCGGTTTCCTGGCCAGCGAGGAGGGCGTGCGTACTGTACTCGTCCGCAACGATTCCGATAAAATGCAGCCGTGATCCGCGCCGTCGTCTTCGACCGCGACGGGGTGTTGATGCGCCCCGCACAAGGCGCCCTGGACCGGTTCGCGGCATGGCTGGACCGCTGCACCCCCGGCGGGCTGGACGCCCACCGTCTGCGGGAGGTGCTTCTGCCCCTGTGGGAGCGCTACGCCGCCGAGATCCGCGACCTCAAGGTGAGCGCCGCGGGGGAGCCGCGTTTCTGGCTCTCCTTCGCCGACGAGCTGGTGCGCCGGTTGAAGAGCCGCTGCCGCCCCGCCGACGTGGTGGCCGAGTGGCCTTACTACCGCTTCATCGAACCCGTGCCGGGCGCGCGTGCCCTGCTCGAGTGGTTGCACCTGCGCCCTTACACGGTGGCCGTGCTCTCGAACACGACCCCGAGCCTGCGCGAGAGCCTGGCCTACCACGGCATGGACGCGCTGGTGGACCGCTTCTTCACGAGCTGCGAGCTGGGCCACCTCAAACCCGACGGACGCATCTTCCAGCTGGTGAGCGAGGCGCTGGACGTACCGCCCGAGGCCATCGCCTTCTTCGACGACTACCCCGACAACGTGCGCATCGCCCGGCGCATGGGCTGGCGCGCCTACCTGGTGCGCCTGGGCGAGCCGGGGCCGGAGGTCATCGACCGGCTGGACCTGATCTACGAGATCCTCGAGGGCTAGAGCCGGGCGTGCGCGGCGCGCAACACCCCGCCCTTGACCTTGCCCCAGCCGAGGCCGAAGCCCTCGACGGTGACCCAGTACCAGCCGGTGGCGTGTTCGACCGTCACGGGCTCCCCTACCGCGAAGCGCAACGCGCGCGCGTCGCCCGCATCCAGCTCCAAAGCGGGCTCCGCCCCGCCGCGCGGCAGGGCGTGGGCGAGGTGGCCCGAGGGCACGAAACGGCCCTTCTTGGCCTGCCCAAGGTAGAGACCCGGCGCGGGCGCGGACAGGCGGCCCAGGTCGGGCAGCCCCGGGGGCAGGAGGTAGAGGTGCCCGGCGCGCTCCCACACCTCCCCCGTAAGCGCAGTCTTCAGGTGGTCGCGCTGCCAGGCGTGCCAGGAGGCCAGCGCCTTGTGGTCGGGCCGGGGCGGGCGGAAACGGGGCGGAGAGCCCGGCTCGCCACCCGTGCGGCGCAGGCGGGCGAGGTAGTGGCCCTCGCCGCGCAGCCGGTGGGGCCAGATCCGCGCCGTGCGCGTGAGGCGTTCGTCCCCCCCGCCCCACGCGGGAACGCCGGGGGCGAAGAGGGGGTGGAGGCGCGCGTCCTCCACGTCGTACTCCGGGTGCTCGGCCAAGAAGCCCCCCACCACGGCCTCGTTCTCCTCGGGGGAGAAGGTGCAGGTCGAATAGACGAGCGCGCCGCCGGGGCGCACCAGCCGGGCCGCGGCGGCGAGCAGACGGCGCTGCACCGCGGCGGCGCGGGCGGGCGCGGCCGGGCCCCAACGGGCGGCGGCGGCCGGCTCCTTGCGGAACATGCCCTCGCCGCTGCAGGGGGCGTCGAGGAGCACGCGGTCGAAGAACGCCCCCCAGCGGTCGGCGAGCCGCGCCAGCGGCGCCTGCACCACCGCCTGGGTGCTTCCCCAGCGCTCCAGGTTGTCAAGGAGACCGCGGATGCGGCCCGAGTCCACCTCGTTGGCGACGAGCAACCCCCGGTTCTCCATCTTGGCCGCCAGGTGGGTGGTCTTGCCGCCGGGGGCGGCGGCAAGGTCGAGCACCCGCTCGCCCGGCTGGGGGTCCAGCAGCTCGCCCACCGCCTGGGCGCTGGGCTCCTGGATGTAGTAGAGGCCGGCGTAGAAGTAGGGGTGCGGGCCGGGACGGGCTTCCGCTGGGTAGTAGAACCCCGCGGGGCTCCAGGGTATCGGCTCGAGCGGCCAGGGCACCCGACGCGCGAGCTCTTCGTGAGTGATCTTGAGGGTGTTGACCCTGAGGCCGTAGCTGCGCGCCTCGCTCGTGAGGGCGCTCAGGAACGCCGGGTACTCGTCCCCCAAGAGCGCGGCCATCTTGTCGAGAAAGGCGCCCGGCAACTCGGCCATAACCCCGAAAGTATACTGCAAGCGTGATCGTCGCCATCGGTAGCGACCTCGTCTCGGTCGAGCGCGTCCGCGGGGTGTACGCGCGCCACCCCGAGCGCTTCCTCAGCCGCCACTTCACCCCCGAGGAGCAGGCCTACGCCCTCGCCGCCGCCGACCCCGCACCGCGGCTGGCCGTGCGCTGGGCGGCCAAGGAGGCCTTCGCCAAGGTGTGGGGCGAACCGCTTGGCTGGCGTGACGTCGCGGTGACGCACGACGGCCGCGGCAGCCCGCAGCTGCGGTTTTCCGCAGGGCTCGAGCGCGCGCTCGCCGAGCGCGGCCTGGCCGCTCTGGTCACCCTCAGCCACGAGCGCGACTACGCGCTCGCCTTCGTCGCGCTCGTCACACAACCTTCACCCCGCACCCCATAGAATGGCCTTGACATGATGCCCACCCGCGCCGTCGAGCTCCGCCCGGTTCACGAAGACGCCGCCCCGCTCGTGCATGCGGTCTACCGGCAAAGCCCCCGCCACTTCGAGCGCATCGGGATCGAGGTGCCCGCCCTGGCGGACGTGGAGCGCGAGGTCGAAGCCATCCTCACCGACCCCCAGCGGCGCGCCTTCCTGGTGCAACACGCAGCCGAAACCGTGGGTTACGTGGACCTCAAGCAGCGCTACCCCGACGAAGACGACGCCACGGTCACGCTCATCCTCATCGCCGAACCCCACCGCGGGCGGGGCTTCGGTCGCGCCGCGGTCGAGGACCTGGAAGCGCTGCTGCGGCACCAGACCGCGCGCCTCTACGCGGCGGTCTACGGGCACAACCCCGGAGCCGTCACCTTCTGGAAGAAGCTGGGCTACCGCTACCTCAAGGACGGCGGCCCCACCCTCAGCTGGTACTACAAGCGCCTCTAGGTGGATCTCTCAAGGCGTCGTTCCATAGAGCCGCCGGAAAGGGGGTGGATGGTGAGCAGGTTGTAGGAGGTGGGGCGTGGGAGGCGGGTGGGGTGCGAAATTGCGTTGGACCTATGGTTCATGCAGCGCCCCCCGGTCCTCCCCGAAGGGGAGGCGCTTTCAACTTTCCACAGCCGACGCGCCACCTCCAGCCCGGTTCCTGGCTTGATCCCGGACCCCGCTTTGCGCTGGAGTTGCCCGCGGATACGGGCTAGCGCAAACAACGGGTTCGAACTTTTCTGCTAGGCGGGTTTGGGCGCCATCACCACGAGCAGGACGACCGGCTGCTCGCTGGCGTTCCAGACCCCGTGCGGCGCGCCGGCCGGGGCGCGCACCGCCTGCCCGGTGGTGAGGGTGGCCTGCTCCTCGCCCACCTGCACCCGCGCCTCGCCCGCGAGCACCAGGTAGACCTTGTCGGACTCCTCGTGGGCGTGCACCTTCTGCATCTGCCCCGGAAGCAGCGCGTAGAGGTCGTAGAACATGTGCTCCGAGTCGAAGACGGGGATCTTCTTCATCTTTTCCGGATTGAACTCGACCAGCTCTTCGAGGACGCGAATCTCCATGGACCCAGCCTACCCCCATCGCGGCTGCCATAATGGAAACCATGGATCTTGGTCTCAAAGGAAAAACCGCGATCGTCACCGGGGCCTCCCAGGGCATCGGGCGCGCCATCGCCGATGCCCTGGCCGCCGAAGGAGCGCGGGTGGTGCTCTCCGCCCGCAACGAGGAAAAGCTGGCACGCGCCGCCGCCGAAATCTGCGCCGCCGCAGGCGACGCCGCTTACTACGCCGGCGACCTGAACGACCCCGAAACCGCAGAGCAACTGGTCGCTTTCACCGAACGCGAGTTCGGACGCGTCGACCTGCTGGTGGGCAACACCGGGGGGCCCCCGAGCGGCGAGGCCCACGCTCTCGACGAGGAGGCCTGGCGCGCCGCCGCGGAGCTGTTGTTCTACCCCCAGATCCGCCTGACGCGGCGGGTGCTGCCCGGCATGCGCGAGCGCGGGTGGGGCAGGATCCTCTACATCACCTCCATCTCGGTCAAGGAGCCGATCGAGAGCCTGGCGCTATCCAACGCCCTGCGCGCGGCGGTGACCGGCTTCGCCAAGACGCTGTCGCGCGAGGTCGCCGCGGACGGCGTCACCGTGAACACCCTGGGCCCCGGCTACACCGCCACCGAGCGGGTGAAGCACCTCTTCGAGGACAACGCCGCGCGCCAGAACACCACGCCCGAAGCGCTCGAGCAGCGACTGCTGGCCCAGATCCCCGCCCGGCGCATGGCGCGGCCCGAGGAGATCGCCGCGGTGGCCGCCTTTTTGGTGAGCGAGCCGGCTTCGTACCTGACCGGTCAGGCGATCATGGTGGACGGCGGCTACACCCGCTCGCTGCTTTAGTAAAGTGATGGCCGGAGGTACGATGGGCGTCAAGAAGACCGTAGTGATCCGACAGCTTTGCGACAAGCGCTTCGCCGCCGACAACGAAGACGGCCAGACCGTCCTCGTGGACGGGGCGAGCCCGGCCGTGAGCCTGCGCCCCATGGAGATGCTGCTGGCGGCGCTGGGCAGCTGCACGGCGTACGACGTGGTGGACATCATGAAGAAAAAGCGCACGCCGCTCGCCTTCTACCGGGTGGAGGTGACGGGCGAGCGCGCCGAGCGGCACCCCAAGCGCTACACCCACATCCACGTGGTGCACGTCGGCGGGGGCGAGGGCGTGACCGAAAAGCAGTTCGCCCAGGCGGTGCGGCTGAGCCACGAAAAGTTCTGCGGCGCTTCGGCGAGCCTGAACGCCGAAATCACCTGGGAGGTGCGCCTCGAGCACGACCCTGCCGCCTGAGCTGGCGTCCCGGCTGGCGCAGCTGCTGCGCCGCGGGCGGGAGCGGGAAGCCGCCCAGGCCCTGCGCAGCGCCGCCGAAGGGGCCGCGACCCCGGCCGCGCGGGCGGTGCTGGAACGGTGGGCGGGTCTGCTGCTGGTGCGCTGCGGGCGGGAAGTGGAGGGTACGTTCGCCATCGAGCGGGCGGACGCGACGCTAGACCTCCTCGGCCTCCCGCAGCCCACGCTCGAAGGCCTCTTCCAGGAACTCGGGCTCGAGGGGCACGACCCGCCCGAACCGTAGAAAGACCAGCTGGGCGCGCGGCTCCACGCCCCAGGCTTCCTGGATCGCGCGCCGGTAGAGCGCGAGCTGGAAGGCGTAGCGCTCGGGGTGCACTTCGCGGTCGGTCTTGTAGTCTTCGAGCACCCAGACGTCCCCTACGCGGTAGAGGCGGTCGATGACGCCCTCCCAAACGGTGTCGAGGTCGTCCGTACGGGTGGGCAGCACCAGGGGCAGTTCGGCGTAGTCTTCCGCGCGCTCCGCCGGCGCCGGCAGCACGGACCCGAGCAACCCTTGGTAGGCGCGTAGCAACTCGGCGGTTTCCTGCTGGACGAGGGAGCGCTCCGGCTCGCTGAGGCGCTGAACGGCTTCCTGACGCCACAGCTCCTGCAGTCGGTCCGGACCCCAGCCCTGGCCGATGGCGTAGTGCACGAGGATGCCCACGGTACGGGCCACCAGCCCGGGATCCACCCCCGGCTCCTCGAGCTCGAGGGTCACCTCCCCTTCCTGATCGAGCTCGGGCGGCGCGGGCCTTTCGGCCTTGAGGGCGCTGGGCGAGTAGACGGGCGGTCGGGCCAGCGGCTCCACGGGCGCGCGCAGGCGTTCGTCCACGGCAGGGGCGGCGGCCTCGTGCGCGGCGGGGCGCGCCGGTGGGGGCAGCCGTGCGGGGTCGAGGCGGCGCACGAGAACCTCGTCCCACGTGTCGAGGGCCATCTCCTCGATCAGGCTGCGCCCCAGGGTGTGACGCCAGAACTTGGGACGCAGCCCGTCGCCGTCGGCCTTCATCTGCACGCTCAAACTGATGAGCAGGCTTTCCCGCGGACGGCTGAGGGCGACGTAGAGCAGGCGGTAGGCCTCGCGGCGCTCCCGTTCCTTCCAGGCCTCGGCGAAGCGTTCGTAGTCGGGGTCGCCCGCGGCGGCGAACTCCCCCGTACCGGGCAGCACGTAGAAGGGTTCGGTGGCGTCGGGCTGGCCGCGGTTGAGGTCGTAGACGACCACCACCGGCCACTCGAGCCCCTTGCTGCCGTGCATCGTGTAGACCCGCACCGCGTCGAACCCCCCTTCGGGCACCCCCGGCTCGTCGCTGCCGCGCAGCTCCTCGAGGTCGCGCAGCAGGAACTCCAGGCGCCCGTAGCGCCGGCTCGCGAGCTTGAAGAGCAGCTGATCCACGTTGGCGCGCGCCGGTGGCTCGAGGCGTTCGAGGTAGCTCTGCCCGCCGAGGAAGGGGGTACGCACCATGCGCTCAAAGAAGTCGAGGGGACGCAGCGTCTGCACCCACTGCGAGAGCTGCCGCATACGCCGGGCGACCTCGGGAGCGGTGCGGTCGAGCTCGGCCAGCGGATCCTCGGCGGCGAGCACCCGCTCGACGCGTTCCAGCTCGAGCCCCCCAAAGGGGCCGCGCAGGAAGGCGGCGAGGCTGAAGCGCCCGCGCGGATCGAGCGCCACCCGCGCCGCGTGCACCAGGTCGCGCACCTCGATGAGGTCGTAGAAACCGCGGCCGCCGACGACGACGTGCGGCACCTCGTGGGCCTCGAGCGCCCGCGCCAGCAGCGGCACCGAGTTGTGGCTGCGCACGAGCACGGCCATCTCGCGCCAGGGATGCTGCGCGTGCCGCGCGACCAGCCAGCGCGCCAGCTGGTCGGCTTCGTAGGGACGCAGCCCGTCCAGCTTGGCCTCGGCGTGGACGAAGTGCAGCTCCACCGCGCCCTCCCCCGCGCCCGGGCGCGGCCGCACCGGCGGCGCCTCCTCGTGCGAGAAGGCCTCGGGGCGCTCGGTGGCCACCCAGTCCACGAAGCGGTTGAGAAACTGCGTGAGCGCGCGGTCGTGCCGCCAGCTCGTCACCAGCGGCGGCAGCGGCTCGCCCTTTTGCATCGCCGAGCGGAAGACCTCGACGTCGGCGTTGCGGAAGGCGTAGATGGACTGCTTGGGGTCCCCCACCACCTCGACCGCGACGCCCAGGGACTCGAGCGCCTCGAAGACGCGCCCCTGCAGCGGGCTGGTGTCCTGGTACTCGTCGACGAAGACCTTGGCCAGGCGCGCGCGGATCCGCCCGGCCAGAGCGGCGTCGCGACCCGCCTGCTCCAGCAGCCTCCAGGCCAGCAGCTCGACGTCGGAGGGACCGAGCGCCTCGCCCGCGAGCCGCCTCTGGTAACGCTCCATGACCGCCTGGAAGTGGTCCCAGAGATCTTCGGCCAGCGGGCCCTGGGGGCGCAGCTCGGGCGCCAGCGAGCGCTTGCCAAACAGCTGCGCCAGCGCCCGGGCCACGTCCTCGGACGTCTCGTTCAGGAACGCGTAGGCGCGCGCCTCCTCGGCGAAGATCTGCGCCGCCTCCGAGGCGTCGATGCGCACGAAGTCGGGCTCGAGCCCCATCACCAGCGCGTTCTGGCGCAAGAGCTCGGCGAAGAACCCATGGATCGTGGTCACCGTAGCGCCCAGGACCTCCCGCGCCAGCGCGTCGGCCCGCCGCGCCACCGCCTTCGGGGGCGTGTCCTCCTCCCCCGTGGGTGCGAAGCTGCCGTCCGCGATCGCGAGCAGCCGCTCCCGCAGCCGCGCTTTCAGCTCGGCCGCGGCGGCCCGGGTGAAGGTGACCGCGGCCAGGCGGTAGGGCGGGTGTTCGGCGAGCGCAGCGGTGAAGCGGCTCGCGAGCGCGTAGGTCTTGCCGGTGCCGGCGGAGGCGATGCGGACCTTCATGCTTCCACCTCGTCCTTACGGCAGACGTCGGCATAGGGGCAGGTGCGGCAGTGCCAGCCGGGCACGGCCTCGGCGCGGGCCTCCCGGTAGCGCTCGAGCGCCCTCCGGGCCCTCGCCTTGCGCGTCTTGATCATCTTCTCGAACCAGGGCGTGTCGGGACCAGCGCCGTAGGCGTGGATGGGCGCGCCCCCAAAGGGCCAATAGACGAGCTCGACGCGGTAACCGTGCTGCAGGTACTGCTCGGCCACGATGAACTCGGCCCAGCGGTTCTTGATCTCCTCGCGGGCCTCTTCCAGGCCGGTCACGGTCCTGCCGAAGCGGTGAATGTAGGCCGTCTTGCCTTCGCGCTCGCCGGCGTGAACGGTGATCTTTACGCCCTCGAAGCTGAGGCTGGGGAAAAAGTTCATCCGCTCCCAGGTGGCCCGGCTCATGCCGAAGGCGGCCAGGTCCTCCGCAGCCGGACCCGCCGGGTCGGACTTGGCCGCGGCCAAGCGCGCGAGAACGGGATACCAGCCCTCTTCTTCTTCCGCCTCCTCGGGGCGAATCCCCTCGAACGCCTCGAGCCAGATGCGAAAACCGCAACCACCAAAGCGGCGGTCGAAGCGGTAGACCTGCCCCAGGCTGTTCGGCGGCGGCAGCGGGGGGGCCGTGCGGGGGGCGGTGTAGCCCGCACCCTCGCGCGAGAGCGCGCGGCTCACGAGCGGCACCGGCCCCATGGCCCGGACCTCGAGCCCGTGCACCAGGTCCCGCTCGGGCTCGAGCGGGCGACCGCCGTCGGCCTCGGGAAAGCTGATCACCACCTCCTCGGCCAGCCCCCGCAGCACACGCCAAAGGTGCAGGTCACGCCCGCGCAGGTGCCGCGGCAGCACGCCGCGCTCGCTGTAGACCCGCGCAAACACCTCCGCCCAGGGCCGGCGCGCCTCTTCGGGTACGAAGTAATCCTCACGCTCGTCCAGGGTGTAGGCCCCCTCGTTCGCCCCCAGCACATAGGCCTTGGGGTAGCGCCGCCCGCTCACCTCGCGGGGGCTGAGGAGGCTCACGCCGCCGCGGTGGCGCACCCGCAGCCGCACCCGCTCCAAGAGCCCCGCCCACCAGGCGCGGAAGCCCTGCGGTCCACCGGCCTCGAGCGCCTCGCGCGCCCGCAGCAAGAAGGCCTCGCGCCAGCGGCTTTCCGCCAGCGGCGGCCGCTCGTCCAAGAGCCGCTCGGCCCAGCCGAGCAGGTGGGCCTCCAGCGCCCCGGCTTCCTCCGGAGCGTCCGCGAGCGGGTCCAGCGCCTCAAGCCGCCGCTCCAGCGCCGCGGCCAGCTGGCCGCCGCTCTCGGCGTCCAGTTCAAGCGCCAGCTTGCGCAGCGCGTCCAGCCCCGCAAGCCCGCGGGCCAGGGCGGCGCGCCCCAACGGCGCCAGCTCCTCGAAGAGGAAGAGGCCCTCGGCGGTGGGGTGGTCGGGGAAGCGCAGCAGGTCCACCAGCAGCTTGCCCGCCTCCTCCTCGGTGGGGGCGTGGTAGGTTTCGTCCATCAAGTAGAGGTCGTACTCGCGGGCGAGCATCTTGGCGGCTTCAAGCCGCTCGGGAGGCACGACCAGGGCAAGGTCGAGGGGCGCGTAGCCCCCCAGCAGCAGGTCGTGCTTGATCGCGGCCAGCACCCAACGCAGCTCGTGAACCGGGTTCTGCGCCCGCCACGCCTCCACGCGCGTGGGCTGGGGAGGCGGGACCGCCGCCTCGGCCGGGGGCTCCGGCAGGGAGACCCAGACCTCCAAGCCGGCTTTCTCCATGGCCACGAGCAGCGACAGCGCCAGCGGCGAGAGCTCCCAAAAGCCGCTCACGAACACCGCGTCGGCCTCGGGCGACCAGCGGCCCGCGGCCACCTGGTCGGCGGCCAGGCGGGCGACGTCGTCGGGGTCGAGCGCGTCGCCCTTGGCGCGCTCGTAGGCCTCGTACACGTCGCGCAGGCGCGCGCTCTCGCGGTCCACCTGGGGCACCTCCGCAGGCGGCACCTCGAAGCGCTTGAGCTCGGCGATGGCGCGCGCAAAGAGGCGCGCCTCGCCCGGAAGCGGGCGGCGGCGCTCCACGGCCGCGATCGCCTCCCCCACCCGCGCCACCCGCAACCCCGTGGAAACGAGCGGGCCGGTCCGCCCCGACTGGGCGAGGATGCGCTGGTGCACCTGCTGGAAATGAACGGCCTCGACCCCCAGGGCTGCGCCCCGTTCGGCGAGCCGCCTCAGCGCGTAGTTGCGGCCCGAGGGGAGGGTGAGCCACCAAACCCGCCGGCGTTCGGCGACGAGCTCGCGCACGCGCGCGAGCATCGCTTCCGCAGCGCCGCCGTCGGCCGCCCAGGTCAGCCAGTTCATGCAGACGCATTCTACGACGCCCTGCCGCTTCCTCAGAAATACCTAATAGTAATGACTTGCACTAAAGGGCTTTCTGCGCTATCCTTACGGGTGGAGGTAGATGCGTATGGAAAACACCGAAACGACCGTAGCCCTTCCGAGGCTCAACGAACCCGCCCCCGACTTCGAGGCCAAGACCACCAAGGGCATGCTCAAGCTCTCCGACCTGAAGGGCAAGTGGGTGGTGCTGTTCAGCCACCCGGCCGACTTCACCCCGGTCTGCAGCACCGAGTTCCTGGGCTTCGCCAAGAAAGCGGACGAGTTCGCCCAGCGGAACGTGCAGCTGGTCGGCCTCTCGATCGACAGCATCTACAGCCACCTGGCCTGGATCAAGGACCTGGAGGACCTGACCGGGATCACCATCGACTTCCCCGTCATCGCCGACCTGGACATGAAGGTCTCGAGCCTCTACGGCATGGTCCACCCCGCCGCGGCCGACACCGCCGCCGTGCGCACCGTCTTCGTCATCGACGACAAGGGCATCCTGCGCGCCATGCTCTACTACCCGCTCACCAACGGCCGCAACATCGACGAGGTGCTGCGTCTGGTGGACGCGCTGCAGTTCACCGACAGGACCGGCCTCGCCACCCCGGCCGACTGGCGTCCGGGTGAGGCGGCCATCGTGCCCCCGCCGGCGACGATCGACGACGTCAAGGCCGACGAGGCCAAGAAGGGCGAGTACAGCGAGTTCAAGCGCTGGTACCTGCGCTACAAGAAGGCTTCGTAAGCCAGGCCCACCGCTGCGGCCGCGCCCACCGGCGCGGCCGCTTGGCTTGGTCTTGGCGGTCAGCTGACCAGGTTGCGCTCCACGCGCTCGAGCGCCTGTTCCAGGTCCTCGATGAGGTCGCGCGGGTCCTCGATGCCCACCGAAAGCCGCACCAGACCGGGGGTGACGCCCTGGCGTTCGCGCACCTCGGGCGGGAGCAGCTCGTGGGTGGTGCTGGCGGGGTGGGTGGCGAGCGACTCGACGTCGCCCAGCGAGACGGCCTGGGTGAAGAGCTCGAGCCCGTCGAGGAAGACCCGGGCCGCTTCCTGTCCCCCGTGCAGCTCCAGGGCGACCATGCCGCCGTAGCGGTCCATCTGGCGCGCGGCGATCTCGTGGCCGGGGTGCTGGGGCAGCCCGGGGTAGTGGACCCGCGCCACCGCGGGGTGGTTCGCAAGGTAGGCGGCCACCGCCTCCGCCCCGTCGCAGTGGGCCTCCATACGGAGGGCCAGGGTCTTGACGCCGCGCAGAAAGAGGAACGCGTCCGCGGGGCTCATCGCCCCGCCCACGTGCCGCAGGCCGTGCATCCGCAGCTCCTCCATCGCCTCGGCCCGGCCCGCCACCACGCCGCCGATGACGTCGCCGTGGCCGCTCAGGTACTTGGTGGCCGAGTGCACGACCAGATCCAGCCCGAACTCGAGCGGCCGCGTGAGGTAGGGGGTGGCGAAGGTGTTGTCGGCTACGGTGAGCACGCCGTGCTCGCGCCCGAGCGCGCCCACCCGCTCCAGGTCGTGAATGCGCAGCGTGGGGTTGGTGGGGGTCTCCACGTAGAGCATGCGGGTCTCGGGACCGATCCACTCGCTTTCGGGGCGGTCGCCGACGTCACGCACCTTGAGCCCGAAGCGCACCAGCGTTTCCAGGAAGAGCCCTTCGGTGCCTCCGTAGAGCGGCCCAAGAAAGGCCAGTTCGTCGCCGGGTTTCAAGAACGTGAGGGCCACCGCCGCGATCGCCGCCATGCCGCTGGAAAAGGCCACCGCGTCCTCGGCGCCTTCGAGGTCGGCCAGTTTTTCCTCGAACACCCGCACCGTGGGGTTGCCGATGCGGGTGTAGACGTAGCCGGGCTCTTCGCCCGCGAACATTCGTGCGCCGCGGTCGAACGAACCGTACGCGAACGTGGAGGTGCGGTAGACCGGGGTCACGTGGGCGCCGGTCGTGGGGTCGGGCCTCGAGCCCACGTGCAGCGCACGGGTGCGAAAGCGCTTCATGGTCGTTCCTTTCTGCCCGCTGGGGGCGGTGCTTTGGCTCCATTGTACCGCCGTAGACTGGTGGGGTGGAACGGCACCGTCCCTTCACCCTGCTGGCGCGGGCCTACGACCGCATCATGGACGACGTGCCCTACGAGGGTTGGGCCCGTTTCGTGCTCGCGGTGCTGGGGGGCGAGGGGTACTTTCCCCGCAGCGTGCTCGAGCTGGGCGTGGGAACGGGCAACGCGCTCGCGCCCTTCCTCGAGCGCGGGCTCGACGCCGAAGGGTTGGACGCTTCGGAAGCGATGCTGCAGATCGCCCGCTCGAAGCTGCCCGGCGTGCGCCTCGTGCGCGCCGACTTCCGCGACTTCGACCTGGGCCGGCGCTTCGACCTGGTCTACTCCGCCTTCGACAGCCTCAACAACCTCACCTCGCCCGAAGATCTCCGCGCCGCGTTCGCGCGCGCCCGGGCCCACCTGCACGCCGGCGGCTGGCTGGCCGCCGACCTGAACACCCCCGAAGGCCTGCGCGAACTCGGTCGCGAGGAGGTGTGGGAGGAGGAGGGCGTCCGCCTCGTCTACGGCTACGACCCGGCGAGCGGGCTGGGCCGGCTCGAGGCCTGGGTGAACGGCGAGGCGGAGGTGCACCTGGAGCGCGGCTACACGCCGGAGGAGGTCGCGGTCCTGCTCGAAGCGCTGGGCTTCGGACCCGTCTTCGCCCTCACCTACCCGGACGCCCGCGAGCCGGACCTGCTCGCGGACCGCTTCTGGGTCTTTGCGCGGGCGCCGGCCTGATTCGTTCACCCGCCTTAGGATCGCCCAGGTTAGGCTTGGGGAGTGAAGGCTCCCCGCGAACCCGTCAACGCCTACACCCACGCCGCCGGCGCGGTGCTGGCCCTCGTGGGGCTCGCGGCGCTGCTCCGCCTGGCCTGGCCCGATCCGCTGCGCACCGCGGCCGCCGCCGTCTTCGGCCTCACCATGTTCCTGATGTACAGCGCCAGCGCCGGCTACCACGCCGCGCGTCTGGGCGAGCGCGGCCTGCTGTGGTTGCGCAAGCTCGACCACGCGGCCATCTTTCTGTTCATCGCCGGCTCCTACACCCCCGTGCTGCTGACCCTGCTCAGCGGGCCCGCGCGCTGGGCCTGGCTGGGCCTCGTCTGGGGCCTGGCGGCGGTGGGGGTCGGCCTCAAGCTGTGGCGGGTGAACGCGCCCCGCTGGCTCTCCACCCTGTCGTACCTTGGCCTCGGCTGGCTCGCCGTCGCCCTGGTGCCGCAGCTGCGGCTGCCCCCGCAGGCCCTCGCCTGGATGCTGGCGAGCGGGGCCCTCTACTCGATCGGAGCGCTGGTCTACGCGCTCAAAAGGCCCAACTTCCGGGGTTTCGGGTTCCACGAGCTGTGGCACCTCTTCGTGCTCGGGGGCAGCGCGACGATGTTCGCGGCCGTCTGGGTGCTGCTCGCCGCCCGCGCTTGACGTTCCTCATAAATGAGTGTATTCTTAGTGTATACGCCGCTTTCTCATGAGAAAGTAGGCTATACCTGAACCATGATGGAACACGAATACGAACCCAGCGAGCACATGGACGGACCGCTCATCCTGATCGTCGAGGACGAAAAGGACATCGCCCGCTTCATCGAGCTGGAGCTGCAGGCCGAGGGCTACCGCACCGAGGTGGCCTACGACGGCATCACCGGCCTTTCCAAGTTCCGCGAGACCAGCCCCAACCTGGTCATCCTCGACCTGATGCTGCCGGTCATGGACGGGCTCGAGGTGGCGCGGCGCATCCGCAAGACCTCGAACATCCCCATCCTCATCCTCACCGCCAAGGACGCCGTCACCGACAAGGTCGAGGGCCTCGACGCCGGCGCCGACGACTACCTGGTCAAGCCCTTCTCGATCGAGGAGCTGCTGGCGCGGGTGCGCGCCCACCTGCGCCGCGTCACCCCGGCGATCACCGGCGAGATCCGCGTCGCCGACCTGATCATCAACCTGGAAGGGCGCGAGGTCTTCCGCGGCGGCCGCCGCATCGAGCTCTCCAACAAGGAGTTCGAGCTGCTCGAGCTGCTGGCGCGCAGCCCCGGCAAGGTCTTCAGCCGCTTCGAGATCGAGGAAAAGGTCTGGCCCGGCTACCAGGGCGGCTCCAACGTGGTGGACGTCTACATCGGCTACCTGCGCAAGAAACTGGAGGCCGAGGGCGAGCGCCGGTTGATCCACACCGTGCGCGGCGTCGGCTACGTGCTGCGCGAAGACTAACCGGAAAGGCGGCGAGCGGCCCCGGCCAACCCTTGTGAACCTGCGCACCCGCATCACCCTGCTGACCCTGCTGGTTCTCTCGCTGTCGTTGCTCTTCATCGGGGCCAGCGTCTACGCGCTCCTGCAGCGCTACCTCTACCAGACGCTTCGCTCGGAACTGCAGGACGCGATGGCGCAGGTCATCCAGCAGTACGAGATCGAGTTCAGCACCGGCTCGCGCTCGGGGGTGCTCAACCGGGTGCTGCCGCCCTCGGTCTACGGGGAGATTGACCTGCTCATCCCCAGCCGCCCCACCCCCGACAGCTTCGTCAACGAGGTGATCGCCGCGACCAGCCGCACCTTGGGCCAGCGGCTGCTGCTCACCCCTAACGACTACGCCACCCTGCTGGAGAAGGGCGAGGTCTGGGCCACCGCGCAGCTGCCCCAGGGCGAGCGACCACCGCTACGCCTGCTCGTATACGGCGTGCTCGTCAAGGCTCCCACGGCGCCCCTCAACCTGGAGACCTGGGTGGCCATCTTCGTGGCCAAGCCGTTGCGCCCGCTCGAGTCCACCCTGGCCGAGCTCTCGCGGGTCTTCCTCTTCACCTCGTTCTTCGTGCTCACGCTCGGCGGCGTCCTCACCTACCTGCTGGTGGCGCGCACCCTCGAACCCCTCGAGGCCATCGCCCAGAAGGCCGAGGAGGTGAGCATCAAGGGGCGCACCCGCCTGCCCGAGCCCGAGACCCACGACGAGGTCTCGGCGCTGGCGCGCGCCCTCAACCGCATGCTCGAGCGCCTGGAGCACGCCTTCCAGACCCAAAGCCGCTTCCTCGCCGACGCCTCCCACGAGCTGCGCACCCCCATCACCGCCATCCTGGGCCACGTCGGCTACCTGCTCAGGCGCACCCCGGTCAACGAGGTGCAGCGGGAGAGCCTGGAGACGATCCGGCGCGAGGGCGAGCGCATGACCAAGCTGGTCACCGACCTGCTCGAGCTCGCCGGCAGCGAGGGCGGCTGGCGCTTCGAGATCCGGCCGGTGGAGCTCTCGGGGTTGCTCGCGGAAATCGCCGCCGAGTACGCCCCCGCCTTCGAGGGCGAGATCGTCGTCGAGGCTCCCGAGGAGGTCTGGGTGGAGGGCGACGAGGAACGCCTGCACCAGGTCTTCGCCAACCTGGTCGCCAACGCCGTCAAGGCGGGGGCGAGCCGCATCGTGCTGCGGGTGCGCCGCCCCGCGGGCCGCGTGATCGTGCAGGTGAGCGACAACGGCCCCGGCATCCCTCCCGAACACCTGCCCCACCTCTTCGAACGCTTCTACCGGGTGGACAAGGCGCGCGATCGCGCCGCCGGCGGCTCGGGCCTGGGGCTGGCCATCGTCAAGGCCATCGTCGAAGCGCTGGGCGGCGAGGTCTGGGTGGAGTCGCAGGTCGGCGAGGGCACCACCTTCAGCGTTTCTTTAAAGCACGCAGCAGCTCCGCCGCCTCGTCGGCGCTGATCTCGCCCTTTTCCAGCTGCTCGAGCACGCGCGCCCGTTCCCCGGGCACGTCGGCGTCGGGAGCGGCCTCGTAGCCCAGCACCCGCAGCAGCGTTTCGAAGCGTGCGCGCACCGTAGGGTAACTGACCCCCAGAATGCGCTCCATCTCCTTGAGGTTGCCGCGGGTCTTGACGAAGAGGCGCAGGATCTCCAGCTGCTCGGGCGGCAGCGTGGCGAACTCGTTGACCGAAAACCTTCCCTCGATGCGGGTCTGGCAGTTCGGACAGGCCAGGCCGGTCACGTCGAGGCGCTCGTGGCAGACGGGGCATTCGTGGGGCATGAGCGGTTTCACAACAAGCCTCCTACACGTATCACGACGTAAGCGTCACGGCTCTTCACTTCTACCAGGGGCTCCGCCGGCGACAGTTCGGACAAGCCCAGCCTGGCCGGTTCGAAAAGGCGGCGCCAGCCGCCGAGCTGACCCAGGCGCCGCTCGCCCCACCACGCCGCCAGCGCGAGCACGAAGGCCAGCGGCGTCTCGAAGGGCTCGAGCGGCAGCGGCAGACGGAAGCGAACCCCCCGCGCACGCACCTCCAGCTGCAGCCAGCGGGGCTGACGGCGGCGCAGGCGCTCGAGCAGGGCGTTCATACCACCTCGATGAGCACCTCGGTGCCGTCCGGGTCGTGAACCTCCACGAGCTTGCCTTCGGGCATGTCGGTGCGCAACGAGGCCAGCAACTCGTCGATGTCGAAGCCCGCTTCGACGATCTGCCGTTGCTGCTCCTTGGGAATGAACTTGAGGGCGAAGCGCGCCAGCGCCAGCGGCAGGTTGACCTTCACCTCGGTGCCGTCTTCATCGTGGATGTAGACCCGCAACAGGCGCGCGGGTCCACCGGAAGCCGCCGACCCTACAGCGGGCGTCCCCTCGAGGGCGCTGAGCAACGACTCAGCTTCTTCTGCGGTCAGCTGGCCTTCGGCCAGCAGGTTCAGGATGCGTTTACGTTCTTCGTTCACGGTAGCCTCACCTCCACGTCCCCCATACCAACGGACACTTTGAGCTCTCCCCGGCCCTCGCCCACACTGCCGTCGTAGCTGACCGAGGGGCCCTTGCCTTCGTACTGCAGGCGGCCCGAGGCCTTGGCTTCGCCCAGACCCGTGTTCACCTTGAGTCGCAGGTCGCTCCCGGGTTCGAGCGTCAGCCGCACCTTGCCCATGCCTAGCTGTACGCGGTGATGGTCTTCCACGATGCGGGCCCGTCCCTCCACCTCGCCCTGACCAAGCCGCACGTCCAGCGCGTCGGTGCGGTCGAAGCGGAGCCGGCCCTGGCCCAGCTGCACCCTGAGCGCCAGCAGCGCGCCCTGAATGCGAACCTCGCCTTGACCAAGCTGCAGGTCCAGGGCCAGGTCCGGGGGCAGGGCCAGGCGCAGCTTCTTGCGAGGATCCAGCAGGTTGAAAGCGCCGAAGAACCTCCGGCGTGTGCCGCCTGCGGTGAGCTTCCAGTCGGAACCGGCGGCCTCGAGCCGTGCATTAAGCCCATCGTCCTCCTCAATCACGGGCTCGTTCAGTCCGGCGCGCACCTGCACCCGCAGGTCGGCGCGTTCGATCCGCGCCCGCAGCCCGCCTCTGCTAGCGACACGAACGGGCTCTGCGCTTTCCCCCTCCAACGCCTCGAGCAGGCGTCTCGCTTCTTCGGGGTCGATCTTCCCCTCTTCCAATAAACGCGCGATTCGCATGTACTCATCCATGCTGGGCCTCCAGCCTCAGGGCTCTGAACCAACGCCTACGCAGGAGGGTAAGCGCGCGCCATAGCGCGTGGGGCGAGCCCCAGCGCAATCCGACCGAGGACCGCCAGCCGCGCTCGAGCCTGGCCTCGCTGCGTCTTTGTGCCAGGAGTTGGTCTAGGCTAACCTCCAGCATCCAAGGGCTCATACAGGCCTCCTCCTGTTGATTGTAAACTCTATGTTTATGTATTGTCAAGTTTTGATTGATATACGTTAAACCGGGTGCCGCCCACCCCAGTACGGCGCCACGAAGAAGACGAAGACCAGCACGGCGTAGGCGGCCCACCAAAGGAGCACCCGGCCCCCGCTGCTGCGCCCCGGGCGGTGCTCGAGCAAGAGCAGCGTGAAGAGCGCCCAGGCCAGCAGCGTGGCCATCTCCTTGACGTCCGCGGACAGCGGCGCGCCCCAAAGCCGCCAGGCCCAGGCCATCCCCGTGAGCACGCCCACGGTGTAGAGCGCGTAGCCGGCACGCAGGTAGGGACCCTCGAGCCGCGCCAGGCCGACGAGCGGCGGCGCCGTGAGCGAGCGCCAGGGCGCCGACTTGAGGCGGCGGTGCTGCGCCCAGCCCGCCACCGCCGCCAGGAAGGCCACGGTCAGGCTAATGTAGGCCAGGGTAAGCACCCCCGCGTGAAACACCACCAGCGACCAGGGCAACGGCCCGCTCGTGGTGCCCACGAAGCGCAACGAGAGCAGCGCGAAGAAGAGCGCGGTGGCGTAGGCGTAGCGCACCCAGCTGCGCCAGCGGGGGCGGTTCGCGTAGCCGCGGGCCACCCCCACCAGGCCAATGACGAGCAGCATCGCCGCCTCGAACGGCGACCCCAGCACCTGGCCGGTTTCGAACGCGTGCAGCAGCGCGGCCGCGAAGAAGAAACCGAGCGACCAGCCCGCCCTGCGCTCTTCCCAGACCAGCGCCGCCAGGAGCACGAGCGCGCCCAGGCTCACCAGAGCGAGGGCCACCCTACCCCTCCAGCAGCCGCTCGAGCGCCGGCCCCAGCTGAGGGTCTTTGGCCATGCGGATCAACGGATGGGCGGTCTTCCCTACCAGCCGGTGCAGCAGGCGTGCGCGCGCTTCGTCGTCCACCGTGGCCGTTCCCAAACCGGCCTCGAGCTCGCGGCGCAGGGCGTCCTCGATCCAGCGGCGCAGCCGCCGGATGCGGCCTGCGGCCACGTGGCCGGCGTACCACTCCAGCCAGCCCGCCAGCTCGTCCTCGACGATGCGCTCCACCCGCGGAAGCTCGCCCGCGCGCGCGGCCCGGTTCTTCTCGGCCACGGTCTCGAGGTCGTCGAGGTTGTAGAGGTAGGCGCCCGCCAGCCGCGCCACCGCAGGGTCGACGTTGCGCGGCAGGGCGATGTCGATGAGGAAAAGGGGGCGCTCCCGCTGCGCGAGCACCGCGCGCACGCGCTCCTCGCGCACCACGTAGTGGGGTGCGGCGGCGGAGGCGATGACGATGTCGGCGTGGGCCAGGGCTTCGGCCACATGCTCCATGCCGCAGGCGCGGCCGCCGTAGCGCCGGGCCAGCTGCTCGGCGTTCGCGAGGGTGCGGTTCAGCACCCACACCTCGCCGGCGCCGTAGTGGTGCAGGTGCTCGAGCACGCGCTCGGCCATCTCGCCCGCACCCAACACGAGCGCGTTCAACCCCGCGAGGTCGCCGAAAACGGCCCTGGCCAGGTCCACCGCCGCGTAGGCCACGCTCACCGCACCGCGGCCGATCGCGGTCTCGGAGCGGGCGCGCTTGCCGGCGGCGATCGCCGTCTGAAAGGCCTGCTCGCTGATGGGCCCGGTCGTCCCGGCCTTGCGCGCGGCGAAGAGGCCGCTTCTCACCTGGCCCAGGATCTGCGCCTCACCGACGACCTGGCTGTCGAGCCCGGCGGCGACGCGAAAGAGGTGCCGCAAGGCGGCGGTACCGCGGTGCCGGTAGGTGTGTTCGGGGTAGCGGCCCAGGTGGTCCGTGTAAACGTCCAGCGGGTCGCGGCGGGGGCGCACCAGGTAGAGTTCGGTGCGGTTGCAGGTGGAGACCACCACCGCCTCCGCGGCCTCGTCCGCGAGCCGTTCGAGCAGCGCCTCGAGCCGGGGGCCGGAGACCGCCACGCACTCCCGCACCCCGATGGGTGCGGTCTTGTAGCTGATGCCTACGACGTGCAGCGGCGGTTCCAAAGCGCCCTCCTAGCGGCAGTCTACCCCAAAGCCCTTTAGGGCGCGTGTCCCTTGGTATTCCACAAGTCTTGCACGGCCTGCGCCCAGCCGGCCACCCCGGGCGCTTCGGGCCAGCGCACCGGCTCGAAACCCGCCGCCCGCGCCGCCTCTCCCGTGACCCGACCGATCGCGGCCGCCGGCGGACGCGACGCCGTACGTGCGGCCCACGCCTCCACCGCCGAGGGGGAGGCGAGCGCGGCCACGGCGGCCGCATCGAGCTGCGCCCGCTCGCTGCGGCTCAGCGGGCGTGGGCGGGTCGTGTACACGTCGAGGCGGACGGTCGCGAAGCCGCGGGCCGCGAGGGTTTGGGTCAGCTCGCTTCCGGCGCGAACCGAAGCGGGCCAGAGCACCCGCCCCTCGCCCGGCAGGGTTTCCGCCAGCGACCGCCCGTAGGCCTCGGGGGCCACGAACCCCGGGGCGAGCCCCGACCGCGCGAGCACGCGCGCCGTACCCCGCCCCAGCGCGGCCACGGCCAGCGGCGGCCGCCCCGCCTCCTCCCAGGCCGCTGCCAGCACGTGCGCGGCGGTGGGCGAGGTGACGATCACCCAACGCCAGCCCTCCCCCAGACGCCGCGGCAGCTCCGCGCGCTGCGGCCCCGGGGGGTGCTCCACCAGGGGAACGCTCACGTAGGGGAGGCCGCGGCGCTTCAGTTCCCGGATCAGCTCGCGGTCCTTCGCGGGGTCGCGGGTCAGCACGACGCGCTTCACCCTTTCATCCTAGCCCCTTAGAATGGGGCCGCCAATGCGCCACCTCTACCTGCACGTCCCCTTCTGCCCCACGATCTGCCCCTACTGCGACTTTCACGTCGTGCGCCGGGGGCCGGGGTTGGTGGAACGCTACCTGGAGCGGCTGGAGGCCGAGGCGGCGGAGCTCTACGCCCGCCGCCCGGGAGCGCTGGACACCCTCTACCTGGGGGGCGGGACGCCCAGCTACCTGCGCGACCGCGAGCTGGCGCGGCTCTTCACCGCCCTGCCCTGGCCGCTCGCGCCCGACGCCGAGGTGACCCTCGAGGCCAACCCCGGAACCCTCAACCCCGCGCGGCTGGAGCACCTGCGAAGCCTGGGGGTGAACCGGATCTCCATCGGGGTGCAGAGTTTTCAGGACCCGGTGCTCGCGCGCCTGGGCCGCGCCCACAAGGGCCGGGGGGCGCTGCGCACCGTGGAGGAGGCGCTGGCGGCGGGCTTTCGGGTCTCGCTGGACCTGATCCTGGGGCTGCCCGGCCAGGACGCGGCCGCCGACCTGGAAACCGCGGCGGCGCTGGGGGTGGGCCACGTCTCCGCCTACACGCTGCAGGTCGAGCCCGGCACCCCCTTTGCGCTCGCCGGCCTGGAGCCCGACCCCGACCATGAAGCCGAGGCCTTCGAGCTCGCCCGCGCGGTCTTGGGCCGCGCCGGGCTCGCACGTTACGAGGTGAGCAACTTCGCCCGCCCCGGCGAGGAGGCGCGCCACAACCTCGCCTACTGGCGCATGGCGGAATGGGGCGGGCTGGGGCCTGCGGCCAGCGCCCACTTCTTCACCCCCGAGGGGCCGGCGCTCGCCGAACGCCTCACCAACCCGCCGCTGCCGCGCTGGGCCGCGGGCGAGCCGCCGGCGCGCGAGGCGATCGGACCGCTCGAGCACGCCAAGGAAGCGTTGATGCTGGGGCTGCGCCTGCGCGAGGGGGTGGAGCCGACCGCGCTCGAGGCGCGCACCGGCCTGCCGCTGGCGAGCGCGCTCGCGCCCGTCCTGGAAGAGCGGCAAGCCCAGGGTTTGGTCCGCTTAGAAGGGGGGCGCCTGCGACCGAGCGACCGCGGTCTCGACCGGCTGCACGGCGTCGTGCTGGCGCTCTGGGAAGCGCTGGAGCGCGCCTATTCCGAGATCTGAACCACCCGCAGCGGCTCGGGAAACCATACGGTCCGTTGCGGGAAGGGGATCTCGATACCCGCCTCGTCGAAGGCGATCTTGGCGGCTTCGGTCAGCTCGGCGGCGACGACCGGGTAGTTCGGGATCTCGTGCTCGGGGATCCAGACGACGAGGGTGAATTCGACGCTGTTGTCGCCGAGGCCCGTCACCAGCACCGCGGGCGCGGGATCGGCGAGCAGCTTGGGGTGCGCGCTCACCACGCGCTCGAGCAGCGCCCGCACCTCGCGGGTGTCGTGGCGGTAGGCCACGCCCACGGGAATGCGCAACCTCAGGGGTCCGCCGGCGGAAAGGTTCTTGATCTCGCCCCCGGCGACCACCGCGTTGGGAATGGCGACGCTTTCGTTGTCGGGGGTTCGCAGCCGGGTGGTGCGCAGGGTGAGCCCCTCGACCTTGCCGTACTCGCCGCCGATCTGCACCCAGTCGCCGATGCGGAAGGGGCGGTCCATGAGCAGGATGATGCCGGAGATGAAGTTGGAGAAGGTGTCCTGCGCCGCCAGACCCATGGCCAGGCCGAGCACGCCCAAGGCGCCGATCACCGGGGCGATCTGCGCGCCCGCCACCATGTAGGCCGCCCAGACGACGAGCACGGTCATGAGCACGTAGCGCAGGAGCAGCAGCAGGTTGGGGTCGAAGCCGCGGCGCGCCAGCCGGGTCTCGATGAGGGCTTCGATTCCAACCCAGACGAGGTAGACAAAGGCCAGCTTCGCAAAGGCGCGGGCGACGGCCTGGGGGTCGCCCAGCCCGAAGACCGAGACCGCGAAGGTGAGCACCGCGCCCCAGAAGAGCAGGTCCCAGACACCCTGCAGGCGACGGCGCGCGCGCCCGTCCAGGCGGCGCGCCAGCAGCGCGGTCAGCCCCTTGCCCAGCCAGGCGAAGAGCCAGGCCACCAGGACCAGGCCCAACCAGGCGGCCAGCTGGTAGCCGCGCTCGGCCCAGCCGGAGGTCTCGGGCCCCGCGCCGCCGAAACGCCGGAGCGCCTCGAGCATGTGCGACCAAACTTGGTTCATACTTCAGGGTACACCGCGAGCCGCCACACCGCCCAGCTGCGGTACGCCAGCGCCTGCCAGCCCTCGCCGGCGGCCAGGAGCTCGATCCCTCCGGGGGGGCGCGCCAGCTCCCCCGGCTCCCAGTAGTGGGGGCTCTCGCCGCGCCCCCGGCGCAGCGCCTCGCTGCGGTTGAACCCCTCGACGAGCACGAGCCCGCCCGGCTTGAGCAGGGCGGGCAGGCGCGCGAGCAGCGGGCGGCTGACGAAGTAGCTCATCACGACGCCCGCAAAAGGTCCCGGCGGCAGTTCCCCGGGGCGCGCCTCCAGGTCGGCCTCCAGCGCGTGCACGGCCGCCCCCCGCTTGCGGGCGTTCTCACGCACCCGCGCCACGGCCACCGGGCTCTTTTCGAGGAGCAGGACGCGCCACCCGCGGCAGGCCAGGAAGAAGGCGTTGCGCCCGGTCCCCCCCGCCAGGTCGAGCACCTCGCCTTCCGGCAGCAAAAAGCCGTAGGCCCGCACCACGAAGGCGGGGTCGAAGGCTTCGGGGCTGCCCTGGTAGTAGGCGTCCCAGTCGCGCGGCACGGCCCTATCTTACGTCAAGGTCGCTGCCGAACAGATCCACCAGACCGTCGGCCAGACCGGTTCGCCAGGTCGTCCAGTTGTGGCCGCTGGGGTACTCGCGGTACTCGTGCCTCGTCCCCCGCTCCGCCAGCACCGCCGCAAAGCGGCGCGCCGGCGCCAGCAGCCACTCGAGCCGCCCCACCTGGAGCGCGATCCGCTCGGGCCCCCGGTCGGACTCCGCGTAGCGCTCGCTCAAGAGCTCGGGGTCCCGGCGGGCGTCGCGCCCGCCGGGAACCGCCCGTAGCGCGGGCGACTGTGCGGCCACGCGCGGGAAGACCTCGGGGTGCTCGAGCCCCAGCCAGAGCGCGCTCAGCCCGCCCAGGCTCGCCCCCCAGACGCCCCATAGCGGCGCCGCGCCCAGCTCGCGCGCCGTCGCTGGCAGCACCTCGTCAAGCAGGTGCCGCTCGAGCGCGGGATCGAAGCGGTATTCGCGGTCGCGGTCTTCAGGTTCGCTGAAGACGAGGCGCAGGGGTACGCTCCGCCCCTCGCGCCAGAGCGCCTCGGCCACGTGCGCCAACTTCGCGATCCGGTAGTAGGCCACCCCGTCGAGCACGAGCAGGCTGGCGGCGGGTCCGGCGGGAGGCTCGTAGACGATCAGCCGCCGCCCGCCCGCACGCAGGCGGTGCGTACGCCCCAGCAACGGCCCGCTCGGGGCCTCGGGGGGACGGGCGCCGCCCGTCCAAACGGCGGCGGCGTAGGGGCGCCAGGGGTTGCGCGCGGGCGCGGGGGCTTCGGGATCGGGCATCGGTTCCCCGCGTTCGTCGAGGAAGGCGTACTCCAGGTAGGCGCCGCGCGGCAGCTCCAGCTCAAACGGGCCGCTTACGGGCCAGGGGTCGTGCATCCAGTCGGTCACGTCGGCGATGAACGCCCGCGCCCCCGCGGGCGGTACGATGCGCAGCCGCCGTCCGTGCACCTCAACCATCCCCTGCATTCTGGCACGGCTTACCTTCGCGCGCTCGCCAAGCGGTAGGCTGGTAGCGGAGGGAACACTATGAGCATTCAGCCAGGCGATCGACTGCCCCACGCAACGGTCTTCACCAAGGACCTCGAGCCCGCAGACCTCGCCGAGTACGGCCGCGGCAAGCCGCTGGTCCTGCTCTTCTTCCCCGGGTCCTTCACCTCGGTCTGCGAGAAGGAGCTCTGCACCTTCCGCGACAGCATGGCGGCCTACAACGAGGTAGGCGCCCAGGTGGTGGGCCTCAGCGTCGACACCCCCTTCTGCCAGGCGGCCTTCGCCGAGAAGAACCGCATCGACTACCCGCTGCTCTCCGACTTCAACAAGGAGGCCATCCGCGCCTTCGGGGTGGTGCTGCCGGAGCTGAAGGGCCTGCGCGAACTCGCCCAGCGTGCGGCTTTCGTGGCCGACGCCGACGGGGTCGTGCGCTGGGCCTGGATCGCCGAGAATCCGGGCCAGGAGCCGCCCTACGACGAGGTCGCGGCCGCCGTCCGCGCGCTCTAGACCCCACGCCCCGCCGCCGCGGGGCGTTAAGCTGAGCCCATGCAAGCCGTGGTGATGACCGCCCGCGGCGGGCCCGAGGTGCTCCGCCCCGCCGCGCTGCCCGACCCCGAACCGGGCCCGGGCGAGGTGCGCGTGCGCGTGCGCGCGGTCGCCCTCAACCACCTCGACGTCTGGGTGCGCCGGGGGGCGGCCTCGCCCGAGCTGCCGCTGCCGCACGTGCTCGGCTCCGATGTCAGCGGCGTCGTGGACGCTCTAGGGTCGGGGGTGGAGGAAGACCTGCGCGGCCGCGAGGTCGTGCTGAGCCCCGGCCTCTCCTGCGGACGCTGCGAGGCCTGCCTGGCCGGGCGCGACAACCTCTGCCCTGAGTACAGGATCCTCGGCGAACACGTCTGGGGCGGCTATGCCGAGTACGTGGTCGTTCCCCGGGCCAACCTGCTCCCCAAGCCCGAAAACCTGAGCTTCGAGGAGGCCGCGGCGGTGCCGCTCGTCTTCCTCACCGCCTGGCAGATGGTGGTGGACAAGCTGCAGGTCCGCCCCGGGGAATGGCTGCTCGTGATGGCCGCGGGTTCGGGCGTGGGCAGCGCGGCGCTGCAGATCGGACGGCTCTTTGGCGCGCGCGTGGTCGCCGCCGCCGGCAGCGAGGAAAAGCTGGAACGGGCCCGGGCGCTGGGGACCGAGGCCACGGTGAACTACCGCGAGCCCGGCTGGCACCGCCGCGTGCGGAGGGTCACCGGTGGCGGCGCGCACGCGGTGGCCGACCACACCGGCGCCGACTTCTGGGAGGGCGTCCTCAAGGCCACGCGCGACGGCGGGCGCATCGCGATCGTGGGCGCTTCCTCCGGCTACCTGGCCCGGACGCCGCTGGCGCACGTGTTTTACCGGCAGCTCACGATCTACGGCTCGACGATGGGTTCGAAGGCGCGCCTCTTCGAGGTGTTGCGGCACGTGGAAGCGGGCCGTCTGCGTCCCGTGGTGGGCGAGGTGCTCGCGCTCGCGCAGGCCGCGAGGGCGCACGCGCTCCTGGAGGAGCGTTCGGTCTTCGGGAAGGTCGTCCTGCGCGTCGGCGGCTAGC